>Ga0137379_10007293_pt1 | contig 10478 bp, 8 predicted proteins | sample SagtaG_18_FD_104812 | JGI IMG/M metagenome (GOLD analysis project Ga0137379, IMG submission 104812) | Vadose zone soil microbial communities from Sagehorn Ranch, Mendocino, California, USA - Sage2_L_80_16 metaG | ecosystem: Environmental > Terrestrial > Soil > Vadose zone | place: USA... | reverse complement strand
CGTAGTCGTTTTGATGCTCTCGATGTCTCCCGTCGTATTGTCCGTGGTGGTAGTAATTGATTTCAATGCGGTGATCGAGGCATCGCTCTGCTCGAAATCACCTTCAATCTTGAAGTCGAAGTTCTCCGCAAACTCACCCGAGAGATTGATTCGCGCCCGGCGCAGGCGGAAACGGTCTTTCAGCGCGTTTAAACCGAAGCGCCCCTCGAATGCAGAAACATCCCCGTCTTCCAAGTTCGCCTGAATGAATCCGCCCAGTACCAGCTTAATTTCCGGTCCCCCCGGCACGACATAAAGCGGTTTCTTCTCTTCTTCGACCACAGCCTTTTCGACGTACGTTTTCCCGTCGGAAGTGACGCGCGTTTTCGTTTTGCCTGCCGGACCCAGGAGCGGCTCAAACGAGGCCTGTTTTTTTAAGCCGCTGATTTCTTGCTCGAGTTCGGCATTGCGTTTTTGCAATTGCTCGACGGCGCGCTCGAGTTTCTGAAGCCGCTCCGAGTCGGAGGTTGTCTGCGCGCCGAGCGATTGGACCGCCAGCAAACCAATCGCAGCCAGGCTCGCGCCCGCTGCCCGTAAGACGAACTTCTTGATAAACATTAGTTTCTCCTTTTGTGGTTAGGTTTGTCAGTTTCTGGGCGATTCGCCTCCAGCAAATGTGATGGAAGCTAAAAGCCGATTGTTACAGCCTTATGACGTTGAAGTAACAATCAGGCAAACTTTGGCGCGAAAACGCGAAACCATTCTTTTGTAATAAAACGCGGCCGCTGCGACTTTACTTAGCTAAGATCGACATCTCCGATGGATCGAGACGAACAAAGGGTTCGATTTTTAAGCCTGCTTCAGCCGATCGAGCGCGATCTCGAGAATTATTCGCGCCGGATGGTGTTTGATCGGCGCGATTTCGAGGATGCGCTGCAAAATGCGGTGCTACGCGCCTTTCGAGCGTTTGATCGTTATCACGATGACGCCAGTTTCCGCGCCTGGATGTTCAGGATTCTGACGAACGAAATTTTTGCGATCAATCGCAAGCGCGGCCGCGTTGCGGAATTTGAGATCGCGGTTGAATCGGAGGAGATGGAGGAATTCGCCGGCCTCGACTTTGGGAACGAAGCGCCGCTGTCGTGGGATTCACTGGCCGACGCGCTTGACGAAGAATTGCTCGCTGCCCTGCAAAACTTGAATCAATCCGAGCGCGCCGTCCTGCTCATGCGCGCGATTGGCGATTTGCGTTATCGCGAAATCAGCGAATGCCTCGGCATCCCGCTCGGCAGCGTGATGGGAAATCTTTCACGCGCCCGCCAAAAAATGCGCGACACGATTCTGCGCGCGCGACGGCCGGGCCGCGCCGCAACCCCGCGACTGCGGGGCGAAGGCGGGAGGTCATCGCTATGAAATGCGCGGAAGTCAGAAAATTCGTTCGGCTCTATCTCGACTCGGAGCTGGACGCCAGAAACAGCTTTGAAGTCGAGCAGCATCTCGAATCGTGCGCGGAGTGCGCGGGTCTGTTTGAGGCGGAGAAAAAATTCGACGCGCGCCTCAGCCGATTTTTACGAAGCGGTCGACCGACAAGCGCGCTTTGGGAAAAAGTCGAGACAACGATCGCGCCGTCCCGCAGTCGCGGGATCAAAGCTCTTTGGCCGGTCGCGCTGGCTGCTTCACTCATCATCGTCGCGGGCGTCGTTTTCTTCGCGAAATCGAGAAAACTCGATCTTGCGGACGCGGTCGAGGAGTGTCACAGCGCTTACGTCCATCAGCTCACCACGCCTGAGTTCACCGGCGCGGTGCCGGACAAAATCGCGCAACAATTCGGCGGGCAACTGGATGCGGCGGCTTTCGCCTACCGTCCTTCCGAGCCAGCGTTCGTTTCCAGCGGCGCGCGGTTGTGCCATGTCGAAGGCGTGCCGGTTGCGCTCATCTTAGGGCGCAACGGACCGACGCCGGTGTCGATGATCGTGCTCAAGAAAAGCGAGCTCGATCATTTTCCAAATATGAAACAACGGCTCGAATCCGGCGATCCGATTGTCTGCGGACATTCCGGCCCTTATCAATTCGCGGCACGCCTCGTCGATGATCATGTTGTCTGCGTCGTCGGGGACACGCCGCGGCCGGTGCTCGAAGATCTATTGAAAACGTTGCGCCGCGCCGATGGTTAAAGCTGCGCTCAAAAATCCGCACGCCGTCATCGTGCTCGCGCTGGCGATTCTCGTCATCGGGCTGACGGCGATCTCGAAATTGCCAACCGACATTTTGCCGACGTTCAAAACGCCGGCGGTGCAAATTCTCACCTTCTATCCCGGCATGCCGGCAGAAGTGATGGAGAAAGACATCACCACGCGGCTAGAGCGTTGGACGGGACAATCGAACGGCATCGCGCGGCAGGAGGCAAAATCGATGGTCGGCGTGAGCATCCTGAAAGATTTTTTTCGTGAAGATGTCGATCCAAACACGGCGATGTCGCAGGTCACCTCGCTAGCGATGAGCGACCTCTATTATCTGCCGCCGGGCACTATCCCGCCAATGGTGATGCCGTTCGATCCGACCGCGTCGATCCCGCTCGCCCTCATCAGCGTTTCGAGCCCGACATTTGATGAAACGAAACTTTACGACGTCGCCTATTTCGATTTGCGCAATCGTTTGCAATCGATCACCGGCGTCATCGCGCCTGCGGTTTACGGCGGGAGATTGCGACGCATTCTCGCGTATGTCGATCCACTGAAAGCGCAGGCGCGCGGTCTGTCGCCGCTCGATGTCATCAATGCCGTCCGTGATTTCAACGTGATGATCCCGACCGGCGACGCCAAGTTTGGCGCGCTCGATTACCAGATCAACGCCAACGGCATGGTGCCGGCCGTTGCGCAGCTTAACGACCTGCCGCTTCGTGTTGGCAACGGCCCGACGACCTATATCCGTGACGTCGCGAAGGTCGAAGATTCGCATCAAATCCAAACCAACATCGTCCGCGTGCAAGGCAAGCGGCAGGTTTACGTCCCGATCTACCGGCAGCCGGGCGCAAACACGATCGCGGTTGTCGAAGGAATCAAAGCCCAGCTCAAACCGATCCTCGAGCGCATCAAAGGCATTAACCTCGACGTGGTGATGGACCAGTCCGTTTACGTGCGCCAGGCGATTCGCAATCTCGTCCAGGAAGCGGTGATCGGCGCCGTGCTCGCCGCCGTTCTGGTGCTGATCTTTCTCCGCAGCGCGCGGCCGATGGCGATTGTGCTGATCTCGCTCCCGCTCGCCTGTCTTGGCGCCTTGGTCGGGTTGTATTTCACGCATGAAACGCTCAACGCCATAACGCTCGGCGGCCTTGCGCTCGTGATCGGACTGCTGATCGACCAGTCAATTGTGGTCATCGAGAATAGCCAGCGCCATTTGGAAATGGGCAAGTCCGCGTTCGAAGCGGCGCGCGACGGCGCGATCGAGGTCGGCAAACCGCTGCTTATCATCACCATCACATTGGCGGTTGTCTTTTTTCCGGTCGTCTTCATCACCGGCATCGGCAAATTTTTGTTCACGCCGCTGGCCAAGGCGGTGATCATGGCGCTCGGCACGAGCTACGTGTTGGCGCTCACGCTCGTGCCCACGTGCTCGGCGAAGTTTTTCCGCGCGACTGACGAGCAAAAACCTAAACAGGAAAGCTGGTTCGAACGTCTGCGCGGTCGCTACTCACGTGCGCTCGAGCGCGCGCTCGATTTGCGCTGGCCGGTGCTCATCGGAACGGCCGCGCTCTTCGTTTTGTCGATGTTTGTTTTGAAAACCATCGGCACGGAACTTTTCCCGCAGACCGATGCCGGACAGTTCACCGTGAAGATGCGCGCCACGACCGGATTGCGGATCGAGAAGACGGAAGAACTTGTGGCGCAGGTCGAGAAAGCGATCGGGGCTGTCGTTCCCGAAAAGGACCGCAAGATCATCATTTCGAATCTCGGCGTGTTGCTCGACTGGCCGGCTGCTTACACGCCCAACTCCGGGCCGCAGGACGCGTTCATTCTTGTCCAACTCGCCCAGCATCATGGGCGCTCGACTTTTTCCTATGTCGATGAGTTGCGAAAAAAACTGCCGCAGCAATTTCCCGGCACCGAGTTCAACTTCGACACTGGCGGGATGCTCAGCGCCGCGCTCAACGGCGGTCTGCCGTCGCCCATCAACATTCAAATTGAAGGCAACAAACTCGAGGTCGCCCACGACATCGCGGAAAAAATTAAGCGCTTCGCCGAAACCGTCTCCGGCGCCGTCGATGCGCGCATTCAGCAGCGGCTCGACGCGCCGCAAATCAACATCGACGTTGATCGCGTCAAAGCCGCTCAAGTCGGGCTGACCCAGGAAGAGATTGTCAAAAACATCGTCACTGCGCTCAACAGCTCGACCAACTTCGCGCCCTCGTTTTGGATCGACGAGAAAAATGGCAACCACTATTTCATCGGCGCGCAATATCGCGAGAATGACATTCAATCGATCAACACCGTGCTCGATATTCCGATCACCGGGAAAAAGCAGCCGGTGCCGGTGGCGTTACGGACGGTTGCAAAATTTTCGCGCGGCACGGCCTATTCGGAAATCAATCACCTCAACATCACCCGCGTCACGGACGTTTTCGTGAACGTGCACGGTCGCGATGTCGGCTCGGTCGCGGGCGACATTGAGCGTTACATCGACAAGATAACGAACGACCGCGCGCAAGTTCCCGAGGGCTACTCCATTCAAATGCGGGGCGAAGTGCAGTCGATGCGCGAGTCGTTCAAATCGCTCGGCTTCGGTTTCGTGCTTGCGGTGGTGCTCGTTTATCTCGTCATGATCGTGCAGTTTCGCTCCTTTCTCGATCCGTTCATCGTCATGTTCGCGGTGCCGCTCGGGCTAATCGGCGTTGCCTGGATACTCTTTCTCACGCGCACCTACTTGTCGATCCAATCAGTGATGGGCATTATCATGATGGTCGGCATCGTGGTGAGTTTCAGCGTGCTCATGGTCGATTTCGCCAATCGGATTCTCGCTGAGGCCGTCGAAAAAAATGAGCGCAAATCTCCGCGCGACGCTATCACCGAGGCCGCCGCGATCCGTCTGCGCCCGATTTTGATGACGGGTCTGGCCGCGATCCTCGGTCTCACGCCGATGGCGATGTTTGGCGGCGCGAACATCCCGCTCGCCCGCGCTGTCGTCGGCGGAATTCTCGCGGCCCTCGCACTCGTGCTCTTCGTTGTGCCGGTGCTTTACGTCTTGTTCAAGCGCGAGAAAGCAGTCGCCGTTTCATGAAGAGAATCGCGACGAAAGTCTGCACAGTCGTGTTCAGCGTCGCACCGCTGGCTGGCTGCGATTGGTTCCGAGGACCGCAAAATCCGGCTACGCCGGTGCAAACAATTCATCCGAAACATGGCGAAATTGCTCGCAGAGTCACGCTTCCGGGAAACGTGATGGCTTATCAAGAAGCGACGCTCTATGCCAAGGTCGCGGGTTATTTGAAAACGATCAACGTGGACAAGGGCGACAGCGTGAAGGAAGGCGATACGCTCGCTGAGATCGAGGCGCCCGAAATGCTGGCGGATCTCGTGAAAGCGAGGGCGGAAGCGGAAGCGGCGCAGCTCGATTACAAGCGGGTGACTGAAGCGCAGAAAAAGGCTTCCGATTTGGTCATGCCTCAGACCGTGGACGCTGCGAAAGCGAAATCAGGCGTTGCGGTGGCAGGCGTCCAACGGATCGAGACGCTGCTGACTTATGCGAAGATCACCGCCCCATTTTCCGGAGTGATCACGAAGCGCTGGGTCGATCCTGGCGCGCTTATTCCTGCGCCCACCTCAAGCAGCACGTCCAAAAGCGCGGCCGTCGTGACGTTGATGGATTTCAGCAGGGTGCGCATAGACGTAGCAATCCCGGATACGGAAGCGCCGTCCGTGAAAAAAGATTTACCGGTGAAAGTGACCGTGGACGAGCTGCCGGGCCGCACGTTTGCCGGCACGATCACGCGTTTCTCCTACGCGCTGGATGAATCGACTAAAACAATGGCGACCGAAATTGAAATTTCCAATCCAGACCTCGCGTTGCGTCCCGGGATGTGGGCGAGTGTCGAGATCGAGCTGCAAAAAAAAGAAAACGCGCTGCTCATTCCTGCCGAAGCGCTCGTTACTGAGAAGAACAAGAACAGCGTGTTTGTCGTGCGCGACAAGAAAGCGCTCAAGGTCGCTCTCACCACCGGCTTCGACGACGGCGTAAACGTGGAAATTCTCAAAGGCTGCGGACTCGGTGACGCCGTCATCGTCGCGGGCAAACAATCCGTCACGGACGGCCAAAGAGTTCAGGCGACCGAAAGCAAATGAAGGGCTGGTGTTTCGCTACGTTGGGTGAGCTGAATTTATGGAGGGGCGAGCTCCAGCGAGCCCGGCGTCGCAGGAGTTCCGCCCTCCAAGTCGTGTTTCATGTTGGGTTGTTTGCCATTTTGACTTGTTTCACGGCCGGCGCGGTCGAATCACAATTCCTGACCATCGACCTGCCTTCGGCGCTGCGGTTGGCCGGTGCCCGCAACATCGACATCCAACTCGCGCGGGGAAAGGTGGCCGAGGCATATGCGGCAGAGGAGAGCGCAATCGAGCGGTTTTCCCCGTGGGTCGCGCCGGGCGTGACGTATCGCCGGCACGACAACCTGATTCAAAACACCGAAGGCTCGATCGAAGAAGTCCACAAGCAAAGTTACGCGCCAGGATCGATAATCGCAGCGCAGACCGACATCGGCGACGCGATTTTCAAATCGCTCGAAGCCCATCAGCTTACGAAAGCCGCTCGCCACGGCGTCGACGCGCAGCAACAGGAAACAATCCTCGCGGCCGCGCGCAGCTATTTCGATTTGGCCGCGGCGCATGAAGCGGTAGGAGTTGCGCGTGAAGCGTTGCGGGCCTCGACCGATTACGCGGCGGAGATCGAGCGTGCCGTGAACGCGGGTATCGCCTTCAAAGGCGACGCGCTTCGCGTCAAAGTACAGCAACAGCGCGACGAGATTGCATTGCGGCGAGCGGAAGAAAATGTGCGCCTCGCTTCCGCGAGGCTGGTTCAGATTTTGCATCTCGATCCAATCATCGAACTGATGCCGCGCGATCCGAGCGTGGTGCCGTTCTCGATTGTTTCTCCGAAAGAGCCGCTCGGTGACCTTGTCTCGCAGGCTTTGGCGATGCGGCCGGAAACACAACAGAGCGCTGCGTTTCTCAGCGCCGCTCAGCAAGCGAAGAACGGCGCGATTTACGGTCCGCTGATTCCGAGCGTCGGCGGCCAGGCGTTTTTCGGCGAGCTTGGCGGCGGAAAAGACAGCGAGACCGGACACTTCGGCGGATCGGAGGACTACGTGGCGTTGCTCAACTGGCGCGTCGGACCGGGCGGCCTATTCGATTTCGGAAATATTCATGGCCGGCAGGCGCGCCTACGCGGCGCCGCACTCACGGCCGAGAAAGTGATCGATCAAGTTGCTAACGAGGTCATCACCAGCCAGACGCGCGTCCAGTCGCTCGCCGACCAGATTGCCACCGCCAAGCAATCGCTTTCCGATGCGGAGGAAGCGTTGCGTCTCGGTCAGGAACGCAAAGAGTTCGGCGTTGGAGTCGTTCTTGAGACGATTCAAGCGCAACAGGAGTTGTCGCGTGTTCGGAACGATTATCTCAACATCGTCACCGACTACAACAAAACCCAATACGCGTTGCTCCGAGCCCTCGGTCGGCTTTCCGCGCCAGATGATCGTAGCCGCGGTCGCTGACCGAGGTATCCCTTAGCGTGGTTTCGGGCTCACGGAAGCCGCAGGAGAAAGTAAAGGCGCAGCCGGCGCTTTTGCGGACGACGCGGCCACTGGTGTCGCGCTGCCTGCGGGCAGCACGCCTGCGCCAGAATCAGGCGCGCGCGAAGACGATGGCAAACCAGCAGGTGCTGCTGGAGTCGCCGAAGTCGCCGGCGAAGCTGCACCTACGGGAGCAGTTTGCTGTTTCATCAGCTCGCGCCGCAATGTGCTATCGCCGCTCGCTTTGCGGGCGTAGAGGATCGACAACGCGAATGTCAGGACAAAGAAGAAGCCCGCCAGCCACGCCGTAAATTTCACGAGCACATTCGTGGTTTGCGCGCCAAAAATATTTTCCGTCACGGCTCCGCCAAACGCGGCACCCAAACCCTCGCTTTTTGGTCGCTGCATCAGGATCACGAGCACCATGAGCAGCGCCACGAATATCCAAAGACCCAGGAGCAAATTAATCAGGATCGACATCGGGACGGCGAATATCGCCAAAGGCGAAGGAGAAGCAAACATTCAACGCTCAACGTCGAACGGTCCAATATCGAACTCAGAAACATTCGGCGTTGGGCGTTGGACGTTCGGCGTTTTCTTAATCCGGTTCCAAATCGCGTCCATCTCCGCAAGATCGACATTTCCCAGCCGTTTGCCGCGCGCCTGAAGCTCATCCTCCAAGCAGTTAAAGCGCGCGACGAATTTGTCAGTCGCGGCTTGCAGCGCGCTCTCCGCATCGAGTTTGCATTTGCGCGCCAGATTGACGACCGCAAAAAGCAAATCGCCGATCTCGTCCTCAATTTGTTGTCGATCTTGCGACGCCATCGCCGATTTCGTTTCCTCGAGTTCTTCTTCAACCTTTGCAATCACGTCAGTCAGCTCGGTCCAATCGAAATTAACGCGGGCAACTTTGCTTTGCGCTTTTTGCGCGCGCATCAATGCCGGAAGCGCGTCCGGCAAACTCGCCAGATAATGTTGGTCGCTCTTCTTTTCATCGCGCTTAATCGCTTCCCACTGTTTTAAAACCGCACCGGCGTCGCGTGCGTCGCTTTTGCCAAAGACATGCGGATGACGCCGGATCAGTTTCTCCGTCACGTCCCGAACAACATTGCCGATGTTAAATTGGCCGCCTTCGCACGCGATCTCGGCGTGCATCACGATGAGAAGGAGAAGATCGCCCAATTCTTCGCGAAAATTTGCGTTGTCGTCCGCCCGCACCGCCCCGGCCACTTCGTAAGCTTCTTCAAGCAATCCCGGCAAGAGCGACTCATGCGTTTGCTCGCGGTCCCACGGACAACCGCCGGGTGCGCGCAAGCGCGTGACGATTTCGCACAACTTCCCAAATTCGCTCATCAAATCCGCCAGAGCGAACGGTGTGTCCCGAACTCGGAAATTTCGCCGGAAGATTTTTTGCTGACGTAAATCGTAATCGCAATGACGCTAATGAACGTGCCGACGAAAACGAACGCCACCAGCCAGGAAGGAATGTGACCAACGCGCAGCGCTCGATAAAAAGCGGGCACGTTATCCATCGCCATCGGGGCGTGCAGGAAGATTTTCGTCACCCACGCTACCAGGATGAGGATGAAAATAAAAACGTAATTGCGTTTCAAGCGGCGGCCGATCGCTTCCAACTTGCTGATTTTGAAACAGGGGAGGATCAAATCTTCGCAGACGAGCTTCTTCCATTCGCCTTGCAGCAAGTCGCGGTTCTCCATCACCATTGGAACAAGGAAATGCGCTTCGAGCATGCGGATGCGCGCGCGAAACGCGTCATAAAAGCGATAGCGCCGGGCTTCGATCCAAAGCATCACCCAGACAATCGCGAGGTTGAAAAAGAAAATGATGTGCGGCACCTCGCGATTGGCAAACGCGATGGTGATGATGGCCGTGCTGCTGGTAATGGCCCAGTTGGTCGTAATGTCGAGCCGCTGCCGCCAAACCATGATCCGTCCCATCTCGCCGCGATAGAAATGGGACATCGCATTGACGTAGCCCGGATCGTAAATGCTGCGCTGGAGCGAAACGGTCGCTTCATCGGTCGGAGCTAGCGCGATGTTTTCGGTTGCCACGGTTCTGAGCTTAACTGGATAACTGCTTTGCCCGGATAATCCAATAAATCTCGCTGCCACGGAACAAGCGAACGATCTTCCAACGTCAACGCACGCCCGCTGAACGCCGTTTGGCACGAGTGGTCGCAGATTTTTGCGCCCCGCTCTTCATGCCAATCTTTATTCCACCGGTCTGAATATTTTCTCCAGGGCGTGACCGTGGCGCTTGCGGTCTGAGCGAGCGGCGTCGATGCATCGTTTTTTGTCCTGCCATACTAATGATTCGCATGCGTGGACCGGTAGGGACGTTCCTGTAGCTGCGTTCGCTGAGCGCGATCAACCGGGGACGATCTCCCCGGCTATCATTACCGCGCGCTTGCTCATCCGGTAGCGCCAGATCGCAAAGGCGACGAATAAAAGATCGACAATCACGAAGGCCGCCACATAGGTCTCGCCGCCGATGCCGAACCCGTAGGAGTGAAGTCCTTTTCCGAGCACGAAGTTCACACCGTACCACGCCATTAAGACCGCTAGAAAACAGACGACACTCGCCACCACCAGGCCGAATTGTGTCCACCAACCCGCGAGCCGGCCATGCAATGTCAGGATGTAACAAAGTAAGGCGATCAGCGCCCAGGTCTCCTTCGGGTCCCACCCCCAGAACCTTCCCCAGGAGT
>Ga0137379_10007291_pt1 | contig 10478 bp, 6 predicted proteins | sample SagtaG_18_FD_104812 | JGI IMG/M metagenome (GOLD analysis project Ga0137379, IMG submission 104812) | Vadose zone soil microbial communities from Sagehorn Ranch, Mendocino, California, USA - Sage2_L_80_16 metaG | ecosystem: Environmental > Terrestrial > Soil > Vadose zone | place: USA... | reverse complement strand
TGACGACCAAAGGCTCGGGAGAAAGGAGCCGAACATGATGACGACAGGCGTAGATTATCACCCGAGCTTTCCAGAGATTGCACTTTTCATGGAAGAGACTGGTGAATGTGGAGAACGGCGACTGAACCACGATGATGCATCTCCAGTCAGAAATAGCCGCATTTTCCACCATTTTCCAATTACCGGGAATTCTGTTTCAGATAAGTGCTGCCAGTTCAGCGTGTTAGGGTTTACTAGAGGGAGCTTGGGAAGCTCCCATACTACCATTGTACGACGCCCGCTCTTTGTTTTCTAATTGTACTAAGGAATTGCGTCTCCGGACAGGCGTTTGAGTGAATCTTGCACGGCTGTGGGAGGGTTGGGCGCGCGACCAGTTGGACGAGCGCGCGCATGCCGCCTTCCATGGTTTGATCCCCCTCCACAACCATCTCTGACGATAGACCGATTTCCGCTATGCACTCTTTGAAGGCTGCCGTTCGGGCAAGCGCGGACTTCAATTGCCGTGGTCCAGCGACGAATGCAATGCGGATATGCCGGAGTGCGGCCAGGTGCTGTACTGCTTGGCGAATGCCATTCAGATAGTTAAGCCGGGATGTTGGCAATGCCGGGCGCATCGGGTCCGACATCGACGAAAATCAGTGGCACCTTTCGTAACCGAAGATGCTCGAGGAGTGATTCCTCCATGCCGAAAGTCAAACCGCGACGCCGTCGACTCTGCCCTCAATCATGCGCCTGACCGACAGTTCCATTCTCTTGGGGTCGTGCAGGGTCGAGGTAAGGAGAATTTCGTAGTTGTTGTCCACCGCGAGATGTTCGAACGTTTGAACGATTTCCGGGAAAAACGGATTGGTGATTTCGGAGACGACAAGGCCCAAAAGGCGGCTCCTCCCGGAAACCAGGCTCCGAGCTTGGGTGTTGGGAAAGTATCCCAGTTCGTCGACGATTTTTCCACACCCGTTTGGACAATTGGGGATCCACCGTCGGGACATGATTAATCGCCCTCGACACCGTGGAAACTCTGGCCCTTCGCACAATTTCACGATGTCCATCGCGATTCTTAGAGTAACAGCCTCGCCCAAACTGGGTCCACCCGAAGACGGGCCATTAGGGAATGGGTTTGTTTGATGGTTGACCAGAACCTGCTGGCATGAGCGAGAAGTCACCGTACAAGGCTGATCAAATATCAGCCGCTGCTCGGCACAAAATGAACTCATGTCGCTACGTTCTGGTAAAGGCAATAGGATTCGTCGCGGATCGCCGCAAAGGGACGAAATGTTATTTTCCCGGCGTCGCCCTGCACCAGCCAGTCTTCTGATGATTGAGAGGCGGTCGCAGCGGCGAGCAACTGTGCACGAGTAAACTTGGTGGGCAGATTGCCGACACCAAAGAGAGCCAGTGGCCCTCGCAGCAACGCCGCGGTCTGCGGATTCTGCGCATCCACCGCTTGCAGGCGTAGCGGCATTCCTATTTCAAACTCCACCCGATCTCCATTCTTCCAGGTTCGTGGCAGAGCGAAGAATTTTCCTGCCGCAATTTCGCCTTCCACGCGTTTGCCGTTGACGGAAATCCGCGTTTTTGCGTCCGTCCACGCAGGAACTCGCAGATAGACTATGAAGTTTTCAGGACGCGCCATCTCGAGCTGAAGTTGCGTTGTGTTGGACGTGGGATAGTTTGTTTGTTGAGTCAAATTACATTGCGTGCCGCCTTGCATCCAGCTGACACGAGAGGGAAGAAAGAGATTGACGTAAATACCTTCTTTGGCTGGGTAGTATGAGCTCATGCCATAATCGGCGGTTAGCTGCGGGAAAGTCCCGGAACAGCAAGGCCATTTGTCTTTGTAATAGACCTTCTTCGCGCCATCACCGTTGTAATCCGAATAGTAAAAGCTGGTACCGTCGGCGAGAATCGGTTTGGCGCCCGCAACTGTGTTGTACAACACTTGCTCCATGCTGTCTCCGTAACGAGAGTCGCGCGTGACTCGCAGCAAATATCGAGTAATCTTGAACTGTCCATAGGCGCCGCACGGAGTTTCAAAACTCGAGCGGGTCTTGCCCAGGCTCTCGGCAAGCAGCCCTTTCCCTGGTTCGACGAACGCCTCATCCGATCCCCACCCTCCGGTGGCGTAGCTTTGTTCCTGAACCATCCGCAGCCCGTTCGTGGCTGCACGGAGGTATTTTTCATCGCCCAGGACCAAATAAGCTTGCATCGCGGAGCTCAGTGTATTGACGTGACTGTAGGCGTGCTTGCCGGGGAGTGCATTGTGATTTTCCGCGAGAGCGTTGTAATACTCGTGATAGATGAACCGCTCTCCCAAATCCTTATAACGCTTGTCGCCGCTTCGCTGATAGGCCAGGAAGAAATTTTCGGGCAGCGTGTAGGTTTCATCCCAGGTATAGGCGATGGTCTTATGCGGCCGGGCTTCCTGTTCGGCTCGGCTTAGAGCTTTCTCCGGTAAATGCGGCAGAACCGCGTCCGTAGCTCGCTTGAGGACATCGAGGGCGATAGGATCCGCTGCAAATTCATGAGCATCGATTAGACCACAGCACGTCTTGTCAAAGGTGTAGCCTGGCAGGCGGTAATCGACGTAGAACTTCCCGGTGGGTTCGACTGTTTGGGCAAAAGCGCGCACCAGGCGATGAACCTTCTCTTGCGTGGGCTTCGATCCGGTCACTGCGTAAGCGCGAGCCAGTCCGGAAAGGTATTGGCCGAACGAATGTCCAGCAATGAACGCATGAAAATTGGTTTTCTCGTCGAAGTCATCGGCATCGTCATACCAGCCACCCAGATCGGGGCCTGGTGTCGGCAACCCTTGACGTTTCCGAAACGGCTTCAGCAAACCGTCTTCATCGAGATTGAGAAACAACTTATGGTTCTCGTCAAACTGCTTTCGGAAGGGTCCTTCAAGCAACTGCACTTTGGAGTAGCCGAAAACCGAGAGCGGAGGCGTGATCCGCGCTGTCACTTCAGGCCTTACCCAAGCAGGAACAGACCGCACCGCACAAAGGCCCGCCGTAGAAATCCCAGCTGCTTTGAGGAACTGCCGTCTAGTCTTAACTAGCATAGTGAAGCCTCCTGAGCTTGCTTAGGGGTTGCCCTCTGCATATTATGAGAATTGCGCTAGACAATTTGCGGCACGCCAGAATCTCAGCAAGCGTTTTCTGCGACGACCTACATATAGCGCGTGTGGGGTCCGGCGTCAAACACTTGCTGTGACCGATCTCCCGGTTGAAGTATCCTGACTTTGCACAAATGCAGCCTCGTAACCAATCCACGATGAGTTTATGCAGGAATCTTGGCTTGGCAATTGTTCTACTTGCTTCGCGTTCTTTGGCATTTTCGCGGACGCAAGAAAGTCAAACCGAGCCAATTAGCAGCGCGTTGCGTGCCGGAGAATTTGATAAAGCCGTTGACCTGAGTCGCTCGGCTCTACAAAGGTCCCCAAACAATGTTCAATTGTGGGTTCTGCAAGGCATCGCCTATGTCAGGAAGGGTGACAGCAAAGAAGCCCTGACATCCTTTCAGCACGCTCTTAAGATTTCTCCAAACAATATTGCCGCGCTTGCGGGGGCCGCTGAGATTGAGTACCAGGCGGGTAATCGAAGCGCCGTGCCCTTGCTGAATCAACTTGTGCAATTGCGTCCAGGGGATCGCACCGCTAACGCTATGTTGGCCGTGCTGGAATACCGGCAGGGGAACTGCGCCGCCGCTGTTCCCCATTTCGAAAAAGCCGGCCAACTGCTCGACACTCAGCTCGACGCTTTGCATGCTTTTGCCACCTGCCTCGTCAAGCTCAAGCGATTCGATGAAGCCGCAACCGCTTTTCAAAGGGCCGTGGCGCTTCGCCCAGACGATCCGAGGGAACGTCACCTCCTTGCATCCATTCAGCTTATGGCTCACAAGCCTAAGGATGCACTTTCCACTCTGCGACTACTGCTCGAGGCCAAGGAAGTGGATGCGAGCACGCTGCAACTTGCCTCAACTGCCTACGAAAACGCCGGCGACACGCCCCAAGCGGTCAGCACGCTCAGGCAGGCTCTCTTGCTCGATCCACGGAACGTCAGCCTTTATCTGGACTTTGCCAATATTTCCTTTGCGCACGAATCGTTTCAAGTCGGTATTGACGTGATTACCGAGGGATTGACGCTGCAACCTAACGCAGATGATCTTTACTTGGCACGCGGCGTCCTGTATGCCCAACTAGCGCAGTACGACAAAGCGGAATCAGACTTTGAGAGAGCCTACGAATTGAACCCGAATCAGTCCTTGAGTTCTGCCGCCCAAGGCTTAGTGGCTGTGCAAGCGAATGATCTCGATCACGCGCTGGCATCGGTGCAGTCAAAGCTGTCGCGAAATCCCAACGACCCACTTCTGCTCTACTTGCAGGCAGACGTCCTTTCGCAAAAAGGTGTGGATCCTGGCACGCCTGAATTTCAGCTCGCGATGCGCTCAGCAAAGAAGGCTGTGACTTTGCAGCCCACGCTCGCGGCCGCGCGCGCCGTCTTGGCCAAAATGTACATGCAAACCGGAGAATACCAGGCAGCCATTGACCAGTGCAGGAAGGCATTGATCAACGATCCAAAGGATCAAACTGCGGTGTATCGCCTTATTCAAGCGCTCCGGAAAACGGGGCAGAAGACAGAGATTCCCGAGTTACTTCAGCGGTTAGCCCAGCTTCGCGAACAGGCTACCCAAGAGGAAAGAGAACGTTACCGCTATAAACTCTTTGAGGACGCCTCAGGGAAACAGCAGACGCAGCCTTAGGCGTGGCGCACGACCGCTTTTGTGATCCACGTAACTTTGAGGAAATGTTTACTCGCCTCCCGACCACAGGCGATACTGGCACCTGGCATTTCACAACCTGGAAGGAATCTGTCGGGATGACTTGTACGCGCCGCATGTTTCTGGAATTTTCAGTTGGATCCGCGATCTCCTTCACCGCCGAACGAATTCTTGCGCAGGGCGTCGCGACTCACAAGGCCAAGCCGGTGGCACGACCAGCACCCTCTGGCCATCCGTTCAACGCGCGCTTTGTGGACGTCGCTACTTCCGCCGGACTTACTGCGCCCACAATCTACGGAGGCGTGGAGAGCAAGAAATACATTTTGGAATCTACGGGCTGCGGCTGCGCATTCATTGATTACGACAACGATGGTTGGATAGACATTTTTTTGCTCTGCGGCACGCGGATCGAGGGCCCTCCACCAGGGGCAACCAACCGCTTATATAAGAACAATCGCGACGGGACATTCACCGATGTTACAGAAAGGGCAGGTCTCCAAGCCGCTGGTTGGGCTTCCGGTGTGTGCATTGGCGACTACAATAACGACGGGTTTGAAGACATTTTTTGCACTTACTTCGGACAAAACATTCTTTACCGCAACAATGGTGACGGCACTTTCACCGATGTCACAAAAGCTGCGGGACTCTCGAACGAGCAACCGCGGTGGGGGGCGGGATGCAGCTTCCTGGACTACAACCGTGATGGACACCTAGACTTGTTTGTCTCGAATTACATCCGTTTCTCTATCGAACACGCGCCGGTCCCAGGCGAGAACACGAACTGTAATTGGAAAGGAATTCCCGTTGAGTGCGGACCGCGCGGGCTTCCAACAGGACGGCATTCACTCTACAAAAACAGAGGGGACGGAACGTTCGCTGATGTCAGTGTGCAGGCAGGCATCGCGCAAGCTAAGCAAAGTTACGGGATGACGGTGGTGGCGGCTGATTTGGATGAAGACGGATGGCCAGACATTTACGTTGCTTGCGATTCTACTCCGAGTCTGCTGTTCATGAACAACCACGACGGAACGTTCCGCGAAGAGGGCGTGCTGCGGGGCGTGGCCCTCAGCGACGACGGAGAAGAACAGGCAGGAATGGGTGTCGGGATTGGCGATTACGACCTCGACGGACACTTAGATCTCTTCAAGACACACTTCGCAGACGATGCCAACATTCTCTACCACAACGACGGTAAGGGGAATTTCGATGACGTTACCCGGTCGTCTCGCCTTGGCGTGGAGACGCGCTACGTCTGCTGGGGCGCCGGAATCGTCGATCTCGATAACGATGGCTACCCAGACTTGTTCATGGTGACAGGTAACGTTTACCCCGAAGTGGAGCGAAAGCTGCCACAGTATGCGAACAAGACGCCACGCGCTGTGTTTCGTAATCTTGGCAATCACACCTTCGAAGAATTGATGGATGCAGGCCCCGGCGTGGTAGAAGCACATTGCAGCCGTGGATGCGCTTTCGGAGATTTCGACAATGATGGAGACATTGACGTGCTTATCGTCAACTTGAACGAGCCTCCGTCGTTGCTACGAAATGATATCCGAGGGAAGCAGAATTGGATCAAGGTGAGACTGGAGGGTGTTAAATCAAATCGCAGCGCCATCGGAGCCCGGGTGCTCGCCCATTATGGGGGGAAAACCCAAGCTCAAACCGTCTTGAGCCAATCCAGTTTCTACTCTTGCAATGATCCCCGGTTGCATTTCGGTCTCGGGAGCCTTACTTCGGCCGACCTGGATGTGTATTGGCCCAACGGGCTGCACGAAACCTTCAAGCGCATCCCAGCAAATCAATTGATCACACTGAGAGAGGGGACAGGCCCTGTTCCGAACCGCGGCTGGTCCAAAACCTAGCCGCCGGGACACGGTTTCCAGCTGCAATCATCAGAAAAAAGAATAAAAAGAAGAAAAATACTTGACACGCCCACTCACAGAGAGATATAAGGCGGAGTAAGCGAGCAAACGTTTACTTTGGGTCGCGTAGACGCTCGGTTTTTTGCGTTTGGGGGAGGATGCGAATGCAAGCAAGATCATTTGTCTCTTGGTCTGTCCAGGTGTTGATCGCTGTCCTGGTGATGGCAAATTCCACCTGGGCTCAGTTCACAGGCAATATTCAAGGCACAGTCACGGACCCGAGTGGCGCCGCGGTTGCGCAAGCTAAGGTGTCGCTCATCAACGTTGTCACCAAAGTGTCGGCGACGACGACGACCGATGCCTCGGGAGACTATCGGTTTCTGAGTCTCGCTCCCGGCTCGTACAAGATTACCGTTGAGGCATCAGGTTTTGGTAAGGCTGAGTCAACTGCAACCCTCGAGACAAATCAAAACCTAAACGTTCCCATTTCTCTGAAGGTCGGCACGGCGACCGAAGCAGTAACCGTCACCGGCGAAGCTCCGCTCGTGAACACCGCGGAGACACGGAATCAATTGACGCTCGAAACCCAGGAGCTGTCGACCTTGCCGCTACAAGGCCGGAGCATGATCTCGCTCGTAACACTGGCACCCGGTGTGACAGGGAGGGGAGTTACGGGTGGCGCTCCGGGATCGGGCCTGGACAACTACTCCACGGAAACGACGGTCGAAGCCAGCGCTAACGGACAGGGCGGGGTTTCGAACATGTTGATTATCGATGGGCTAGACGCTACTAGCTCCGTACGGCAGGGCGTCCTGAATCTGACGCCCAATCCCGACTTCGTTCAGGAAGCATCCGCTCAGGTCAACACATTCTCAACCGAATATGGGCACTCGAGTTCCATCCAGTTTGCCATGACCACGAAATCCGGCGCGGACCAATTTCACGGTTTGGCCAGCGACTACTTCAATTACCAGGCGATGTTCTCAAAGAATTCCCTGCCCAATTCCGCTCAGAAATTCGCCCCGTTTCATAGCAATAACATGTCGGCCGCCATTGGTGGCCCTATTATCCCGCACCACCAGTTTTTCTTCTTCTTTGGTGTCGAACCGCTGCGCGGGTCTTCATCCACGGGGGACGCTCCCATAACGATCGTCGACCCCCAGTTCATCGCCTTTGCCAGTGCGAACAATCCGGGTACGTTTGGCACCAAGATTCTGACTACGTATGTGCCCAAGAATGTAACTGTCGGGGCCGTGCTGGACACCGCGCAGAGCTTTTTCGGGACGGGCGCGTCCGGTTGTAATACGGCCGCAACGGAAAACATCCCGTGCGCTACCGTGCTAACTGACAACGGAACCTTCAATTCTACCAATTTCCGGAACGGCGACCAGTATTTCATTCGTGTCGACAAGTACTTTAAAAGCGATCGGATCTACGGCAGTTTTTTCCGTACGCTTCTTCACTTTGGCGGACCGGCGGCTATTCCCCAGTTTTCCACCACCAACCACAACACACAGCGCGCCCTGCAGGTGAATTGGGAGCACACGTTCAGCCCTACAACGCTTAATGAAGTGACCTTCGCTCAGAACCGCATCGAGGGATTTCTCGGTGAAACCGGGGACTTTACGATTCCGGGAATTTCTGTCAACAAGTCCACCGGTTACGGCGTTGGCTTTGCGCAGGGCGACTTCATCCAGCACAATTATCACTGGCGCGACGTCTTGACGCATGTTCGTGGCGCACATGTATTCAAGGTGGGTTACGAAGGCTGGTACGGTGACGATGTGGAGCCGTTCCAGGGGCCGTGGTCGCAGCCAGCATTCAGCTTCGACAGCTTGCTGAAGCTGGCGCAAGATGCGCCCACCACTGAAGGCGGCGTCATGTACAACCCCATAACGGGCCAGCAGCAACTTTGGGACTGGAACGCGGCTTCCAAAACGTGGGGAATTTTTGCGCAGGACACTTGGAAGGCCAGGCGTAATTTGACCGTGACGTTGGGCTTCCGTTTCGACAATCAGGGAAACCCATACTCGCGCTCGGACACGACGGTGTTTGGCAACTTCCTCTTGGGAACCGGTTCAACCTTCCAGCAGCGGGTGGCCAGTGGCATTGCCAAGTCGTCAAAGAACGCCCTCAATCAATCACCTAAGACCTACGACCCACGTATCGGCGCGGCATGGGATATCAACGGAAAGGGTGACTGGGTGTTGCGTGGCGGGTTCGGGATGTTCTCCAATTGGCTGACGCCGGCCAACATTCAGGAGGAATTCCGCGGCAATCCTCCGGGACTAATCCGGCCAACGTTCAGCTCGACGAACGCACCCGGCAATCAGCCAATTTTCAAACAGGGTACCAGTAGCAAACCCCCGTTTGGATTCCAATTCCCCGCGCTGGCAGGCACGGCGTTGTGTCCGGCTGCCCCTTGTCTCAACGCCCAGGGAGGACTTACGGGTGCAGCGGTTCCGATTGGGGGAATCAACCCAAATATCGTATCTCCTACCGCATACATCTATTCGGCCACACTCGAGCACAAGCTTGGCAACCGCTTTGTTGCCAGCGTGCTTTACAGTGGATCGCACTCTGCGAACCTCGTGGGGGGCGGCAATAACATTAATAACGTCTCTTACGGAGCTGACATCAATGCTCTGCCGGGAGACTTGATCGGCAAACCGCCGAATACCCTGCCTACGAGGCTCAATCCCAGCTTTGGTTCGATCGCCTATACCGACAACGATCGGGTGAGCAACTACCAGGGCATTACTTTCAATTTCAGGGGACGAAGCAGGCGTGCGTTCTTCGATGCTTCCTACACACGTTCATCGTCCAAGGACGACGCGGGCGTGTATCCTACCGCGCTGAATCCTCACCAGTTCTACGGGCCCTCGGTTTGGGATGTGCCCAATCGTTTCTCGCTCAGCTTCAATTATGAGTTGCCGGGCTTAAATAATGGTCAGGGAGCAGTGGGAAAGCTGACGGGAGGGTGGGGAGTCAGTGGGACGAGTATTTACCAGACTGGTAATCCCTTCACGGTTTTCAACGGCGCCTCGTTTGCAAATGGCGGGGATTACAACGCCGATGGAGACAACCTCGACTATCCTGACGTCTCCAATTATACCCAGTCAACGTCGCGGACTGCCTATCTCGCCGGCAGCATCCTGAAAAGTCAGTTCACACCCCCTACGCCGGGTACAAACGGAAACGAGAAGACCGGCCAATTCCGCAATCCCAGCTTCTTCCAGACAAACGTCACGGCGTACAAGAACACACACATTACGGAAAGGCTCAATTTCCAATTCCGGTTTGAGTTCTACAACCTCTTCAACCATGTGAACTTCACCAATATCCAGGGCGACTTGAACTCCGGAAGGTTTGGTAAAGTAACGGGCGAAGCGTTGCCAAGATGGTGGCAGATAGGCGGGAAGATTACGTTCTAGTCTGGTTTCGACCAGCAATATGAGGGACCGCCACTCCACACCCCGAGCGGTGGTCCCTCAAGAGTGATGGGGTCGCCTAGCGCAGCTCGGACCGCGGCCAAAGCCCAGGCCAGACTTCAATTCGCTAGAGAACGCAGCGGCGGAGGCGGTGTAGCCCGCTGCTGGTCAGGTAAGGTTCCTGTTGGTCCCTTCAGCTAGAAGTCTCCGGTGCTCCTGCTACGCTTGGAAGCGGGCGTCTAACAGCGAAGGACAGCCTCTTCGGAACACCCATACGGGAAACATTTAGGGGCTGTCGTAGATAACGGGAGTTATCTAGGATGGTCGAATGGGGATAAGGCGCTGTAAGTTGTCGAGAAAGCTGCAGTTACGGTTGCTGGAGAATTTTGTCTTACAAGTGACGGCG
>Ga0137379_10007289_pt1 | contig 10479 bp, 9 predicted proteins | sample SagtaG_18_FD_104812 | JGI IMG/M metagenome (GOLD analysis project Ga0137379, IMG submission 104812) | Vadose zone soil microbial communities from Sagehorn Ranch, Mendocino, California, USA - Sage2_L_80_16 metaG | ecosystem: Environmental > Terrestrial > Soil > Vadose zone | place: USA... | reverse complement strand
TGAGGGTGCGAGCATTGAGGCACTGACGGGCCGGTGAGCAGGAGCGACAGCGACTGCGAAACAGGCCCGGCAGGAATCGAACCTGCAACCCCCGGTTTTGGAGACCGGTGCTCTACCAATTGAGCTACGGACCTAGGTGTTACTGCAGCTGGAAGTTACAGAATCCGACGCGACCGTGGAAGGCTCGTTGTTTGCCGCTTGTTTGCCATTGCCGAAGCGTTTCGCCACGGCCGCGGCGAGGTCGGCCTCATCGATGATGTTGTAACGGTCGAACATCGAGGGGGTCTCCCAACCGCACAGCTTCATGACCTCGCCCTCGGAGACACCGGCGCGCCGGTAGTGGGTGCTGAGCAAGCCGCCGTCATGCTCCATACGGAGCCCGAGCGGTTCGGTGCGCTCGAGACCGTCGAGCGACCTCGCGCCTTGGGGCTCGTGGTCACACACGACGACGCCCAGGCTCGCTCCGCCGCACCGGGTGCGGCCTCCCACGCACGCGAGCTAGCCGAGGCGGAGCACGCACTGCGGGCGCTCGCGCGCGAGCATGGAGATCGCGCCGGACCCCAGTTGGAGCTAAGCGGGGCCCCGGCACAACCATCGACCGACACGGTCCGCGCAGAGGCGGCGGGCGTCGTCGCCCGGACGGTCGAGCGGGTGCGTCGACTGCAGCACGAGATCAAGCGCGCGCCGAGCCTCGGCCTGCTCGAACGCAGTATCGGGCGGGTCGTGGACCGCCTGCTCCCGCGCGAGATCGCACAGCTGCGCCGCGTGCTCAGCGCTCCGCAGGCCGCCATCGCCTTCAAGGCTGGAGAAGTCGTGAAGGACATCGTGCTCGGCCGCGCGGAAAACGAACGGTAGTCCCGCACAGGAATGGAGGACGTATGGCTCTCATCAAATGCCCCGAGTGCAGTCGAGACGTATCCACAAGGCGACCGTGTGTCCTCATTGCGCATGTCCCTTAGCGCGGCTGGTTTGGGGATTGGCCTGGCGGGCGTCGCGTGCCTTTGGATCGGGAGAGCGGGTGCCTGGTGGTACCACGGGTGATCACTTCGGAGTCCACATATCAGCCCGAGGGATGAGACACCGGTCGGCCAACCAGTCTTGAACGTCCGCGAGAGTCACAGCGACTCCATAAGTGGTTGTCGCGACTGGCGATTAGTGAGAGATGATTCCTCTTCGGCATTTGTTCGGGTATATTCCACGCGGAGGGCCGAGCGTTTCGCGGCACCCTCCTTTGGGGAGGTTTGCACCGCGACAACCTGTTTAGGCGTTAATACAGCAATCTCAGTCGGGGGAGGACCGACAAATGACGACCGCGGCTCAGGGCAAGAAGTTCAAGTTTAGAGTCAACGATAAGGAGTTTGAGGTTGGGACCCCGACCATTACAGGCCTGGAGATCAGGCAGCTGGCCGAAATCCCTCCGGCGTATCAACTGTTCCTCGAAGTTCCTGGGGAGAAGAAGGAGGATCGACTCATCGGAGATGGTGATCTGGTCAACCTTGCGGAGCCAGGGGTCGAGAAGCTGTACACCGTCCCACCAGCCACGTTTGGAATCCGGTGAGCATAGTCGATGTTCAGATGGAGGATCTGCAGCGAGATTACCCCGAAGCAACCGCAGATCCTCGGCCGGATGGCACCTTTGTGATCACGGTCCCCAAGGTGTCTCTTCCCGCAGGTTGGAATCAATCGCACACCACAGTACAGTTCCTCGCTCCAGTCGGTTTTCCAATGGCGCAGCCAGACTGCTTCTGGACGGACGACGGGCTTCGGTTGTCTAACGACGTGTTGCCCAAGAATGCGAATGCGCAAACGCCTCCCTTTGGCGGCCCCTCGAAACTCTGGTTCTCCTGGCATGTCTCCGTCTGGAGTGGTAGCCGCGATACGCTCAGATCATATATCGCGACTGTCCGCAACCGGTTCGCACGTCCGGAATGAATCACCTTGTATTTGCAGGTGGTGCCCTTCCTGCCTTGCGGCATCAGTTACTGTCATCCGCTGCCGAGAGAGCAGCGCTTCTCCTGGCCCATCCTGTTCGAGTGGCTCCGCACTCATGGAAGCTTCTTGTTTCGGACACGATACCAGTTGCCGATCATGCCTATAGTCGGCAGTCCGAGCACGGAGTGGAGATTCCTCCACAGATCCTAGTGCCGGCGATCAAGCGCGCGCGCTACGGGCGTAGCACAATTGTCCTTGTTCACACGCACCCATGGGACGGCGCGGTCACGCCGTCGCCCATAGACCGTCAGGGTGAGGCTTTGCTGCTTCCCACTCTGTTTCAACGCGTACCGGATGTACCTCACGCACGAATGATTCTTGGTCATAAAGACACACATGCTGCGCTCTTCGAGGCAGTAAACACAGAATCGAACGCAGAGGTCATGGGAGTTGGACCAGACTTTGAGTATGCTCCGACGCTCGGAGAGTCAGGCCAAGTAGACGCTGCGTTTGACCGACAAGTGCGTGCCTTCGGAATCTTGGGGCAGGTTCGCATTGGTCGGATGCGAGTGGCAATCGTCGGGTTGGGGGGAACAGGATCAATCGTTGCTCAGCAGTTGGCGTACCTCGGCGTTCGCCGTTTCCTTCTCATAGATCCAGACGTAATCGAGCCCACCAACTTGAACCGCATCGTTGGAGCAACACGGAGCGATGTAGGAAGCGCGAAGGTCGACGTGGCAGAAATGATGATAAAACGAATCAACCCCGAGGCTGAGGTCACCTCGCTTCGGGAGGACGTCGGTCGACAGACGACGGCTCGATCAGTCATCGCGACCGATTTTTTCTTCACCTGCACAGACTCGCACGGAAGTCGAGCCGTACTCACACAACTCAGTTACCAGTATTTCGTCCCTGGGATAGATCTCGGCGTACGGATCGACGTGCGTGGAGGGATGGTAACGGACATCGTCGGTCGTGTGCAAATGCTCGCCCCAGGGTTGGCATGCACGAGCTGCACAAGACTACTCGACCCCGAAGCTGTCCGGCGGGACCTTCTGACTGAGGAACAGCGGCGCGCGGACCCTTACATTGTAGGGGGCAGGGAACGACAGCCTTCTGTGGTTTCCCTGAACACGACGGTGTCTGGGATCGCAGTTACCATGTTCATGGCAGCTGTCACAGGTGCTCCAATGCGTGCACGACACGAGATCGTGCTTTTTGACTCAGGTACTGTCAAACCGATAGCGAACACGCCCGACCCGCAATGCTCGGTGTGTTCGCCGCAAGGCTTCTTGGGACGGGGTGATTCGTGGCCATTGCCAGGGCGCCCTGTGTGAAGACCAGTCACGAACGTCCAACACGCCTGGTCGTCCCCATTCGACGCTACGAGCAAGTCGTCGCGGTAACAGACCAAAGTGCGGCCCGCGCATTAGCCATCGCGGAACCACGGATTGCCGTTGTCGTACGCGGCATCCCGCGGTGGGTGGTTTTCCAGTGCCCGTGTGGCTGTCAGGAGCTTGTCACTATCAATCTTGACAAGCGAGCGGGGCCCCATTGGCGCATAACTCGGAAGAGGGACTGGATAACACTCATTCCGTCTGTGTGGCGCGAATCAGGTTGTCGCTCGCACTTCATCCTCTGGAGGAACAGGGTCTGGATGATGCGAGGGTGGCGAGTCGAGCACGATAACGACGACCTTCCAAAGGGTGTCGATGCCGAACTTCTCACTGAATGGAATCGCAGACAGTCTCGGCGCCGTTGAGGTACCTCTGGAGAAGATTCCTGGGTTGGACCTCGTGGCTTTGGGGGAGGATGAGTCAGGTGCCACAGATGCAGATGCCCCCTGTTCGGCTCACGGACCTTGATGGCGGCATTGATCAACCTGAACTGTTTTTCGGGGTGGTTGCCGCGGTTGGAACGCCATGGACGACCGTCGAGCCCTACTTGCGGGGAGGTCTGACAAATCGGGGTTACTCGGTCGACCCCGTCATCCGGGTCAGCGAACTGCTGAGGCTCTTCAGGCTCAAGATTGCGTATCCACCCGACACGGCAGACGAATATGAACGGGTTACGACGCTGATGGATATGGGAGATGAGCTGCGAAGGGTCACCGGACGCTCCGAGGCACTTGCGTTGATGGTGGCGGCTCACATCAATGCGAAGCGACCCCCGGGTGATGACCGGAATCTCCCAGGCCGTGCCTTCCTGATCCATCAACTGAAGCACCCTGGTGAAGTGCTTTGGCTTCGCCACATATACGGCGATGCCTTCCATTTGATAGGCCTCTATTCTCTGCCTCGTGCGAGGAAGGAGTACCTCAAGAGGACCTTTGGCATGTCCGACGATCGTGCCGAGAGCTTAATCTCCCGTGACGAAGCCGAGGCGGAGCCATGGGGTCAACAATTGCGCGACACATTTCACCTCGCCGATGTGTTCATTGAGATGCGCGATGACGCCAGTAGTACAGCCCACGCGTATCAGCAGATCGAGCGCTTCTTGGACCTGCTGTTTGGACGCAAGATCATCACGCCAACCAGACATGAATACGCGATGTACCTTGCACAGGCAGCTGCATTGCGCTCCGCGGACCTTTCACGTCAGGTGGGAGCGGCTATTCTAGACGACAATGGAGAAATCCTGGCGCTGGGGACCAACGAGGTGCCTGGGGTCGGGGGGGGGCAGTATTGGGGAGAAGAGGGAAAGCCAGACCACCGTGACTTCAAGGATGGCTTTGATTCTAATGAAATCAAGAAACAGGAGAGTATTGAAGAGATCTTAGCCAGGTACGATCCTAAGAGATGGTCCGAGTACACGCCAGGGCAGCGAAAGGAATTCATCGAGAAGCTTGGCTCAACTCGTGTGGGCAATCTAATCGAGTTCGGACGTGCTGTTCATGCCGAGATGGAAGCCATCTTGTCAGCTGCTCGCAGAGGTGTTTCAGTGAAAGGGACCACACTGTACACAACGACATTCCCTTGTCACAACTGCGCGAAACACATTGTCGGTGCTGGCATCAAGAGAGTGATCTACATCGAACCTTACCCGAAGAGTCTGGCAGGAGAGCTGCACAAGGACTCCATAGGCTTTCCCGGTGAGCCGCCATCAGAGGACCAGGGTGCAGCGACTTCCCCAATGCCTCAGAGCAAGGTTTGGTTTGAACCCTTCGTTGGTGTGGCCCCACGACGATACTCTGCATTGTTTTCGTGCATGTCGGAGCAAGGGGAGCGCCTTAAGAGGAAGGTCAAGGGCGGTGCTGTATCCGCGGCACCTATAGGGCTTCGGCTGCGAGCATCTGTTCTGTCTCATGTCCAACGTGAGGCATTGGCTGCAGTTGCCGCTCAGGGCCTCCAGAACCCCGCAAGTGAGGAGCCATAGCTATGAACGGCAAAGAGCTTCGCGACGAATCGACGGAGGAAAAGAAAAGGATCTGGGAAGAGGTTGATCAGGCAGCGTCCCGTGCGCCGGGCTGGGTCGTGTCGCGCATTATGTCTCGCGGTCAAGCGAACAACCGAGACAAGGCACAAGGAGATACTGACGCTCCAGATGCGAGTTCTCGCTGATTACGCTCTCGTTCGCGACAGTTCGGCCACTCGTTGTAAGTGTAAGGGAGCGAGCGAGTGACCTTCGACCAAGAAGCGTTGATCCGATCTATCGCTGTCGCGAGAAAGCAGAGGTACATGCTTCTTCTTGGGGCGGGAGCTTCAGCGAGCTCGGGCGTACCGACTGCCGCGCAATGTGTCTGGGAGTGGAAGCGCGAGGTCTATTTGTCTGGCAACCCGTCTCTTTCACCGCGCCTTTTCCTCGATGTCAGTCTACCATCCGTCCGAGAGAAGGTCCAAAGGTGGCTTGACTCGCAGCGAACGTTCCCTCCACTTGGTGACCCTTCGGAGTATGGTTTCTACGTTGAGTACACCTATCCGAAGCTCTCCGACCGACAGGCGTACCTCGAGAAGCGCTTCTCGGGCGCTGTGCCGCAAGCTGGCTATCAACTTCTGGCGATGGTTCAGAACTCCCTGATCGTGCAGTGGGTTTGGACCACTAACTTTGACGGTTTGCTAAGGCAAGCACGAAAGCACACGCACACACGACCACTCAAAGAGATCGGGCTCGACACAGCGTTTCGCATTCGCGATCTAGGAGACGCTGAGGACTGCGGTTACCTCATCTACTTGCACGGGGACTACCGATATGATCGCCTCCAGAACACGAGCGATGAGACTCAGGCGCTGGATGGCGAGCTTCGCGCTCGGTTGATCGACCGAGTACGTCGGCAACCCCTAGTGGTCATTGGATACGGGGGACACGACGAAAGCGTGATGAGCGCACTTGAGGCCGCTGTGAGTGGACAGCCCGCCGGTGGGGGCTTGTACTGGTGCCTCCTACGCGATGAAGAGCCTGGCTCGAGGGTGCTCAGACTGGTGGACGCCGCGAAGGCGAGGGGTCTCGAGTCCGACCTCGTTCAGATCGAGGGTTTCGACGATTTAATGGTTCGCTTTGCGCGCTACGTGTACCGAGAAGGACCAGAGATGCGCGAGGTCGATGCCCTATTGGAGTCCGCCGTCCCCGAGCGGTCGGTCTTCAGCTTCACGGGCTATCACCCAGAGGAGAACTGGCTGAAGAGCAACGGGTATCCGATCGACCTGCCACGGCAGCTATATCAGTTTGAAGCGGAACGCATCACGGGTTGGGCAGAGCTCCGCGAAATTGTGAAGGCAACAGAGGTCGTCGCCGGCCTGCTCAAAGGCAAGGTGCTTGCCATCGGCGAGCCGAGCGCGATTGCCAGTGCCTTTGCTGGGCGCTTGAAGTCACAGATCGAACTTGTGCCCTTAAGCGACCGTGACTACGAGCGATCCGATACTGTCGTCACGTCTTTGATGACCAGCGCCCTGCAGCGCTCCCTGGCAAGCACCTGCGGCCTCATGCCGAAAGGAAGGACAACGCTTTGGGACCCCTCGAAGTATGAAGTCGCTGTGTATCAAGAGACTAGCTACAAGGCCCACGCGGCGATCAGACTTTGTGTAAATCGGGCGGCGGGATACTACTTCCTGAATCTGGTCCCCGACCTTCACGTCGCGAGAGAGGATGGGAATGATGCCACTCAGGATGCCGTGAAGGACGTCAAGCGTCAGCTGCTCGGTAAGCAATGGAACAGGGCGTACTACGACGTACTCGAGGGATGGAAGGCGTGTCTGCTAGGTCCCGAAAAGTCGCGCTCGTTTCACTTTCCGCCGGGCGCGCGTGATGGCTTCGTTTTCAGACTCTCGATACCCCCAGCGTATTCCCGATTGTTAGTCCCGTCTCGCCACGCGAACACGAAGACCAAGAAGCGAAAGGCGGCCGAGCAGTTTGACGCCATCGTTCTCGATGAGCCGGCGCTGGTGTTCGGCTCCGCCCGCGGGCATCCGAGCCCTAAGGATCGCCATCCTATTCGCGGGTTGGTCAACGACGGACCATACGATCTTCAGCTGACGCGAGCAGGTCTCTGCTCTGAAGTCAAGCTTGGGATCGTCTGTGGCGCAAACTACGCCCAGGCGCTCTCCCGGTATCTGACCGGGCTGCAGGTGCCACACTCGAGCGTCGAGACTAAGCGCGAGTACCTGCTGGTCTACCCCGGCTTTCAGCAGGCCTATCGGATTCCGCTAAAGACGCCGTCTTCGGATGGTAAGGAGTGGAGAGCCCTTCCTGAGCTGGGCCTTTCGCGAGAGGAAAGGATTGCGGGTCAGCGCGCAATCGCCGCCGCCGTGACTCGCGAGATTGACTCCCTCACGAGCATCGCCTCAGTCGATGTCGTTCTCGTCTTTGTCCCAAGTGCGTGGGAGCCCTACGAGCTCATTGAAGAGGAGGCCGTAAGTCTTAACTTGCATGACCACGTCAAGGCGTACTGCGCCCAGCGAGGCATGCGAACTCAGCTTCTTCGCGAGCGAACCCTCGACAAGGCACATCAGTGCGAAGTCCTGTGGTGGCTGGCGCACGCGTTATACGTGAAGTCACTACGGACGCCCTTCCTGTTAGATACGGCCGATCGTGATACGGTCTTCGTTGGAATTGGGTACGGGTTCTCCAAAACTGGGCCTGGTGGGTTGGTTCTGGGATGCAGCCACATCTATGACGCCGCCGGTCAGGGGATGCGGTATCAACTAAGCCGTATCCAGTCGCCAATCTGGAGGCATAGGAACCCATATCTTAGCAAAGACGATGCAATCCGCGTTGGTTTGCAGACTAGGCAGCTCTTCCATGAGACCTATCAGGATCTCCCCAGGCGAGTCGTCATTCACAAGAGGACTCCGTTCCTGCGAAGTGAAAGAGATGGCCTTGCTCACGCACTGAAGGGCGTGAAAGAGCTCGAGATGTTGACAGTAGAGCACGAGGACGCCTGGCGGTTCGTCGCGTACAACAAGTGGCGCAAAGTTGCCGACGCATTCCCAGCGAGGAGGGGAACGCTCCTGTTGCTCGAGCCCCATCAATTCTTCCTCTGGGTCCATGGGGCGACCAGGGGCTTGGTCGAGGAGAACAAATTCTACTATCAGGGCAAGTCACGTATTCCCGTTCCGCTGAAGATCACGCGCTTCGCCGGTCATGGGGCCATCGAACGCGTCGCCGGCGAGATACTTGGTCTCTCGAAGATGGACTGGAACAGCTACGATCTGTACAGTCAGATGCCGGCGACGCTTGAGAGTTCGAGTGCCATTGCCAGAGTCGGTCAGTTGCTCGGTCGATTTGGTCCCGAGACCTATGATTACCGCCTGTTCATGTGATTCCAGAGACCTCCTAGACCAGGTGTCGCATCGCATGACTCGATTCGCCGACGCTGGGGACCTCCCGTCAAGTGACCTCCACGGCCGACTCTTCAAACGATGGGGACCAAAGACGGGCGCTCTAGAACAGATCGTCGGGAACCTGTCCACGGGCGACAACTTGAGCGATGATTCCAGGGCCGACGTCTAGGGTTCGCAGCTCGGGCACCGCCGACGCAGGCAGCAGCACCTTATCGATCACTATTTGTCGCGCATTGAACGCGTTCAACCCAGCTCGATAGGATCTGGACCCATGACTCGGAATCAGCAGAGGGCACTACTGTTCGTCATCGGCTTGATCATGATGGGAGTGTCGTACCTCCAATCGGGCAGAGCTGATCTGACGTTATTCCGGTACTTTGGGGGGATTGCGATGGGGCTTGGAGTGTTCTTTTGGCTCTTAGAACACTGGATATGGCGCTGTCCACCCTTGTACGGGTTGCTGGCAAAGCCTAACCTCAGCGGCAAGTGGACTGGGAGCGGTTCTGAGACGGCCTCTGCCGAAAATGACCCACTAAAAAGGACCACATCGACGCTCACGGCGGACCAGATTACGATCCGTCAAACCTACTCCTCAATTCATATAGCCATCAAATGGCAAAGCGGCGGTGAGAGCCGTGTCCATGAAGCTGCACCGTATGTCCGGAGCGGCACCGATACGAAGTATCTGGCGTTTGTAGCGCTCTATACCTACACACATGGAGACGAGAGCCCAGTGGTACGTCATGCCACCGTGACCATTGCGATCGCAGAGGTGGCCAGGGAGCCGAAGAAGGTGTCGATTAATTACGCTACGCTCGACCGTCTACGGGCGGGAAGCATCAGTTGCGCTAAAACAGTCTAGAGGACGCAGTCACGCACGGTTCGGGAAAGTCGACCAGAACTCTCTGCGATGGTTTTGCAAGCATTTCTCCGGGCGCTTAGGGGCACTTTCGGAAAACGGTCGGGGCGCCAATGCTCAGTCGGATCGCCACTTCCGTGCAGGTTGTCTTCCAACAATGCCCCGGAGCGGCGAGCTCTGGATCAGGAGACGTCTCCCCCACCCACCTCACACTGTGCGAGCGATGAGCGCTGGCCGAGGCGGACAGCTGGACGCCTATGAGATGTTTGCCGTTATGTTTGCCGGTCTTGGGCGGACGTGGAGGGATTTGGCGGTCCTGGAGTGCGCTCGGTGACCACAAGAACGGCGGGCCCGCACGGACCCGCCGTCTTTGGAGACCGGTGCTCTACCAATTGAGCTACGGACCTAGGAATCGACGCCACTAGAAGTTACAGAATCCGGGCTGCCGCTGGAAGGCTCGTTGGTTTCGTGGCGTCATCCCCAGCCGGTCGGCGGCCGCCACGTAGAGGATGCCCCCGAACGCCGAGGGCCGCGTCGCTGTTATGGAAGGCGACGTAAGACCGGCCGACGCGGTCAACGCCGCCAGCCGCGCTAACGGGATCGGGTACGGCACCCATCGACTGGCAGCGCGGCGGTCGTATTCCACCAGCACGACTCGGCCGCCCGGGCGCACCCATGCCCTGAGCCGCCCGAGCACGACGGCGGCGTCAGGGACAAAGTGGAGTGCGTTGGCAAGCAGGATCCCGTCGAGCCTCGGCTCTTCAAGCCCGGGCAGATCAAACGGACGCGTGAAATCGGCCACCACCGGCGTCACGGTGGCCGCCTCTTTCGCCGCCCAGCGCTTGAGCACCGCGACTGCGCGCGCATCGCGATCGATAGCGTAGATCCGGCTGTGCGGCCCCAGCAACTCGA
>Ga0137379_10007287_pt1 | contig 10480 bp, 7 predicted proteins | sample SagtaG_18_FD_104812 | JGI IMG/M metagenome (GOLD analysis project Ga0137379, IMG submission 104812) | Vadose zone soil microbial communities from Sagehorn Ranch, Mendocino, California, USA - Sage2_L_80_16 metaG | ecosystem: Environmental > Terrestrial > Soil > Vadose zone | place: USA... | reverse complement strand
CCTCGATGCAGGCGTGTTTTCGGGCGGCGGCTTGTTCCTGATCTGTTCGTCCACTTACGGGCAGGGCGACGTTCCCGACAACGCGAAGAACCTGTACGAGTCGCTTCGGACGGCGCGTCCCGACCTCTCCGACATGCAATACGGAGTGATCGCGCTCGGTGACCGGACCTACGCCGAAACCTTCTGCAACGGCGGCAAGCGCTTCGACGCGATCCTCTCCGAGCTGGGAGCGAGGCGCATCGGCGAGGTCATGCTGCACGATGCCAGCGCGGGCACCATGCCCGAGGAAGTCGCGGTGGCGTGGGTGGCCGGCTGGATCTCGCTGTGTCGCAAAGATGCCCGACTCACGGCCTGAGTTGATCGAAGAGGGAGTGACTATCGTGCCGTCGCTCAGCGCCGCCGACCACTCGGTCAGCCCGCCGAAAATCCACATCCCCCGCGACTACAACGCCGCGTACGATTTGATCGAGCGCAACCTCTCTGCCGGCCGCGCGGGCAAGGTCGCGTTCGTTGACGACACGGGTCGATATACCTTCGGCGAGCTCGCCGAGCGCGTGAATCGCTTCGGATCGGGGCTTCGGGCGATGGGCCTAGCGATGGAGCACCGCGTGCTGCTCGCACTCACCGACACGATCGATTTCCCGACCGCCTTCCTCGGCGCGATCAAGGCGGGGATCATCCCGGTCGCGGTGAACACGCTGCTCACGTCGAAAGACTACGAATACATGCTCTCCGACAGCCGTGCCAAGGCGCTCGTCGTCTCGGAGCAGTTGCTTCCTCAGTTCGCGCCGCTCTTGCCCGATCCGCCGTTCCTGAAACACGTCATCGTTTCGGGCGCGGGCGCATCCGGTCAGGGAACGCTGGAGGAGGTCCTCGCGAAAGGCTCCCCCGAGCTCTCGCCCGCGCCGACGACCTCCGACGATCCCTGCTTCTGGCTGTATTCCTCCGGCTCGACTGGGGCGCCGAAGGCCGCGGTGCATGTGCATTCGAGCATGGCCGTCACTGCGGATCTCTACGGCAAGGGTGTCCTGGGCGTCACCGAGAACGACGTGCTTTTTTCCGCGGCGAAGCTGGCCTTTGCATACGGCCTGGGCAACGCGCAGACTTTCGCTCTCGCCACCGGCGCGACCGCCGTGCTGATGGCCGAGCGTGCGACTCCGGCGTCGGTATTCAAGCGCATCGCCGAAAGCAAGCCCACGATCTTCTATGCGGTCCCGACGCTCTACGGCGCGATGCTCGCCAGCCCGGAGTTTCCGAAAGAGGAGTTCCTCGCGCTGCGCCTTTGCGTCTCGGCGGGCGAGGCCTTGCCCGCCGACATGGGCAAGCGCTGGAAAGAAAGGACCGGCGTCGACATCCTGGAGGGCATCGGTTCGACCGAGATGCTGCACATGTTCATCAGCGCCCGGCCGGGAGACGTGCGCTACGGCGCGACCGGGAAGCCCGTGCCCGGTTACGAGCTGCGCCTGGTGGACGAGCAGGGGGCCCCGGTAGAGCGGGGCGAGATCGGCGAGCTCCAGGTGAGCGGACCGACAAGTGCGGCGTATTACTGGAACAACCGCGAGAAGAGCCGCGCGACCTTTGTCGGCTCCTGGTTCAGGAGCGGCGACAAATTCAGGCAGGACGAGGACGGTTACTTTGTATACGCGGGGCGCTCCGACGACATGCTCAGAGTCTCCGGCTTCTATGTCTCGCCCGCAGAGGTCGAGGCCGCCCTCGTCAGCCACGAGGCAGTGCTCGAAGCGGCGGTGGTCGGCCACGAGGACGACAACAGCTTGATCAAGCCCAAGGCGTACGTGGTCCTCAAGCAGGGCCAGTCGCCGAGCGAATCCCTCAAGGCGACCATGCAGCAGCACATCAAGGACAGGCTCGCCCCTTATAAATACCCTCGCTGGATCGAGTTCGTGAACGAATTGCCCAAGACTGCGACCGGCAAGATCCAGCGCTTCAAGCTTCGCGGGTAGCCGTTTCCTCCGCAGCGCAACACCGGGCTGGATTGCTTTCGGCCCTCTCGCGGATTAGAATTTGAACAATGGTTCAAGTTTTGAATAGGAGTTCTAACGAGGCTCCCTTGTCGGAGCGCGTGCAGCGCAAGAACGACGCGCGGCGCCTGGAGATCCTGCGCGCCGCCGCGCGCGTATTCCGCCGATTGGGCCTCTCCGCGAGCGGAATGCGCGAGATCGCCGAGGAAGCCGACCTCTCGCCCGGCAACCTGTATTACTACTTCAGCGGCAAGGACGAGATCCTGCTCTTCTGCCAGGAGCGCACGCTAGCGCGCCTGCTCGCCGCGGTGAAGGAGGCGCGCGCCGCGTTCGGCGCCTGCGCCGGGCGGCTGCGTGCCGTGATGGGTGCGCACGTTCGTTGCATGCTCGACGAACTCGAAGGCGCCACCGCCCACCTCGAGGTGGAAGTTCTTCCCGAGGCGATGCGCAAGGGAGTCATCGAGAAGCGCGATGCCTACGAGCGCGCGGTGCGCAGTCTCGTCGCCGAAGGGATGAAGCGCGGTGAATTCGCACAAACGGATCCAGCGCTCGTCACGCGCGCAATGCTCGGAGCGGTCAACTGGACCGCGCGCTGGTATCGCCCCGAAGGGCCGCAGTCGGTGGGCGAAATCGCCGATGCGCTCTCCGAGTACCTCGTGCGCGGCCTCGCGCCCGCGCCCCGCGCAAGAGTCGCGAAATGAAGACTCCGGCGCCGAACAACGTTCACCTCGCGCTGCGCGTGAACGGCGAGGAGCAGCAGGTTTCCTTCGCCCCGTACAAGACGCTGCTCGAAGTGCTGCGCGAGGACCTGAACCTCACCGGCACCAAGCACGGCTGCGAGCTCGGCGAATGCGGCGCCTGCGCGGTGCTGGTGGAAGGCGTGCCCGTGCTCTCCTGCCTCGCGCTCGCCCTCGATTGCGAAGGGCGGGCGATCGAGACCGTCGAAGCTCTGGCGAGCGGCGGCAAGCTGCATCCGCTGCAGGCGGCCTTCGCCGATCTCGGCGGCGCGCAGTGCGGCTACTGCACCCCCGGGATCCTGATGACGGCGAAGGCGCTGCTCGAGCGCGAGCCCAACCCGAGTCGCGAGCGCATCAAGGAAGCGATCTCGGGGAACCTGTGCCGCTGCACGGGTTACCAGCAGATCTACGAATCTATCGAGGAAGCGGCAAGAACGATGCAGGAGTCCAAGCGATGACGAAACGTCTCGACGTGATCGGCAGGCCCCGCCGCCGCGTGGACGGTCGCGCCAAGGTGACGGGCCTCACGCGCTTCGCGGACGACGTGATCCTGCCCCGCATGCTGCATTGCAAGCTGCTGCGCTCTCCGCATCCGCATGCAACGATCGAATCGATCGACGTCTCGCGCGCGCAAGCGTACCCAGGCGTGCACCTCGTGCTCACCGGCAAGGATTTCCCCGTCACCTTCGGCATCCTGCCGGTGACGCAGGACGAATACCCGCTCGCCCCCGAGCGCGTACGCTACGTCGGCGACCCGGTCGCCGCCGTCATCGCCCGCGACGAGCAGACTGCGTTCGAGGCGCTCGATCTCATCGACGTCAAGTACCAGCCGCTCAAGACCATCTCCGATCCCGAGGAGGCGCTCGCGACTCCCGAGCCGCGCATCCAGAGCTACGGCGAGCAGGGCAACATCCACCGCCTTCAGGCTTTCGAGTTCGGCGACGTGAACGAGGCATTCGCCCGCGCCGACCACGTGTTCGAGGACGTTTTTTTCTACCAGGGCAACACGCACCTGCCGATCGAGCAGCACGCCTCGGTCGCCGCGGTCGACGGCGAGGGCAAGCTCACGCTCTGGTCGTCCACGCAGGTGCCGCACTACATCCATCGTGCCCTTGCCAGTGCGCTGCAGATTCCGCCCGCGCACGTGCGCGTGATCGCCTGCCCGAACGGCGGCGGCTTCGGGGGAAAATGCGACCTGCACAATCACGAGATCGTGGTTTCCAAAGCGGCGATCCTGCTCGGACGCCCGGTGAAGATCTGCCTCACGCGCGAGGAAGTCTTCTACATGCACCGCGGCCGCCATCCGGTGCTGATGAAAATGCGCACCGGAGTGACGAAAGACGGCAAGATCACCGCAATGCACACGCAGACTCTGCTCGACGGCGGCGCCTACGGCGGCTACGGCGCGGCGAGCACCTTCTACACGGGCGTGCTGCAGACCGTGACCTATGAGATCCCACGCTACAAGTTCGACGCCTGCCGCACCTTCACCAACAAACCGCCGTGCGGCCCCAAGCGCGGACACGGCACCCCGCAGCCGCGCTTCGGCCAGGAGGTCCAGCTCGACAAGATCGCGGAGAAACTCAAGATCGATCCGGCCGATTTCCGCCTTGGCATCGTCGCCAAGCCCAATACGCTCACCGCGAACTGGCTGAAGATAGGCACGATCGGACTTGCCGAGTGCATCCGCAAGGTGGTGGCGAGCTCCGATTGGAAAAACAAATACAGGAAGCTCCCCGAAGGCCGCGGCGTCGGCCTCGCCTGCGGCGCGTACCTGTGCGGCGCGGGGCTGCCGATCTACTGGAACAAGATGCCGCAATCGGGCGTGCAGCTCCTCATCGACAGGAGCGGCCAGGTCACCGTGTTCTGCGGCGCGACCGAGATCGGGCAGGGGTCGGACGACGTTCTCGCGGCCATCGTCGCCGAAGTTCTCGGCATCGACGCCTACGACGTGCGCTGCGTCACCGGCGACACCGGCTTGACGCCGGTGGACCTCGGCTCCTATTCGAGCCGCGTCACCGTGATGATGGGCAACGCGGCGATCCAGGCGGCCGAGCGTCTGCGCGATCTTATCGCGCAAGCGGCTGCCGAGCACATGGAGACCCTGCCCGAGAACGTCGGCTTCGCGCGCGGGCGCGTATTCCGCGCGGACGATCCCTGCAAGCTGATGAGCTTTCGCGAGGCGATCGTGCTGGCCGAGGAAAAATTCGGCACGCTCGGCTCGGTGGGCTCCTATTCCCCGCCGCGCTCACCCGGCCGCTACAAGGGGGCGGGCGTCGGGCCGTCGCCCGCGTACTCCTATACGGCTTGCGTAGTCGAAGCCGAAGTGGACCGCAACACGGGCTGGATCACCGTGCCGAAAGTGTGGATCGCGCACGACATCGGCCGCGCCATCAATCCGGTGAGCGCGCGCGGGCAGGTGGAGGGCAGCGTGTATATGGGTTTGGGGGAAGCCCTTATGGAAGAGCAGGTATTCCGGCGCCTGCCGCCCAAGCTTTCCAATGCCCTCGTGCACAAGATTCCTTCGCTTCTCGAATACAAGAGCCTGACCTCGCTCGACATGCCCGAAGTCTTTACCGAGCTGGTCGAAGATCCGGATCCCAACTGTCCGTTCGGCGCGAAAGAGGTGGGGCAGGGGCCCCTGCTGCCCGTGATGCCGGCGGTCGCGAACGCCGTATACGACGCGATCGGGGTGCGCATCGACGAGCTGCCGATCACACCCGACAAGGTGCTCGCGGCGCTGGAGAAAAAGGCCAAGGGCGAAACGCCGCGAGTCGGGCCGGAGAGTTTTCCCGAGGTGCCCTTCCCCGAACCCATGCTCGTGCCGCCGCCCTGGGAAGGCGGCGACGGCAATTCCGTCAACACGCCGCGGCGCACGCCCGGAAAGAAGGAAGCCGTCGCATGATGCGGCTGCCCTGGTTCGGATTTCATTCGCCGAAGTCCGTCGACGAAGCGGCGAGAATCCTCGCCGCCGAAGGCCCGCAGGCGATGCCGATCGCGGGCGGGACGGATCTCCTGCCCAACATGAAGCGCCGCCACCAGACTCCGGCCACGCTCGTTTCGCTGCGCAGGATCGAAGCTCTGAAGAAAGTCGCCAACGGCTCGGGTGCGACGCTCGGCGCGGGCCTGACGCTGAACGAAGTCGTCGCAAATCCCGCGGTGCACGAAAAATACGCGGGGCTGTGGCAGGCCGCGGCTCAAGTCGCAACCGTGCACCTGCGCAACATGGGCACGCTCGGCGGAAACCTGTGCCTCGACACTCGCTGCAACTACTACAACCAGAACTACGAGTGGCGCAAGGCGATCGACTTCTGCCTGAAGAAAGACGGCGAAATCTGCTGGGTCGCCACCGCGAGCAAGCGCTGCGTCGCGACTTCGTCGACTGACACTGCGCCCGCTTTGATATCCCTGGGCGCGACCGTGCACCTGGTCTCCGTGCAAGGCGAGCGCGACGTCGCGCTCGCCGATCTCTACAGGAACGACGGCATCGACTATCTCACGCGCCGGCCCGACGAGATCCTCACCGAAGTGAAATTGCCCGCGCCGGAGGGATGGAAGAGCAGCTACTGGAAGCTGCGCCGCCGCGGCTCGTTCGATTTCCCCGTGCTCGGCGTCGCTGCGGCGGTGAAGACGGCACGAGACGGCACCGTCGAAGACGCGCGCATCGCACTCGGTGCGGTGTCCTCGCGGCCTTTTCTCACGAAGGGCGGGGAGCTTCTCATCGGCGCGAAGCTCAGCGACGAAGCGATCGCGGAAGCCGGCGCCAAGGTCGCAGCGGCGGCGAAGCCGATGGACAACACCGACCTGGATCTCTACTGGAGAAAAGAAGTGGTGGCGGAATTCGTGGGCTACGCGCTGCGCGAGATCCGCGGCGATGACATGCGCGCGACGCGCGTTCGCATCGCGCGGCACGCGCTCTAGGACGGCTGCACTCCGATCAGCTTCTGTATCATCGGCCGCGAGCCTTCCAGCGCGACGCGCTGCATGTAGAACGCGAGCCCGCGAACGCCGCCCAGTTCCTCGCCGCCGCCGGCGCGCCCCGGGCCGCCGTGCACGAGCTGGGGCAGCACCGTTCCCGGCCCCGGCGACATCTCGATCTTCGGATGGCCGAGGAAGATCCGCCCGTGATAAGGCGCGATACCCGAAACGACCTCTTCCAGGAACGCGGCGTCCTCCGAGTACACCGACGATACCAGGCCTCCGTTGCCGCGTGCCACGATCGCGGCGGCATCGGCGCCTTCGCCCGAGTAGGGGAGCAGAGAAGCCACCGGACCGAACACCTCGCGCGCGTGCACGGAAGCGGCGAGGGTGCCTTTGGCGAATTCAATCAGCACGGGCGAGATGAAGTAGCCTTTCCCTTCAAGCGGCGCCGCGCTGCCGAACGCGGGCTTGCCTTCGGCGCCGAGCCTCGCGACGCCTTCGCGTACGTCGGCGAGCTGGCTGCCCGACGCAAGCGGTCCCATGCGCGTTTCCTCCAGCGCGGGATTGCCGACGCGCACCGCTCTCAAGCCCTCGGCGAGATCGTCGCGCACCGTGGCGGCATGCGCCTCGGGAACGAGCACGCGCCGGATCGCGGTACACTTCTGTCCCGCCTTCTGAGTCATGTCGCGCAGCACGTCCTTCAGGAAGGTCTCGTACATGTCGCCACCCGGCGCGGCGTCGGGTCCGAGCACCGCGGCATTCAGGCTGTCCGCCTCGACGTTCACGCGCACCGATTCGCGGATGACGTTCGGCAGCGCCCGGATGCGCATTCCCGTGTCTCCGGATCCGGTGAAGGCGAGCACGTCCTGCGCGCCGAGCAAGGCCGGCAGGTCGCGCGGGCCGCCCACGAGGAGCGACAGCGTCCCCTCGGGCAGGACCTTCTTCTCCACGAGGATCTCCATCACGCGGTGCGCAATCATCGCCGAGCTGGTTGCGGGCTTGGAGAGCACGGGCATTCCGGCGAGGAACGCCGAGGCGGCTTTCTCCGCTAGTCCCCAGGCCGGAAAGTTGAACGCGTTGATCTGCACCGCGACGCCGTGGCGCGGCACGTTGATGTGCTGGCCGTGAAAGCGCGGCGAACGCCCGAGCTGCACGCCTTCCCCGTCGACCAGGAAACGCGAGCTGCCGAGCGAAGCCCCGATCTCGGCGTAAGTCTGCAGCGTGAAGATCGCGCCGTCGACGTCGAACTTCGCATCCGAGCGCGTGTTGCCGCCGTTCGCCACCGCGAGGTCGAGCAATTCGTCGCGGTGCGCCTGGATCGCTTTGGCCATCTCTTTGAGGAGGGCTCCACGCTCGACGAATGACAGCGCGCGCAGCGCAGGCCCGCCTTTGCGGCGGCCGTGGGCTAGCGCCGCGGCAAGGTCGAGGCCTTCACTCGAAGCTTCGGCAAGCGGCTCCTCGGTGGCGGGATTGACGAGCGTCTGCGGCGCGCCCGAGCCTTCGACCCAGCGGTCGCCGAGATAACTGCGCAGTGTCTTCATGCAAGGGGTCCCTTTCGAGCGGGCAAGGATAGCGCATTCCAGCGTGCGCCCGCGTAAAATCCAGGCATGTTCCCCATCACCACCGGCAGACCCGCGACGTTCGCGCCCAAGGGCATGGTCGCCTCGCCGCATTCGCTCGCCTCCGCGGCGGGCGTCGACGCGCTTCGCGCCGGAGGTTCGGCGGTGGACGCCGCGATTGCGACGGGCGCCGCGCTTTCGGTGCTCTACCCCCACATGACCGGCGTTGGCGGAGACGCGTTCTGGCTGATCTACGACGCAGAAGCGCGCCGCGTGCGCTACTTGAGCGGCGGCGGGCGCGCGGCCAGGAGCGCGAGCATCGATTGGTTCCGCTCTCGCGGCATGCACGAGATTCCGCTGCGCGGTTTCCTCCCCGCGACACTGACGGTCCCAGGGGCGGTGGCGAGCTGGTGCGCGGCGCACGAGGAGTATGGCCGGCTGCCCCTGTCGCACGACCTTGCCGCGGCAATCGAATACGCGCGCGAGGGCTACCCGGTGACGGGAAGGCTCGCACGCTGGATCGAGATGTGTGCCGGCGAGAACGCTCTGAACGCGCACGCGCTCGCACTCTTCGTTCCGGACGGCGCGGCACCGCGCGCAGGCGACCGACTCTGGAACCGCGGCCTTGCGCGGGTGCTCGAACGGATCGCCTCCGATGGGCACGAAGGCTTCTACTCGGGTGACACGGCGCGCTCGCTCGCGAGCTTCTCCCGAGGCGGCGGCGGATTCTTCGGCGAAGAGGACTTCAGCGGGCAGCAGGCGAGCTGGGGCGAGCCGCTCCGCGGGACCTACCGCGGCGTCGAGATTTTCGAGACGCCTCCGCCGACCCAGGGATTCACGGTGCTGGAGATGCTCAACCTCGTCGAGCCCTGCGAGATTGGCAAGTTGGATCCGCTCGGGCCGGAGCTCGTCCACCTGCTGGTGCAGGCGAAGCAGATCGCGTATCACGACCGCGACAGGCTGCTCGCCGACCCCGAGTTCCATCCGGTGCCCGTGGAGAATCTGATCTCGAAAGCCTACGCGTCGCAGCGCCGTCCGCTGATGCGCGCCGAGCGCGCGCTTCCGTGGGATCTGCTGCCCTCATACGGCACCCTGGCGGGCGACACCGTGTTCGTCTGCGCCGTCGACGCCGAAGGAAACGCCGCAGCGCTGATCCAGAGCCTTTACTTCACCTTCGGCTCAGGCGTGGTCGCGGGCGACACCGGCATCGTGCTCCAGAACCGCTCCGCTTACTTCTCGCTCGATCCTCTGCATCCCAACCGCCTCGAGCCGGGCAAGCGTCCCATACACACGCTGATCGCGTCGATCGCGCTGAAGGACGGCCGACCGTGGCAGGTGCTCGGGTGCATGGGAGCGGACGGCCAGCCGCAGATCCATCTGCAGACCTACGTCGGCCTGGTCGATTTCGGATTCGATATCCAGCAGGCGCTCGAGATGCCGCGCTGGCTGTCGGGGCGCTTCAATATCGGCGACCCGCGCGATCTGCTCAACATCGAAGGGCGTTTCCCCGACGCGACCGTCGAGAAGCTCGAGCGGCGAGGGCACGGGGTGAACCGCTGGCCGGACTGGTGCGAGCTCGCCGGCCACGCGCACGGCATCACCATCGATTCCGTGTCCGGCATGCGCGCAGGCGGCGCCGATCCGAGGAGCGACGGCGCCGCGATCGGTTACTGAGCATCGTCTCGGCCCGACGAGAGGTGTGACCGGAGGTGAAGCCCGAGCCTTCCACCGACGACGCGCCGGTTTTAATTCAGCACAGCGGATACGAACTGAAGTCCAGTCGCACCGGGAAAAGAGGGAAATAGTTGCAAAAGTGTTGACCCCAGTTCATCGCCTGTGTGAATGAGAAATCGTGAGGTGCAGATTGATCATTAGAGACCTTCTCACTTCTTGACGAATTTCCTCACCGCCATCCCGGCGGTTTCGGCCCAGTAGACGTTGCCCATGGCATCCGCGACCACGCCTTCGCCGACGCTCTGGGCCTCGGGCTCTGCGCCCAGGCCTGGAATGAGAGCTCTGACCGCGCCGTCCTTCACGCTGCCGATCCTGATGCCCCGCTTGAAACCGGGGTTAAGCTTCGCATTCGACTGATGATCGGCCACATATAGTGTGTCGTTCCGGTCGATGAAGATTCCGCTCGGCCGGCCGAATTGCTTCCACTCGTCGAGGAAATTCCCCTCCTGGTCGAAGATCTGGATGCGGCTGTTGCCGCGGTCGCCGACGAACAGCCGTCCCCTGGAATCCAGGGCGATGGCGTGCGGCGTCTCGAACTCGCCGGGGGCGG
>Ga0137379_10007280_pt1 | contig 10488 bp, 8 predicted proteins | sample SagtaG_18_FD_104812 | JGI IMG/M metagenome (GOLD analysis project Ga0137379, IMG submission 104812) | Vadose zone soil microbial communities from Sagehorn Ranch, Mendocino, California, USA - Sage2_L_80_16 metaG | ecosystem: Environmental > Terrestrial > Soil > Vadose zone | place: USA... | reverse complement strand
TGCGGCGACCGCGACGCAGCCGGGCAACGGCGGAACCGCCGGTAGCGCACTGTTCAACGTGGCCTTCCGGTTCACCGAGCCCTTCGCCAGTCTCACGGGGTTCGAGATCTGGCGCGACACCGTCCAGGCCGCCGCGCTGAAGACCGGTGACCTGAGCGCGTTCCACGTCGACGTGAACCTGGACAACCTGCGGCACGGCGTGAACGACGACATGCCCGACCTGCCCGGCGGCGTGCCCACCCACGGCATGACCAACCGGATCTACGCCAGTCACTTCGAGGACCAGCAGGGCCGCGGCCCGCAGCCGGGCATCCACTACTGCCACGAGCCCTGCTCGGGCAGCGATCTCGTGCCGGACTACACCAGCCAGTTGCAGCCCTACTCCGTGTACGTGCCGGACAAGCCGGCGCCGGCCACTGGCTACGGCATGACGCTGAACCTGCATTTCTGCGGTGGCAACTACAACAACGGGCCGCCGGATGCCGCGCAACTCGCCGACCGGGGCACCGGATCGCTGGTGGTGACCCCCGAAGCGCGTGGCCGGTGCTTCTGGTACTGGAGCGAGGGCGCCGCTGACGTCTTCGAGGCGTGGGCCGACGCGGGTCGCCATTTCCACCTCGATCCGACCTACAACGCGATCTCCGGCTGGTCGCTGGGCGGCTACGGCACCTACAAGTTCACGGCGGAATTCCCCGACCTGTTCGCTCGCGCGCTGCCGGACATCGGTTGTGTCAGCGCGGAAACCGGCTGGGTCGGTGGGACGACGCCGTCGATCAGCGGACCGGACGCGGAGATCCGCAACCTGGTGCCGTCCTACCGGAACATCCCGTTCCTCATGGGCAACGCGAACAAGGACACCCTGTGCGTGACCAGCAGCCAGCTTGAGGTGTTCAGTCACTTCCAGGCGTTGGGCTACCGCTACGACTGGCGCGAGTACGTCGGCGGCCACGGTCCCTACTACCCGACCGCCGACGAGTCGGCGGCGTTCCTCGGCAACGCCCACGTCGATGCCAACCCGCCGCACGTGACCTACGTGCTCGACGGCGGGATGCAGCAGCCGACCTGGGGCCTGACCGCCAACCACGCCTACTGGCTGTCCGGCATCCAGATCCGTGACGCGGCGACGAACAACGACCTCGGCACGGTGGACGCGTTCTCCGGCGGCTTCGGGCTGGCCGACCCGCAGGTCAACCCGGAGCAGGCGACGAGCGGCACGAGCGGTTCGTTCGTCTTCACCGGACAGGTGCGGACCTGGCAGCCGCCGCAAGCCACGGCCAGGACCGACGAACTGGACCTGACACTGGCCAATGTCTCCGCCGTCACGATCGATCCGCACCGGGCGCACGTCGACTGCCACGTGAACCTGCACATGACCTCCGACGGCCCGGCAACGATCCACCTGGCCGGCTGCGACCGCACCGTCACCGTCAACGACTGACGGCACCGCGGTCGCCAGCCGAAACTTCGGAAGGAGAGATCCGGATGTCCGAGTCGCCGCGGTTGACCGGGGATGCGGTGCCCAGGAGGCGTTTCCTCGCCGGACTGGGCGCCGCCGCGGTGGCCGTCCCCGCTGGTCTCTCCTTCGCCGACGCCGGGCCGGCGGTGGCCGCTCCGGCCGCCGGCCCGGCTCCGTTCCCGCCGATGCCGTCCGCGAGCACGACGACCACCGATGACCGCCTGCAGATGTTGTGGCAGTTGGGCATCACGCGGCCCACGCTGCCGCCGAGGGCCCAGGATCCCAACCGGCCACCGAACGCGACCCCGGTCGATCCGACCAACACCGAGGGCAACTGGACGGACCCGCTGGGACACACGGTTGCCCGTGGCGACTTCGGGCAGTGGATCACCTATGACGACAGCACCGGTCTCGCCGGTGGTGCCGTCTCCCCGTTCGGCGACTTCGGGCCGACAGCGCATCCGCGCTACCCGGACATCCCGCTGTTGACCATGAACGACGGCACTCCGGTCCGTACGCCCGAGGACTGGTGGACCAGGCGCCGACCGGAGATCCAGCAGGCCGTACGGGACACGCTGTACGGCCATATCCCGGATCCCAGCCGTTGGCCCGCCATCACGTGGTCGGTCGGCCCGGCAACGACCGGCACCGCGAACGGGGTCGACTTCCAGGAACGGGTTGTCACCGGCGCCATCGACATCTCCGGTTATCCGCAGGTCCGGGACGTGCCGCAGGTGCAGGGGACAGTGCGCACGCCGCTGGCCATGGCGGGCCAGCCGGTCCCGGTGATCATCGTGTTCGGCGGCACCAACAGCGAATGGCAGTTCACCGCGCCGCACGGCTACGGGGTGTGCGCGTTCAACTGGTCGCTGCTCCAGCCGGACAGCGGCGGCGCGAACATGTCCAGCTTCATCATCGGCCTGATCAACAAGGGAAACTGGCGCAAGCCGCTGGACTGGGGTGCGCTCGCCGCGTGGAGTTGGGGGATCAGCCGGCTGATCGACTATTTCGAGACCGATCCGAATGTCGACGCGACCAGGATCGGTGTTCAGGGGCATTCCCGGTTCGGGAAGGCGACGTTGGTGGCCGCCGCGTACGACGAGCGGATCGGCGCGGCGTTCCCGAGTGCCGCCGGCGCGTTGGGCACGTCGTGGGCCCGGATGACCTGGGGCGAGGACCTGGAACTGGTCTGCGGCGCGGACACCGAATACCACTGGGTCGCCGGCAACATCATGCGGTACGCGGGTGAACTGCGGCCGGGCCACTACTGGCCGCGCAAGGTCTGGGATCTGCCGGTCGACGTGCATTCCGTGATGGCGTTGGTCGCGCCGCGCGTCGTGATGACCGCCGGCGGGACCGACGTTCCGCCGGGATTCGGTGACGCGTGGACGAATCCGCGCGGCATGTACCTGGCCGGGGCGCTGTCCTCGCAGGTGTGGGAACACCTCGGCTGGCCCGGCCAGATCATTCCGCCCGGCACGGTGTTCACGTCCGGTGCCGGCGAGGCCATCGGCGGCACGCCCCCGATCGACGTCGCGTTCATCGACGGCACCGTCGGCTGGCGGCGACACCACCAAGGTCACACCCCGATTCCGGACTGGCCGGATTTCATGCTGTTGACCGCCCGGCATTTCGACGACAACCGGCCGGCGGTGGCGCCGTCGCAGCATTTCCGGTCGAGTGGCCGACCGGGCGATGTGGTGGGCACGGTGGTGGCGACGGACGCCGACAACGATTCGCTCGGCAACTGGCAGATCGTCGGCGGCAACGGTGTCGGGAAATTCACCATCGACCCGGATACCGGCCGGATCCGCGTCGCGCGGCCCTTCGCGCACGATCAGCTAGCCCGTCGCGGACATTACCTGCTGTCCGTGGTCGTGGACGACCGCAAGCTGACCAGCGAACCGCAGGCCGTCACGATCGACGTTCGCTGATAGCACCGATCGCACCTGCCGGCGGACCGTTGGCCAGAATTGTCCGTTGCGTTGACCACCCTCCCGACGCGTGCGACGCTCGCGGTCGCGACGGCGGCCCACTGTCGCCGTCACCAGGGATCGGGAGGTGACATGGCCGACACCACGACAGCGGAAGTCGAAGAAACCGGCATCGAACTGATCGAGGAATCGCCGGAGACGGAGCAGTACGTGTTCGTCCGCATTCGGCTGATCAGGTAAGACGTCACGGTAATCGCGGCGACCGATGGCCGCCGATGTCGGCGGCCATCGGCCCGAGAAAGGTTCCGCTCGTGTACGTGCCCGTATTCGAAGAACTGGTGGGCGACGCAGAGACGTTCTTCGACCGGTATTTCAACAAGGCGCCGATGCTGCGCCGGGCGGCCCTGTCCGGGGATCCGGAGGACATTCTCTCTCTCACCGATCTGGACCAGATCCTGTCGTCCGAGGCGATTCGACCGCCGTACCTGGACATCGCCAAGGACGGCCGGCAGGTGCCGCCGGCCGCGTACACCGAGCCGATCGTGGTGCAGGGCCAGTACGTCACGGATCGGGTGGTGCCGGCCCGGGTCGCGGCGCAGTTCCGTGCCGGTGCCACGCTCACCTTCAACTCGCTCAACCACCACCGGCCCAACCTGCGCGCGGTGGCCGCCGCGCTGACCCACCGGTTCGCCGCGCAGAGCGAGGTCATCGCGTTCCTCACCCCGGGCGGCAAGCGTGGCCTCGCACCGCACTACGACCCGGTGGACGTGTTCGTGGTGCAGTTGGCGGGCACGAAGTCCTGGCGGGTGTGGCCGGTGCCCGAGCAGCGGCGCGGCGACGACCGGGGCAATCTCGACGAGGCCGCACTCGGCACGCCGGCCGTCGAGGCGACCCTGCACCCGGGGGACGTGCTGTATATGCCGTACAACTGCGCGCACGTCGCCACCGCGCGGGAAACCGTGTCCCTGCACCTGTCCGTGACCGTGCAGCCACGCCGGTGGTCGGGCATCGTGCAGGACGTGGTGGCGCGCCTGGTCACCGACGACCCCACGTTCTGGGGCAACGCCCGGTTGCGTGCCGACGACGCGGCGGCCGGGCTGCGGGCGATGCTGGCCATGCTGTGCGAACGGCTGCCCGATGTCGACGTCAATGCCGAGACCCGACGGTTGGTCACCGAAGGCAGCAGCGCCGAGGGAACCGAGCTGCCGCACCACCTGCGCGATGTGGCCGGCGCCGACGCCATCGAACCGGGCAGCCTGCTCACCCGCCAGGACCTGGTCACCGTGGAAGTACTCGACCGCGCCGACGACAAGGTACGGGCGAGCATCGGCGGCGCCGTCTACACCCTGCCCACGGCCGTGATCGACATGCTGGACTCGATGACCGACGGCCGCACCGTGCCAGCGGGAGCACTGCTGGCCGACACGTCCGCGGAACTGTCCACCCGCACCGCACGCACGCTCACCCGCATTGGCGTCCTCCGGCCGGCGTGACACGATCGCGCCAGCAGTCCTACCAGTGGGGAGCCCGTTGACATGGCCCGCTACGGCGCGCAGTTCGGCCCGGACATCACCTTCCTCGGCGTCGAGCGCTGCGACTGGGCCGATGCCGCGACGTATCGGGACGCGGACGTCGTCATCCTCGGCGCGCCCTTCGACGGCGGGACGTCGCACCGGCCGGGAACCCGGTTCGGGCCACGGCACATCCGCCAGACGTGCTACCTGCCGCACGACGGCTCGCGGCCCTCGCTCGCGCTGCGCGTCGACGCGCTGCGGGACCTGACCGTGTACGACGCGGGTGACGTCGAGATGTACTCGGGCGACGCGGCGCGGTCGGTGCGTGATCTCCAGGAGGCCGTGCACGCCGTCACCGCGAACGGCGCGATCCCACTCGTCCTCGGCGGCGACCACACCATCGCCTGGCCGGACGCGGCAGGCGTGGCGCAACACCTGGGCCAGGGCCGGGTTTCGATGATCCACTTCGACGCGCACGCCGACACCGGCAACATCGCGTTCGGCTCGCTGGTCGGCCACGGCCAGCCGATGCGACGGCTGATCGAGTCCGGTGCGCTGCGCGGCGACCGGTTTCTGCAGATCGGGCTGCGCGGGTACTGGCCGGACCCGGACGTCCTGGACTGGATGGCCGAGCAGGGGATGCGGTCCTACGAGATGACCGAGATCGTCGCCCGCGGCCTCGACGTGTGCCTGACCGAGGCTTTCGCGATCGCCACCGACGAGTGCGACGGCGTCTTCCTGTCGGTCGACATCGATGTCTGCGATCCGGGCCACGCACCCGGCACCGGTACCCCGGAGCCCGGCGGCCTCACCGCCCGCGAGCTGCTGGACTCGGTCCGGCGGATCGCCTACGAACTGCCGGTCGTCGGGGTCGACCTGGTCGAGGTGGCGCCGCCGTACGACCACGCCGAGATCACGTCGTTCCTGGCCAACCGGGTCGTGCTCGAGGCGCTGTCCGGCATGGCAAGGCGCCGCAGGGACCGGGCCGACGGCACCACGTGGGACCCCACGCTGCCACTGCTCGCCGACCGGCCAACCGTCAATCGCGCGGACGACTAATCGGCCGTACGGAAACGGCTGTCTGGCGGCCGGAAAGCGCAGTTGGTCGATAAGCGATCTGACCCCGCCGTGCGAGTTAATCGTCAACTCGGGTGTCGTGTTGGCAGTGATAGCGACATCGGTGCTGGTCATGGCCTTGCAGGCGGCTTGCTATCACGCATCCGGGTGCGAACCGGTGTTGTGATAGCGACGTGATAATCGCGGCGATAATTTGAGGATGCTGGCGCTTTCTAGCTTTGGCTCATCCCGGAAGAAACCAGGAATTGGAGCCAGAGATGAACGCCAAACTGATCGCCCGCTTCGCCACCGCCACCGCCATTGCCGCCATGATCGCCCTCGGTGGCCAGGCCGCGCACGCCGCCACCCACGCCACCACGGCCGCCCAGTCCACCACGACCGCGGCGTCGGTCAGCCCGAACAACAACCCGTGGGAGTGACTCAGCCGATGGCCGCAAGTTCCTGCTCCGCCGCCAACCGTTCGCTGGTCATCCCGCGTTCGTCGAATGTCGCGATCGCCTGTTCCAACAGTGTCACCGCTTTGTCCGGCTCGCCGAGCGACCGCAGTGTCCGTGCCAGTTCGAGCCGCGCCACCGCAGCACCGCTGACGTCCATGATCTGCTCGCGCAGCGTCAGCGCCTGCTGAAAGAACGTTCTCGCCTCGCCGGGCCGGCCGGCGGAGGCATTGATCTCCCCCAGGCTGCACAGCACGTATCCCTCGCCGATCACGTCCCGATCGCGGCGCACTATCGCCAGTACCTCGGACATGGTGGCCGCCGCCGTCTCGAACTCGCCCGACATCTGCTGGAGCTGCCCGATCCGGCGCAGCGTGCGCGGGATGCCGCCGGTGTAGCCGACCGTCTGATAGATGTCCATCGCCTCGGCAAGGTGGGCGTGTGCCACGCCGACCTCGCCCCGCCGGTACAGGATGGGCGCGCTCTGCGTCAGGACGATCGCCCGGCCGACCACGTCGTCCACCCGGGCGAACTGCCGCAGTGCCGACGAATACCGCTCGAATGCCGTGTCGTCGTCGCCGGCCTGCCGGTCCAGCAGCGCCAGATCTCGTTGGCACAGCGCGAGTCCGCGCGGATCGTCCAGTCGTTCGAAGGTGGCCAGCGCCTCCAGTTCGACGGCACGGGACCGGGTGGGCTGCCCACGAATGATGTAGAGCGTCCCCAACGAGTTCAGCAGCGCCGCCGTGCCCCGCTCGTCGCCGGCCAGCCGGGTGGCGGCCAGCGCGTCGGTATGGGTGCGTTCCCAGTCGTCCAGGTAGCCGCGCGACTCGAACAGCGTCACCAGCGTCACGGCCAGATCCCAGGCGAGTTCGGCCAACCCCTCGTTCGCGGCCTGGCTGACGGCGGCGCACAGGTTGGCGTGCTCGCCGTCCAGCCACGCCAGCGGATCGGCCAGCACCTGCTCCACGTAGTCGGCCGGCGGCTGCCAGCGTGGCGCGTCACCGTGCAGCACGGTGAAGTCGCCGCCGTTGACGCGGCGGTGCGCCCGCTCGGCAATGGCCAGCCAGCCGCCGAGCATCCGGCGCTGAGCCGCGTCCCGCCCGACCGGATCACCCTGCGCCGCAAGCTGTTCCGCGGCGAACAGCCGCACCATGCCCTGGTAGCGGTAGCGGAACTCGCCGGTGGTCTCCACGGCGGTCACGTCCAGCAGTTGCACGTCGACCAGCGGTTCGAGCAGGTCGGACGGATAGGGGCTGGGATCGTCCAGTACGGCACCGGCCGTCCAGCCGGGGACCGCCCGGTCGCCGGCCATACTGAGCAGCGCGAACAGCTTGCGGGACTGGGTGTCCAGGCCGTCGTGGGTGAGCGACAGGCTGGCGCGGATGGTCATGTCGCCGTGCGCGAGCTCGTCCAGCCTGCGCCGCTCGTTGGCCAGTCGATGCACCATCGACGCCAGTGTCCAATGTGGACGAGCGGCCAGTCGCGCCCCGATGATGCGCAGCGCCAGCGGCAGTCCACCGACCGCCCGCACGAGCGCCGTCGCCGCCTCGGGCTCGCGGTCCACCCGGTCGACGCTGATGACGTGGCCGAGCAGTTCCAGCGAGTGCGGCGGATCGAGCACGTCCAGTTCGAGCCGCCGCGCGCCCGGCACCCCGGTCAGCCGGGACCTGGTGGTGACGATCACGGCACAGTTGTTGCTCCCCGGCAGCAGGGGCGTGACCTGGCCTTCGGACACCGCGTCGTCGAGCACCACGAGCACCCGGCGGGCGGCCAGCAACGTGCGGTACTGCTCGACCCGCTCACTCAGCTCGTCCGGCAGCATCTGCCCCGGGATGCCCAGCGCCAGCAGGAACCGCCCGAGTACGTCGGCGACACCGTTCGTGCCGGGCCGGATGCCGCGCAGGTCGCAGTAGAGCTGCCCGTCCGGGAAGTGCTCGTCGGCGACCCGGTGGGCGATGTGGGTGGCCAGCGTGCTCTTGCCGACACCTGGCTTGCCGACGATGACGACCACCCGCGCCGCGTGCTGTCGCCCGTCGCCGACCAGTACCGTCTCGGCCGCCGCGATCAGGTCGTCGTCGCCGGTGAAGTCCGCGGTGTCGGCGCCGAGCTGGCGCGGCCGGCCGGCCTTGGGCACCGCCGGTTCGTCGACGGCGGCGCTCACCTCGACCGGTTCCGGCTCGGCCGGCGATCCCAGCAGCGCCGCCATGTCGCCGGCCAGAATCGCCCGCTCCAGCGAGCGCAGTTCCGGACTCGGTTCCAGCCCGAGTTCCTCCACCAGCACGTCCCGGCCCGCCCGGTACACGGCGAGCGCCTCGGCCTGCCGCCCGGACAGGTACAGCGCCCGCATCAGCAGGCCGCGCAACCGTTCCCGCAACGGGTAGTCGTACACGAGCCGGGTCAGTTCGCCGACCAACTGGTGGTGCTGGCCGAGACCGAGATCGATTTCCAGGTACGTCTCCGTCGCGGTCAGCCGGTCCTCGTCCAACCGCAGTGCCCTGGTGCGCAGCGCGCGGTGCGAGATACCGGCCAGGCACGGACCACGCCACAGCGACACGGCGGTGCGCAACAGGGCAGACGTGTCGGCCGGCCGCCCGTCCCTGGCCAGCACCTTGGCGCTGGCCAGACAACCGAGGAACACCTGCATGTCCAGCAGCGACTCGTCGACGTCGAGCAGGTAACCCGGTTGCTGGCTGACGATCGGCGCGGTGACGCCCGCCTCGGTGAGGCTCTTGCGCAGCCGCGACACGCAGATCTGCACCTGGGTGCGGGCGGTGCTCGGCGGCGCGTCCTCCCACAGCGCGTCCACCAGGTGGTCGGTGGTGACGAGCTGATTGGCCTGGATCAGCAGCGACGCGAGGATCACCTGCTGCCGGCCGGGCGGAACGCGGACCGTGCCGCCGGATCCCCTGACCTCCATCGGCCCCAGGATCCGGAACGTCATGGCGTCGACGTCGACGTCCGCGGGACGGACCCGGTCGATCGTGCACCTCCGAACCCCAGGCCCGCGCGAGGCACTCACGAGACGCATCAGCATCCCAGAGTATCCAGCAACGCCTCGTTTCACACACCGGTGGCACGAACAGCGGTGATAGCGCGGTGATAACGGCGGGTTGTCGCACGGCGTGACAGTGATCCCGAAGCCGAAACCGGCCGATATCCCGAGGAGGCGGAAATGGGAGGAACCGACCGGAGCCCGCCGGCGGTCGATGCGATCGCCGCGGTCGCCGTCGACCATGTCCTGCTGTCCTACCTGTATCTGGACGAGGGAAACCTGGACGGCTACGCATCGCTCCTGGCCGAGGACGCGCGGCTGGCCCGACCCGACCTGCCCCTCGCGGTCGGCAGGGACAGCGTGGTGGCCCAGTTGGCGCGCGTCGCCGGCCCGCCCGCCCGGCACCGGTTGTACCGGGTGATCGCCAGCGTCGACGGTGTCGCGGCCGAGGGCTGCTGCAGATGCCCGGATGCCATGAGCAAGGCCGATGGTTTCCATTTCGTCGATTTCGTCGACATCGTCACCTTCTCCGCCGACGGCCTGCTGCTGGGCCAACGGCGCTACTACGACACGTCCTCGACCTGAAAGCGAACGGGACCGGAAATGGCAGAGACAGCACAGTCGGACGCGCCAGCCGCGGGCTTACACGTGGTGGTGAGCAGCGTGGCGTCGGACGCGCACACCTGGAACCTCGTCTACCTCCAGTTGGTGCTGGCGGAGGCCGGGCACCGGGTGACCAATCTCGGGCCGTGTGTGCCAGCGGAATTGCTGGTGGCGCGGTGCCTGACGGTGCGGCCGGACCTCGTCGTGCTCAGCACCGTCAACGGGCACGGCGTGTTCGACGGCACGAACGCGATCACCGCACTGCGGGCACAACCCGAACTGTCGGCGACGCCGGTCGTCATCGGCGGCAAGCTGGGCATCGACGGCTCGCACGGCACGGCACACGCCGAACCGCTGCTGGCAGCCGGTTTCGACGCGGTCTTCGAGGACGGAGCCGGCACCGCAGCCGCGTTCCGTACCTTCCTGGCCCGGATCGGCACCCGGGTGCGGACATGAGCACCGGCGCCGATTTCGGAGA
>Ga0137379_10007279_pt1 | contig 10489 bp, 8 predicted proteins | sample SagtaG_18_FD_104812 | JGI IMG/M metagenome (GOLD analysis project Ga0137379, IMG submission 104812) | Vadose zone soil microbial communities from Sagehorn Ranch, Mendocino, California, USA - Sage2_L_80_16 metaG | ecosystem: Environmental > Terrestrial > Soil > Vadose zone | place: USA... | reverse complement strand
GCCTGCACCAGCGTGGCGCCGGCCCGCAGCCGCTCCCAGGCGTCGTCCGGGGTCTCGATCCCGCCGGCCGCGATGAGCACCAGGCGGTCCCCGGCCCGGGCCCGCAGCCGGACCAGCACGGCCAGCGCCCGGGCCCGCAGCGGCGGACCGGACAGCCCGCCGGCCCCGGCCGCCGCCACCTCGGCGGGCGAACTCGCCAGCCCGTCCCGGGACACGGTGGTGTTGGTGGCGATGATCCCGTCGAGGCCGAGTTCCAGCGCCAGGTCGGCGACCGCGTCCACGTCCGCGTCGGCCAGGTCAGGCGCGATCTTCACCAGCAGCGGCACCCGCCGCCCCCCGGCCGAGGCGGCCGAGGCGTCCAGCGCGGCGCGCACCGCGACCAGCACCGGCCGGAGCCGGTCCGCGGCCTGCAGGTCGCGCAGCCCCGGCGTGTTCGGCGAGCTGACGTTGACCACCACGTAGTCGGCCACCCCGGCCACCGCCCGCGCGCTCGCCGCGTAGTCCGCGGCCGCCTCGGCGTCCGGCACGGCGCGCGTCTTGCCGATGTTCACCCCGACCACCGGGCCGCCGCGCGGCCCGCGCGACCCGCGCGAGCGCCGCAGCCGGTCGGCCGCCGCCAGCGCCCCCGCGTTGTTGAACCCCATCCGGTTGACCAGCGCCCGGTCCGCGGTCAGCCGGACCATCCGCGGCCGCGGGTTCCCCGGCTGGGCCCGTGCGGTCACCGTGCCCACCTCGACGAACCCGAACCCGAGCGCCGCCAGCCCGCGCGCTCCCCGCGCGTCCTTGTCGAACCCGGCCGCCAGCCCGAGCGGCCCGGGAAACTCGAGCCCCAGCGCCCGCACCCGCAGCACCGGGTCGCGCGGTGCCAGCCACCGGCGCAGCAGCCACGCCGCCCCCGGCACGGCCGCGACCCCGCGGATCAGCCCGAACGCCGCGTGGTGCGCCGCCTCCGCGGGCACCCGCCGCAGCACCATCCGGTAGAGAAGCCGGTACATCCCTCACCTCGAGCAGAATTATCCCGAACGGGCCTGCGTGCCTGCCCCGGCTACGCCACCAGCTCGGACTCGCCGGTGAAAGCGTCCCACAGCGCGGCGTACGTGCCGTCGGCGGCGAGCAGCGCGTCGTGCGTGCCCGCCTCCACGATGCGCCCCTGATCCATCACCACGATCCGGTCCGCGCGGGCGGCGGTGGTCAGCCGGTGCGCGACCACGATCGTGGTGCGCGCCGCGGTCAGCTCGCTGATCGCGTGGTTGACCGCGGCCTCGGCGGCCATGTCCAGCGCGGCGGTGGCCTCGTCGAGCAGCAGGATGGCCGGGTTGGCCAGCTGCGCGCGGGCCAGCGCGATGAGCTGGCGCTGCCCGGCCGACAGGTTGCGGCCGCGCTCGGCCACCTGGTGGCCGTAGCCGCCCTGCAGCCGGGTGATCATGTCGTGCGCACCGGTTGCCCGGGCCGCCGCCTCGACCTCGGCGTCGCTGGCGTCCGGCCTGGCGTACGCGATCGAGTCCCGGACCGTGCCGGCGAACAGGTAGGACTCCTGGGGGACCACGCCGAGCTGGTGGCGGTAGCTGGCCAGATCGTAGTCGCGGACGTCGGTGCCGTCCACGAGGACCTGCCCGCTGGTCGCGTCGTAGAAGCGGGCGATGAGCTTCACCAGCGTGGACTTGCCCGCCCCGGTCTGGCCGACCAGGGCCACGGTCTCGCCCGGCTCGATGGTCAGGCTGACCCCGGACAGCGCGTACTCGTCCCCCCCGTAGCAGAAGTCCACGTCGCGCAGCTCGATCCGGCCGTCCAGCCGGCTCGCGGTGACCGGCCGGCGGGCCGCAGGGGTGGAGGTGCGGAGCCGGAGCAGATCGGTGATCCGGCGCAGCCCGACCATGGCCTGCTGGTAGCCGTCGAAGACCTGGGAGAGCTGCTGGATGGGGGAGAACACCATGTCGATGTAGAGCAGGTAGGCGATCAGCGCGCCCGCGGTAAGCGTCCCGCTGCGCATCTGGTTCGTGGCCAGGACCAGGACGACCGCGCCCGCGGCCGTGGACAGGGTCTGCACGAACGGGAAGTAGATCGCGATGTAGCGCTGTGCGCGCAGCCGCGTCACCAGGAACGCCCGGCTCAGCCCGCCGAACCGGTCCCGGTTGGCCCGCTCGCGGCCGAACGCCTGCGTGACCCGCAGCCCGGCCACGTTCTCCGCGAAGTCGGCGTTCACCGCGGCGACCCGCTCCCGCGATTCGTTGTACGCCCGGGCCGACTTGGACCGGAACACCAGCGTCGCCGCCAGCAGGACCGGGAAGATGCACAGCACCGCCAGCCCGAGCCGCAGGTTGATGATGAGCAGCGCGGCGAGCACGCCGACGAAGGTGAGCAGCGAGCTGACCATGGTGACCAGCCCGGTCTGCAGGAACGTGGACAGCGCGTCCACGTCGGTGGTCATCCTGGTCATGATCCGGCCGGACAGCTCGCGCTCGTAGAAGTCCAGGCCGAGGCGCTGGAGCTGGGCGAACAGCTTGACCCGCAGGGTGTACAGCAGGCGCTCGCCGTTCCGCCCGACCACCATCGTCTCGGCCGTGTTCACCAGCCAGTCGGCCAGAACGATGGCCAGCCCGATGAGCGAGACCACCACGATCGCGTGGAAGACCTTCGTCTCCACCCCGTTGTCGATGCCGTTCCTGACCAGCGCGGGCAGCGCCAGCCCGGCCACCGCGTCCAGGCCGTCCAGGATCAGCCCGATGACCAGCGCGGCGGTGAGCGGCCGCAGCAGCCGGCGCAGCGTGAAGTGCCGGTCCCCGGCCCGCGCCTGCGCCAGCTCCACGTCCGGCGTGTCCGCGGCCGGCGGCAGCGCGTCGACCTGGGCCAGCAGCTCGGGGGAGGGCGGCAGGCTCTCGAACGTCCCGGACAGGTGCCCGCGGCCCGCCACGATCGCGGCCCGGGCGCGGGCCTGGGCCTGCCCGTCGAGCACGTCTTCCACGGTGCGGGCCTGGCGCGGCCTGATCAGCCGCGGGCCGGCCTCGTCGTCGGCGTCCTCCCCGGTGATGAGCTGGCGGTACAGCGGGCAGCGCGCCTCGAGCTCGGCGTGCGTGCCGGTGTCGGCGACCCGGCCGGAGTCCAGCACCACGATCCGGTCGGCCAGGTTCAGCGTGGACCGGCGGTGCGCGATGATCAGCGTGGTGCGGCCCCGCATCACCTCGCGCATGCCCCCGCGGGGGGGTCTAGGGGGGTCGGCCCCCCGGGCCAGCGCCTTGTGGATCTCGGCCTCCAGGCGGGGGTCGATGGCGGAGGTCGCGTCGTCGAGCACCAGCACCCGGGGGTCGGTGATCAGCGCCCGGGCCAGCGCCACCCGCTGCCGCTGCCCGCCGGACAGGGTGAGGCCCTGCTCGCCGACCACGGTGTCGTAACCCTGCGGCAGCCGGGCGATGAACTCTTGTGCCTGGGCCGCCTGCGCCGCGGCCTCGACCTCGGCGTCGCTGGCGTCCGGCCTGCCGTAGGCGATGTTGGCCCGCACCGTGTCGGAGAACAGGAAGCTGTCCTCCATGACCAGCCCGATCGCGGCGCGCAGGGAGTCCCTGGTCACGTCCGCGACGTCGTACCCGCCGATCCGGACCGAGCCGGCCTGCGGGTCGTAGAAGCGGGGCAGCAGCAGCGCCAGGGTGGACTTGCCCGACCCGGACGCGCCGACCACGGCCACCGTCTCGCCCGGCTCGACCCGCAGGGACAGGCCGCGCAGCACCGGCCGGGACGGCCGGTAGCCGAACCGGACGCCGTCGAAGCTCAGGCCCGCCGCGTCCGGCGGGAGCTCGATGGCGTCCGGCTTGTCGGTGATGACCGGCCGCGCGTCGATGATGTCGAACACCCGGATGACGCTGGCCCGCGCCTCCTGCCCGAGCGTGATCAGGTAGGTGAACATCCGCACCGGGCCGGTCATCTGCGCCAGGTAAGCCGAGAACGCCAGGAAGGTGCCCAGCGTGATCGAGCCGTGGATGGCCAGCCAGCCGCCGAGCGCGAGCACGCCCACCACGCCCAGCGAAGGGATGGCGGTCAGCGCGGGGTTGTACCTGGCCGTCAGCCTGATCATCCGGAGCCGGGAGGCGAACATGCGCGCGCTGGCCGCCTCCAGCCGCTCCTGTTCCTGCTCCTCCTGGCCGAAGCCCTTGACCACGCGCACGCCGCCGATGGCCTCGTCGACCACGCCGGCCACCTCGCCGGACTGCTGCTGGGCGTCCCAGCTCGCCGGGAAGAGCTTGCGGCGTGACGCCAGCGCGATCATCCACAGCGCCGGCGCGACCGCCACGGTCACGATCGTCAGCACCGGCGAGAGCACCACCATGATGACCAGGGTCACCACGAACAGCACGAGGTTCCCGAGCGTGACCGGCACCATGGACAAGATGCCCTGCACCATGTTCAGGTCGGAGATGGACCGGCCGACCAGCTGCCCGGTGCGGATCTCGTCCTGGCGCGCCCCGTCCAGCCGGGACAGCGAGTCGAACAGCCCGGTCCGCAGGTCGTGCTGCACGTCGAGCGAGAGCCGGCCGCCCTGGTAGCGGCGCAGGAAGATGCCGCCGAAGTTCACCGCGGCCGCGATGACGAGCAGCCCGGCCAGCGGCCAGATGGACTCCCGGCGGTGCACGATGACGTTGTCGATGATCTGCCGCTGCACCAGGGGGATCGCCGCGGTCGCGGCGCTCGCCAGCAGCGCCCCGGCCATCGCGGCCAGGACCGTCCGCCTGTAACGCCAGCAGTAGCCCGCCAGCCGCCTGAGCCACCCGTTCCGTGACAGCGTTGAACCCCTTCGTCCGCAACCCCGCGGACAGGTTAACAGCCGCCCCCCCATATTCATTTCCCTAGCTAACGACCTAGGTCCAATGACCTAGTACCCGCTGTCGCCGGGGGTGCGCGTGGGCGGGTAGGTGGGCCGGTCGTAGCCGGTGCGCACCACCCGGCGGCGCCCGGCCCGCCGGGACACCTCGCCGACCAGCGACCCGATCGCCACGCCGAGCACCAGGTTGACCACCGCGGTGGCGACCTTCTGCGACACCGGAGCGGTGGTGCTGAACGGGTACACCACGGCGACCACGGCGGCCAGCGCGATGATCCAGCCGAAGAAGACCCGCGGGTACGGGGTGGACAGCAGCAGCAGGTGCATCATCCCGGTCGCGGCCAGCGCGACCGCGGCGGACGCGAACACGTATCCCGCCGTGGACGCGTCGCCCCAGGCGCCGTCCCGCTGCGGGGACAAGATGGGGATCTTGAACAGCCACCGGCACACCAAGATGCCGACCAGTGCGATCAGGCCCGCGACGACGGCCGTCGCCACGCCCCCCGACCACAGCGTCCTTCCGTCGACTCGGCGCCGGGTTTCCAGCTCAGGCTCAGGACCGCGCATCGGAATTGTCATGGGATCGCCTCACGTTGAACAACGCGTCTTCCCTAGAACTAACCGTCTGCGGCGGTCCGAAACTCCCGGAGGCCTTGCTAACCGACGGTGACGGACACCGACGGGTAGCCGCTGGCCCCGTTGGGCTCGGGCTGGGCCTGGACGCCGGTCTGGGTGTAGCCGGTCTTGTCGGTGGCCCGCGCCTCGATCACGTGCGGCCCGGGGGTGGCGGCCCACTGCCAGACCCACTGCCGCCAGGTGTCGATGCCGGGCACGGCGGCCAGCCTGGCCTCGTTCCACGGCCCGGAGTCGACGCGCACCTGGACGGCCTCGATGCCCTTGTGCTGGGCCCAGGCCACCCCGGCCACCGCGATGATGCCGCCCGTGACGTTGTTCAGGCCGTTCGGCACGTCGATGCGGCATTCGGTCTTGACCGGCGCCTGCTGCGACCAGCCGCGCTGGGCCCAGTACGCGTAGTTGCCCGCGAACGTGGTCACGTTGATGTCGGTCACCCACTTGGTCGCGGACACGTAGCCGTACAGGCCAGGCACCACCATGCGAGCCGGGAAGCCGTGCGCGACCGGCAGCGTCTGGCCGTTCATCGCCACCGCGAGCAGCGCGTCCCGGCCGTCCATCACGGTCTGCACCGGGGTGCCCGAGGTGAACCCGTCCACCGACGTGCACAGCAACTGGTCCGCCCCCGCCTTGATCCCGGCCTCGCGCAGCACCCCGGCCAGGCTGGCGCCCAGCCACTTCGCGTTGCCGATGTACGGGCCGCCGATCGGGTTGGACACGCAGCACAGCGTGACGTAGTCCTCGATCAGCGGCCGCTTGATCAGCTCCTCGAAGGTGAGCGTGATCTCCCGGTTCACCATGCCGTGGATCCGCAGCTGCCAGCTCGACGGGTCGACCTGCGGCAGCACGAGCGCGGTGTCCACCCGGTAAAAAGCCGAGCTGGGCGTGACGAACGACGCGAGCCCGGGAATGTCCAGGTCGGTGCCGGGCGGCAGCGACTGCGTGGTGACCGTGGGCTTGGGGATGCGCAGGGACCGCTGCGCGCCGGCCACGCTGCTGCGCTCGGTCAGCAGGCGGCCCGCCAGCCCGGCCCCGGCCGCGATGCCCGCCGTGGCCGCGCCGGCCGCCAGGAAGCTCCGCCGCCGCGGTTCAGCTGGCTCAACAGCCTTGGCGCGAGTGGTCACCGGATCGTAGGAAACCGGCCGGGGGGCCGGGGCGGCTGGCGGCCTCAGCAGGGGGATCAGCACCAGCAGCACGGCCGCCGCTGACGCGGTGGCGGCCAGGGTCGGGAGCAGGCTGGTGAACGTCGCGGTCGGCCTGGTCGCGGCGGCGGTCAGCCCGACCACCGCGAACACCGCGACGCCGGCCATGCCGTACGCCATCCGCCGGGTGGCCGCCGCGCCGATGACGGCCGCGAAGATCGCCAGCACCACCAGGATCCCGCTGACCAGGACGAGCTTGTCGTCGGCGCCGAACTCGCTGATGGCGAAGTTCTTCAGCCACGGCGGCGTGAAATCGATCTGCAGCTCACCCACCGCCACCACCGGCGATCCGCTGGCGCCGGTCAGCCCGGCCACGAACTGCCCCGCGCCCAGCGCGGTGCCCGCGGCCAGCAACCCGGCGATGGCGCCCAGACCCATAGGGCGCCCGTCCCTCCCGCTCATGCTCATGATGACTATTCGGCGCGGTCGCGCCGGAGGTTTGCTCGCCACCGCCAATCCGCGGCTTTTCCTGCTACGAATATCAATCGTGATGGACCCGGCGAAGCGCGCTGACCCAGGCGTCGGCGCGGGCACCGACCTCGCCGCGCTGATCCGCCTGGTGGCGCGCGGCGACGCGGCCGCCTTCGACGCCGTCTACGACCAGGTCGCGGCGTCGGTGTTCGGCATCGCCCGGCGGGTGATCCGCGACCCGGCCCAGTCCGAGGAGGTCACCCAGGACGTGCTGCTCGAGCTCTGGCGCAGTGCCGCCAAGTTCGACACCGAACGAGGCAGCGCGACCGCCTGGGTGATGACCATGGCCCATCGCCGGGCGATCGACCGGGTCCGTTCGGTACAAAAGGAGGCCGACCGCGAGCGGCGCACGGCCCGAGCCGACATCCCCTACGACGAGGTGGCCGAGGCGGTCGAGTCGAACCTGGAGCGCGAGCGCGTCCGGCGCTGCCTGGGCTCGCTGACCGAACTTCAGCGCGAGTCGGTCACCCTGGCCTACTACGGCGGTTACACCTACGGCCAGGTCGCCAGCCTGCTCGGCGTGCCGGCCGGCACGATCAAGACCCGGATGCGGGACGCGCTGATCCGGCTGCGGGACTGCCTGGGGGTGACGACATGAAGACCCCCGACCAGGGGCTGCACACGCTCGCTGGCGCCTACGCCATGGACGCCATCTCCGCGGCCGACCGGGCCAGGTTCGAGCGCCACCTGGCCGGGTGCGGGGAGTGCGCGCAGGAGATCGCCAGCCTGCGCGAGGCCACCGCCCGGCTGGCCACCGCCACCGCGGTCCCCCCGCCGCCCGGGCTGAAGGAGCGGGTGATGACGGCCGCGGTCGCGACCAGGCAGCAGCCGCCCGCCGAGCCGCAGTTGCACGCGGCGGTCCTGCCCTGGCGGACCCGCCGGGGCCGCCTGCTCGTGGCGGCGGGCGCGGCGGCCGCGGTCGCGGTCGGCGCCGCGGTGGCGTTCGGGGTCAGCAACGGCAGCATGCGGGACCAGCTCAGCCAGGACCAGGCCAGTAGCCAGCAGATCGCGGCGGTGCTGACCGCGCGGGACGCCACCATGATGACCGGGGCGGTGGCGGGCGGCGGCACCGTCACGATCGTCATGTCAGGCTCCCGGCACGCGCTGGTGTTCACCGCCGCGGACCTGCACGCGCTGCCCGCCTCACGCGGCTACGAGCTCTGGCTGATCGGCCCGGCCGGCGAGCGGCCGGTGACCATGCTCACCTCGGCCACGATGGCCGGCCCGGTCATCGCCTCCGGGCTGCGGCCCGGGGACCACCTCGCCCTCACCGCCGGGCCGGCCGGCGGCACCGCCCGCCCCACCATCCCGATGATGCTCGACCTGGCCCTGTGACGCCTGTCCATCGCCTGTCCATAGCTGGCAACCGCGTTCGTCGCTGAGATGATGAGGGACGACAGGAGGGCCCATGAAGTACATGCTCATTCACTGCATCGACGAGTCCGCCGATCACGACCCGGCGACGCCGCGCGTGACGGGGGCGCCCGCGATCGAGGACTGGCTGGCCGAGATGGGGGACCGCGGCGTGCTGCTGCACGGCGACCGGCTGCGGTACGTGAACACCGCCACCACGGTCCAGGTGCGCGGCCAGGAAGTGCTGGTCAGCGACGGGCCGTTCGCCGAGACCAAGGAGCAGATCGCGGGCTACGACGTGATCGACTGCGCTGACCTGGACGAGGCCATCGAGGTCGCGTCCAAGCACCCGACCGCCTGGTACGGCACGATCGAGGTGCGGCCGGTCTCGGGGAAACACTGCGGCGACGGCCGCTGAGCGGGCCTGCCGCCGGTTTCGCGTCGGCCCTGGGCTAGCTCATCCGCTGGCCGCGACGGTAGCCGCCGGCCGGCCTCCCCGCGGGATGCGTCCCAGGCGCGCGCGGCAGCCACGCGGCCGCCATCAGCAGGGCCAGGAAATACGCCATCAGCGACGCGACCACGACCCCGAACAGGCCCTGGTTGCTGGTGAGCAGAGCCGCCGCGATCACGGCGGGCAGGATCATCGCGACCGCGCCGAAACTCCAGCTGCGCGCCTTGCGGTTCGCGGCCGGCTGGAGGGCCTGGCCGGCCGGCGCCCTGACCCGGGCCGACGCGGGCCTCGGCGCGGCCGGGACCGGCCTGGCCGGGCTGTCCACCAGGACCGCGGCCAGGTCCGCGTAGGTCCGCGAGACGAACGCCAGGCCCACCCGCAGGTCCAGCTCGTCCTTGCTGAGCCGGCCGTGCACGAACTTGACCTTGAGCTCCTCGACCACCCGTTCGCGGTCGGCGTCGGACGCCCGCATGCGACCACGGGCGTCCGCCATTCGGTCTGTCACTCGGCCTCCCGGGAAGCGCAACGCAGGCCCAGCGTAACCCGGCGGCTAGCTGGAAGTCACCGCCGGCATGGCGACGCACCGGGCCAGCGTGGTCTTGCCCGAGCCCGCCCATCGTCCCGAAGATCGTCTGCACGAACACAGGCGCCGGGACCAGCCCCTGGTCCAGGTAGTAGGCCAGGGTGTACAGGTGCGAGGTGTCGTACGCCTCGGCCTCGAACCGGGTTCCTGTCTGCGGGCCGACCACCTTGAGCATGTACTCGATGTCGGCGTAGGTGGACACGAACGGCTCGGCCCGGGTGGACTCCAGGTACGGCTCCTCCCAGTCGTGCGTGAACGTGCCCTTGTACCGGTCGATCATCGGGAAGCTGCCGTAGTTCATCGTGCCCAGGTTCAGCGTGCACAGTTCCGGCTTGAGCTCGAGCACGCCCTGCAGCCGATCCTGCACGCTCATCCCGGTGCCGCCGCCGGTGGAGATGCTCACGATCACGTCGCTGCGTTCCTTGATCCGCTTCGCGTACTCGGCGAACAGCGCCGGATCGGCCGACGGGCTGCCGTCCTCCGGGTTCCTGGCGTGCAGGTGCAGCACGGCCGCGCCCGCCTCGGCCGCGGCCACCCCCTGGTCGGCGACGTCGCTGACCGTATAGGGCAGGTAAGGCGACATCGACGGGGTGTGCCCGGATCCGGTGAGCGCACAGGTGATGATGACCTTGCCCGCCATCGTGCCACCTCCTGGTGTTCACGATACGAACGTTTTGTTACTAATGTGCAGCGTATATGCCCTCTTCGCCACCGGTCAATACGCCTTCGCCGCCCGTTACGCGAGGCGCGCGGTCAGTCGAGCAGGTCGCGGATCTCGGCCGCGGTGCTGACCGCCGCCCGGCCGATCTCCCGCAGCCGCCGCGCCGAGTTCCGCTGCGCGGGACCCCACACGTTGACGACCGCGATCGGCGAGCGCCTGGAACTGAGCACCGCCGCGGACGCGCCGGACGAGAACTCCTCGTACTCCCGGTCGCACAGCGCGAATCCGGTCCGGCGGACCTCGGCCAGCTCCAGCTCGAGCCGTT
>Ga0137379_10007271_pt1 | contig 10496 bp, 11 predicted proteins | sample SagtaG_18_FD_104812 | JGI IMG/M metagenome (GOLD analysis project Ga0137379, IMG submission 104812) | Vadose zone soil microbial communities from Sagehorn Ranch, Mendocino, California, USA - Sage2_L_80_16 metaG | ecosystem: Environmental > Terrestrial > Soil > Vadose zone | place: USA... | reverse complement strand
TTCTCCTGAAATCTCATCTGGGGCAGCACGCCTTCCTTCGCTTTCTTGTCCAGCAATTCATGGTAGCGGAGCAGCGTGGCCAGGTCCTTTCCTTTGCCCACTTCCTTTCTGATCTTCTTTTCCACAATTGCCAGGCGCCTGGCCGCATCCATCACCATCTCCAGACGCTCCTGAGGAACGACAACCACTCCGTCTTCATCCCCGACGATCCAGTCTCCGGGATGTACAATCGCACCGCCGCACTGGACTGGCACATTGATTTCACCGGCGTACTGAGCCCCTCCGGCGTTGGGAACCACTGCCCGGGCAAACACGGGAAGCTTATCGCGATGGATTTTGTACAGGTCGCGAATGGCTCCATCAATCACCACCCCCTGCAATCCCTTCAGCCGGGCTGCCAAGGTCGTGACCTCACCCCAAAGGGCCGTGTTGAGCTCTCCCTGGCCATCGATCACCAGAACACTCCCTTTCGGGCATTGTGAAAGCGTAATGCCCACCATGAGGATGTCCGCCGTATGGACGCGCACCGTCACGGCCGGTCCAGCCATGCGGCAGTTGGCTGATAAACAGCGCATATCGTGGTCCATGGCGCCGCCCTTGCCGAGGGCGTCCGAAAGAAGAGAAGTTCTGATCGCCCTCGACTCGTCGAGGAGGCGCGGCTGTTGGGCTGCTGTCGTTTTCCGTTTCTGGTTCATAACATGACCTGGGCCGGGCTGATGGCTTTGTATTTTCCTTTGTTGGCAGTGATTTCGAAGGCCTGAGGGACAGACTCGATCCCGGAAAGAACATGAGTGATCATCGGTTTGAGCTGCACCCGTCCAGAAGCCACCAACCGGACGGTGTACTCCAGGTGAGCCAAAGTGCTGATGTCCGGAAAGAGGTAACGCAAGCTGCGTTCGCGGAGAAGGTCGATGTCAACCGAAAAGGGCTCACCAAACCAGGAAACTCCGATGACTTTTCCGCCCGATCGAACAGCATCGACGGCTTGATTCAGTGTTTTGCTTCCGGAAAGCCCCTGCTGGGGACTGCCCCCGGCACATTCAAACACCACGTCCGCCCCATTGCCTTCCGTCAGGTCACGAATGGCAGCCACCGGATCATCCTGTTTGGCATTGATCGAAGCGTCGGCTCCAAGCTCCAGGGATTTCTGGCAAGCTTCATCCCGCACATCAACGGTGATGATCTTGCCTGCGCAGCAATTCCGAGCCACTTGCAGGCATTCCAATCCCATGCTGCCCTGCCCGAAGATCGCCACTGTATCGCCCACCCGAATGCCGGCGGTTTCGACGGCGGCGACGCTGTCGCTCAATGACTGGAGACAAGCGGCCTCGCTGTTTGAAATGCGATCGTCCACCTTGACGAGAGCAATTTCGGGAAGCAACCCCAGCTCGGAAAAACAGCCCGGCAAATCAAAACCAATGACAGGCCCTTTTCGGCAAAGAGAGCTTCTGTCCGACAGACAGAGCGGGCAGCTGCCGCAGGGCAGCTTGGCTCGAGCAGCAACCCGGTCTCCCGCTTTGAACTTCGAAACTCCGCCTCCCACTTCAACAATCTCAGCGCAGAATTCATGCCCAAACAACTGCACCGGAGCTTCCGTTTCGAGCCTTTTCTTGATGCGCTCATAGGCCAAAGTCTTGATCCCGCGGGCCAGTTGGGCCTCGGTCACGCTCGGTTGCACACACCGCACCTTCACAACGACGTGACCGGGCCGGCAGGCCGGCGGAGAGATGTCATCCAACCTGAGATCGTTGAACCCGTAAAACCGCCATGCTTTCATAGATACATGCCTCTCGAGTAACTCAGCAGGGGTGGCGGTGCAGTGAACAGGCCCCCCCTTTAAAGTCCCGTCTTTTCTCCTCGGATAAGGAGGGTCTGACAAGTCCTGGTGTGTGTTCCCTTCAGCTGAGGAAACCAATTCTGTGTTTTCAGACGAACAAAATCAAGTTGCGGCGAAAACGGTCGTGCGATTACAAGTGGGAGTCAATTGATGCGGCCTTTAACTCTCTCGCAAGCTGTAGAGAGTTTTTAATTCGTGCTAATTCGTGGAATTCGTGGGCAGTAATCAGTAAAAACCGCCGCGAATTCCACGAATTTCACGAAAGGATCACCACACGATAGCGCCCTAAGAATCTGACTCCGACTTCCAATTGCACCCCGAAAACGGAGCGTCGCCAGTGTGGGGAACGGCGCTCCTGGACTCAACCCTGACCGGTTCCGAACCGAAGCACCGTTGGTACGACGACAGGAGGAAGAATCAGAAAACAAACTTCAGCACCCGCGTTGGAGCCCAGCAAATCCACGCGTTCCGGGCGGTCTGCTCGCCCGCGCGGTATTGCCGCAACAGCTCCTTGGCTTGCTTGCGAAGTTCTTCGAGGGACGGAAGCGCGGGAAGGTGCGGCGCAGAATCAGACATGACAGATCTCCTTTCCGATGGCCCGGGTCCGCGCGTCGGGCAGAAAGAGGATCAAAGTGGAATTGCGGAGAATCAGATCATACGCCGGCGTGAGCGCCAAGCCATCCGGCGAGCACTATGGCCACTCCTGCGATCGCGACGGCCCGGCGGCGCACAATTTCGACTCCAGGCGTATTAGTGCGGACCAATCGTGTCTGGCGATAATAGCGGAATAGTGGGTCGACCCAGGAGAAATTATTCGCCGGAATGGACAAGCGGCCTACAGTTCTAACATCAGAATGGCCGTGACTTTGCCGTAGCCATACCAGGCTCATGAGGCTCTTGACGATCGAGCAACTGGTTAGTACAATCTGACCAGTTGCAGGAGGGCGCGATGAGCAATATCCCGGCCACCGAGTTCAAAGCGAAGTGCCTGGAGCTGATGGACCGTGTCGCCGAGCGGCGCGAGACCTTTGTCATCACGAAACGGGGCAAGCCTGTGGCAAAGCTCGTCCCCGTGGAGCGCAAGTCCAAAGACAGCATCTTCGGTTGGCTGCGCGGCAAGGGGTCGATTACGGGCGACATCATGAGCCCGGCGCTCGCATCCGAGGCCTGGGAGACCCTGAAGGAATGGGACGAGCTGAATGCTCCCGGCAAGCGCCGAAAGGCCCACCGTAAACCAAAGACGCGCGAGTCCCCGGAGAAACGCCGGTGATTCTCCTCGACACGCATGCGCTGGTCATGCTTGCCCTGAAGCCCGAAAGACTTTCCAGGGCCGCGGCGCGGGCCGTCGCGCGGGCCGAGGCGAGGGATGGTATCGCTATCGCCTCCATCACGTTCTGGGAGGTCGCGCTGCTGATCGACGGCGGCCGCGTCACCTTGCATGGGTCGACCGAGGCATTCCTGAAGCAGGTTGCGCAGCGCCCGCGCCTCTTCGTACTCGATCTCAGCCCTGAGATCGCGGCCCTTGCGTTTCAGTTCCCGCCTGACTTTCCCCATGACCCTGCCGACCGGATCATCGCCGCCACAGCGCGCGCCCATGGCCTGCCGCTTGTTACGAAGGACGAGGCCTTGCAGGAGAGTGCCCTGCTGCGGACGATCTGGTAGGGGCCTACGCTTGCCAACGGCGCCTTCCAATTCGTCACAACATCGGACCCTGGACGACTGCTCCTCACGGGCCAACCCGCGGAACTCGGGGTGATGGACATCACCCAACTGCGCGGGATCAGCCAGACGGCGCCCTACTTCCACAACAACTCCGCGGCTACGCTCGAGGAGGTGCTCGACCACTACGACGCCTTGTTCGCGCGCGCGGCCCGGCTCAATCCGCCGCCGAACTTGCCGCCGATTCTTTCGTCGAACGGACTCGTTGTCGATCGCGGGTTTGTGACGGCGGACGAGCGGCCCGCGCTGCTGGCGTACCTCCGAAAGGTCCTGGCCTGATTATGCCGATATCGGCATAACGCCCACTGGACGGGCGCTAGCCAGCGGCTCAACCGGGAGACCCTGAATGAGAGCTACCGCTTTGGAGATCTCAACTATGCCAAGGAAGAGCTGCGGGCCGAGCTCGCCAGCGTCTTCCTGATGGCCGAGCGCGGGATCCCCCACAACCCGGATTCCCACGCTGCCTACCTCGGCTCCTGGCTCCAGAAATGGCGAGCTCGCCATTTCTCCAGTAATCACCAGGAGGTCATAATGTGAAGGAGCGCTGGGCGGGCTCTGCCGGATAAGGAAAAGCCCATGTGGCTGCTGTAGTTTGCTGCACATTATTTTGTAGGGCATCCTTGGCTGTTGTTTAACCTCAACCAAGGAGATAGCTATGTCACATGATCACAGCACCCTGATTACGCAACTCAAGGAATCCCTGACTCAGCAGCGATATAACGCGTCGTTGGTCAGTAACTACTGCCACAATGCTGATAGCTTTCTTTGCTACCTGGATCGGCGGAAGATTGCCGTCGAGGCAGCGAGGCCCATGGATGTGTCAAATTATCTGCGTTGCGCAGTCCGATGGTTTCGTCAACGTCACGGCCATTTACCCTCGTCCCAATGGCAGTCCAGACCAAGGTCATCAGTCCGTGCGTTGTTGCGGCTCGTGCAAAAGCAATGGCCACCTGAGCCTATGGCATCCGATCCCGGCCAGATCCTCTGCCAAGAGGTATGCAACGAGTACCGAGAATGGCTAATTGAGCAGCGCGGACTGGCGGTCGCAACGGTTGATGACCTGATGTGGGAGGCCCGACATTTTCTGGCCCGGTACAGCGAGCGTACCGGTGTTGCCAGCTTGATGGAGCTACGGATCGGGGACATTGATGCTTACTTCAAAATGCGGGCACCTGGATTACGGCGAAAGTCTCTTAAAGATGTGTCTGAGCGGCTCCGTTCCCTTACGCGATATCTTCATAAAACGGGCCGCACCACCAGCGATCTGGCTCCCCAAATCATCGCGCCCAGGTTGTATGCGTATGAGACCATCCCCTCTATGCTGAGTTCAGAGGAGATCGCCTCTGTTCTGAAGCTTACGCGGAAGGACCGATCCCCTATAGGATTGCGGGACTATGCCATCTTGCAGCTCCTGTCGACATATGGGCTACGGGACGGAGAGATCACGCATCTACGGCTCGACGACATTGACTGGCGGGCAGAAGCCTTGCGCATCCGCCACTCCAAAACTGGCTCGCACTCGCTCTTACCGCTGATGGAACCGGTGGGGGCGGCGCTGATCAATTACCTGCGCCGAGGACGTCCCAAAACAGACGCTCGGGAAATCTTCATCCGTACGCGTGCTCCATATCGTCCGCTTTCGGGAGTATACAGTGAGGTTCGCCGAAGACTGGAGGCAGCACATGTAAAACCGCATGGCAAACGTGGTCCTCATATCTTCCGGCATGCGCGCGCTGTTAGTCTACTGCGGTCATCCGTGCCGAGGAAGGTCATTGGCGACCTGTTGGGACACCGTTCGGCAGAGTCGACAAACGCGTATCTGAAACTGGCCACAGAGGATTTGCGCGCGATCGCCTTGGAGATTCCGGGACAGGGGGTGCGGTCATGAGAACCTGGCCCGATACCGATGGCAGTGCCATCACTCGTTATCTGCGCCAACTCCGGCTACGCTGCCCGATAAGTCCTATCTATTATCGTCAGGCACTTCGCAGCTTCCAGGAAGTCGTGGTTCGGCGCAAATGTCCCGCCTCGCAGGTAAACCGCGATGCAGTAGGAGCCTGGCTTCGCGAGCGTGCCACACACTGGCCCATGTCGACGCTGTTGCACCGAGCCCGTATCGTCAATCGTTTTCTCGACTTCCTTGTTCAAGACGGCTTAATCGCCAGCAATCCCATCGCTGCTCTGCGCGCGGAATACTCCGTGCGGAGCAGCAAATCGATCCTACGAGCATTAATTGCGCCAAAACCCGGTCGGGCGCTCGAAGCGCTGCGCCAGTTTCCGCCCTTCGGCAGCGTGCTTGGGGAACTGATGCGGGACCACATTGCCCTGATGCGTAACAGGGGGTTCCGCTATGAGACGGAAGCTCGCTGGTTGTTGCGGTTCGATCGCTTTCTTCAGGGCCATCCGGAGCTCGCAAAAGAACCACTATCAGTCATGCTGCAACGCTGGTCAGCCGCGCGTTCGACCCTCAATCATGCCTACGAATGCGAACGACTGGCACGCGTCTTGGCCAATGCCCAACGCCACCTTGATCCGGGCCTCGAGAAGCCACGCCCGGACCCACGTCCACAGCAGCAGGTCGCGCGGCAATGGCGGCGGCCCCACATCTACAGCCCGGAAGAAGTCAGTAATATCCTTGATATTGCCCGGGCTTATCCATCCCCACGCGCACCTCTGCGCCCGATCAGCCTTTATACGATGCTGGTGTTGGCCTATTGCGCTGGGCTGCGATTGGGCGAACTTGCACGCCTGAACCTGAGTGATGTCGATCTGCAATCCGGTTCGATTACCGTTCGGGAGACGAAGTTTTTCAAATCAAGAATCCTGCCCTTGAGTAACAGTGCAGTGGCGGCGTTGCGCGAGTACCTGGAAGCGAGACGACGGGCCAAGGCGCCGCAGAATCCTGACTCCGGTTTGTTCTGGCACGATCAAGGAGGCACACGCTACAGCTCTCAAAGCATCGCGTGGATACTTGTAGACATACTGCGGCGGGCCGGGATCAAGCCCCTGCGGGGTAAGATCGGTCCCCGCATTCACGATCTTCGTCATTCAATGGTTGTGAATCGTATTCTTGAGTGGTACCGCGCCGGTATCAATCCACAGGAGCGATTGCCGTTCCTTGCGACCTATCTTGGACACCGGGACATCCACTCGACGCTGGTTTATATCACCGTCACTCAGGATTTATTGCAGCAGGCGAGCGAACGCTTTCACAGGATCGGGGCGCATTGTCTGCACGTGTCGGAAGGAGTACAGCCATGAAACGAGCCGACCCGTTCCCTGGATTGCTACGCGCCTTCTTTTACGAATGGATGGTCCAGCAACGCAACGCTTCCACCCATACCATTCGCTCATACCGCGACACCTGGCGCCTGTTTCTCAGATTCGTTGCTCAGCGCCAGCGACGGCGCGTGGACCAACTCACGTTAGGCGAACTCACCGCTTCTGAAGTGAGTGCGTTCCTACAGCATGCTGAACAGGAACGCCACGACACGATCGGTACACGCAATTGCCGTTTGGCTGCCCTGCGCAGTTTCTTCAGCTTTGTCGCTGGACGGGAACCAACTGTTGTCGCGCAATGTGCCCAGATCCTGCACATTCCGACTAAGAGGGCACCGGTCCACGACCCTTGCTACTTGGATCCGAATGAAGTGGAGGCGATTTTGGCTCAACCGGATCGCTCGACGCTCGAAGGTCAACGCGACCACGCCTTGCTCTCCTTCCTCTACAACTCCGGCGCTCGCATCCAGGAAGCGCTGGATGTATGTCCGAAGGCGATCCGTTTTGACGCGCCTGCTTGCGTCCGTCTGTATGGCAAGGGGCGCAAAGAGCGAATCTGTCCCTTGTGGCCGGAAACAGTGTCACTGCTCAGATCGCTGCTCCAACGGCGGCCGAGGCCTGACGATCAACCTATCTTTGTGAACCGTTACGGCGTCCCACTGGGTGCATCGGGTGTTCGTTACAAGTTGGCAAAATATGTTAGGGAGGCTATTAAGATCGGGCCGACCCTGAAGTCAAAGCATGTAACGCCTCACAGCTTTCGTCACGCGACGGCGGTACATCTGGTGGAAGCGGAAGTTGACGTCACGGTAATCAGGAGCTGGCTCGGTCACGTCAGCCTCGACACCACGAACCACTACGCGCAGGCCAACCTGGAAACTAAGCGCAAGGCACTTGAACGTCTCCAAGCTTCATCAAAAACCAACAGGCCACCGCGCTGGAAGCGCGATGCAAGCGTGCTGGCCTGGCTAGATACGCTTTAAGAAGAGGATAAATAATGTGGAGGAGACAACCCTGGCCCCAGCGCGGTGACGGGAGTCCCGATGTCTCCTTCACATTACGGCTTGCTGGTGATTACCTCCAATGCTTCACCCATCCCGGTAAGCGGGAGGCAGTGGGAAACGACTTTCTCGACCGGAAAGTCCTTTTGTTGAAGAAGCCGGGTCACTTTCGGAAAGGCATTGCGCTGGATAAAAGACCCGACGATGGTCAGTTCCTTTCGGGTGAGGTCGTATTGCGAAACAGTCTGTGTAAGTCCATGAACCATGCCAAAGAGCACCACGGTGCCGCCCGGCCGGACCAGTTCGACTGCAGCCGCGATGAGCGTCCCTACGGAGTCGATGACGATGTCGGCGCCTGAAGGCAGAATCTTTCGAACCTCCGGGATCAGGGAATCGGAGTGAAAGTCGATCGCGACATCGGCGCCCAGGTCCGATGCGACGCGGCGGCGGAGTTCCCTCGGCTCAACGGACACTATCGTCCCCGCGCCCATCTTGCGATACAACAGTACGAACATCAGTCCTATGGGACCTGCGCCGAGCACGACGATGCTGTCGCCTGGGTGGGCCGGGGCCTTCTCGAATGCCGAGTAGATGCAGGTGAGCGGCTCGGCAAGGACCGCACGCTCCGGCGGCACTTCCAAGGCAATTTTATGCAACGATCGTGCGGGGGCGACGTTGTAGCGCGCCAGGCCGCCGTTCTGAAATATGCCCAGAGTGCCCATCTTCTGGCACATGTTAATGCGGCCCTGCCGGCAAGAGTCACAGGCGCCGCAAGGAATATTCGGGTCCACGACTACGCGGTCACGCGCGCTCAAACCTTTGGCATTGGCGCCGCATTCGAGCACGCGGGCGACATACTCGTGCCCCAGAATGCTCCCGGGGGTAGCAGGATGCTTCGGAGGATCGGAGAGAATATGCAGGTCCGTGCCGCAAATGCCGGTACGCTCCACTTCGAGCAGCACGTCATCGGGTTGGGTCCGCCGCGGCTCTGCCACCTCCTGTAAAGCCCAGCGCCCGGAACCGAGAAAGACTATCGCCTGCATAGGCCGCGGAGTCTATCACCGAAGCCAAACTCTTGTAAATTCCACGGGCGTTTTGCTTACCACGAAGACGCAAAGACGCAAACAAAATTCGTGGCGGGTCTTTCCGGCGTCAATTCTTTCCCAAGGTTCTTCAGGGCGCTGACAGGCTGATCCTTGCAAGGATTGCTGTTGACGGGCCCCAGTCCCATAAGGCAGCATTTCCAGTATGGGCAGTTTCAAAACTCCCGTCTTCTTCCTCAGAAAAGGAGCGTCATCGTTCCACCATGTTCTTTGGGTGCTCGCCATCGCTCTCGCGCTGGGCATCGGACCTGCCACGCAGGCCTGGCAAGAGGCCCGCATCGAGCAGGTTCAGACAGAGGACATCTCGGCTGCGGGGTTCTCCAGGATCGTTCGCGAATTCTCCGAAGAAGATGGCTTCTTCCGTTCCGACAATTTCGTTTCCAACGAAACCTCGTATCTTCACATTCTGGATAAACTGCGAGTCATGGGCGGAAGTGGCGGCGCATACATCGGCGTGGGTCCCGAGCAGAACTTCACCTACATCGCGAAGATGCGTCCGCGCATCGCATTTATCGTCGACATCCGGCGCCAGGCGATGATTCAGCATCTGATGCTGAAGGCCATCTTTCAGCTTTCGGAAAACCGCGCCGAATTCCTGTCGCGGCTGGTGAGCAGGCCCCTCACCGGGGAAGACGTTCCTGGACGTGGGGCTCCAATCGATAAAATTCTGGCCTATCTCAGCGCCTCGCCGGCCTCTGAAGAGTATTTCACCGCCAATCTTGCAAGCATTCGCAAGCTCATCCAGAACGACCTCCAGTTTCCCCTGTCCTCGCACGACCAGCAATCCCTGGAGTATGTTTTCACCGCCTTTCGTCAAGAGGGTCTGGACATCCAATATCGCTCCGGGACCGGCAACTGGGGTGGCCCGCAGTGGGCTGGATTCCCTAGCTTGAAGGAATTGGTCCTGGAGTCGGATCTGCACGGCAGGCCGGGGAACTTCCTCGTCACGGATGAAGACTATGCTTTCGTCCGCGATCTCCAGCGCCGCAACCGGATCATTCCTGTGGTTGGGAACTTTTCGGGAACCAAAGCGCTGGCCGCGGTTGCCGATTACCTGAAGAAGAACGGCTATACGGTCAGTGCCTTCTACACTTCCAATGTAGAGCAGTACCTGTTCGCCAATGGAACCTTTGCCGCGTTTGTGGAAAACGTTCGGAAACTCCCCATCACCGAGAAGAGCCTTTTTATTCGAGCGTTTCCTAACATGCGCGAGCCGCATCCGGCCCGCATTCCAGGTCACAGACTGACGACGTTGCTTCAGAAGGTCTCGGACTTCCTTCAGGACTACGATAAGAGCCTGTACCCGGATTATTGGAGTCTCGTCACAACGCATTACATCGCCGCCGAAGAACCCTGATCCTTTGCAATTCTTCGATCCCCGCGCTCTGGCGAAGACTCGCCTGGCTTCGAAGGATCCGCGCGGACCGTCGAAATAGTAATCGACGGTCAGGGTGCCGCGGTCGGATGACACGGTGAACTTTCGGGTCGTCTGCTGAGTTGCGGGTCCCTTGGGAGAGTCGGTGGCCGTCTCCTCCACCACGACGACGCTTCGGTTTC
>Ga0137379_10007270_pt1 | contig 10497 bp, 9 predicted proteins | sample SagtaG_18_FD_104812 | JGI IMG/M metagenome (GOLD analysis project Ga0137379, IMG submission 104812) | Vadose zone soil microbial communities from Sagehorn Ranch, Mendocino, California, USA - Sage2_L_80_16 metaG | ecosystem: Environmental > Terrestrial > Soil > Vadose zone | place: USA... | reverse complement strand
TTCATGGTTGTCCCCCTCATTATCGCTGCCGTGGTAGTATTAATCGTTTTAGTATCGCACGGAGTTATTGGAGGTAGAGCTGGCCTGGGAATGAATAATTCTCCCGAACAGGTGCTTACTAGTTACTGTAGTGATATCCAAAGCAGAGCATACCAGGACGGCTATAATCAATTCTCTGACAGGCTGAAAGGTGAAGTTTCATCTACACAGTTCATACAAATGTGGTCGGGCAAATTTATAGATGCCTGCGTTCCTGATGTTATTCACATCACTGGTAATCAGGCAACGACAACGCTTTCAACGCACGAAGTTCGCACTAATGCGACGCAGACCTATCAGATCACGTTGCGTCAAGACGGTACGAACGGCTGGAGGATAGATAGCTTACAGCCCCAGTAGTATGCCTACTGAGAGGCAGCCATCTATAATCACGTATAGGTTGTTTCTTTGAAAAAATTGCCTTCTCCATGAGCAGCGTTCTCAATATGTGGAAGCAATGAGAGACTGGAGGAATCTATGCGTTATCCGTTTCCTCCCCTTATTCTATGAGGTATATTATGCCATCTGAAACCTTCTCTACCGCCAGCCTGGACTACTTGCAGCGCGTTGGTTTGACTCCAGTCGCCTTGTCCGCCAATGCAACGCAAACGAGTGCGCCCCCTGCACTGCGTCGCCTCGTACGTATCTCTGGGATAGGGCGCATGGAAAAAGCCCCGCTGCCAGCAGCGGGGCAACCGCACCCACCTGGCAACGGACAACCGGTGCGACTGCTGAGTGAGGATCTGCTGAGCGGACTCTACGGCTACAAAATCCGTGTGGCTTTCTTCGTTTGCAGCAAGCCCGATGGCGTCGCCGTACATCTGGGGATCTGGTCCCCCCTCAACAAGGAGAACGCTTCAGAGACGACGCTCAACGAGAGGCAAACCATCCTGAACAGGGTCCTCATGAGTCTCCACCCATCCGTCGACCTTGTTCCCGCCAATGGAGAGCTCTCTACGTGGCCGCTGTCAGGCTTTGCTCTCGGGATCCCGACCGCCAAACCACCCGATCCGCTCGACAGCGCGCTGCCCCTCGACCGGCTGATCCGTGCCCTCTCCGGTGAATCCTGGGCGTTCCTGGTCTTAGCCGAACCAGTGGGCGAGCGCGTGATCAGCAGCCTGCGCCACAGTGTCATCAATGAGGCCCGGTCCATCCAGGCGGCCTACCCAACCGCAGGGGCCCCGAGTCCGTTGGCCCAGCACTACACCGAACTCCTGAAGATCGTACTCACTACGCTCACGCAGGGTCAGGCACTTGGGGCCTGGCGCACAGGCGTCTATCTGCTGGGCGATCACACCAGCTACTATCGCCTGGCCAGCCTCTGGCGGGGCATCTTTTCAGGCGACCAGTCTCTTCTCGATCCGGTTCGTATCTGGGACAGTCGAGATACCAACATTGACGCTGGTGGTCTTGCGACCAATTGGGCCTTGCCGGAGATGGAGGGACCGCCACCGCCTGCACAAGGCTTCTATCGGCACCCCTTTCAGTACCAAACGTTACTCACTTCCTCGCAATTGGCGGCGTACATCCACCTCCCCCAGTTGGAGACAAGCGGCTTTACCGTCAAGGTGGTGCCCGACTTTGATGTTGTCCCTCAAGCGGTTAAGGAGCGTCCGATGTTCTCGCTTGGGAAGGTGATCCAGCGGACATCCACCACGCAGACCGACTATCAGGTGAGCGCCAAAGCCTTCACGCGCCATGCCTTCATTGCCGGTGTCACTGGCGCTGGCAAGACCAACACCATTTTCCATCTCCTCAAGCAAGTTGCCGGGTCGGGTCTCCCGTTTCTGGTGATTGAGCCTGCCAAGACCGAGTATCGCGCGTTGCTCCATGACCCCAATCTGGCTGGTTGCCTGCGCATCTTTACCCTCGGCAATGAGACGATTGCTCCGTTCCGGCTCAATCCGTTCGAGGTGCTGCCAGGAACGCCGGTGAGTGTGCATCTCGATCTGTTGCGTTCGGTCTTTAGCGCGAGCTTTGGCATGTGGACCCCTTTGCCCCAGATTATCGAACAATGTCTCTACCGCGTGTACCAAGACCGCGGCTGGGACATCACCAGCAATCGCAACACCCGTCTGGACGGCGCATCAGAGGGAGCCGATGCCTACCCTACCCTCACGGATCTGGTCGCGAAAGTGGATGAAGTCATCGACCTGTTGGCATACGAAGAGAGAATCAGCGGGGACCTGCGCGCCGCCCTGCATACGCGTCTCAACGGACTGCGTGTTGGAGGGAAAGGGCGGATGCTCGATGTGCAGCGTTCCCTGCCCATGAAATGGCTCCTGGAATACCCCACCGTTCTGGAGCTCGAAGGCATGGGCGATGATGACGACCGGGCGTTTCTGATGGGGCTCTTGCTGATCCGCCTGGTGGAGTACCGGCGTGCGCAAGGACAGGTGGATGCCCTGCAACATGTCCTGGTGATCGAGGAGGCGCATCGATTACTGGCGAATGTCGGGCCGCGTCGAGGTGAGGAAGAAGCTGATCCACGAGGCAAAGCCGTCGAAGCGTTCGCCAATCTGCTCTCGGAAATTCGCGCCTACGGGCAGAGCGTGCTTGTGGCCGATCAGGTGCCGGTCAAGCTGGCGCCTGACGTGATCAAAAACACGAATCTCAAAATCGTGCATCGTGTCCTCGCTGAGGATGACCGCAACGTGCTGGCGGGGACCATGGTCATGAACGAGCGGCAAAGCAATGCGCTTGCCACGCTGACGGTGGGCCAGGCTGCCGTGTTCAGTGAAGGGGATGATGCCTCCGTCCTGGTACAAATCCCTCCGGCGAAGAACCAGGCCGGACAGGGGACGCCTACTCATGCTCAAGTCGCTGAGCACATGACCGCCTTAGAGACGTCTCAGGTCACCCGCTCGCTCTTCCTCTCCTTTCCAAGCTGTCGGGAGACCTGTTCCAACCAGGGGAATGCGTGTCAGATGGCACGAGACCTGGTCGAAGATGAGGGCTTTCAGCGGACCTTCGCCCGCATCATCTTGTCAACGACCGAAGAGACGAATGCGCTTGATCGGATGTGGGGAGAGCTCTTGCTCGTGATCCAGGCTAAACGACCGCCAACGAGCAGCTGGAAGGAGCTGTTGCGTTGTGTCTTGATCCGTGCCTCGCATTGGTACGCAGGGCGGCGCGGAGCGCAGGCTGGGTGGTCGTACACGCAGACGCAAACCTTCGCCGGGAAGGTGTGCCAGATCGTGCTGGACAAAGTGACCCAGGTGGATCCGGGACCTGGGCGCAAAGCCTTTCAGCAGGAGGCCACCAGGCTCCACGCCCGTCTGTACAACCCCTTTCCTATCTGCGGCGAGGTCTGTCAACAGAAACCGCCCGTGTGCCTGTACCGCCACGCGGTGAGCGATCTGGTCGCACGGGGGAACTTACGCGAGGGGTGGCAGAGGGCGTATAGCACCGATAGAGATCACCACAATGATCGCATGACGGAAACCTGGGAGATCTGTCAAGATGCGGCCTATGAACTGATCGAATATCCAGAAGGGCAGGCAAGTGATGCTCAGCGGCGTGTCGGCCTCTGTTTTGCCCAACAGATGCTGGTCAACGATCCCGAGAGAACGCCCAGGACAGTGAGGATCATGCTCGAGAGGTTGCTCAAGGAGGCTCACTCATGAGTGATGACGTCCCGACACCTCAGCCCGAGGCACCTGTCTCCAACCAGAGCCAGGCCCACTTCTCTGACCGGCAGGCAACTGCCGATACCCCGCAACAACCGCGTGAGGAGTCCTCGCCCACTTCTCTGACCGGCAGGCAACTGTCGATACCCCGCAACAACCGCGTGAGGAGTCCTCAGGTGAGCCGAGCCAATCACATCGTTCTGATCGGCAGGCAACGGCTCCCCCGCAAGTTGGGAGGGGTAACGAAGTTGGGGGGGGGGTAACGCCAAAGTGGAACAATTACATTTTGACGTGAAGACCAAAGAACAGGTAATTCGAGACGCCTCGCCGTATCATCGTTGACGTCGTTGGGCACCACGTCTGGGCAAAAAAATCGAAGTGAGACACCGTACTGGCTGGCTCAGGAGGCCGCTTTTGCTCTTCTGAACAATACAGAGGGTGCCCACAACGACTCCCTACGGGCGTAAAGCATCATGTGACGGAGTGTCGTAATTCGAAACTTGGCTCTCCTAAGAGATTCTGATGGACAAGTGAAAAAGCAAATAGATGAAAGGACAATTAAATGAGTGATTACGTTTCTCCATCTCAGTCCGAGGCACCTGCCTCCGACCAGAGCCAACCACACTCCTCTGATCGGCGGGCAACCGATAACTCAGGCTCCTCACCAAACAAATCTCCTGACAACTACACCCCATCGACAGGACCAGGAATAGACTCCAGCCCTGGTAGCGCCGCCCCTGAGACTGATCAAACAGCTAAGCAGCCAGAGACGTCTGCAGCCGAGCAGAACCAATCGCACTCCTCTGATCGGCGGGCAACCGATCAGGAGCCGAATATGTCGCGGCCAGATGGTAGCAGAGGGACCGGCCAAGCACCTGACCAGTCGCCTGCACCATCACCGGAGCCAAATCAACAACCTTCCGATCAGGAGCCGAATATGTCGCGGCCAGATGGTAGCAGAGGGACCGGCCAAGCACCTGACCAGTCGCCTGCACCATCACCGGAGCCAAATCAATCCATTCAGGAGCCGAATATGTCGCGGCCAGATGGTAGCAGAGGGACCGGCCAAGCACCTGACCAGTCGCCTGCACCATCACCGGAGCCAAATCAATCCATTCAGGCACCGGAACCAAATCAATCCATTCAGGAGCCGAATCAACAACCTTCCGATCAGGAGCCGCTTTGGCCAACAACAGATCAAATTGACTCTGATCCAGGCGGCGGGGTCCCCCTGCCTTATAACTACGACCCTGATAGGGCTCTGAAAGAATTTCTAGATATAGAACTACCTGAAGAAGGCCCTCGTGAGCCATATGATACCAACACAACAGAAGGTGAAGGCACTGTTCCTCCCCTATCCAGGCCACCACCTCCACCACCACCTCCTCTGGTGGAGTAAGTATCATCTGTCGCCCTGCACAAACTGAGGGTAGGTCTATCACCACAAACTGCCTGTTCGGATGCCTCTAGGAGCCCCGAACAGGCACAAAAGCAGCCGCCAAAGCGCTGGCCAGATCGTGCATAAATGATCTTGTGACCAGAACCAAAGATTGGCGTATTTGGGAGTCATAGTTTGGCGTAGGAAAGCATAGTTTGGCGCTGCTTGAAGGCATGATATCACTCCCTCGTGTCTCAGAACGCAGTTGCAGAAGCAAAGATTGTCTGAAAGTCCTCATCTGGTGATGCTTACTTTTCCTTCTCGTCATGTCACATAGATTTCTGCAAATCTTTTGACGAAAGGAAGCAACACCTATGTTAAGCCAGAATGCCTTTGAAATGTGGTGTCAGAAGCTCGCTCTTTCCGAGCAAGCGAAAGCATCTCTCTCTCAGATCCGTTCTTCCCCTCCATCGCGGCTGGTCCGCAGCGCCGCTGGGAATGTGAGTGGTCGCTATCCCAGTTGTTTTCAGGAGTCAAAAGATGAGCCAAAAGTTACTAACAGACCTGCGCAGTCTGTAAATCACAAAATTCAGTGAGGTAATTTCTGTACAATTATCTGAGTGAAATTTCACCCATAACCTGACCAAAACGACTTGTATATGCTGTAAATGTTTTGATTTGATGGCAGTAAATTTTTACTATTATCTGACGTAATGCCCACACAGCTTTCTCTTTTATCGATCACGCAAAGACCTTCACAGGCTGATTCAGCCCCTTTCACTTTAGGAACAAGTGTTGTGCGTACGTCAGATAATGGTCAAAAAACTGTGTCATCGAATCAATACATTTACAGATAAGAGAACCAGCGATTCGCTAAGGGCAGCTACAGGCGCGCTACCCCACGTTTCTGGCACCTCTATATTCCCCATCTCGTAGACCCTTGGGTCGATCACCGGGTCAACACCCTCGCCATCTTCAACGGTTCGCCGACGCTCGCTCCAGTCCTTCCCTTGCCTATTCTAGAGTACAGCACACAGTACATCACGTAGCCGCCCAGGGGCAGCCCCTGCCCGGAGAGGGAAAACCCAGACCATTCAGAAACGGGCACCGGTACAGCCAAAGCATTTTTGCTGAGCCTGTGTTGCTGTCTTATTGTAAATTTGGGAATTCTATGGATGGAATCAGGATAAATCGTGTGATTTTACCCATAAATTGGAACTTTTCGCGAAGCATATCCTGGCCACACGTTTCGATCAGGAGCAGCTCTACCGTTTGCTTGCTTGAGAAGATATGCAGGATATCCTGACCGCGAGTATGATCTGTGAAGCATAAGCTGTCCATAAGTTTTCCTTCCCTTTCCGTGAGAGCGATAAAAGTTTTTTGCCGACTTTCTGTCTCCTATATGCTGCAAAACGGCCAATAAATGGCTCTGGCACGCATTTGGTGAAAGCTCTTCAGTAAGAGAAAAGAAGAGCTTCGGCCAGAGCTCACACAAGCATGTTCATCAAACATCGCATCCTGGGAAAGGATCCTTGAATTGAGGGACTTGAAAAACCAGGAAGAGGTGGGATCGAAGAGCAGCATTTCCCCTTCTCTCAAGGGTGCTAAAGCTCACACCGCCTCGTTGTGTCGTAAGAAGTTCTTCTGGTCATGAGATCTTGTTAGAGGGCATGTAAGACCCGCTGACGCAGCAACGGAAATGCCGCACGGCCATACATCATGCGCTTGATCAGTTTGATTTTCGTGACCTGGCCCTCGACCTGACCATTGTTGAGCGCGAGGGTTAATCCCGCTTTGACCGCCTCATAATCTTCCTCGACTCCATGGGCGAAGCTTTGCAACTCTGGCAACTGACTCTCATGGACTCGTCTGAGCCAGTCATCCAGGCGGTCTCCTTCTCGCTTGCGCATCATCTGCAAAAAGTCTTGTACCAGCCCATAAGCTGTGTCGAGTGAGGGATTGAGCCGACGAAAGGCAGCGAGGTCTTCTTGTTCAATGTCTTCTAGATCAGCGGGACGACGCATGAAGAGCCAGCGTGCACTCTTGGAGGTGTAGTGAGGTAAACGATGGGTTCCCTCTGCTGTCACCGTTTCAGCCGTTTTGAGCGTTTCCAGGAAGCGGTAGACCATGCGGCAGGAGCCAGGATAGCCCTGGGCGGCTATTTCACGCCACAATTGCAACCTTATGAGGGATATCCGCTCGTTGCTCTTTGTAATCTCAAAGGAATCGAGCGGCTAACCCCTCATAATGCTCGTTAAGAGGGATTTTGCAAAATCCCTCTTAACAGCAACATTGCGGCAGCCGGATTGCCAGCGCTGCAGGACATAGGGGGCGTACGGATCAAAATCGCTGGCATACTTTCGTCTCGGCCTGACATCTGGAGCCGTTTTGCGCTGAAGCCAATGTCGTACCGTGCGCTCATGCATCGACATCCGAGTGGCAATCTGCTGGGATGTGAGCCCTTGCCCACGCAACTGTGCGACCTGCTGATAGCGATCCTCTCGCTCGGCTCGCCTCCTGCCAACCGCCTGTTGGACGTGCTTTCCTGGCGTCGGACGCCACTGGGTCATCGGAAGAGACGCTTGCATCGGCTGTCGAGGCTCACCTGTCTGCTCATCCTGTGCCTGCTTCAGTTCGGTAAGAATCCGTGCGAGCAAGAGTTGGACCGCCTCTGCCAGATTTTGCCCGCTATGATAGCGGTCTGCGACCTGAATCGCTTGCGGAGCGCCTTCTTTGGCTGCGGCAGCATAGTCTTTGCCGCGATCGCGGCTGACATGGGTGATTTCCGGATGCATTTTCATCCAAGCCGCTGCAGTGTCCTTGTGCCGGTCAGGCGTCGCGGGTCAAGGATCTGATGCCGTTGCAGATCCACCAGCACGGTGCCAAAGGTTCTGCCACGGCGGAACGAGAAGTCGTCCACACCCAGATGCACCACCTTGTCTGTCTCTGGGGTGCTAAGCTTCATGACTCGCCGCAAGATACTCGTCCGCGAGATCTCTATCCTCAGACGAGACCCCAGGCGTGCTCCCAAGCGTCCGCACGAGGCCAAGCCAATGGCTTCGATCTGCTGACCCAGTCGGGTGGTCAGACGTGCCCATGGTTGCAGAAAAGCCGTGAGCCGTTCCGCAAAGATTTTCCGTGGACACTCCCGATTCGTACAAAAGAATTTGCGCACGTGCAGGATCAGCTGCACCTGATGGCCTCCACATGCCAGATCAGCCGCTTTTCGGGTATAGTGGCTGTGAATGCGCGACGTGGGACACTGACAGCCTGGACAAGCTGACTCAGCAGCGGTTGAAGCGACCTGCATAATCAGCACATTGTTCACAAGATCAAAAGAGAGCACCTGCAATCCAGCAGGAAGACCAAGTAGTGATGAGTAAGACACGGGTTTGAGGGACTCCAGGGATGATTGGTGATGGGTTTTCTGTTTGGTCCTTTATTCTATCACGGCTTGCAAGCTCATCCATCACCAAATGCGTGCCAGAGCCAATAAATGCTTCACAGCCTGCTTCTTAGCACTGAGTGCGCTTCCCACCAACTCTCTATTCACTGGTTCTGGAACTACCACTACGAATAGTCTTTGATGTGCCTTGTTCGCAAACCCTGAGCTTTGATAAGTAGTAATTCAGCTTGCCGTTCTAAAGCGGGTTTCACGATGGCTCGCTCTAAGACGTTGACGAGGTTCGAGGGCGTATCGTAAAGGAGCGTATCCAGGACCCAATCGCGATACCTATTCTGCAAATCGGTAAACATGGCAAAGGGCTGCTCACCTTCCTGAATGATCGGCACAAAGGGGGTCATGTAGTTAGGAACAGTGGCCTGTAACTCCAGCGGACTGGACTTGGGATTGGTGATATCGGCAATGATAAAGCAGGACAAGCCGGCAAGCGTCATAATCGTTTCTGTAAAGTCTTGGGTGGTGGGACGCTCGAAATCAAAGACAATGGGCAGAAAATTGAGGCTGCGCAGTTTCTCCCGTATCGCATCCAGGACGGCTTTGCGTTCAGGCGTAAAGCGCCCTAAGATGAGCACGCCCTTTTGCCCAATGGTATCAATGACATCACGAATTTTCGGGTTGTTCAGCAACAAATAAATGAACTGAGCAACCTCAAGATTATCAACAGTGATGATTTGCTCCCTTTCAGGAGTGATGACTAAGTTGTCCTGTGTGATGCCTTCCAGATGCGCATTCCAGACCGAAATCCCATATACGACGCACCGGGTCAAGTTGGCTCCTCTGAGAGTGGTTTCCACTAATACAGCCCCGCTGAGATTGGCCCCGGTGAGGTCAGCTCCGGTGAGGTCGGCTCCCTCCAGATTGGCTCCGGTGAGGTCGGCTCCCTCCAGGTGGGCATTCCTGATGATGGCCTCGCTGAGGTTAGTTCTCCTGAGGTTAGTTCTCCTGAGGTTGGTGTTGGTTCCCTCCAGGTCGGCCATACTGAGGTTAGTTCTCCTGAGGTTGGTGTTGGTTCCCTCCAGGTTGGCTCCCCTGAGGATAGCTCTCCTGAGATTGGCTCCCTCCAGGTTGGCATCCTTGAGGTCGGCTCCCCTGAGGTCAGCTCTCCTGAGGTAGGCTTCACGGAGGTCAGCTCCAGTGAGGTCGGCTCCCTCTAGGTTGGCATTCCTGAGGTAGGCTTCACGGAGGTCAGCTTCAGTGAAGTCGGGATGTATCTCTGGATGCTCCTCCCTCCACTGGTTCCACGCCTTTACCCCTTGTTCTTTGAGGATGCCAAGTTGTTCCTGGTTTGTCATATAGTGTCTCCTCACACGCTTCTTGTTGTTGTTTTTTCTCTTCGGCATTGATCCAATTATATTCCATCCTCATGATCAGCGCACCAAAAGAGAGGTTGTGTACTCTCAAGTCCCTGAGTCAAACAGGTGGGACGTTCACGCTAACCCCTTAATCGTGGCAACGCAAAGTCGAGAAATATGCGACTCGAAATCCACTTGTGAAGTATAAAGTGCCGATCAGCGGGTGAAGCATAAGCTTGCCGCGATGTTTTGACCATTAATGACAAAACATGTTGTGACTAATACCATAATGTGGCGCTTCGCGACCCTTTTTGCTTCAAATTGCGTCCCAGGAAAAGAGTCTTGGCATGCCTTTCTCGAAAGGCTGTTACTTCGTCGCGCACTACAAGCTTCTCTCGTGTCAGGTGCAAGTACGACTCGTTGGCAAATTATGCTTCTTCGACAACTTTCGGACACATTATGGTAAATTCAATGGCCTTTGCCCGAAAACATTTGAGCATCTGAGTGCGACAAATTATTCTTCATTGCGCCAGGATATGCTTTTTTTCAGCGCCATTTTATGCTTCTAGTCACACATGTACCGTCTCCCTTCCCGCCTACTTCGGTGATATGAAATGGTAGTTTGTATCGTCAATGCAGAGGAAGCTTTTGGAAAATCCCCGAGACTACTTGCTCGTCTGGATGGCATGCCTGGGG
>Ga0137379_10007261_pt1 | contig 10503 bp, 7 predicted proteins | sample SagtaG_18_FD_104812 | JGI IMG/M metagenome (GOLD analysis project Ga0137379, IMG submission 104812) | Vadose zone soil microbial communities from Sagehorn Ranch, Mendocino, California, USA - Sage2_L_80_16 metaG | ecosystem: Environmental > Terrestrial > Soil > Vadose zone | place: USA... | reverse complement strand
GCCCCGGCCGAGCAGGTCAAGATCGACGGCGAGATCTACACCCGCACCGTGGGCGACCTCATCGACTCCGGCGACCTCGACCGCGCCGATCGGGTCGGTGGGTTCGAGCGGCTGCTGCGGTGGGCGGCGGATCGCTCGCAGGTGCGCTACGAGTTCCGACCGTACTCGGTCTACCAAGGGCTGCCGCCGGTGCGGGCCTGCCTGCACACCATGGCGTCCCGTCTGGAGGACTTCCGGTCGATCGTGGCCCCGGCCGACGGGATCGTCCGCATCCGCCCGCGCTGCCCCGAGTGCCGCCTGATGGAGAAATCCGCGAAGAACCTGTCGGTCACCGCGGGCGACGGAGTCGTTCACCTCGACTCGCTCTGCCCGGTCCACGGCCGCTACAGGGAGACCATCGACATCAGTGGTTCGGAGGGCTGGTACGACGCGAACACCCCGGTCCGGTCCATCCAGAAGGGGTTCCTGCTCTCCGCCGAGCGTGAGCTTTACGAGGCGTGCTCGGTGTCGGTGGACGGCGCCGACTGGGGCGGGGCCTGGCACGCCCACGTCCTGGCGCCCGCACTGGCGACGCTGGGCATCCCGGCCGCCGAATGGCCGGTCAGCGTGTTCACCCCGCTCGTGCTCGACCGCAGCGGGGGCAAGCTGTCCAAGACCCTCTACGTCCACTACGGCGCCGCCTACGCCGACCTGCCCGAGGCGTTCCTCAACCTCGACGTCCTGCTCGACCAGCACGGCGACGACGCGCTCGACGCGATCTGGACCGAGGTCACCGGCTGGGCGAGGCAACCGCGCCGGCTGCACCGCTCCTACACCGTCGACTACCTCGCCGACCTCATCCACACCCCCGCCACCGACCCGGCCCTCGACCGGCGCTCGGCCTGACCAACCCCGGAGGTTCCCGTGATCCACGCCGTCTACGACATCACCGGCTGCACCACCCCCAACCCCGAACCCGCCGAGCTGCTGGAAGCCATGCGCGCCACCGTCACCCGGCTCGGCTGCACCGTGCTCGGCGAACTGCCCGTGGTGTTCCAGCCGCACGGCGCCACCTGCGTGCTGGTGCTGGCCGAGTCCCACCTGACCGTGTCCACCTGGCCCGAGCACGAACTCGCGCACGTCGACCTGTTCACCTGCCGTGCCGACACCGATCCCGAAGAAGCGATCGCCCCGATCCTCGCCGCGCTCGGCGGGGAAACTGTGCACGGCCAGCGAATCGGTCGGCTCGGCCCCACCGGCGTCGCCGCTGGCTGCGCGCCGGCCGGGGCGGGTGTCCGGTGAGGAGCGTGCTCGACCCCGCCGGGGCTGGCCTGGACCGAGCTGCGTGAAGCTATGAGCCTGGCCAGCCCGACTTCGTCCTGGTCGACGAGGACCCGGAGACCTACGTCGAGAATCTGGGGCGTGCGCGGCCGCGGAAACTACGAGGCCCGCAAGCGCGCCAAGCAGTCCTTCTACCGGGAGTCCGGCCGGACTCTGCTGGAATGCGTCGGCGGCCCCTTGCCGGAACTCGGCCGTTGATCGACCGGACACCTGGTTCCCGCTCACTGAGCGAACGCAACGCCACCCAGTACGGTTCTGGATATGGGCAAGAGGAAGGGGAAACGGCAGGGCCGGGGCGACGGTCCGCACCGGAGTCAGTCGGTTCGGGTGGTCCCGGGGATGGCTCCGGACGTCGCGATGCCGGTCAAGTACGCCCACCTTCCGGACGGGCATCCCCGGCAGTTCCCGTACTGGAAGCGGGTGCTGGAGCAGTACCTGCACGGGGTGCAGTTCCTGTTCAACTACCTCGCCTTCGTCGAGGACGGCGGGTTCGATGTGCCGGCAGAGCACCTCGCGCCGCGGCGCGAGGACGAGACCGTCGAGCAGTATCAGCAGCGTCACGAGGTCGTCCGCCTGATCAAGGAGACACAAGCCGCGGCCGGGTCGTGGGCCGAGTTCGGGGTGGAGGAGGTGCGGAGTATTCGGCCCGCCGATGCCGGTGCCGTGGCGCTCTGGCTGATCGGCCAGAGCCATGAATGGTGTCAGGAGTCCGGATTCGATCCGAGCGCGAATCTCTCCCGGGCGGTGGCGACCCCGCTGCTGCACGCGATGTGCCCGCCAGAACACCTTTCCCGCGCGCTGGAGGTGCTGGACATGTTCTGGCTGGAGGTCGTGGAGAAGCGCCCGCCCTCGATTCGCGAGACCGCCGCGCGGTACCCGGTCGCCACCCTGCACGTGGCGGCTGCGATGACCGCCGGCCTGTTCGGGGAGCCGGACTGCGTGCCCGATCGGATTTCTGCGCAAGCCAAGCTGATCGAGTTCCACCAGCAGCTCGTCGAGCGCCTAACTCGCCGGACACCGACCGGGGAGTCCACCCAGGTCTAGATCAAGGTCGCGTTCCTGCCGAGTTCTACGCTGAAATCCTCCTCGCCGTGCTCACTGGTTTGGCCGACCCCGCTGGCCGATGGGCGGTGGTGAGACCCCGTATGCGGCTCGGTGGGCGTGTCTCGCACGCCCGATCAGCTGCTATGGCGAAGATCACCAGCGCACGAGATCGCTACGGTCGTGGCGCGTGGCTGGCAGGCGGTCACGCGGACCGTCCCGCAGAGATGACTGGAGCTCAATGATCACCGTGATGTCGGTGAACGCGCTGAATCTCTACGGCAGCGAGGCCCCGGCCGAACAGAAACGGTTCCGCAGTCTGGAGGCGCTGATCCGCGCCCGCAACCCCGATGTCATCGCCGTGCAGGAGATCATTTCCACAGGTGAGGACCAGCAAGCGAAACGCCCGGGTGCGGTCGCGGGGCTGCGTCGGCTGGCCGAGGCGGTCGGCCGCAACTGGCAGGTGGCGGGAGAGCCCGCGGTCGCGGTGGGCGGGATCATCCACCACACCGGGCTGCTGTGGCGCGACGGGATCGAGCCGGTGCCCGGCACGTTGCACCCGCTGATGCGTGAGGGCGCGGGAATGTGGCACTGCGCGATTGCCGCGGTGTTCGACTTCGGCGGTCCGAAGGCCCGGATCGGGTCCGTGCAGCTGTCCCCGTTCGACCAGACCTGGGCCCGGATGGATACCAGTCAGATGCTGCGCGTGTTCAACCGCGACGACATCCCCGGTTTTCTGGGCGGGGACTTCAACGGAATCGGCGCCCAGCAGGTCATCCGCGGCGACGGCTACGCCTGGTACGACGGCGATCCGTACGTCCCCGCCCGCACGAGCTGGCATCCCGACCACGCCTACCAGCTCGGTGACGACGGCTTGGTCGACCGCCAGGCCGCGGTCCGGCTCGAACACCCCAGGATCGGGCGGATGCGGGATTGCGCGCTCCTCACCGGCACCGAATGGATCCCGACGGCGGGCTTCTTCTCGAAGGACAACCACCCGGATCGCCGGGTTGACCGCTGGTACGCCACCCACCACGTGCCAGACGCCGCGGTGACCGGATTCCGGGTGGTGCCGGTGGATGAGGTCAAGGTGACGATCGACGGTGAGCTCGTCGAGCTGACCGATCACCGTCCGGTCGAGATCGACGTCGACGAGCGTGCGCTGGCCGGCTGATTGGTGGAGACCGGGAGGGCTGCATCGGGTGGAACACGGCGCCGGGCTGGTCACCGTCGGTACGCTATGGGCGTGGGTGTGTCGAGGCGGGAGCACGGGATCGGGCGGTTGCGGTGGCTGCGTGATCAGACCCCACCCCTGCCAGCCCAGGACACGGTGAGGACCCAAGTGCGCCGGCTGGCCGAGCGGTCTGTCCGCGATGAGGTTCTCGCGGAGTCGGAGCTGGCGGTGATCACGGGCCCTGAACGGGCGGATCTGGCCGCGTGGTTGGTCCGCGTCGGCGGCTGGTGGACCCCGCAGGAGGCCCTGGCCGGGCTCGATGACCTGGTTGCCGGGCTCGACGTGGCCGGCGTGCTGCGCGTCTGCGCCAGCGAAGGGTTCGCGCAGGTCGGCGAGCACGAGCGCCATGGTGACCGGTATGTGTTCCTGCTCGCCCCGGACGGGTTGTTCGGCGTGGAGTACCTCGCGCGTCACCGCACCGGACCCCGCCCATGGTCGCTGACCATCTTCGGCAACAGGTTGGTCCAGGACACCGGATTGTTCACCGCGTGCCCCGCCAACACCCTGCATCAGCACGAGGTTCTGCTCGACGGGCGGTGGATCGCCGCGGGAAGCCTCCGTTGGCACCTGAGCTCGCCTCACTACGGCCGCGGCAGCCTGCGCGCGGCCCTGGCCGCGCTGCGTGCCACCAGCACCGCCATCAACCCGTGGCAGTACGCGGCGGTCACCACCTGGATCGGCCCGGACACCCCACACGGCATGGACGACCAACCGCACGACGAGATCACCCGCGCCGCTCGCACCCGCACCCGGAACCTGCTGGCCCACCTGCCCGAGCCTGTCCGCGCGGTGCTCGGGCCACAGCCGATGAGCACCACCTGACCGGCCGGGCACAGGCCCTTTGTTAGCTGTTCACGATGACGCACTCTCGCTCGTCGGTGTCTTCGAACGACAGCACTGTCGGCGTCGCCTGAAAACTGGTTCTGGATCTGGATCTGGACACCACACTCACACGACCGTGGCCCAGGCATCAGGGCGTACTTCCGGACTCCACAACGAGCATCTCGCGCACCGGCAGGACTAGGACGGCGACGAGAACCACGCCGGTACGACATGTCGCTGTGCGCCGATCTGGGCGGTCGGCGCCAACCGGAGGCCGCGTAGCCGTGTTGAGGCAGGCCAAGCGCGCCCCTACGCTTCGCCCGCAAGGGATCCAGCCATGACACCATCAATACCCGGACCGCCCGCGATGCACCGAGGCAATGAAACCTGAGCAGCGGCCAGATCCTGGCGTGGACCTTCCACGCCGCGCCGCAGTTCGCTCCCCTTCGCTACGCGATGCGAGCTGTCGCCGCGCGCTGGGCGACCTGCTCAACCTGTCCCGAGCTGAGCCCCGACAACCCGTTGCGTCTCAAGGGAAGGCTTCTGCCCTGTTTCGCCGACCGGCCGCCCCAGACGTCACTCAGCGCATGGAAGCCGAATGGAAGGTGCCCTCGCTTGAACCCACCCATGAACACCGCCGACGCGGTCATCGGACGGCACGCCGTTGACACCCACACGTTCTGCAGGTCGTGCTGAACACCTCCGGCGCTGAGACAGTGCTGCGCGAGCTGTTCATCAAGGCTCTCTCGCTTCCAGCCGACCGGCTGCGCTGCATCGCCACGGGCTGCTCTGCCGGCCGTTACCGGGCACCCGCCCTCACGGAAAGGTGGCCACCGACCCGCGCAGCGTCGGGCACCAGGTGGTGGTCGACCACCACCACCTGCACTTGACCTACGCGACCGCGGACGGCAACACCGAACATCGATGAGGCGACCGTTCAGGAGTTCACGCCATCACCGTCGTTTGTTTCGACCTGTATCGACGGCGCAGCGCTGCTTCGCTCCACCGTGCACCGTGAGGTTGCGTGTGCGACTGCGCCGGTCGATGGTGGGCTGCTCGGCATTCGCGGCACCGTCCACCAGCCTTGTAGCCGCCCGCGGTGCCGCATTCTCTGGCCGTCTTGGCGATACACCGTTCAGTCAGGGTGTTTTCCATCGCATCTCGAAATGCCTGGTCCCAGCGCGTTCGCCCGTAGATCTGCTCATGGGTCATTCCGATCCGCCGAGCAGCGATTTTTACATCCGCTACGTCCTCTAGCACATCTAGGAACAGCGCGCGTCGCTCCGCATCGAACTCCGCGTCCGCCAGGCGATGGCGGTAGTCCACACTTTCTTGGCTGTGTGCCCGGATCGCTTCGCCATCGCGCGCCTGACGATTCCGATAGCGGGTCTGGGGCTTCGCCGTGGGCGAAGGCTTAGGCGGCACTCGTCGTCTTCCTTCCACGTGTATCCCCACCCATGCGGAGCTACCCCGCCTGACATATGGCAGTGACATATAGGTAGATCACCCCCGCAGAAAGCGGGGACCACACGACGACAAGCGCGCCGGCCGCTAGAAAAGCGCATCACCCCCGCATCGGCGGGGAACAAGATGCGCCATACTCTCACAGCGGCGCGGCGAACGCCAACACCCTGCGGCGCGTGGCTCGGACCAAGTCGGTTCAAGGAACCTGCAGTGGTGCGGCCGAGATGGTGATCGGTCGGCGTAGCGTGCGTTCCCGCCAGCTCGGTGGTTTGGTTCCACCGAGCTGATCAACTCCGGTGTGCCCATCGAGGCGGTGCGCCGCTGTCATGGCCACACCACCGAGACCACCCAGATTTGCGCCCTGCTCGCCGACAAGGTCGCCGACGGCGAGATCCGCGCCAGCTGCCGCCGACGCACTACCCAACGGCGCGCCCAAGGCGTACCCAACGGTGTGGATGCAACTCGTTGCATCCATTTGGACACTGCGCTCGTTGACGACCAGACACTCGGAACCCGAGTCACCGGATTCGCCGGATATTTCCGCTTGCGGTCGCCGGATACAACCCGGGGGGCCGCGCATCCTGGTCTGAGCGCGTTCGCTGTCATGTCGGAAGGCGTGCGCACCGCTACGGCCGGTAACCGATCGTGCGGGAGTACTCCAGGTGACAGTCTCGTTCGGACGAAGACCTGTCACAGACCGCCGCCGGCGTCGCGCGGGTGCCGTTGGACACGCCTAATTGCAGGTCTCGGACCGATGGTCATGGGCACGGAACGTAGTTGAATTTCATGGAGTGAAGCGTGCCTTACACCAGTTCGGTACAAAAGTCTCCGCTGCGTTCGCCGCGCGGTAAAACTGTCCTTACTCCCCATTACGAGCGCGAGTTAGGCAGCGCCCTCGATCTGCACGATCGAGCACGCCCGGGGAGGTGATGATCTGAGAGGAGGTGTTGCCGTGCACAGGAAGCCACGCATCCAGCCCCGACGCGTGCCGGCCAGGCCCGTTCGACGGGAACCAGCCAGCCCCGGTCGATGGGACGACGCGAGTGCGGCTCTGGCCCGGTTCGTAGTCGCGATCGGGGCCAGAGCCGCAGCCGCAGGTGTCAAGGAATCATTTTCGACCAAACGATGAGTGGCCGGCGTCCCCGCCCAGATCGTGAGAGCAGGTTCCTCGGAAAACGGCGGCCGACCGCCTGGCGGCTGGTGCGGCACGAGTCGCTGGACGCCGAGCCGATGGACCGCATCGACACGATCACCGTGCCAAGACGTTGCCGCGCATCGGCGGTCAGCCGCGTCCGGCCACGCGCCGCAGTCGATCTCAGCGATTCGGCTGACGATGTCGGCATTGTCTGCGAAGGTGGTGATGACCAGCACCGACAGGGGGATCATGATGACGGGGACTGCATCCGCGGCCGCGAGCCCGACGCCGATCTTCGACGAGATCGCCGCAAGGCTGGGCGTCGCGTGGAACGACGGCACTGCCGCTGCGGGCACGACGATCAGGCAGGAGCAGCAGCCGGCAGGAGAGTCCGAGTCGCGACCGCTCGCGTCCTGACCGGCGGAATACCCCCGTTCATTGTTCTTCGGGCAGCAGGCCCTCGGAGTCGAGCAGGAACGCCCAGGGCCGCCCGCCACCGATGCTCTCGGTGCTCTCGGCGTACTCGACCTGATCCACTTCAGCCATGCGGTAGCAGCCGTTGTGGCGTCGGGTTGGTGCTCCCACTCCGTGCCGTTGACGTCGTCAACATGCTGAGGTGGATGGTCCTCGCCGGCCGGCGCAGGGACTCGGCGCGGCCGAGTCCATCATGCGGCGCAGGCCCAGGCTGACGGTCGGCGACCAGCCAGGACAGCCCGACGAGCTTCAATTGTGTCGACCCATCGCTCGTCCAGGTGATGATGTTCATCGGACCCGTCCGTCCGCGGGTCAGATCGAGGGCGCCGTGGCGTGCCAGCTGATCGGGGCTGGTGGCAACAGGTGACCGGAACGTCGCGGGTGCCCGCGTGCAGGTGGCCCGCCAGCGGCGTCCCCAGCCACGGCGGCAAGTCCTGGCCGAGTACCCCCCCGAGCCAGGTCGGCATCGCTCGTGGCGATGTCGCGGGGCACGGAGTCCCCCAGGATGACCACCTTGGCTACGTCGCCGTAGTTCTCGACCGTCCTCGCCCAGATGTCGGTCACGGGAATCTCACCGAGAACCATCGACGCGTGCGCGAACGCCATCGCGGTGTTGCCGATTCGGACCCACCCACTGCTGCTGCGCCGTCGGATCTCACCGGCCGAGGCCGTGGACCTGCTCGATGAAGTCATGCCTACAGCCAGCGACTACGCGCAGCCGGAACCGCTCGCGTCGATCCTGCGCAGGGGCGGCTGGTCACCTGTCGACCTCAGTCGGCTGTGGTGGCAGGTGACCACGGAGCAAGACGCCGCAACGCTCGCGGCGCACAGTCCGTACTGGTGGCAGAGCCGGGGATGGCTGTTCAACCCCGGTGGCGTCACCGATCCCGCACCGGCGCAGTCCGCGAGCCTGCTCGGTGGCCTGGTGGCCCGTGAGATCCGGCCGGATCTGGCCGAACTGTGCCTGCGTACAGGCGTCACGGACCTCGACACGATCGCCGCGCTGCGAGCACCCGTGATTCCCGATGACGCGAGCCGCGTCCGCTACACAGGCTTCAGTGATCGTGACACCCATTTCGATATCGACCCGGTCGCCGCCCGCCAACGCGTACAAAAGTATGTCCAGCACTGGGTGTGGCCCGTCGTGATCGACTCCGATGTCAGGCCACTGCACATCGCGAGCTCCTGGCATGGCGACCGAGCCCACTTCGTAGCCTGGTCGGACGGCGTCCTGTCCCTCGGACAGGTCGACCCGCCGGCCGATATCCCGTCCGGAGATCCTTCGCGCCCCTGGCATCGCGCATACCGCGACTTCGGCGCCACCCAGGACCTGCTACACGTGATCCTGCTGGCTGACAACCGGGCCCAACTGGGCGGCGAGGTGTGGCTGCCCTGGCGTGATGCCACCAGCGTCGACACCGCCACCGTGGACACCCACACCACCAACCAACCGATCGGGACCACGCAGACGGCCCAGCGCGAGCTACGCCTGCTCCAGCACACTGTGCACGGCGCCGACGGCCAATCCCACCACGTGTGGCAGATCGACGACGAAGTCACGATCGACACCACCACCGCGGCGGAGCGAACGCCCAGGCGCGTCCGATGGACGCTGCGGCACACCGTGCACACCGACCCGGCCCAAGCACAGCAGGCATGGATCGCGCGGCACGACGAGTTGCCCGTCGTGGCCACCGTCGAGGAGATCGCCGTACTGGCCGGGATTAGCAGGGATGCGCTCGTGCAAGCGTTCAGCCGTGCACGTAAGGCGGAGAGCCTGGCGGCCAAACAGGCCGTACGCACGTTCGGCGGCACGTTCCCCGAGCGACTGGTTCCCTACCGCATCACCGAAATCACCGGCCCAGCCCACTGGTACGAGCCGCGCGAGGTCCTCACCTGGCTACGAACCCGTCCCGGCCACGGACCCGGCCGCGGCCACAAGAAACCCCGGTGAACCTCGCTCGTCATCGACCGCGCGCGGCCAGGTTCACGACTACGTTCCACACCGAGGTCCGACGCTCGAAGACAAGCGTGCCCCACCAGCGCCGCTTTCAGGTCGCTGCCCAACGCCGGCAGACCGCGCCGGTGTCCTTCGACGAGGTCGTGAAGGCCCGCGGCATGTTCGGCTCCTCCGACTACCAGCCGCGTGTCGCAGTGGCGGATCTGCCGACGTACGAGCGGTTTCATGACCCAAAACGCTCAAACCGACATTCCGCAGGCCGGATAGCACCTGCCAGGCCGCATTGGTTTGACCTTGTCAGATCCTCGGACAAAGTTCTTGCACTTTGTCCGAGGATCTGACAAGGTCAGCGGCATGACGGAGCTACCCGATGATCTCTCCACGGTGCCGACCACCCAACTCGCCGATCTTTCCGCTGAGGAGATCGCCGACCTCGAAGCTCGGTCCGGCGCGGCCGTCCGGCCCGACGATCGGATTGCCGGGAAGATCTGGCCGCGGGACACCGTGGCCCGGTACTGGCCGTGCGAACCTAGCTCGGTGTCGCGGATCATGAGCCGACGCGGTGTCGAGCGGGTCGGTTTCGACGACACGACCGGCCAGGCCACGTACCGCGCCGAGGATGTGGTGGGCGCTCGCCATGAAACGCCGGGACAGGGAGTGCGGACAGACATTCGTGACTCATCGTTGGCCACCACCACTAACCCGGCGTACCTGTGGGGTCGGTTGCTCGCGGCGTATGAGGTCACCAACCGGCAGTGGTTCGATGTCGATCCGACTGCCGAGCCGCGGAAGACGGCGGTGGACCAGATTCGCGAACACGGCGGCTACTGCCCGCAGGGCCTGCGTATTCGGCTGCGCGAGGACTACCAGCGCGCGTTGAACCGCAACCAGGATCGCCCCTTGCGTGGCGCCCGCCGCGCGGCGGTGGAGGCGCTCATCGAGGTGTTGTCGCCGGTCGTGGACGAGCAGTTGCACGGCCGCCGGCTCACCCAGGCCGAGGAGTGGCGGATGGGGATCGGGTTCCTCCACCAGCGCGGGGCGTTCTACGAGCTG
>Ga0137379_10007260_pt1 | contig 10503 bp, 9 predicted proteins | sample SagtaG_18_FD_104812 | JGI IMG/M metagenome (GOLD analysis project Ga0137379, IMG submission 104812) | Vadose zone soil microbial communities from Sagehorn Ranch, Mendocino, California, USA - Sage2_L_80_16 metaG | ecosystem: Environmental > Terrestrial > Soil > Vadose zone | place: USA... | reverse complement strand
GCGCTGGGCGACCATCCCCGGATCGGCGAGCGTGCCGCGCCCGGCAGCATGTCCGCGACCGAACAGTCCGGTGTGGACAGCATGACGCTGGCCGATCGGCTGCTGGCCGCGAACCTGGCCTATGAGCGGCGGTTCGGCCACATCTACCTGGTGTGCGCCAGCGGCCGTGACGGCGAGGACCTGCTGGCCGATCTGGCCGCACGGATGGGCAACGACCCGGCGACCGAACTGGGCGTGGTGCGTCGCGAACTCGGCAAGATCGCCCGGTTGCGGCTGGAGAGGATCATCGGGGCATGAGCGAGCGCAGCGAGCGAATCATCAGCACAGCGTGCCCGCGAATGCGGCCGCCGAGCGCCAGCGAGGTGGTCGTATGAGTGCCATCACGACGCACGTGCTGGACTCGGCCGCCGGCCGGCCCGCGGTGGGGATCCCGGTGCGGCTGGAGGGTTACGGCGGAGCGCTGCTGGGCAACGGCGTCACCGACCAGGATGGCCGGGTGCGCTCGCTCGGCCCGGACACCATCGAGGCCGGCCGGTACCGGTTGATCTTCGACACGGCCGGTTACTTCGCCGAATCGTTCTTTCCCGAAATCGTGGTGACGTTCACCGTGACCGCACCCGATCAGCATTATCACGTGCCGATCCTGTTGTCTCCGTTCGCCTTTTCCACGTATCGAGGGAGCTGACCATGGCCATCACGCTCGGCGCCAACCAGTACGGCAAGGCGGAGACCCGCCTGGTGACCGTGCGGCGCGACGGCCAGCGGCACCACATCACGGATCTCAACGTGAGCATCGCACTGCGCGGCGACATGACCGCATCGCACCTGCACGGCGACAACGCGCACGTCGTGCCGACGGACACCCAGAAGAACACCGTGTTCGCGTTCGCGCGAGAGGCACCGGTCGGCGAGATCGAGGATTTCGCGCTGCGGCTGGGTCGGCATTTCGTCGGCTCGTTCCCCTACATTTCCGGTGCCCGGGTGCTGATCGACCAGTACGGCTGGGAGCGCATCGACGAGCATCCGCACAGCTTTCACCGTTCGTCGGACGAGAAGCGCACGACGGCCGTGACGGTCGCCGGCGAGCAGGCGTGGGTGGTGTCCGGGCTGACGGATCTCGTGGTGTTGAAGTCGACCGGCTCGGAGTTCCACGGCTATCCGCGCGACCGCTACACGACGCTGCCCGAGACCACCGACCGCGTCCTGGCCACGGCCGTCACCGCGCGGTGGCGCTACCAGCGGCTCGACGTGGACTGGGCGAGGACGTTCGAGTCGGTCCGCGCCGCCCTGCTGACGGCGTTCGCGACGACGCACAGCCTCGCACTGCAACAGACCCTGTACGCGATGGGCGAAGCGGTGCTGGCCAAGCACGACGAGATCGCCGAGGTGCGGCTGTCGCTGCCCAACAGGCACCACTTCGCGGTCGACCTGACCCCGTTCGACCTGGACAACCACAACGAGGTCTTCTTCGCGGCCGACCGGCCCTACGGGCTGATCGAGGGCAGCGTGGTGCGGGACGACGCGGCCGACGAGGGCCTCGCCTGGCACACGCTGCCGGCCTTCTGAGTGATATTTTCCTCATCGTGGATGTTGATTTCCAGAATCCGGAGAAGCGGACCGGCGGCGTCCAGTCCGTCGAGCGGACGTTCGAGCTGCTCGAACTGATGGCGGACGCGGGCGGCGAGGTCGCGTTGAGCCAGCTCGCCGAGGTGTCCGCGCTCCCGCTGCCCACCATCCACCGGATCATGCGCACCCTGGTCAACGGCGGTTACGTGCGGCAGCAGCCGTCCCGCCGCTACGCCCTGGGCCCCCGGCTGATCCGGCTTGGCGAGACCGCCGGCCGGGCGCTGGGCGCGTGGGCGCGGCCGTACCTGGCCAGCCTGACCGACGCCGTTGGCGAGACGTCGAACATGGCCGTCCTGGACGGCGACCAGGTGGTGTACGTCGCGCAGGTGCCGTCGCGGCATTCGATGCGGATGTTCACCGAGGTCGGCCGGCGGGTGGACGCGCACTGCACCGCGGTCGGCAAGGCGGTGCTGGCCGAACTGCCGGACGACACCGTCAGGCAGCTCCTGGCACGGGCCGGGATGCGTCCGCAGACCGAGCACACCATCGTCGATCCCGCCGCGTTCGACCGGGAACTCGGCGTCATCCGGGACCGCGGTTACGCCGAGGACGACGGGGAGCAGGAGATCGGCGTGCGGTGCATCGCGGTCACCGTGCCGGGCGCGCCGGCCCGTGCGGCGATCTCGATCAGCGGGCCGGCGACCAGGATGTCGCGGATCGCGGTGCACGAGGTCGTGCCGCTGATGCACCAGGTCGCGACGAAGCTGGCGCGTGAACTGAATGCGAACCATCGATAGCAGTCAACGAATCGAGTGATCAACCCGACTAGACTTCGGACAATGCGCACGAACATCGTGATCACCGGTGCCAGTTCGGGGCTCGGCGCACAGATGGCCCGGGACTTCGCGGCCCGCGGTCGAAATCTCGCACTGTGTGCCCGCAGAGCCGACCGGCTTGCCGAGCTGCGCGACGAACTCACGTCGCGGCATCCGGATATCACCGTGTTGGCCCGCCGGCTCGACGTGACCGACCACGACGACGTGTTCGCGGCGTTCGACGAGTTCACCGGCGATCTAGGTTCACTGGACCGGGTGATCGTGAACGCGGGCATCGGCAAGGGGCAACCGATCGGCACCGGCCGGTTCGACGCCAACCTGGCCACCACGCAGACGAACTTCGTCGGCGCGCTCGCCCAGTGCGAGGCGGCGATGCGCGTGTTCCGCGCCCAGGACAACGGCCATCTCGTCGTGGTGTCGTCGGTCGGCGCGTTCCGGGGCCTGCCCGGCACGACGACCGCGTACAGCGCGACCAAGGCGGCCCTGGCCACGCTGGCCGAAGGGATCCGCGCGGACGTCCTCGGCCGGCCGATCAAAGTCACCACCCTCTATCCTGGCTTCATCAGCTCGGAGATGAACCCCGATCCGTCGATCAGTCGGCTGATCGTGGACACCGAGAAGGGTGTCCGGGCGATGGTGAGGGCGATCGAACACGAAGTGGCCAACGCGTGCGTACCGTCATGGCCGTGGCGGCCGCTCGCATTCGCGTTGCGGCACCTGCCGTTGCGCGTTGTGGCCAAGTTCACCTGATCGATTGACGGACGCGGACCGACCCGCGTTCGTAACCCAGTGCACACGCCTTCGCCATCGTTGCCGGGTTCCCTTGGCCGTACACCGACAGCACGCGAAGGAGACTGGTAGACCATGGCGGCCACTGCACTCAGTGGACTGGACACCGCGTTCCTCAGCCTGGACAGCACGTCCTCGCCGATGAACATCGGTGCGTGCGCGTTGTTCGCGCCACCCCAACCGGTGCACCCGGCGCGGCTGGTGGAGTTGCTCCGTACCAGGGCGGAGCGGATTCCCCGCCTGCGGCAACGGGTTCGTGGCCCGCTACTACCCCTGGGTGTCGTCCGATGGGTGGACGATCCGAGGTTCGACGCCGCGGCGCACATCCACACGCACCACCTGCCGCGGCCGCACGACACCGCCCAGCTCACCGACCGGGTGGCCGAGATCATGGGCGAACGGCTGGATCCCGGCCGTCCACTGTGGGAGATCCACGTCCTCACCGGCCTGCCCGGTGGGCGGTTCGCGATCCTGCCGAAGCTGCACCACGCCCTGGCCGACGGCGCGGGCGCCGTGCTGCTCGGCATGGCGCTGCTGGACGGAATCGGCGATCGGCTGCCGAACCGGCCGCAGCCGCAGCGCGCGCCGAGTGGGCTGGCCGCGAGCCTGCGATCGTTTGGTTCGTCGGCGCAGCAGGCGATGGACATCGCCGGCTCCGTGCTGCGCAGTGCCCGGCCAACGCCCCCTCCTTCGCCGCTGCTCGCGCCGACATCATCGGACCGCCGGCTGGCGACCGTCCGATTGGAACTGGCGGACGTGAAGCGGGTGCGTCGCGTGCATGGCGGCACCACGAACGATGTGCTGCTGGCCGTGCTGGCCGGTGCACTGCGGGACTGGCTGATCGCGCGTGGTGACCGGACGTTCTCGCCGCGCGCGCTGATCCCGGTCAGCCAGCGGTGCCGCGGTGGTGGCTCCGTCGGCAACCAACTCTCGGGCTACCTGTGCGACCTGCCGGTCGACGAGCCGGATCCGGTGCGTCGGCTGGCCGCGGTGCGGGCGCGGATGGACGGGAACAAGGTGGCCGGTCCCGGCCGGGGAGCGGGCGCGCTGCCGGTCCTCGCGGATCGGGTGCCGGCCGCCGTGCACCGGCTGGTCATGCCGTTCGTCGGGCAGTGCGCGCCGCTACTGTGCGACACGGTGGTGACCAGCGTGCCGCTGCCCAACGTGCCGCTGTTCTTCGACGGGGCGCAGTTGCGGGAGGTGTATCCGGTGGTTCCGCTGGCGCCGGGGCACGCCCTGGGTGTGGCGTTCAGCACATACCGCGACACCGTCCACGTTGGACTGCACGCGAACGGCACCGCCCTGCCGGACGTCAACCTGCTCGCGGACGCCTTCACCGGCACATTGGGCGGCTGGAACGAAATGTGCGCGTAGCCGGGATCGGTCAGGTCGCTGATCGGTCACGCAACACGGCGGCCGTGTGGTCGTCGGCGGGAAAGAAGGACTCGATAATCAGCTCGGCGACGGTCACGTCCAATGGCGTGCCGAAGGTGGCGACCGTGCTGAACATGGACAGTTCGGTGTCCCGGTAACGAATCCGCAGCGGCACGAACACGTCGGCCGGGCCGGGCAGTTCGACGTCCGGCTCTGGCTGGTCACACGGGTAGGCGACCAATTCGGTGTGCAGGGCCCGCAGGTCAGGGTCAGCGGTCAGGGCGATCTGGCGACGCAGCCGGCCCAGCAGATGCGCCCGCCACTCCCCCAGGTTCACGATGCGACCCGCGATACCGTCCGGGTGCAGGCACAGGCGCAGCACGTTCACCGGCGGCGCCAGCAGGTCGCCGGCCATGCCCTCGATCAGCGCGCCGAGGCTCTCGTTGGTCTCGACCAGGTCCCAGCGCCGGTCGACGGCCAGCGCGGGGTATGGCTCGTGCGCGGTGAGCAACCGGCGGACGGCCGAGCGCACCGCGGACATCCTCGGCGCGTCCAGCGCGGTCTCGCGGTACATCGGGGCATAACCGGCGGCCAGCAGTAGCTGATTGCGTTCGCGCAGCGGCACTTCCAGGTGTTTCGCCAGGTGCAGCAACATCTCGCGGCTGGGCGCGGCGCGGCCGTTCTCCAGGAAACTCAGGTGCCGCGTGGACACCTCCGTACGCAGGGACAGTTCGAGCTGCGTCAGCCTGCGCAGTTCGCGCCACTGCCGCAGCCGCACGCCGATCGGCCGTCGCGTCGTGCCGCCGTCCACCGTCACCCGGACATCCTCCCGCAGGGTCGGCGGCAACCGACCACCTACGCGTGTTTGAGCAGATAGCCCTCGTAGTCGGCTGCGGTGTGCAGGGATGGCGCGGGGATGCCGGGCGGTTCGTGGCGGCTGGCCAGTTCCGCCGCCACCTGCTGGAGGTGGGACGGGCGCCCGGCGGCCGGGTTGGTGCCCGTCGACACCGGCACCGTGACCCCGGCCAGCGGGTCGTCGGTGCGGGGCGTGGTCAGGGTCAGGACGTCGGCGAAATCGGGGGCCGCAGCGTCGCGGGCGGTCAGGGCGGAGAGGGACCAGCGGCGTTGCACCGTCTTGAGGATCGACGTGTGGTCCAACGGTGTGCCGGCGGCCGGGACGCGGAAGACCGTGTTGGGCGGGATCAGCGGGGAGACCAGGACGGTGGGGACGCGCGGCCCGAACCGGGTGAAGTCGAAGCCGAACTCGCCCGCTGTGTTGTCCGGCGGGACGGCGCCGCCGGGGGGCGGGACGTGGTCGTAGCAGCCGCCGTGTTCGTCGTACGTGATCACCAGGAGGGTCTTGGGCCACTGGGGACCCTTACGTAACGCGGAGTACACGTCGTGGATGAGCTGCTCGCCGAGGGCCACGTCGTAGTTGGGGTGCTGGCTGTTGCCGTTGGCGCCCCAGCTCGGCTCAAGGAAGCTGAACGCCGGTAACGTGCCGGCCGCGGCGGCCGAGGTGAAGTCCTTGAACAGGCCGATCGTGCCGTGCTGCGCGGTCGCGATGTCGGTGAAGGTGTTCTTCGTCAGCGGCTGGACGGTGTAGCCGTAGATGCCCCACGTGATGCCGTGGCCGCCGAGCAGGCCGAAGACGGACGGGGAGGTGAACGTGTGCGTCTTGTCGTCCATGTGACCCTGGCTCGTCGCGGCGCACACGAACGCCCGGTTGGGCAGGGTTTCCGTTGGGGCGGAACAGAACCAGTGGTCGCAGACGGCGTAACCGGTGGCCAGGCCGGATAATACGGGTAAGGCCTGCGGCGTGAAGCAACCCATGATGTCCGACGCCGTGGTGCCGGGCACGATCGACCTTTTCTCCTTGGTCTCCCAGCCCAGCGTGAAGTCGAAATCGGTGACGAAACCGCGCATTCCGGGCACACCTGGCGGGACGGGCGCGGCGTTCTGACCGAACAACTGGCTGTTCGTGGCCACGTAGCCCTCGCCGGGATTGGCGCCCGGCATGAAGTAGGCGTTCGGGGTGCCCGGTTCGATACGGAACACCGTCACCGGAGTTCCGGTCTTGTCCGGGTTCGACTCGGCACCGGTCAATCCTTCGAAAGGCTGGCCGGCCGGTGTCACGTTACCCGGATAGAGAAAACCGAGCATATGGTCGAAAGAGCGGTTTTCGAGCATCAGCATCACTATGTGCTCGATTGCCGACAATGAGTTGTCACCCACGGCAAACCACCCCCAATCGCCTCCACTGTAGACCGGCTTGAACGCACGAAAAAGATGTTCGCCCAAATGGCCGCACAAAGAGGCAACGTGGAAACCGAAGGTGTCGCGAATACGACGAACGGGTTAGTAGCCGTCGCCGCCGGTGAACATCTCCTCCAGCTCGTCGGCGGTGCCCGCGATCAGGGCCATCGGGTCGACGAACTCGTTGATGTCCAAGTTGGCCAGTGGCAGCGAGTGCCGCAGGACGACGTACTCCCCCATGATGACCGCGCCGCCGACGACCGCGGCGCTGCCGAGATGGTTGAGCAGCGCGGGCAGGTTGACGTCGGTGGCCAGGCCGCACGGCGAGGCGATCTGCACCCACTCCTCGCGGTGGTCGAGCACCTCCCGCTGCATGATCACCACTTGGCGGCGGTCATCGTCGAACTCGACCTCGATCCGAACCTCGTCCGGTTCGATCCTGGTCACCCGGTACTCGGACCGCATGAAGGCGACCAGATCACTCCACGTTGCCACTGCCGCTCCTCCACCCTGAACCCCGTCGACCGATCGTGGTCATTTGGAGCCTATCGGTAGGGCCGGGTCCGGCACCGGCTGGATTACCGGCGGTAACGCGAATGGACGTGGCGGACTGGACGAGCATGGATAGGCCACGTTCGCCGAGCTCGCGGCGGACGGCGAAACGCGGCTGGACCGGGTCCTCCAGGCGGTCCCGGCCCTGGGCGAGCCGGCGGTCGGCACGGCCCACGGTCATCCTCACACCCGGTGCACACTCGACCCACGCACCTGGGAGGCGGTCGGGCTGGCGGCCACTATCGCGGCCGGGCCGCACCGAACACCGCTCACCGTCCACACGTGGACCGGCCTGGCCGCCGGGCTGACACCAGTCGAGATCGGCGAGACCCTCACCGAGACGGCCGCGTTGGCCGGATTTCCCACCGGGACGGCCGCGTTCGCCAGCTCTCCGCGTGTCGTCACGGCGGCAGGACGTTTGCCGAATCGTTCGCCGACGCCGGTTCACCGGTTCCGCCCGGTCCGGCACCTCGCGAGCTGATGCTGGACCCTACTGGCCGACACGGACCCTGCGGATCAGCCCACTGTTGGCGAACGGCAACGCCGCCCAGGTGCTCACGACGGTCCGGGCGTGGCGGTCGCTGTGACCGGGACGGCACAGGCACGCTGACGCCACAGTCCAGGCCACATTCGACGGCCGGGCAGTCGCCTCGCTGGACATCCTCACGGCCGGGCCTCCGCGCGACTCACAGACCGCCACGACAGGCCGACTCTCACGCCTACCATCAGACAGCCCCTACCCAGCTACCATCGGACGCTGTCCGCCGATGCCGATCGGCTTGGCAGCCCGACCCTTCGCGATCACAGGCCCCTGCCACGTCAGCCCGCACCTCACTATTCCGACCGCACACCTCGCCCGGACTACCGGCGGTCCGCCGATGTCCAGCCCTCGCGTCGACCATCAGCACGCTGGACTTCCTGACGTCACTTCAACTTCGCCACCTCCCATCACTTCGTCAGGTCGTAGACCGTGGTACCGCCGACGGTGGTCGCGGTGAAGTTGCTCTCGACCCAACTGGTGATCGCGCCGGCCGCGTCGTTGCCGGAGCCTCCCGGGCCGCCGCCGAATCCGCCGCCACTGATGAAATAGTGCACATCGCCGGCTCGGACGTAGACCTCGAACTGGGCCAGGGTCGGCGAGTTGTCCGAGCCGCTGAAACCGCCGATTGCCATGACGGACGCGCCGCTGGACAGTTCGAGCGATGCCGCGGTCTGTGAGCCGACCGTGGCGGCAGCCCAACGGGATGTGCTGGCCGACAACAGGTTGCTCAGCGTCGACGACGCCGTGCCGGCATCGCCCGGACCGCCGCCGAAGCCACCGCCGGTGCTCGGGCCGGACGTCGGGATGGCGCCGGAATGTGGGCTGCTCGCAGTGTCCACGGCATAGGCCGACGTGGCGAGCAAGCCACCGACGAGCGCCACAGCCGCCACGACGACCCCGAACCGCCGTCCGACACCCAATACCGCGAAGACGGCCACCCCGGCCATCAGCAACACCAGCCAGCGCAACACGGGCAGCCAGTCCGACGTCCGGACCAGCAGCGCGTAGTCCCACACCCCGGTGACCGCGATCATCAACGCCAGCACTGCCCGGCAGGCGAACTGATCCCGGCCACGCCACAGTTCCCGACCGGCGATCGCGACCAACGCCGCAATGGCCGGAGCGAGGGCGACGGTGTAGTACGGGTGCATGGTGCCCTGCATGTAGCTGAACACCACACCGGTGACCAGAAGCCAGCCGCCCCAGAGCAGTAGTGCGGCGCGAGTGCGGTCGGTACGCGGCGACAGGCGCGTGAACCACAGGCCGGCGACAAGGCCGATCAGGGCGGCGGGCAGTAACCACGAGATCTCGGTGCCCATGCTGGCGCCGAACAGCCGGGTGATCCCGGTCGCACCACCGAAACCAGTGTTGCCACCACCACCACCGGCGCCGCCGCCACCACCGTTGCCCGCACCGCCGACGATACGGCTGAGACCGTTGTAGCCCAGGGCGAGTTGCAGCAGGCTGTTGTCGCTGGAACCACCGATGAACGGTCGGGATCCTGCCGGCCACAACGCGACCAGCGCCACGTACCAACCCGCCGACACGACAACGGCCAGGCCGCCGGCCAGCAGATGCACAAGACGTCGGACGAGGGATATGTTGGCCGCGACCAGGTAGACCAGGGCGAATGCTGGCAGGACAAGGAAAGCCTGCAACATCTTGGTGAGAAAGCCGAAGCCGAGCGTGGTCCCCGCCAACATCAGCCAGCCGACGCTGGCCTTCTCGGTGGCCCGCACCATGCAGTACGCGCCGGCCACCAGAAGCAGAACCAGCAGTGCGTCCGGGTTGTCGAACCGAAACATCAGAGCGGCAACCGGGGTCAACGCGAGCACGGTCCCCGCGATGAGCCCGGCGACCGGACCGGCCCAGCGGCGCACGGCCGCGAACAACAGCCAGACCGACAGCACGCCCTCGATCGCCTGCGGGGCAAGCAGGCTCCACGAGTTGAAGCCGAAGATCCGGCCGGACAGCCCCATGACCCAGAGCGCGGCAGGCGGCTTATCCACGGTGATCGAGTTGCCGGGATCGAGCGAGCCGAACAGCAGTGCCTTCCAGCTCTGTGTACCAGCCCGCACGGCGGCGGCGTAGAAGCTGTTCGCGTAGCCGGACGCGCTGAGATTCCACAGGTACAACAGGGCGGTACCGACCAGGAGCAGGGCGAGCGCGATCCGCACGACAGCCGGGCGGTTCACGGGTGCCAGCGCGCGGGGCACGACGCGCCGAGCGGGCGGAGACAGGGTGGACGCGGACATCACAGGCCTCTCAGTCGGACAATCGAAGGGCGCGAAACACCCTGGTACACAACAACACCAGCGCGACGGCGCCGGCCACCAGCACCCAACCTACGGGCACCAGCGAAGCGCGGCCACCATCGAACACGGCGGTCACCGGGACCAGTGCCATCCGGCCGGCACCCGAACCCGCCACCACCGCTGCCGGGCCGAGCCATCCGTACGTCGGGCACGCCAGACACATCGCGCTGAGCCGGTAGCGACCGGGAGAGCACAGACGTCACGACAGTCAGCAGCAGGCACACCGCTGCCAGTGCGGCGCGAGCCGGCCATCGGTCCACCAGCCATGCTGGTG
>Ga0137379_10007255_pt1 | contig 10508 bp, 12 predicted proteins | sample SagtaG_18_FD_104812 | JGI IMG/M metagenome (GOLD analysis project Ga0137379, IMG submission 104812) | Vadose zone soil microbial communities from Sagehorn Ranch, Mendocino, California, USA - Sage2_L_80_16 metaG | ecosystem: Environmental > Terrestrial > Soil > Vadose zone | place: USA... | reverse complement strand
GCGCCTTCCCTTGGGGTTGGCGCGCACCCACTCGAGCTCCTCCTGCATCGCCTTGAGGTAGGGGACGTCGACGGCGACCCCTTCCGACTCCATGTCCGCCAGCACACCGGCGAGGGGCAGCTCGATTTCGTGGAACAGGTAATCGACGCCGAGGTTTCGCATCTCCGCCTCGAGCCGAGGCCTCAAGTTGAGGATCGCCTCAGCGCGGCGCGCGGCGAACTCCGCGGCTTCGTCGACCTCGACGTCGGCGGGTTTGCGTGCAGCTCGTCCGGTGCCCAGCAGCTGTTCGGTGCTGACCAGCGTGACGTCGAGGAATTCGCGAGCAAGGTCCTCGAGCCGAGGATCGCGCGATCCCGCGCCGAGCAAGTACGCCGCGAGGAATGTGCTGAAGGCCCACTCGCGCGTTCCGCCCCCAAGAGCTCTCAACGCCAATTCTGTTTCCTTGGCGTCGTGGCCGCTGATGGGCTTGCCCTCGGTGAGCTCGCTGGCGACGGCGTCCATCGCGTCCGGGCGCGCGACGTAGAACGTGTCACGCCCGGTGGCCACGCCCAGGCCACATGTGCGCGCGCCACGACCAGCCGTCTCGGTGAATGCGAACACGCCCACATCCGTCGCACCGGCCACGAGGCTCGCGGCTTCTGCCGCGTCGTCGACGATCTTGAGTCCCTCTGTTCGCGGAGCCGTCTCAAAAGTGAGCGTTGGCTGCACGGGCACCTGGTCCGGCGGTGGGAAGCGGCTCAGCAGCTGGCGGAACTCGAGCCGGTCGAAAACGGTGCGGACCTTGTCGTAGTCGTACCGCGTCCACCGCGAACGCTCGAGGTCGAGCTCGACCGGGACGTCGCGAACGATCGTGACCATCCGCTTCCCGAGCCGGATCTTGTCGGCATGCTCGATGAGCGACTTCTTCAACCGCCCCTCTGGCAGCTCACCGACCCGATCGAGGATGGCTTCCACAGACCCGAAGTCCTGAACGAGCTTGGCGGCGGTCTTGTCGCCGACACCCGGCACTCCGGGGATGTTGTCCGAGGTGTCCCCTCGGAGCGCCTTGAAGTCGATCAGCTGCGGCGGCTCGAAGCCATAGCGCTGGCGGACCTGGTCCGGTCCGTACACGAACGTGTCGGTGATCCCGCGGCGCGGCACCAGCGCCTCCACCGATTCGGTGACAAGCTGCAGGCAGTCGAGGTCACCCGACACGATCGTCACCGCGTGTCCTCGCTCTTCGGCGATTCGCGCCAGGGTGCCGATGACGTCATCAGCCTCGAAGCCTTCGACGCTGTAGATGGGTATCGAGAACGACTCCAGGACGTCGCGCACCTTCTCGATCTGCGGGCGCAGGTCTTCGGGCATGGCGCGCCGGCCTGCCTTGTAGTCCTGGTACTCCTTGGAGCGAAAGGTCGGCGCGGGGAGATCGAACGCGGCCGCCGCGAACTCCGGGCGCGAGGCCAGGACGATGGCGAGCATCGACGTGAAGCCGTAGACCGCATTGGTCACCTGGCCGTCGGAGGTGCTCATCGGCGGCAGCGCGAAAAACGCCCTGTAGATGAGGCTGTGGGCGTCGATCAGAACCAGGCGCCCGCGCTTCCCCTTCGCCACGTTTGGATTCTACGGACCTCTATGGATCCCCTCCCCACCTGTGGGGAGGTCGGCGCCGCGACGCGACGCCGGGTGGGGAAGCGCGCCGGGTGGGGGGTCACACTAACCAGGGAGGGATGGCAAAGCCCCCGGGGTAGAATGGGCCCGAGGATGAAAAACCTCATCGAGGTCTCCGTGGACAGCATCCGGATCCACATGCCGACGGCGCAGCACCTGGTGATCCTGAAAGAAAAGGAGGCCGACAGGTACCTCCCGATCTGGATCGGTTCTTTCGAGGCCCAGGCGATCGCCACCAAGATCTCGGGCAACCCGCTCGGGCGCCCCCTCACTCACGACCTGATGGCCACGGCCTTCGGCGACCTCGGCGTCAGTGTGAAGCGAATCGTGGTCACTCGCCTTGCGGACCAGGTCTTTTATGCGCGCCTGTATGTGAAGCAGAACGGGCGCGATCTCGACTTCGACGCCCGGCCGTCAGATGCCATCGCGCTCGCGGTCCGGATGGAATGCCCGATCTTCGTCGCCAACGAGGTCATGGAAGCGGCGGGCATCATCCCCGAGGCCGACGAGTCTTCAGACGACAAAGAAAAAACCGAGACGCCGATTGACGATGAGCGCCTGGCGGTGTTCCGCGACTTCGTCAACAGCCTTGACCTGCCCGAGCTCCCGGACGAGCCGAAGGCCAAGGACGAACCCGGCGGTCGCCCGGGCCGAGGCTAAAACCGCTGCCAGTCAGCGGTGAAACCGACCTTATCGTTCGCATCCTCGTCGCGATGGTGCTGGGTCTTGCACTCGGCACGGAGCGAGAGGTTCATGGTCACCCCGCCGGGATGCGCACGATGGCGCTCATCGGTGCCGGCGCCGGCTTGTTCACGGCGATCGGTCTGGTCCCTGCTTTCGGCACCCGCGTCGATCCAACTCGCATAGCAGCGCAGATCGTGACCGGCGTCGGCTTCCTCGGCGCCGGCAGCATCCTGCGTCAGGGCGAGGAGGTGCGAGGGCTTACGACCGCAGCCTCCATATGGGTGACCGCAGCGATCGGAATGGCCGTTGGTTTTGGGTACTACACCACAGCCCTGGTGGCGACGGTCGCGGTCGTCCTGGTGCTGATCCTGATCCGACCGATCGAGCTGCGCTTCATCAGAAATCGCAGGAACCGGCGCCGTGGCGACCCGCACTCTGACGAGCTTCCTTCGAAATGAACGACCGCTCGATAGCGATCGTCACCGATTCCACCGCCGACCTTCCCCCCGTACTGGCGGCGACCAGAGCGATCACGGTGGTGCCGCTGACGCTTCATTTCGACGGCAAATCGCTGCTCGACGGCGTGGACATCACGCCCGAAGCGTTTTATCGCCGGCTTCCGACCGCGACCGCGCATCCGACAACCTCGCAGCCGTCGCCCGGCCGATTCGCAGAGATCTACACGGCACTCCTCGCGGACCACGAGTCCGTCGTCTCGATCCACATCTCGGAGAAGTTGAGCGGCACCGTCGCGTCGGCGCGCCAGGCCGCGGACATGACCGACCCCAAGCGCGTGCACGTCATCGATTCGGAGGTCGTGTCGATGTCGCTTGGGCTCATCGCGTTGGTGGCGTCGTCTTTGGCCGCGCAGGATCTCGACGCCGCCGCCATCGAGAGCAGGGTCGTTGCTATGCGTCCGCATTTGCACACGTACTTTTCCGTCGCTACCCTTGAATTCTTGCGGCGCGGCGGCCGCATCGGCCGCGCAAGTGCGCTCCTGGGGTCAGTGCTGCAGGTCAAGCCGGTGCTGTGCATTCGCGATGGTTTGGTGACTCCACTCGAGCGCGTGCGCACGTTCGACCGGGCACTGAATCGCGTGATCGATCTGACGCGCGAGGTCAACCACGGCAAGGGCGTATGCCTCATCGTGGGCCACGCTGACGCTCAGGCCGACGCGGAACGCGTCGGACGTGAGCTCGAACCGATAGCGGACACATTGATGATCCAACCTCTCGGCCCCGTTGTCGGCGCCCACGCCGGACCCGGTGTCGTCGGAGTCGGCTGCTACCCGGCGGAGCTCTTTCCGCTCGGGATCAAGCCTGCGTTGGCGACCACCTTACCGCGGAGGGCGTGACCCGCTTCACGATGCGGCCCTCGACCGCGAGGGCCTGCAGGTGCGCCAGACCCTCCTGCAGCGCCAACCGCTTTTCATAGAGGTTGTCGCGCGCGCCCCAGAGATCGAGCGCCACATTCCAGGCTGACCTTTCGCCACCCGCAACGATCTCGAGAATTTGATCGAGCCTCCGGTGGTGATGCGCCGCCAGCGTGGCAACCCGACTCGCCGCATCTTTGAAAGGACGTCCGTGGGCAGGAAGGATCAACGCCGGCTCGTACGCGGCCATCCGCGCGAGCCCATCGAGGTACTCATGCAGCGGGTCGGGCGTGCTCTGCGGATGAAGGCCGATGTTCGGCGAAAGGTCCGGGAGCATGTGGTCGCCCGCGAAGAGCAGCTTCTCGTGGCTTTCATAAAGACAGACGTGCCCGGGCGAGTGTCCTGGCGTCCACTCCACGCGCAGCTTCCTGCGCCCCATGTTGAGCAGCTCAGCCCCATCGAGCTGAACCGCTGCATCAGCCGGCTTGACCACCTGGCTCAGGGCGCGCTGCGAGTTGCTCAGCACTTCGGCTTCGCTTGGGGGTACGCCGTTGACGAGGAGGTAGGCGTGGACCTCGCTCACGAGGTGCTCGAGCTCTATATATCGCGGGTTGACGAGCGGGACCTCGAGGCGGTGCAGGTAGAGATCAGCGCGTCCCTCGCCGGCCAATGTGCCCGCCGCGCCGTAGTGGTCGGGGTGAATGTGGGTGACGACAAGGCGCCGGATTCTCTTCGCGCCCAGCTCCTTTACGGCAGCCAGGATGGCGTCCACCGATTCTTCGGAGTTCATCCCGCAGTCGAGCAGGTCGACGTCGTCGCCGTCCGCGAACAGGAAGACGTTGACGAGGCCGTCCTCGAACGGGATGGGCAAGCGGAGCTCGAACACTCCCTCCGCAACTTCGCTCAGCGCCAGCTCAACCACGTTCCCGGCATTGTCTAAGATGGGCGTGTCGTCCGTTGCGGTTGCTCAGGAGGAGCGCATGTCTGAAGTCCAGATGTCACCTGACCAGATTGTTGAAGCCATGCCTCAGTACCTCATCCCGGAGAAGGCGGGCAGCACCAAGGCCACCATCGTGTTCGACCTCAGCGGCGCGGACGCCGGCAAGTGGTGGGTCAAGATCCACGATGGCACCGCGGAGTCCGGCAAGGGCGACGCCCCGGATGCACCGAACCTGACGCTTCAGGCTGACAGCGGCGACTGGGTGAAGATCATGACCGGCGCCCTCGACGGCACCTCAGCCTTCATGCAGGGCAAGCTGAAGATCAAAGGCGACATGGGCCTGGCGATCAAGATGCAGACGCTGTTCAAACGGCCCTAAAGACTCAGTAGACGAACTTCCAGGTGCCGAGGCGCTTGGACATTTGCGCCTCGAGGTCGAGCAGTCCCTGTCCCGAGCGCAGGTCCATGATCACCACCTGATGCGGTGTCAGGGCGATGCGCCTGCCGTCAGGTAGCACCGCGGCCTCGGTCGAGTTCCCCCATGCGATCGGCACCAGCTCTACCAGGGTCGGGCTAGGCAGCGGGCTCGGGCTCGCCTGGGGGCTCGGAGTGACCTGTGGGCTGGGGCTCGGTTGCGGTGGGACCAGGTTGGCCTGAACCCACGCGGCCAGGTTCGCGGAACTGCCTCGGGAGTACGTCGAGATGATCATGAACGCGAACAGTCCCGCCCCTGGCGAGCAGACCGGCCGCGGCGAGGCGCCGCCACCAGCCACCGGGGACGGCGAGGCGCACGGGATGTCGGTGATGTCAAACGTGAGGTCCAGCTCGGTCGGCGAGATCGATTGCGCCCGCTCGTTGTACTTCCAGGTCGCCGGATAGCAGAAGCCCCATCCGACCTGGGTGTCTTCAAAGCCGTGATCTCCACCTTTGCAGTGGAGATCGGCGCCAATCTGTACTACGCTTGGCACGGGGTGAGTGTTCGTGCCTGGCTGGCACGCGACAAAGACCAGCGCCAAGAGCGCCGTGGTCAGGATCCGCCTGATCTTTTTCACAGGCGACTAATTGTGAGCGACCGGGTAGCCCGAACGACCCCCGCGTTGTGTGAAGGAATCCAAACGTACCGGGCCGCGGTATTAGAGAGGAAAGGGGGGTTTATCCGATGGCAATTCGCAAACGAGCCGACGGCGCACCCGAAGAGAGGCTGGAGGCCAGCCGGCAATCGCTTGTACAGCTCGCCTACGCCTGCGGAGAAGAAGCCGGGTTGCACCGGCCGCTCGCCGACATCGTCGGCGGGGTGATCACGTCGATCCCCGAGGACACCGACCTGGCGCAAGCCTTGTCGGACCGCCAGACCAACGACATCCTGGTCCATCTGCTGGACGAGAACCGCGAGCAGGTCGAGCACGCGCTGGAGCGAGTGCGCGATGGCGCCTATGGCGTCTGCGAGAGCTGCAGCAACCGGATCCCGGCCGCGAGGCTCAATTTCCAGCCGGCGGCTACGCGCTGCGTCGAATGCCAGTCCCATTGGGACCGGCTCAACGGCCGAACCGCTTAAGTCTTGTCGGGGCGGCGGACAAAGGTCGCGGCCAGGATGGCCAGACCAGCCACGACCATCGCGCCCCCGATCCAGAACCACTTCATGTCGCCGGTCATGAAGCTGCCCGGGATGTAGCCGAGGCCCTGGCCGGCAAACACCGCTCCGACGAGCAGAACCAGTACTCCGATCGCGGCCGCGCCTGTTCTCACGCCCTGTATTACCGCGGGTCGTTACGTGCTATTCAGACACCGCCGTACACGATCGACTTCTGCTCGGTGTACTGGTAGAAGGCCTCTACCCCGTGCTCCTTGCCGAAACCCGACTGCTTGGTGCCACCAAATGGGAGCTCGTCGTGTGCGATCTGCAGCGCGTTGACCCACGTGTAGCCCGCTTCGAGCTCATCCACTGCGCGTCGCGCGGCAGGCATGCTCGCGGTCCAGATGGACGAGCCGAGGCCGAACGGCGAGTCATTCGCCAGCCTGAGGCCTTCATCGAGGTCCTTGATCTTCCGCACCGGAAGGGCCGGTCCGAAAACTTCCTCGGTCCACATCCGCGCGCCGTCGGGCACGTTCTCGAGGATGGTCGGCTCGATGAACCAACCCTTCTCGTAGTCGGCGCCCTTTGGCCGGCCGCCGCCAAAAAGGACTTTCGCGCCCCGGTCGACGGCATCCTTGACCTGCGCTTCGACCTCGGCGCGCTGGCTCTCCGTGTGCATCGGACCCATCCGGCTGTCCTTGTCCAGGCCGTTGCCTGGCTTGAGCTTGGAAGCGCGCCCGATCAACTTCTCCATCAATGCGTCGTACGCGCCCTCCTGGATGTAAAGGCGCTTGACGGCGAGGCACGCCTGGCCGCAATTGAAGAAGCGACCGACCGAAATGGCGCGCGCTGCCGCCTCCAGGTCGGCATCGTCGAGGACGATGCAAGGATCGCTGCCACCGAGCTCGAGGGTGATCTTCTTGAGTCCCTCCGCGGCTCGCGCCATGACCTTCTTGCCTGTCGGCGTCGAACCGGTGAGGGCGATCTTCCTGATCAGCGGATGGTCGACGATGGCTTCACCCGTTGCCGCGCCCAGAACCACGTTGACGACTCCTTCGGGGAGCCCACCTTCGATCAGCGCTTCGATGCACGCAAGCGTCGCCAGCGGTGTGGTGCTCGCGGGTTTGAGGACGACGGTGTTGCCGGCCGCGATCGATGGCGCCACCTTGTTGGCGGCAAGCGTCAGCGGGAAGTTCCACGGAACGATCGCTCCCGTCACGCCGATCGGCCGCCGCACGACCAGGCCGTAGGTCGTCGTGTCGGGCAGGGAGACATGCTCGCCATGGATCTTGTCCGCGAGGTCGGCAAACCAGGCGATGTTCTCCCCGAAACGCTGGGCTTCGAGCCTCGACTCGAGCAGAGTCTTTCCCTGCTCCCTGGTGAGGATGGGCGCGATCTCCTCGACCTTTCCGAGCATGTGCCGCGCGGCTTTGTGCAGAATCTCGGCCCGCTTGGCGGGAGCGAGCCTGGACCAGCTCCCAAATGCCTTCGACGCCGCCTTGGCCGCCTTGTCCACATCCGCCGCCCCGCCTGCGGGTATCTCGTCCACGACCTCGCCCGTCGCCGGGTTGCGGACCTCGTACGTCTTGCCGGAAGCAGCCTTGGTCCGCTCGCTTTCAATGATCATCGTTGCCATAGCTACTTATTATCGAGGCGACCGACTTGTCAGGAGGGTGAGCGAATGGCTGGCGTGAGGCTGGAGAAGGAAGGCGGCGTCGGTGTCATCGTGCTCGACCGGCCGCCGGCCAACACATATGACTACGCGTTCTTGAGAGAGTTCGCGGGCGCGGTCGACGATGCCCGCCTCGACCTCGCGATCAAATCCGCCGTCGTTGTGACTAGCGCGTCGGAGAAATTCTTCTCTGCAGGCGCCGACGTCGGCGTGTTTGCCTCGGGCACTCCTCGCTCGCGATTCATGACCGCACTGATGGCGCACGAAGCATTTCGAAAGATGGAGAACACGCCACTTGTCTTCATCGCGGCCATCGCCGGCCATTGCCTCGGGGGCGGGTTGGAGCTCGCCCTCGCGTGCGACCTTCGTTTCGCCGCCGAAGGCTCTTACCAGATCGGCCTACCGGAGGTGAACCTCGGCCTTTTCCCCGGGTCGGGCGGAACACTGCGGCTGCCTCGGCTGGTGGGCCTGCCTAAAGCGATGGACCTGATCGCCACCGCGAAAACCATGGGCCCGTCGGACGCAAAGGACCTGGGCATCGTGGACCAGCTGTTTCCTGATGCCGCGTCGTGCCGCGCAGCCGCGGTCGAGTACGCATCGAAGCTTGCGGCCGGACCAGGCGTTGCAATCGGCCATGCCAAGCTCTCGATGACCCTTGGTTACGGTGCGCCATTCGATGTGGCCGCAGCCATCGAGCGCGAGGCGATTGGTCGAGTGTTCGTCTCTGCTGACGCCGAAGAAGGGATCGCCGCGTTCAAGGAGAAGCGCAAGCCGGACTTCAAGAGCCGCTGAGCCTCTGACAACTGAGCCGGCTCGTGATAGGCTGACGCCTCGCGTATTTCACAGAGGAGGTAGCTCGATGGTTGTAAACGAAATGAACGTTTCCCGGCCGTCGGCCGCCTCCGGAGCAAGCCTCTAGCTCCTCCGTCCGGGCGGACCGATTTCCGTCCGATCGTTTTTTTCCGGAGGACTTCGAGTTGCCCCTTCAATTCGTATCCCAGCTTTGGTCATTGGGCTGGGACGGCTGGTTTCAGGAACGTTTCGCGCTGTTCGCCCACGAAGGATTTGCGCCCGCGCGCGTGATCGCGGACTTCGGCGCGGAATACCTGCTGCACGACGGCGAGGAGTCGCTGCGCGCCGCTGCCGGGCGCCATTTGCGCAACGACGGTGGACAGCTCCCGGCCGTGGGCGACTGGGTCGCTTTGCGCCATCGCGAACCGGTGGGGACGATCCACGGCTGGGTCGAGCGAAAGACCGCGTTCTCGCGCAAGGTCACCTCGGTCGAGACCAAAGAACAGGTCCTGGCGGCGAATGTCGACGTCGCTTTCGTTGTCGTGTCAGCGCAGGACGTGAACGTGAGGCGGATCGAGCGCTACTTGTCGATGGCGTGGCAGAGCGGAGCGCTGCCGGTCGTCGTTCTGACCAAGGCCGACATTGCGGCTTCATCCGACGACCTTCGATCGGAGCTCGAGTCCGCCGCTGTGGGCGCTTCCGTCATCGTCACGAGCGCGATCACGGGCGAGGGCATCGAGTCGCTGGCTGCGCTGCTGCGGCCGGCGCGCACCGGCGTGCTACTGGGGCCGTCGGGCGCCGGCAAGTCGACGTTGATCAATCGCATGGCGGCGGCCGAGGTGATGAAGACACGCGCCGTCCATCGCTCGGGAGAGGGACGGCACATGACTAGCCACCGCGAGCTCATCCAACTTCCTGAGGGCGGGATGATCATCGACACGCCCGGGCTGCGCGAAGCGCAATTGTGGAAGGGCGAAGAGGCACTCGAGAACCTGTTCGAAGACGTCGAGGAGTTCGCGCGCGCTTGCCGCTTCAACGATTGCGAGCATCGCAGCGAGCCTGGCTGCGCGATCAAAGCAGCGATCGAACGGGGCGAGCTGGATGCCGCGCGCCTGGAGAGCTACCGCAAGCTCCAGCGGGAGCTGCGAGCGGTGGCGGCACGAAGCGACGCCCGCGTGCGTACGGAAGAGCGCCGCAAGTGGAAGCAGATCAGCGTCGACAACAAGGTTCGGTCGAGGCTGATCGGTAAATAGAAGAGTTGCCTCCCCGCTGTGCGGGGAGGTCGGCCGGCTCGCGAAGCGAGCCGGCCGGGTGGGGAGATACAGCTACTTGCGGTGGTGGCGTAGCCCATCCCAGAAGGGGACGTAACCCTTCGAGATCCGGTCGAGCACCTTGTCGGCCTGCGCCTGAGTGATCTCCTTCTTCTCGACCAGCGTCTCCAGTCGCGGCTTCACGCTCGCGGCGAGCTTCGCGGCGAACTGGTCCTTGGTCATGCCGCGGTCCTTGGCCAGGTCGGCGACCTTCTGGCCCTGCCGCAAATCCTCACGAAGCTGGGCGGGCGTGATGTGGAGGACGTCGGCTTCGGATTCGAACACGGCGGCAAAGATCACTCGCCGATCCTTGTTCGGGTCGGGTTTGGTCGGGTTGGCGGACGCGGCGGGCGACGGATTCGGGGTGGGCGATGCGGCCTGCGCCAGGCCGCCGGCGACGCCCAGGCTGATCAGCGCGGCAGCGGTGCCGGCCCCAAAAGTCTTGACTGCGAGTGCTGCAAACGGTTTCATGTCGGTCTCCTCGTGGTTTTGAAATCGACCCTTGCGGGCCGACG
>Ga0137379_10007245_pt1 | contig 10511 bp, 10 predicted proteins | sample SagtaG_18_FD_104812 | JGI IMG/M metagenome (GOLD analysis project Ga0137379, IMG submission 104812) | Vadose zone soil microbial communities from Sagehorn Ranch, Mendocino, California, USA - Sage2_L_80_16 metaG | ecosystem: Environmental > Terrestrial > Soil > Vadose zone | place: USA... | reverse complement strand
GAAATACCCGTTGACGAGTTCGTCGTCGGCGTTGACCCGCGTCCAGGTTGCGCCGGCGTCGTCCGAGCGATACAGGCCGCCGATCTTCTCAGCGTCGATGACGGCGTACAGGCGGGTGCCGCGCGCCGAGCGGGTGGCGGCGAGTCCGATGCGGCCGAGAGGGCCCTCCGGCCAGCCGCCGCCCGAGAGGCGCGTCCAGCGACGCCCGCCGTCGGTGGACTTGAAGACGCCGCTCTCTTTCCCGACCGTGGGGGTGAAGTAGCTGAGCCAGGGCCGGTAGCGCACCTGCCAGACCGCCGCGAACACCACGTCGGGATCCAGCGGGTCGGCGGCGAGATCGACCGCCCCCGTGGAATCGCTGACGAACAGGGTGCGCTGCCAGCTCCTGCCGCCATCTTCTGTGCGAAAGACTCCGCGCTCATCGTGCGGCCCGAACACGTGACCGAGCGCCGCGACCAGGACTCTCCGCGCGTCCCGCGGGTCGACCCGGATCGCGGCGATGTGGCGCGTCTGTTCGAGACCGGCCGGCTGCCAGGACGCGCCGCCGTCCTCCGAGCGGAACATCCCCTCCCCGGCGGCGATATCGTAGCGCGTCGTGATCTGCCCGGTGCCGACGTAGAGCACATGCGGATCGGAGGGGGCCGCGGCGATGGCTCCGATGCAGGCGGGTCCCTGGTCGAACAGCGGCGACCAGGTGTGGCCGGAGTCGGTCGTCTTCCAGACGCCTCCGCCGGCGGCGCCGAAATAGTACGTGTCGGGCTGCCCGGCGACACCGGTCACGGCCGTGCTCCAGCCGGCGCGGAAAGGGCCGATGAGACGCCAGCTCAGACCGGCCGCGATATCGTCCGGCACGCCCCGGGCCGCGAGACTCAGGAGAGCAAGGGTGCCTGCCGTGGCGATGAAGGGTGCGCGACCGGACGCCATGTCCCACCTCCCGCTGTAGAATAAAATGTTCTGGTGACAGCCTATCATCCCGACGTGGACACGCCGCCCGGTCACCCTCCCATTCCGCTCGGTCCGTCGCCGGCGCGCACCATGCCGGCCGAGCCATCTCCCAAAAGTGCGCGCTGGCGCGATGCGCGCCATCTCGCGGCCCTGGCGATCGCCCTGGCCGCCGATGCCGTGCAGATCGGCCTGCTGCCTCTTTTCATGGAAGGTGCCGCGGCTCCGTGGAACGACGCCCTGGATATCGGGATCGGGGCGGCGCTGATCGCGCTGCTCGGCTGGCACGTGGCGTTCCTGCCGGCGTTCCTCGGCGAGCTGGTGCCATTCCTCAACCTGTTCCCGACCTGGACGGCGGCTGTGGTGTTCGTGGTCGCGAGGACGAGATAGGACCGGCACCGCGAGTCAGGGCTGCCGCCTGGCGATCTTGAGCTCCTCCAGTCGTCTGGCCACGTCATCGCCCGCCGTCGAGGGTTTCACCTCGCGGTCGACGTGCAGGATGCGGCCGTCCACGCCGATGTAGAAGGTGTGACGCGCGGCATAGCCGCCCTGCAGGACGCCGTAGGCGCGGGCGGTCTCCTTGCCCGGGTCGCTCAGGATCGGGTAGTCCACGTGGAGCGACTCGGCGAATTTGCGGTTGGTTTCGGCATCGTCGATGCTCGCCGCGAAATAGGCGACGTCGAACGCCCGGATCTTCTCGCCGCTCGCACGGAGCGACGCGCATTCAGCCGTTCAGCCACCGGTGAACGCCTTCGGGAACCAGGCGAGGACGACCGCCTCCTTCCCCTTGAAGTCGGCCAGGCTGTGGGTCTTCCCGTCCGAGCCGGGAAGGGTGAACGCCGGCGCGATATCGCCCACGCCCGGCTCCTTCGTTCCGGCGCCGGCGGTGGCGGCCAGACCGAGCGCGATGAGCGCCAATCCCATCATCATCATGTGATCCTCCTTGACTTTCCGCGTTGCCTCTTACAATCATGATGTCTCTGAGTCCGGAACGCAGCCCATCATAGGAGAATTCCAACGGAAGGTCTACGCACCGGGCATCGGCATGGTGGTCGAGAGGTGACACACCCCCCCCACGTCCACATCACGGCGGGCCGCGTCATCGCGGCGGCCGGGGTAACGACTCTCGCCGCCATCCTGGAGATGTCGGTCGCGTGGATGTCGGGGAGTCTGTTCCTGGTGGCCGACTCCGTGCACCTCGTCGCGCATCTGGGGATTTTCACCGTCCTCCTGCTCCCGTTGAGAGGCTCGCACGAAGGGCGTGAGGATGTGGCGACGACGACGGTCCTGGTCCTGGTCATCGCGGTTGCCGGAGGGATCGCCTTCCAATCCGTGAGCCACCTCCTCGAACCCGGGGAGCCTCCGCGTCCGGAGGCCATGCTCGTCTCGCTCCTCGGGCTTGCCGCCAACCTGATCACCGCATGGTTGTTCCGCCATCCTGCCCGCGAGCGCTGGTCGTTCCGAGCCGCGCTCGCGCACGAGCTCTCGGACGCCTCGCTGACCGTGGCGGGTCTCCTCGGCGCGCTCGTCATTGCCCTCTACCGCTTCCCCTGGGTCGATCCCGGCCTGTCGCTTGCCGTGGCGATCTGGCTCGGGGCGTGGGCGACGCGGCTCATTGTCCGGAGGGTCCTCCTCGGTCGCGCCGCCTGGGAGATCGAGAACCGCCATGCGAGCCGGTGACCCGAGGGCTCCCGGGTCCCTTCACGGCCGCAGGGCGATCCAGGCGAGAGTCAGCGACACGCCGATGTCCGGAGTGTTCGCGAAGTTTTCCACGTTCTCGGTCACCGCGAAGCCGTAGACCAGGTGACCGCGGAGGCTGCGCAGGCCGAGGCTGGCCTGGTACTTGTCCGCCTTGAGCTGGTCGATGGTCGTGTCCTGGATCGTGCTCCGGCTGGCGTAGAGCTGCATGATGAGGTTCGTATGGCCGGTGACTCCGACCTCGTAGGCCGCGGTCAGCGTCGGGATGATGCTCTGCCTGAGTTCCACGCCGAACACGCGCCCGTCGGTGCGCACGGCGCTGGCGCTGAAGTAGACCGCCTGGCGGGAGAACTTCCCCTGCAGCGAGGCCTGCAGACCGTAGTCGTCGGTTCCCGTGGAGAGGAACGGCCGCTCGCCGCGCCAGGCGATCTTGGCCGCCCCGTCGAGGACCAGCCCCCACCGCGAGCCGCGCAGCGGCCAGGCCCGGCGCAGTCCGAACACCGGATCGCCCAGACCGCCCTCGACCGGCGGGGACAGGAAGGATGCCTGCACCCCGTCGATCGACAGGACGCCCTGAAACCGGTTGCGCGCCGCGAGGTCGCGCCCGTTGGGGTCGAGACCGAAGGTCTTGTGGAAGCCCTCGATCGTCCCGTCGAGGAACCCGCCGGTGAAATCGTACGCCGAGAGCGTCAGATAGACGGACGAGCGGCGCGTGATCCCGTAGTGGAACGTCAGATCCAGGAGGCCGAACTCGCCGTCCACGTAATAGGCGTCCCGGCCGAGACCGAGGATCGCATCGGCATCGGTCTGGCTCAGCGGGCGGCGCCCACCGCGCGCCTCGAGGTAGCTTTGCACGTTGTCGCTCATCACGAACGTGTTGCTGTACGACAGGTCGGCTTCGATCGCCCAGGAACCGGGCGCGGCCGGGACCGCATGGGCCGGCAGCATGTCGAGACGCAGGAGGTTGAACGGGGTCATGTCCCGGATCCGCAGCGGCCCGAGCAGCTCGGTCTCGCCGCGCGCGGGCGTGGCGGCCAGCCCGAGGACGACCGTCAAGGCGGCGGCCGCCGCAGTCCACCTTGCGGCCCCGAGGGTCCGCCTGCATGGCTCGCGACTCAGGGCTCGTTCCGGCCGAACGGCGAGCCGCCTCCCAGATCGGCTCGCTGCCACTCCGGGCCGGCCAGCTTCCAGCCGCCACCGAGCGCCTTGTAGAGCCGCACGAGCGTCGCGAGCCGCTCGAAGCGCGTGCGCGCCAGCGCGTTCTCGGCCGGGAAGAGCTGCTGCTGGGCCTGCAGGACTTCCAGGTAGTCCGACAGGCCGCCGACGTAGCGCGTGTTCGACAGGCCGACCGCCTGGCGGTAGGCGGTCACGGCGCCGGCCTGCTCCTTCTCCTGCCCGGCGAGCTTCTGGTACGCCACCAGGGCGGTCGAGACTTCCTCGAAGGCGCCGGTCACGCTCTGCTCGTACTGCACCTTCGCCTGCTCCCACCGGGCGATCGCGGCGCGGTGCTGGTTCTTGAGGCGGCGCCCCTGGAACACGGGACTCAAGAGGCCGCCGCCGATCGACCAGGTCCGCCCGCCACCGAACAGGTCCGACACTTGGCGCGACACGCCGCCGAAGGCGCCGGTCAGGCTGAGGGTCGGGAAGAAATCGGCCATCGCGACGCCGACCTCGGCGTTGGCGGCGACCAGCCGCTGCTCCGCCTCGCGCAGGTCGGGCCGGCGCTCCAGGAGGGCCGAGGGGAGCCCCGCCGGAACATCCGGGGGCAGGAGCTGATCGTTGAGCGCCGCGCCGCGCGGTATCTCCCCCGGGGGCCGCCCGAGGAGGAAGGCGATGCGGTTCTCCTGCGCGACGATCTGGCGCTCGAGGTCGGGGATGCTGGACGCGGTCGACGCGAGCGACGCCTCGGCGCTGGACGTCTCGAGGGCCGACGCGGCGCCCGCCTCCAGACGCCGGTTGAACAGGGCGTAGGTCTCCTGGAACGCTCCCGCCGTGCGCCGGGCGATGTCGAGCTGCAGGTCGAGCGAGCGCAGCTCGAAGTAGCTCGTCGCGACCTCGGAGACCAGCGAGAGCAGCACGCCGCGGCGCGCCTCTTCGCTGGCCAGATACTCGGCCAGAGCCGCCTGGTTCAGCCGCCGGATGCGCCCCCAGAGGTCGATCTCCCAGGTGAGGCCGAGGTTGACGTCGTAGAGACCGAGCGGCGCCGAGCCGAGGGTCGAGCCCGGCGGCCGCCGGCTGCGCGACCATCCGCCGTCCGCCTGGATCGCGGGGTAGAGCTCGGAGCGGGCGATCCCGGCGTTGGCCCGGGCCTCCTCGACGCGCGCCGCGGCGAGCCGGACGTCATACCCGTTCTTCAGCGCCTCGTCGATCAGGCCCTTCAGGACATCGTCCTGGACGATCTCCCACCAGGCCCGGTCGGCGAGAGAGGCGGCGTCGGTTGCGGCCCCGGTGGCAGCCTCGTTCCCGCGGACCTGCTCCGGTGTCGTGACGGGCGGCCTTCTGTAGTCGGGGCCTGCGGCGCAGCCGGTGGCGAGCAGGCCCTCCAGCACGAGAGCGATCGCGCTGTGCCGTCTCATGTGGGATCCGCTCCATCGCCGGCGCCGGACGGACCCGCCGGAAGCGAACGCAGCGCCGGAGTCGCCCAGGCCGCCTCGGCCCTGCGGTGCGACAGCCTCCCGAACACCACGAACAGGGCCAGCGCGGCCAGGAGGGCGGTCACCGTTGCGGCGAGGGCCCCGGCGATGACGACGCCGTCGCCTATCCGCCGCGCGGCGGCCGTCGAGGCCCGGACCTTCGACAACACCAATCCGTGATTGAGGTCGAGTTTCGTCATGACGCTCACTCTCCAATCTCCTGCGGGACCGGCTGGGCGTCGGGCAGCCAGGCGTGTCCGGCGCGGAAGAACGACACGCGGTCCAGGACGCTCTCCTGGAACCGCTCGAGGTACAGGTAGATGACCGGCGTGACGTACAGGGTGATGAACTGCGACACGATCAGGCCGCCGACGATGACCAGGCCCAGCGGCCGCCGCGAGGCCCCGTCCGCCCCGTAACCGAGGGCGATCGGCAGCGCCCCGATGACCGCGGCCAGCGTGGTCATGATGATCGGCCGGAAGCGGTCCATGCTGGCGTCGTGGATGGCGCGCTCGGCCGGCTCGCCGGCCGTCACCCGCTGGCGGGCGAAATCGACGATCATGATGCCGTTCTTCTTGACGATCCCCATCAGCATGAACATGCCGACGAAGGCATAGAGCGACGCCTGCTCCCCGAACAGGTACAGCGTCAGCAGGCCGCCGACGAGCGCGGTCGGCAGCGTCGAGAGCACCGTGAGCGGGTGGACGTAGCTCTCGTAGAGGATCGCCAGGATCACGTACATGACGAACACCGCCAGGGCCATCAGCAGGGTCAGGCTCTTCACCGTGTCCTGGAAGGTCAGCGCCTCGCCCTGCAGGCCGGCGCGCAGGGTCGGCGGCACGATCGGCGCCGCGGCGGCGCGGATGAAATCGGTGGCGTCGCCGATCGCCACGCCGGGCTTCAGGTTGAAGAACAGGGTGACGCTGGTGAACTGGTTCAGGTGGTTCACCGCCTGCGGGCCGAGCGTGGTGTTCCAGGTCACCAGCTCGCGCAGGGGCACGAGGTTCTTGCCGTCGTCGGACTTGATGTAGAGGAGCGACAGGTCGTCGGGTTTCGAGCGCGCCGCGTCCTGCACCTCCAGGATGACCTGGTACTGGTCCTCCGGCTTCTTGATCAGGTACAGGTAGTTCTGCGAGTAAGCGTTGCGCAGCAGCGCCAGGATGCGCGTCTCCGACACGCCGTAGGTCTTCGCCTGGTCGCGCCGGATGTCGATGTCGAGGTTGGGGGTGTTGTTGAAGTAGTCCGACGACAGGGTCAGGAAGCCGGGATACTCGCGGAGCTTTCCCAGCAGCCGAGCGGCCACGTCGTACACCTGGATCGAGTCGACCCCGGACACGGTATAGGCGTACTGCCCCTGGTTCTGGTTGGTCGCCCCGGTGCTGATCTCCAGGACCGGGTAGGGACGCAGGAACGGGAAGACGCCGGGGATGGCGCCGAGCCTCCCCATCAGCTGCGCCGCCGCCACGGCGATCGGCGCGCGGGCGGCCGCCGGCTTCAGGAAGGTGAAGGTGATTCCCTGGTTGGACGCGATGTAATTGCCGTTCCCCGTCATCGTGAAGTCCATCAGCACGTCCGGGTCCTGGTGCAGCGTCTCGTCGACCCGGTCCTGGATGGCGTGCATCTGATCCGGCGAGGAGCCCTCGCGGCCGATGAACACGCCGAACACGACGCTGCTGTCCCCCGGAGGCAGGAACGCCTTGGGGACGGCGGCGAACAGCAGGAACGTCCCGGCGAGACAGACGACCCACACGAGCGCCGAGACCCAGCGGTGCCGCAGGAACCACCAGAGCGACGAGCCGTAGGCGTCGAGCACCCGCTTCTCGATCCCTCCGATCACCCGCTCCATCCAGGTCTTCCTCGATCCCTCGCCGCGCTCCTCGAGCATGCGGGCGCTCATGAGCGGCGTGAGCGTCAGCGACACCAGGCCCGAGGCGAAGATCGCCACGACGATGGTGACGGCGAACTCGCGGAAGATGCGCCCGACCAGCCCGGTCATGAACACGAGCGGGATGAACACGGCGGCCAGCGAGATGGTCATCGACAGGATGGTGAAGCTGATCTCCCGGGCGCCGTTGATGGCCGCATCGAGGGCCCGCTCGCCGCGCTCCATCCGGCGCACGGTGTTCTCGAGGAACACGATGGCGTCGTCCACCAGGAAGCCGATCGCGAGGGTGAGCGCCATCAGCGACAGGTTGTCCAGGCTGTAACCCAACAGGCGCATGGCGATGAAGGTGAGCAGGAGCGACAGCGGCAGGGCCACCGCGGGGATCAGCGTGTCGGCGGCGCGCCCCAGGAACAGGAAGATGACCAGGACGACCAGGACGAAGGCGATCAGCAGGGTCGCCTGCACGTCGGAGACCGAGTGGACGATCGACTGCGAGCGGTCGTAGATCGGCGTCACGCGCACCGAGCCGGGCAGCTCCGCGGAGATCAGCGGCAGCTCCTGCCGGATGCTGCGGGCCACCTCCACCGCGTTCGCCCCGGCCTGGCGATTGACCGCCACGACGACGGTGGCCGACGGCACCGGGTAGCCCCGCACCCAGAACCGCATGTTGATCCGCTCGTCCTGGACGGAATCTCGCGCCCGGGCGACGTCGCGCAGGTACACCGGGGTGCCGCCGCGGCCGCCGACGATCAGGTCCTCGTACGCCGCGGCCCCCTCGAGCTGGCCGCGCGGACGCAGCAGCGCCGTCCCGGCCATCCCGTCGAGCTGGCCCGCGCCGGTGTACGAGGTGCCGTTCTTGATCGCGGCCGCCAGGTCGTCGACCGAGATGCCGCGGGCCCACATGGCCGACGGATCGGCCTTGATGCGGACCGCCGACTTGGTGCCGAAGACGTTCACGCGCGACACGCCCGGCAGGATGCTGATCCGCTGGCCAACCTGGGTGCTGGCGTAGTCGTACAGCTGCCCCGCGGTCACCGAGTCGCTGGTGAGCGCGATGTACATGATCGGCTGGTCGTTCGGGTTGGTCTTCGAGAACGTCGGCGGCGACGGCAGATCGACCGGAAGGCTTCCGGTGGCCTGCGTGATCGCGGTCTGCACGTCGGTGGCCGCCGCGTCGATGCTCTTGCTCAGGGCGAACTGCAGCGTCATGCTCGTGTGACCCTGCGTGCTCTTGGAGGTGACGAGCTCCAGGCCGTTGATCTGCATGAACTGCCGCTCGAGAGGTGTGGCGATGTTGTTCGCCACCGTCTCGGGGCTCGCGCCGGGATAGTCGGCCTGCACCTGGATGACGGGATAGTCCACCGCCGGCAGGTCGTTCACGGGAAGCCCGCGGTAGGCCAGGACGCCGAACAGGATCACCGACACGGTGAGCACCGCGGTCATGACCGGACGGCGGATGAACGGCTCGGAGAGATTCATGACTCACCTCGCGGACCCGTTGCGGCGGGTGCCTTCGCCGTGGCGCTCGGCTCCTCGCGGACCTTGCCGCCGGGAGTGACGCCGAGCTGGCCGTTGACCACCACCCGCTCACCCGGACTCACGCCCTGCTCGACGACGACCAGGTCGCCATGCCGCTGGCCGGTCGTCACGAGTCGCAGCTCGGCGGTCGCGTCCTGCTTCACGACGTAGACGAACTGGCCCCGGGCCGACATCTGCGGCGCCGTCGCGGGCACCAGCACCGCGCCGGGCAGCGTCGACAGCACCAGGCGCACCTTGACGAAGCGTCCCGGCCACAGACGATGCCCGGCGTTGGGAATGGTGGCGCGGAGGGTGACGTTCCCCGTGCCGTCCTGGACGGCGTTGTCGAGGAACGTCAGGGCTCCGGTCAGCGCGCTGTCGGGCTCATCCGGCAGCCGCACCTCGACGTCGAGCGTCCCCCTCCGCATATTTCTCTGGACCGCCGACAGGTCGTTCTCGGTGACGGTGAAGTCGGCGTAGATCGGGTCGAGCCGCTGGATGGTCAGGAGCGATCCACTGTTGGCCGTCACGACGTTCCCGATGTCGACGAGCCGCCGCCCGGCGCGTCCGTCGATGGGGGACCGGATCGAGCAGTATTGAAGATTGAGGCTGGCGTTCTCGACCGCCGCCCGGCCCTGCTGGACCTGCGCCTCGGCGACGTCCAGCGAGCTCTTGCGGGTGTCGTATTCCTGCTGCGAGATCGCCTTCGTGTCGACGAGCTGCCCCCCGCGGGCGAGCTGGATGCGCGCGAAGGCGAGCGCCGCCTCGGCCTGGGCGAGGTTGCCGGTGGCCGCGTCGAGCTGGGCCTGGTACGGTCTCGGGTCGATGGTGAACAGCGCGTCCCCCGTCTTGAGGTCGGCGCCGTCTGTGAAATGGATCCCGGTGATCCGTCCCGAGACCTGCGGCTGGATGGAGACCATCTCGCGCGCGACGATCTTGCCGATCTCGTCGAGATAGACCGGCACGTCGCCCGTGACCGCCGCCGCCACCGACACCGACGCGGGCGGACGCTGGAACGAGGGCGCGGCGGCCTTCTCGCAGCCGACGAGCGCGAGGATCCAGAAAACGAGAGCGCTTCCCCTGGCGATGAGTCTCACTTGGCGTTCCTCCTGTGGATGAACCTTCTCAGACTGATCTTCTGGAGACGGGCGTCGATGCACCGGGCGAAGCGCCTGCACGCGGGGAAGTTGAGATCGAGGAGGGCCTTCACCTCGACCGGCGTGAGCTCCAGGCCGGAGGCGGTCAACTCCCGGATGACCGCGTCCCTTTCCGCCTCGAACCGGCGCCGGAAATCCTCGTCGGTCGCCAGCCGCCCGATCACCTGTTCCACGCTTCGCTGCGACATCGTCCTGACCTCCGGCGTTCCTCCTACTTCACGACGCGTGCCAACTCGAGCCTGCGCACCGTTCTCGCCGGCAAGGCGCTGCCGGAGCGGTATTTGCGCCGTTCGGCCGCGTCGTCTCCGCACGGAGCAGGACTGCTTGAAATCAGACAGGTGCAGAAAAACCATCGGCATCACGAACAGACGCCTGGTGCGCCGCGACCACCGGAGGGCCGGATGGAAATTAGAAACCCCGGGCCGTATGGCGGCCCGGGGTCCCTGGTCGGAGGGAACTGATGTGGGTGGCGGGCACTTCTATGAGGACTGGAACCGGGCTGCCATGCCCGATGCGCCGTGTCTCCTCAAGACGATGAACGTCACGTAGTGCGTCACCAGAAGCCCGGGGACCCAGAACGCCGGTATCCAATAGGCCGGCCCCATGAAAACGGGCGCCTGGTAGATCGTCGCCAGCGCGATCGCCGCGACCAGATCGAGAGTGCCGAAGATGTTGAAG
>Ga0137379_10007238_pt1 | contig 10517 bp, 9 predicted proteins | sample SagtaG_18_FD_104812 | JGI IMG/M metagenome (GOLD analysis project Ga0137379, IMG submission 104812) | Vadose zone soil microbial communities from Sagehorn Ranch, Mendocino, California, USA - Sage2_L_80_16 metaG | ecosystem: Environmental > Terrestrial > Soil > Vadose zone | place: USA... | reverse complement strand
GCTGAACCCGTCCACCATGCTCAGACGGTACGAACCGCCGAGCCCGCGCCGCGTCTACCCGGCGGGTGAAGCTGCCCCGAAGGGGCCACTGATGTTGAGCGAAGTCTCAAGATCAGCGTAGCTAACTTAGTGCTCTCCAGGCATGGGTGTGGGTGGGTTGAGCCATTGAGAGCGGCTGTGGCCGTTGCGGGATAGGAAGATCGGCGACTTGCTGGTGGGATGCGAGGTGCGCACGGCTGCCGGTCGTAGCTTCGAGGTCGACCAAGACTTTGGAAGCGTCAGGGAGTCGGCATGCCGGGCGCGATTCCACAGTACTGAACCGACTGCTCGACCTGCCCGGTGTCCGGGTGCGTGACGCGTCGTTCGCTTCGCCTGGCCTGGTGGTCGTGGAGGTGGCGTTGCGCCGGCGTCGGCTGGTCTGCCCGCACTGCGGCTACACGACCCGGTGGCGGTATGACACCCGGCCGGTGGCCTCGACCTGGCGGGGGCTGGACCTGGGTGTGTGGCAGGTGCGTATCCGGGCCGGGCTGCGCCGGTTGGAGTGCCCGATGCACGGGGTGCTGACCGAGGCGGTTGCCGTTCGCCCGGCACGGTAGCGGGTTCACCCGCGACCTGGAGGACGTGGCCGCGTTCCTGGCCACCCGCACCGACAAGACCACGATCGTGAGGTTCCTGCGCCTGGACTGGGACACGGTCGGGCGCATCTGCGGGCGGGTCGTGGCCGACGAGCTGGACGCCGACCGGCTCGACGGCCTGGTGATGGTCGGGGTCGACGAGGTCAGCTGGACCAAACACCACCACTACCTCACCCAGGTCACCGACCATGGCCGCAAGAAGATCGTGTGGGGGCGGGCCGGCAAGGACACCGCCACGCTGGATGAGTTCTTCGCCGAGCTGGGTGAGCAGCGGGCCGGGCAGCTGCAGGCGGTCAGCATGGACATGGGACCGGCGTTCGCCAACAGCGTCCGCACCCACGCGCCGCGGGCCGCCATCGCGATCGACCCGTTCCACGCGGTCAAGCTCGTCACCGACGCCCTGGACATGGTACGCCGCGCGGTCTGGCAACAGATGCGCATCACCGACCCGGTGGCCGCGCACAAGTTCAAAGGCGCCCGCTGGGCACTGCTCAAACGCCCCGACCACCTGTCCGACGAGCAGGCCGGCACGCTACGCAAGCTACGCCACCGCGGCGCGGCGAGCTGTGGCGTGCCTACACCCTGCGGGAGGCGTTTCGGGCCATCTTCGCTGGGGACCTGACCATCCCCGACGTCGGCGAGCTACTCGACCGGTGGATCGCCAAGGCCAGCTGGTCACGTATCGACGCGATGGTCAAGGCCGCCACGACGATCCGCAAACACCGCGACGGCATCCTGACCGCGATCCGACTGAAGATCAACAACGGGCAGGCCGAGGGCCTCAACAACCACGTCCGCCTGATCATCAACCGGGCCTACGGCTTCCACAGCGCCGACGCCGCACTCGCTCTGGTCATGCTTTCCTGCGGACCAATCACCCTCCGCCTACCCCACGAACGATCCCCGTGATCCCCCCGAACACATCCACACCGATGCCGGGGGAGCCCTCTTTGGGGACGTCGACCGGTCACCGCCATGGACGGTTTCGTTGTCTTGAGCCATCAGACCGGCATCGACCCCGCAGCGTCAGGAGATGCACGATGCGAAGACTGGCCAGCAGGCGACGCGTATACATCCTGCTCTCCTGTACGGCGGCCGTCGCCCTGCTCGACCTGGTCCTGCAGGCGGCGGCAACCGGTCAGGCCTGGGCCGATACCGGATACGGTGTCGCACCATACGTGGACATGTCCAACAGCGCCGAGCACAGCTTGGACACCGCGATCGGCCAGGCCGGTATCAGCGCGTTCACCGCCGCCTTCATCACCGGCAGCGGCTGTGCGCCCATCTGGGGCGACTCGCAAGGGTTGGACAACTCGGTGGCGACCAGCGAGATCGCCCGTGCACGCAGCGAAGGCGCGCGGGTGATTGTGGCCTTCGGCGGCATGGCCGGAGCTGAGTTGAGCCAGTCCTGTATCGACCTGGGCGCGTTGACCGCCGCGTACCAGAGCGTCATCGACACGTACCGCGTCAACCATCTCGACTTCGACGTCGAAGGAGCCGCGATCGCCGACCCCGCCTCGATCCGCCGCCGGTTCCAGGCGATCGACGCGCTGGAGCAGCACAACCCGAACCTCGTGGTTTCGTTGACGATCCCGGTCGTGCAAAGCGGTCCGGACGTCAACGGGCAGGCGTTCCTGAGGGCTACCCGGGACAACGGCACCCGGGTCGATCTGGTCAACGCGATGACGATGGACTACGGCACGCCCGGCGTGCAGATGGGCGACGCCGCGATCAGCGCCGCCACCGGAACGCTCAACGCCGTCCGGCAGGTGTGGCCGAACGACGGCTGGGCCAACATCGGCATCACCCCCATGATCGGACAGAACGACACGGCCGGTGAGGTGTTCACCCTCGACGACGCGCACAAGGTCGTCGACTTCGCGCAGGCTCACGGGGTGGGACGGCTGGCCTTCTGGTCGATCGGTCGGGACCAGCCGTGCGGCGCCGGTACGGGCGGGGCGGCCTCGGCGGTGTGCTCCGCCATCGGCCAAGGCAACCTCGAATTCACCAGAACGTTCGCCACATACCGCGGCGGGAACGGCCAGCCGCCGCCGCAGAGCAACCTGGTGGCTCCGCCGGCACCGAGCGGTACGCCGGGTACACCGACGCCTCCGCCGGCACCGAGCGGTACGCCCGGCACGCCGCCGACCTCGGTTCAGGAGTGGCAGCCGGGTACGGGATACGCCACCGGCCAGCAGGTCACCTACGGCGGGTACACCTACCGGTGCCTGCAGGCGCACACCGCACAGTCGGACTGGGACCCGCCGAGCGTACCCGCCCTGTGGCAGCTGGTCGACTCCACCCAGGACGGTTCATGGCAGCCGGGTACGCAATACGCCACCGGCCAGCAGGTCACCTACGGCGGGCACACCTACCGGTGCCTGCAGGGGCACACCGCACAATCGAACTGGGACCCGCCGGACGTACCCGCCCTGTGGCAGCTGGTGAACTGATCGCCCTCGGGTAGGAGGACCAATGCCATCCGCCTCAGTACGCAAGTGGCTTGTCACGGCGGTTGTCAGGGTGCTGGCGTCGGCCATCGCCGGCGCGCTGGCGTGGGCTGGTTACAGCCCGCCGGCGTGGCCCCGCCCGGGTTTCGGTCCCCCAGGCCGGTCGCCGCGGTTGGCAGGGGCGTCGCAGCCACGTTTGCGAACGATGGCACGGAGACCATCCGGGTCGGCGCCCTGGAGGACACCGGCAAGCCCACTCCACAGGGTGGCGGCTGGGCGGGATTGCCCCGCGCTACGATGACGATCACGCTGTCCAGCCACTTTGCCACTCAGAAGCCGCCCCCACAGCGGCGGGCGTCCACCGGCCGGCCATGGCCAAGGCCGCCTGGCAACACAGTGCTTCCCGAGTCTTGCGGCATCGCTCAAGCCACGTCAGGCAGTCTCACCTCCGGTGCCGGGCCGCCAAGGTCGGCCAGGTCGATCAGTAGCCGTGGGGCGTCGCTGTCGCCGTGTGCGAGCCGTACCCGTCAGGATCGACCCAGCGCGGCGGTGACGCGTACCGCTTTCCAGATCGACGGGATGGAGCCGATCAAGAGGACCAGGCCCCAGATGATCGCGACGATGGCGAAGATCAGCGCGCCGATATCGTCGACGATGCTGACCAGGATCACCGGGACGAAGCGGTGCACGAAGGCGAGCACGACCGTACAGAGCAGGGTGGTCAGGATCAAGACGACCAGACCCTTGTTCTGCAGGAACCTCGGCTGGGTCTTCCACCTGGTGTTCGACACGCTGCCGCGCTGAGCAGCTGGCACCGTGGTGCCCGGGGCGAGGGGAGCCCCGGGCACCGTCCGGAACAAGCGTTACGGGGAAGTGAGGTTGAGCGGCTGCCCGCCCTCGGTGTTGCCGATCGTCTGCTGCAGGTGTAGCTGGCGTTCGTGCTCGTCCGCTCTCAGGGCGGCCGTGTACGACTTGGGCGAGTCCCTGCCGTCCAGCGGTCCGATGACGGGGTAGACCTGGCTCTCCCGGGGGTCGCCGGTGTTGTCCAGGAATAGCTTCCATAGCCGCGGTCCGGTGCAGGCGGTCTGTGCGGGCAGGTCGACGCCGTCGACCAGGTAGGCGTTGACCGCGTCGTCCACGCAGCCGTTGCCGGCGATGAGGGACTCGCCGTGGTCGCCGCCGTCGTTGATGCTGACCAGGCGGGCGCCACGGAACTGGGCGAGGTTGCGGTTGGTGTTCTCGTAGGGCGTTGGCGGGTCCAGTTCGGACTGGACCGTGACGATGGTGACCTTGCCGGGATCCGGGTTGGGTGGGGGAGTGGTCGGCAGGCTCCAGTACGCGCACGGGTCGCTGATGTACTGGCCGCCGACGAGCGGATAGGCGGGGTCGGTCTGGCGGCTGTAGTTGACGAACCAGTTCGGGTTGTGCTGCTGCTGGGCGTCGCCGCAGCGCACCGCGTCGAAGACGTCGTTGTACGGGAAGGTCGCGCCGGTGGCGTTCGTGCCGCTGCGAACGGTGGCGAGCAGGCTGTCCAGCCCGCCCGTGATCCGGCCGGTCGGGCGTTGCAGGAGGTTGCCGAGCGTGGCGCCGGCCAGATCGACGCCGAACGCGGAGGTGAGGGCCTGCCGGACGAGCGGTTGCGTCTGATCCGGCAATGCCGTGAGGACCTGATCGAGCAGGGGCTGTACCGGTGTCTCGGTCACCGGAACGGCGGCCGTCTGAGGCTGGTCAACCAGGATGGCCCTGAGGACGAACAGAATTACCCAGTTTATGATGAACCCGAAATTCCGCTCTTCGCTGTACAGCTCCTGGGCGATGATGGTGTCGATCACGTTGGCGAGGGCCGGGCCGTACTTCGCCTTTGCGGCCGCCCGTACCTGCTCGTAGGTGGCGAGCACCTGGTCGGCCGTGTGGCCCAGCGAGAAGTCCACACCCGGAGGGCACAGTTGGCAGACCTGGCGGGCCGCCCACGGGGCCCACTGCTGGCGGAACCGGCGGTCGAAGCCCAACGGCTGCAACAGGAAGGTGTCCGCCAGGGGGTCCATCCAGCCGGTGTTGGAGTCCAGGACCATCCGCCCGGTGCTCTGGGGGAACAGCGCGGCGTACTTGGCGCCCAGCCAGGTGCCGTAGGAGTAGCCGAGGTAGTTGAGCTTCTGCTCACCCAGCAGGATGCGGATGAGGTCCATGTCGTGGGTGGTCTGCCAGGTGTTGATGTACGGCGTGAGCGGGTTCGCCGCGCACGCGTCCGCGATGACCTTGGAGAGCTTCTGCCACACCGCGATCGCCGCCGGCGAAAGGTCACGGCGGTCGGGGACCGCCAGACCGGCGAGCTGGTCCAGCGGGATGTCGCAGTTCAGCGGGGTGGTGCCGAACCCGTGGACGCCCCGGGGGTCCATCCCGATGACGTCGTAGCTCGCGGCCACCCGCTGGCCGGCCTGGACTGAGGTGAGCAGGAGCGGAACCGTGACGCCGTTACCGCCGGGGCCGCCGGGGTTGGTGAACAGGATGCCCTGGCGATGCGCCGGGTCGGCTGCCCGCACCCGGCTGATCGCGATGGTCAGGTCCTGTCCGGTGCCGGGGTTGGCCCAGTCACGCGGTACCGTCACCGAGGCGCACTGCGGGTGCTTGTATCCGTACTGTTCGAGGATGGGGTTCCACCACGCGCAGTCGCCCCAGGCGACCTGCTGCTGGAGATAGCCGGCCGGGACGGCGGTGGTCGCGGCGCTGGCGACGCCGGACGTGGCGATGGTGACGATCGGTAGCGGGGACACGACCAGGGACGCGGCGCAGCTGACCGCGATCGTCCTGCGGTGTCGTGGCGCCCGCTGCCGCACCTGGGTCGCCAGCGACCGGAGGGCGAGTGTTACTTTCTGCACGAGAACGCTCTCCTAACGGGTCGTACCACCCGGCCTTGTGGGCCGGGCGCAACGACGCAACTGACAGGGTCGCCCGTAGTCGGGGCTGTTAACGGTGGAGGTTTCCACCTCGGCCGGGGCGACCGGAACCTCTGGCGCTGGCGAATCCTCGCCATTGACCGGTTGTCGCCACCGCCGGCCCGCCATAGACTCGGTCCACCCGATCCGGCCGGGGTCAGGAGTATTGTGCTAGGAGAGTTCGGGTTCCAGGCGGACGTGGAAGCGCTCTATCTTGCGCTGGTGGACACCCCTACCCTGACGGAAAATGAGCTCGCCGCGCTGGGCGTCGTCGCGGCGGATGCGCTGCCGGCCGCGCTGGAGACGCTGGAATCGGCCGGGCTGGTCCACCAACTCGCCAGCTCACCCCGCCGGTACGCCGCGGTGGATCCGGAGCTCGGCCTCGTCAGCATCGTCGCGGCGCAGCAACAGGCGCTGCACCACGCCCGGGCCACCGCGCGGCGGCTGACCGAACGGTTCCGCGCCGCCCGCCGCGACCGCGACCCCCTCGACGTCATCGACGTGGTGGTCGGGCACGATGCCCAGCTACGCCGCTTCGACCAGCTCCAGCGCCTTGCCGAGACCGAGGTCCGCGGCTTCGACAAGCCGCCTTACCTCACCGGGGCAGTGCCCGTCAACGACCTGCTACTGGAACGCCTCGGCCAGGGCATCCGGGTCCGGGGCGTGTACGATAGCTCCGCGCTGGAGGTACCAGGCGCCGCCGCCGGGATCCGGCAGTTCCGCGACGCCGGTGAGCAACAGCGCACGCTCGACGGCGTACCGCTGAAGATGGTCATCGCCGATGACAAGCTCGCTTTGATCCGCCTCACCAGCGACTCGACCACCGCCAGCAGTTCCCTGTACGTCCACCCGTCAGCACTGCTGGACAGCCTGTGCCAGCTGTTCGAGACGCTGTGGCGGTTCGCCACCCCGTTGCAGACGGGTGCGGCGGACACCGACATTCCCGCAGAAGATCGGCCGTCCCAGGAGGAGTTTCAGTTTCTGAGCCTCCTCGCCGCCGGGATGACCGATGAAGGCATCGGCCGGTACCTCAACATCAGCCCGCGTACCGTGCAGCGCAACCTCCGTACGATCATGGACCGGCTGGGCGCCCGCACCCGGTTCCAGGCGGGCCTGCAGGCGAAACGACGGAACTGGCTTTAGGTCCGGGGCCGTCAGGCAGGGTAGAAGCCACCGCGCACGGCCACTCCCGGTGGTACGCCTCCCGGGCCGCCCTGACCAGCCCGGATAGCTGCGTGGGCGAGGCATTCAGGTGCACGTCTGCCAGGGACCGGCCGGGCGGTAGCCAGTCGCCCCAGGGTACTCCGGCCGGCTCGCCCCCTGCCAGCGGACACGCATAAGTGGCTCTGGCACGGACTTGGTGATCGGAATCGGTCGATGGTAGATCATCGCCAGTGTCCATAGTGGAGCTTCTAATTAGGGTCTGAGGCCAGGTACCGCCGGAGGTTTGAGGCCTGCTCACGCCCGACTGCGGTCAGGCCTTCGCATCCGTTCAGGCCTCCGACCAGTTTCTCCACGTGTGTACGTATTCGCCGTGCCGGACGAAGAGCAAGCGCGTGTGCACGAGCCCGAATGATGCCCGACGGCGTGAGCCGTCGCAGGCGACTTCCGATGATCTGGGCCCCACCGGTTGGCCTGACCTTGGCAGGAAGCGGTGCGCTGCGGCGCGTCGTGGTCATGGCGATCTCGGATCGGTTGTTTGACATCGACATGGACGAGGTGGCACTTCAGCAGTCGTTGGACCAGATCTTCGCCCAGGCGCTGGTCTACCACGGCTTCACGGCATACATGCGCGACTACGAGGTGATCGTCTACGTGACGGCGGATCCCGGCACCGGGATTACGCCGGCCCACCTGCGGTACCTGTTCCGGCACTGCGTCGAAGCGAGGGTCGAGACGACGGTGACCGTCACGACGTGGACGAAGTCGCTGGACGACCGCCTCATCGACTACGGGACCGGCGTCGACCTCGACGGCTATGTCTGGGGAGTGAGGTGGCAGCAGCTGTATCCGGGCGCAACGATCGTCTCGAACTCGCCGCGGGCACGGCAGTGGGCTGAGTCGATTGGCATCGACTTCCACGAAGTCCGGTTCGAGGCCAATGCCCACCGCCTCACGCTCGTCTTCGCTGATCTGCAAGTGGATCAGGTTCCGGTCGGGTACGCGCCGTTCACCCTGCGCGACGACCGCCCGTCGCAGCTTCCACCCTCAACGCCAGCGCCGGCGCCGCCGGTGACGGTTGCCCGGACCACCGACCGGTCGGCACCCGGCCAGATCGCAGGACGGTCGTGACTCTGCCCGACCTGCCGCCGCCCCGGCCGGACCTGACCCCAACGGCCGGCTTGGCTCGCGGGCCCAGGTCCGCCCTCGCCGCGCCATCCCACCGCCACCGCGGAAACCCCACCCTCACAACGGAAACGGAGTACCTCGATGTCCACCCGCAGCTACGTCGGCGTCCTCGACAGCGACGCGCGCACCTACCGGGCCCGCTACGTCCATTTCGACGGCGCCCCGGACACCATGCCCTACTTCATCGCCGCGGTGTGGTGGCACACCTTCGACCGCGATGCCACCGCCACCGGGCAGGCGCTACTGGCCCATGACTGGCTTGTTGACCGGACTACGGAGCGACACGCGGCGTGTCCCGGGCAGGCATTCGGGCTCTCGCCTGTAGGACCTCAGACAGGCCTAGCTAGCGGCGCCCGGCGTGCAGCCAAGGGCTCAGCCGGCCGGAGACCACCGGCATTCGAACCGGGCTCATTCATGATCGGCAGGACACCTCTCAACCCATCCAACACGAGTCCCATTGGTCATAGGATTCTGGTTGATCGGATTCCGCAGCTGACGGCCAGCGCTGGCGCGCACCATCGCGGGCGGATGGGAGTCGCGGATGCGCTCGGCGCTGGTTGCGGGGCACGTCTGTGTCGATCTTGTGCCCGGCCTGTCGGCCATGCCCACCATCGGTCCCGGTGAGCTGGTCGAGGTGGGTCCGCTCGGTGTGTACGCCGGTGGATGCGTGGCCAACACCGGCGGTGACCTCGCTGCCCTGGGTGCGCGGGTGCAGGTCGTCGGCGATGCCGGCGACGATGAGCTCGGAGCGCTGCTGGTCCGGATGCTGGCCGCTCGCGGTGCCCGCACCGACCAGGTTCGGCTCATCGCCGGGCAGTCGACGTCCTACTCGCTGGTGCTGCAGCCTCCCGGCGAGGACAGGTCGTTCTGGCACCACGTCGGGGCCAACGCCGCCTTCGACGGCTGCGGGTTCAGCCTGACCGGCGTCGACCTGCTCCACGTCGGCTATCCGTCGCTGCTGCCGGTACTCGTCGCGTCCGGTGGAGCCGCGCTCGAAGCGCTCCTCGCTCGTGCGCGGGCGGCCGGGCTGAGCACCTCCCTCGACCTGGCGGTGCTCGACCCCGCGTCGCCGGCCGGCCGGGAGGACTGGCCGGCGCTGCTCGCGCGGGTGCTTCCGCTCGTGGACATCTTCACACCGAGCCTGGACGATGTTCGTTCGGCCCTGCATCTGGACATCTCCCGCACGCAGGCGGACCTGCGCCGCACCGCAGGACAGATCCTGGACCTGGGTCCCGCGGTCGTGATGCTGACCGCCGGTGCCTTCGGCCTCCAGCTCAGCACCGCGGACCCGTCGCGACTGGCCCGCGCCGGCGCGGTGTTCGCCAACGATCCGGTACGGCAGACGCAGTGGAGCGATCACGACCTGTTCGTGCCGGCACCGCCGGTCCCGGTGCGGACCACCGTCGGTGCGGGCGATGCCGCCACGGCCGGGCTGCTCTACGGGCTGCTGGCAGACCTCGACCCCCTGGCAAGCCTCCAACTCGCCGCGCGAACGGCGGCATCGCGGGTGAGCGGAGTCCCGATCCAGCGACAACCGCCGGGGTGAATACGGCTCGCTGTTCACGGGGGATCGGTCAGCGTGACGACGACGTTGCCCTTCTTGTGTCCGGCGTCGACGTACCGGTACGCGTCGGTGATGCGGGGCAACGGGTAGCGCGCGTCGATGACCGGTACGAGTGTCGATGCCTCCGCGAGATCCCTGATGGACAACAGGTCCTTGCGCTTCTCGCCCGGGTTCGCAAGCCGGTGAACGCGACCACGGCCTTCCTGGCCCCGAACCTCGATGTCCACGGCATCTGGAGCAGGATCGCCGGGGAGGGGGCAGTGGTCAGGTAGACCCCTGGACGGTTGAGCGCGCCACGGCAGCGGGAGAACGAGCTCTTGCCGGCCACGTCGAAGATCACATCATAGGTCTGTCCGGTCCGGGTGAAGTCCGTTTGGTGGTAGTCGATGACCGTGTCGGCGCCGAGCTTGCGGACCAGCTCGGTGTTCGCGCCGCTGCACACCCCGGTCACCGTCGCTCCGAAATGCTTGGCGAGCTGTACGGCGGTGGTGCCGACCGCTCCGGACGCGCCGTTGATCAGGATGGTCTGCCCGCGTTGAAGGTTCGCCTTGTCCCGCAGGAAGCACAGTGCCGTCCCGTCGACCAG
>Ga0137379_10007227_pt1 | contig 10524 bp, 10 predicted proteins | sample SagtaG_18_FD_104812 | JGI IMG/M metagenome (GOLD analysis project Ga0137379, IMG submission 104812) | Vadose zone soil microbial communities from Sagehorn Ranch, Mendocino, California, USA - Sage2_L_80_16 metaG | ecosystem: Environmental > Terrestrial > Soil > Vadose zone | place: USA... | reverse complement strand
TGGTCAGCGCCACGTGCGCGCCGGCGTCTCCCAGGCCGAGGACCACGTGGGGATTGGTCAGCATCGCGGCGACGGCGTCGAGGTCGGAGTTGAGGACGGGGTAGTACAGCAGGCCGAGGCCGCCGGTTTCGACCGTGAAGTCGACGAAGGCGCCTGCGGGCGTGGTGCCCCGGCGCGCAGCCTCGGCGGCCAGGCTGTTCTCCGGCCGCACGTCGTAGTGGGCCACGCCGGGGGGCAGCAGGAACAGCTTGGCCGGGTCCTTCGGCGCCAGCGGGCCGGACTGGCCCGCGCTGGCGTCGGCTTGCTGGGCGAGTGTGCGGCGCAGGGCCTCGTCGGCCAGGGCCTGCACCCGGTCCGGCCAGGGCTTGGCCATGAGCTCGGCCCACCCGGGCACGGTGTCGTACGGCGTCCGGCCCACCAGGCCGTACAGGATCGCCGTACCGCGGGCCGATGTCTGCGGTCGGAGGCTGGCCCCCCTCCCCCGGGCGGCGGCGACCTGCTCCATCACCCAGGACCACAGGCCCGGACGGCGGTCGCTCTGCGTGATGGCGAACGTCAGCGGGCGGCCGGACGAGCGGCTCACTTCCTCCATCCACGCCAGCTCGGCCACCGAGTTCTCCCGCGCCGCGCCGTCGCGCTCGCCGATCCGCGGCACGACCTCGATCACGCCCTTCCCGCGGGTCCCGAGGACGGCGGCGATGCCGGCGAGCTCCTCCGGACGGGCGAACGTGCCGGGCAGCGGCGTCCCGTCCGGCACGGTGTGCAGGAAGCTCCGCGACGTGGAGAAGCCAAGTGCTCCGGAGTCCATGGCCTCGGCGAGGACCGCCGCCATGCCGGCGATGTCGTCCTCGGTGGCCGGCGCCTCATCCAGGCTGCGGGCGCCCATGACGTAATACCGCAGGGCCGCGTGGCCGATCATGCCGCCGACGTTGACGCCGAGCCGACGCCGACCGAGGATGCACAGGTAATCGCCGTAGCTCTCCCAGCCCCAGGGCAGGCCGGCCATGATCGTGTCGGCCGGGATGTCCTCGACGGAGTCCATCATGCCGGCGAGATACTTCTCCTGGCCGGGGCGGATGGGGGCGAAGGTGACACCGCAGTTGCCGAGCACCACCGTCGTCACGCCGTGCCAGCACGACGAGCTGGCGGCCGGATCCCAGAACAGCTGGGCGTCGAGGTGAGTGTGGATGTCGACGAAGCCGGGCGTGACGATCCGGCCGCTGGCGTCGATCTCGCGCTCCCCCCGGTCGCTCACCACGCCCACCTCGGTGATGCGGTCACCGTCGATGGCGACGTCGGCCCGCGTCGGGGCCGAGCCGGTCCCGTCGACCACGTCGCCGTGGCGGATCACAATGTCATGCATGGCTCGCGTCCTTCTCTTCTAACGGAGCATGTACTTACTTACAATAGCTCGCAGGCCCCCGGGCGTCATCCCGGGCAACAGGAGAGAGTGTGCGTTTACTTTGCTAGAGTGACCGTGGGGTTCGGACGCTACCTGCTCCGCCGGCTCTCTTCGGGAGTGCTTTTGGGATCGATGGATGGCCGCGTGACGATCGTCACTGGCGCGAGCCGTGGCATCGGCCGGTGCATCGCCGAGCGGTTCGCGGCCGAGAGGGCGGCGGTGGCGCTGGTGGCCCGGACGGCCGTCCCTGGTACGTCGTCTCTTCCCGGGTCGCTCGAGGAGGTCGTGAACCGCATCCGGGCGCGCGGGGGCCGAGCCGAGGCCGTACCTGCCGATCTCACCGAGCCGGAGGACATCGAGACAGTCGTGGCCCGGGCCACCGAAGCGCTCGGACCGGTGGACACCCTGGTGAACAACGCGGGCGTGAACTTCTACGGGCCGGCCCTCGACATCCGCGGGCGCCGCTACGCGCTGATGTTCCAGATGATGGTCCATGCCCCGTTCCGGCTGTGCCAGCTGGCGATTCCCGGCATGGTCGAGCGCGGACGGGGCTGGGTGCTGAACATTACCTCCAAGCAGGCTCGCCATCCGAAGGGACCTCCGTACCCGGATTGGGCGAGCGACGGCTGCGTGCCATACGGGATGTGCAAGGCGGCGCTGGACCGGTTCACGACCGGCCTGGCGGCGGAGCTGTACGGCTCGGGCGTGAGCGTCAACGCCCTCGGCACGTCGGGCTTGGTGATGACGCCGGGCGTGGCGATGGTTTCGCCGCATACGCCGGACAATGCCCCGGTTGAGCCGGACAGCGCCATGGCGGATGCTGCCCTCATGCTGTGCAGCGCACCCACCGACACGGTCACCGGGCGTATCGCTTACAGCATGGAGCTGCTCGAGCGGCCTTTCCCTGATGGGCCGTGGGCGTTGTCGGGCACGTTCTGACCGATCTGACGCAGAAGGGGAACTGATGAAAGTCACGGTGGATCCGGACCGGTGCCAGGGGCATGCCCAGTGCTGGGAGATCTGCCCGGAGGTGTTCTCCCTCGATGAGGAGGGGCATTCGGTGGTATTGGTCGACGAGGTCCCGGCCGGGCTTGAGGCGAAAGCGAGCCGGGCCGCCGATAACTGCCCCGAGCGTGCGATCACCGTGGACTGAGCCGGGTCAAGGCCGGTCGTTCGGTCGTCCTGTTCATGATCGTGGCCAGTTCGGGCCGAATAGTGACCAAAACTGGCCATGATCATGGTCTAGACGATGACGGTACGGACGCCTTCGGCGCGAGTCAGCAGGGCGATGCCGTCGTTGATCTCGTCGAGCTTGATGCGCTGGGAGATCATCGATCCGAGGTCCAGCTGGCCGGCCTCGGCCAGGCGGATGAACCGGGGGAAGTCGCGCAGGATCTGGGACCCGCCGACCACGGACCCGGCCAGGCGCTTGCCCGAGAACACCGCCTGGATGGCGGGCAGCGTCAGCGTGTCGCCCACGGCCGGCATGCCCACGAGCGTCACCGTGCCCTCGGCGCGCGCCATGTCGAAGGCCTGCACCATGAGCTCAGGGCGCCCGACGACTTCGAAGTTGAAGTCGGCCCCGCGTCCTTCGGTCAGCGCCCGGACCTGCTCGATCGGGTTCGCGGCGGCCGGGTCGACGGTATGCGTCGCTCCCACGCGGACACTCGCCTCGCGCCGCCCGGGCGCCGGGTCGATGGCGATGAGGACCGACGCGCCGGCGATCCGGGCCCCCTGGATCACCGACTGGCCGACGCCACCGCACCCGATCACCGCCACGCTGGAGCCCGGGATGACGGCGGCGGTGTTGAGGGCGGCCCCCAGGCCCGTCGTGACGCCGCACCCGAGGAGGGCGAGCTGCTCGTCGGCGAGGTCGGTCTGCACGCGGACCACCGATGCCTCGTGCACCACCATGGCTTCGGCGAACGTCCCGCAGCCGCAGACCGCGGCGATCCGCTGACCGGTCCTGAGCTCGAACCGGAGGGCCGCCTTCACCACCGGGTTGAGCTCGCAGTGATTGGACATGCCGTTGAGGCACCACCAGCAGTTCCCGCACGCGGGCGTGACGGATGCCAGGACGCGGTCTCCGACCCGGACGCGGCGGACCTCGGAACCGATTTCCTCCACGACCCCGCAGCCCTCGTGACCGGGCACGATCGGAAGCGGGAGGGGCGACAGGCCGTTGATCACGTTGAGGTCGGTGTGGCAGATGCCGCTCGCGGTGACGCGCACGAGGACGTCCTGTGGCCCGATGTCCGGGACGGGGAGGTCTTCCATGACGAGCGGCTGGCCGACCTCGTACGCGACGACAACTTTCATGGCGAACCCTTACCGATCCGGTCCGGCGGCTGGCGGCTGACCGCAGCCAACCCCCTGAGTGAGCGAAGACTCACTTATCTTACGTAGTTGCCGCTGCTGTCGCCATAGTAGACTAAGTGAGCGCTTCCTCGCTTATGGATACCTGCCAGGCGGCGGGAGTGCTGAGCCAGATCCCCTGCCGGGCCGTCCGGAGGTACGCAGCGATGGACTACCAGCTGATCGACGCTGACGAGCACTACTACGAGCCCGACGACTGCTTCTCCCGTCACATCGAGGCGCGCTTCAAGGATGAGACGATCAGCGTCAAGCGGGGTGCCGACGGCCTGGGCCGCATCTTCCTCCGCGGCCAGCGCACGTTCATGAGCGTGATGCCCGGCGACTACGCTTCGGCCCCCGGCGCCCTGGAGGGCCTGTTCGCCGGCGAGGTCGCCGACGGGTTCACGCACCGCGAGGTGATCAACGCCAAGGACCACCCGGCGTTCACCGAGAAGGCGGCTCGGCTGGCGTTGATGGACGCGCAAGGCGTCGAGGCGACCATCATGCTGCCCACCCTGGGCGTCGCCGTCGAGTACGACATGAGGGACGACGCCGAGCTGACCTACGCGAGCCTGCGGGCGTTCAACCGCTGGCTGGAGGAGGACTGGGGGTACGGGGCCGACGGGCGCATCTTCGCCGTGCCGATGCTGTCGCTGCTCGACATCTCCCGCGCGGTGGCCGAACTGAACCGCGTCATCGAGGCCGGCGCCCGCCTGGTGCACCTCTGCCCGGGGCCGGCCGGGAGCCGCTCGCCCGCCGACCCGCTGTTCGACCCGTTCTGGGCCATCGCCGCCGAGGCCGGAGTCCCGGTCGTGTTCCACGTGTCGAACAGCGGCTACCAGCACTTCTACGGGACGCACTGGTCCGAGAACCCGGACAATCCCTCGCACCTGCAGTCACCGCTGCAGTGGGCGCTCTGTAACACCGAACGCCCGGTGGTCGACACGCTGATCGCGCTGACACTGCACAACCTGTTCGGCCGCCATACGGGCGTGAAGATCGTCTCGATCGAGAACGGCTCGAGCTGGCTGAAGCCGCTGTTCAAGACGGTCGACAAGGCGGCAGCGCTCGGCCGCCGCGGCTCGATGCTCGGCGGCCAGCTTCCGCCCCGGCCCAGCGAGGCCCTGGCGGAGCACCTGTGGGTCTGCCCGTTCCCGGAGGACGACGTCGACGAGCTCATCGGTGCCATCGGGGCCGAACATGTCTTGTTCGGCTCTGATTACCCGCACCCCGAAGGGCTCCGGGAGCCGCGTGACTACGTCGGGCGGCTGTCCGGCTGCGGCGACGCGGTCACGCGCAGAGTGCTCCGCGGGAACACCGCCAGCCTTCTCGGGCTGCTCGACCACACGCCAGCACTGGCGGGATAGCCTGCACCTGCCCGCTCAGCTCGCCGGCCCGGTCATGGCGAAGCGCGCCTCGACTTGGGCGGTCACCGTTTGCCTGGCCGGTTCGAAGTCCAACTCGGCCTCAGGCGGCCTCCTGCGAAAGCCGACGGCCATGCCCCGGAAAAGCGGTCTCGGGCTCAACCTCCAGCGAGGCCTCGCCCCTGACCGAGATAACCGGCTGCCCGTCCATCGCCGCTCCCTCGCCTTCGCCGCGCAATGCCCAGCCTAGGCTCCCCCGGCTGCTGGCGGCGGCTCCGTCCGCTCCTGGCCGAACCAGGCGGCCCGGTAGAGCGATGCGAGCGCACCGCACCTCCACGTCGCGGATCAGCCGCCCAGCGACTCCCCGCCGGGAAGCGTTATGTCAGGAGTCCTGGGGCTAGGCCTCCCAGCGTTGATGCCATGGGCGGCATCCGTGTGCATGCCCAGGATGGGATCGGCGCTGAGGTACTCGTCACTGCGCGTTCCGCTCAGGCCCCCGACCAGCGGCGAGCGGATCAGGACCACCACGCCGGCGCACATGACCGTGAGGGCCAGGACGTCGAGGGTCACGAATCCCGGTCCGGGTCGCAGCCGCTCGCCGAAAGCGGTGACTCCGATGACGATGCTGGCCAAGGGGTTGACGATGACGCTGGTGGTCCGCGACGCGGCGATCGGCCCCGCTGCAGGGCGCTTTGCACCAGGTACAGCCCGCACGCGCCGGTCAGGCCCAGCGCATAGGGGTCCCAGTTCCCGAGCACGTGAACCCAGCCGCCGTGATGCAGCAACGCGGTCAGGGTCTTAGTCAGGGCGGCGTTGCACGCGAACAGGACGGCTGAGGCGGCGCCGAGCGCAGCGGCCCGCCACCAGCGGGGGCCGGCGCGGCTCGCCGCGATGAGCGCCAGTACGCACGCCGCGCTCACCAGCGAAACCGCCAGCCACGCCCGGCCGCCGGGCTGCCCCGTGCCCGCAGCGGGCGACGCGGCGGCGAAGAAACCGGCAAGACCCGCCACGATGGCCGCGATCCCCGTCAGCTCGCGCCAGCCGACGCTGCGATGGAAGGCCGTCACCAGGATGATTACGAGGAAGATCAGCTCGCAGGTGAGCACCGGCTGGACCACGCTGAGCTGGCCATAGCGCAGTGCCGACGCCTGCAGGACGAACATGCAGAGCATGAGGCCAAAGCCGGTCAGCCAGCCACGTTTGCGCAGCGCGTGAGTCATCAGCCGCGGACTGAAGCTGGAACCGACGGGGGCCGACTCCAGGGCAACCCGCTGGAGCACCACCGCCAGGGCAGACAGGAACGCCGCGCCGGCCGCCAGGACGATTGCCACAGCCACTGCGTAGTCCTCCCGGCCTGAGGGTCCAGAACCAGGATGCGCAGCATCCGCCGGACAGTAAAGGGAACCTCATAACAAATGACACCAGAATTCCCGGGCGGCTCAGCGGAGGGGAGCTTTCAGGCTGCTTCCGGGTGCCTGGTCTGGCCACCGGTTGGTAGCCGCATGACGCATTTGTGGTTTAGCGTGGCGGCCATGGACGATGAGTCCTTGCGCGTCTCAGACGCCGACCGCGAGCAGGCTATCGTCGCGCTTCGCGAGCATCTTCTCGCGGGCCGCCTGACGCTTGAGGAGTTCTCCGAGCGAGTCGATGCCGCCCTGCGGGCCCGGTTCGGCGGGGAGTTGGCGCGTGTCCAGGACGACCTGCCCAAGGTCTTTGCAGAGACGGCCGGTTCGCGCCGCAAGCCCGCCCGCTTCACGGCGGCCTTGCTTGGTCATGTCGCGCGACGCGGGCGGCTCAGGCTGCGCGGGTGGGCCTTGGCCACCAGTGCCTTCGGAGATCTGGACTTCGATCTGCGCGAAGCCACGATCGATCAGCGGCGGACGACGGTAACGGTTCTCGCGGCGTTCGGTAACGTCGATGTCTATGTGCCGGAAGGCGTCAACGTGGACGTCGGCGGAATCACGGTCTTCGGCCACCGCCGGGACTGGGGCCGCGACGCCGGCCGCCCAGACGCCCCGGCCGTCCGTGTCCGCGTACTCGGCTTTGCCGGGACAATCGACGTATGGCGGGTACCGCACGATATGCGCGGCAGCAGCTACAGCGATATATTCCGCGAACTTGACGACGGCCGACGCCAGCTTCGCGCGTGAAATGGCCACGACCGGAGCTGGGCTCCGTCCCTCGACCGGGTAACCATAATCGGCTGTTCCGGGCCCGGTGTGCATCCTGCCGCAGGTCAGCCGAGATCCACGTCCGCGCGCACAATCGAGTAGGACGCCATGTCCCGCCACTTTCCAGCTCGGAAGCAGGATCCGCGCAGTGTGCCTTCGCGGGTGAAACCGGCCTTTTCCAACGACCGCTGCTCGGCTAGGTTGCCGACGTCAGTCGTGGCCGCGACCCGGTTTAGCTGGGTGTGCGTGAATAGGTATTCCGCCAGCAGCCGCTGCGCCTGCGTGCCGTATCCCCGCCCCCGGGCCCTGGCGAGCAGCCCGATCCCGATGTCCCAGCTAAAGGAACTCGGACCTGTCTGCACCTTGCGCCAGCTGACCTCGCCGATGAACTCGCCGACCTCATCTGCGCCGCCAAGTACCACGGCCAGCCTGCCGTGGTCTTCGGAGATGAATCCCTTCTCCGCAAAGCCCCGGCGTAGTCCGCCTGGGTTCTGATAACCAAAAAACCCGTACTGCGACGCCTCGCCTGGATCCACGTAAAGCAACTCGAGGAGATCAAGTTCGGCCTCGATGACCGGTCGTATATGTACCAGTTTGGCCACGAAAATATCGTAGCCGGTGAGCCGCACGTCGCGGCGCAGCCTGGGTTACGCGGCGTATCCGGTGGCCTTGTCCACCACCATCCGGACGACCACGCGGACCGCGCCGGGCCGGTCCTCACCGGGGTCCTTGCCGTCGTACTTCCATGACAGCCGGGTGTCAACCCGCCGACCGACGTCCGGCGTCATCGACACCCGGCCCCGCAGCTCGACATAGTTCTCCGGATCCGCGGAATCGAGCACGGTGACGCTGACGCGCGGATCCCGCAGCATATTGCGGTGCTTCACACGCCCCTGGACCGTGGAGAACAGCAGGTCGCCGCCGTCGCGGCCGACCCACACCACCGAAGTCTGCGGGCTGCCGTCGGGATTGACCGTGGCCAGGACCGCATAATTCCTGCCGTCGACCAGCCTGAGCGCCGATTCGCTGAGTGGGATGCCCATGGCGGCACGGTAACAGCACCGAAACCTCAACGGCATTGCATGATCATGCACTGATGTGCATATAATTGCACTTGTGTCCAAGGTACTCTCCTCCCTGCCCGTCGGCGAACGCGTCGGTGTCGCCTTCTCCGGCGGCCTCGACACCTCGGTAGCGGTCGCGTGGATGCGCGAGAAGGGTGCAGTGCCGTGCACCTATACCGCCGACATCGGCCAGTACGACGAGCCCGACATCGCCTCGGTGCCCGGGCGCGCCGCGGTATACGGCGCGGAGGCCGCCCGGCTGGTCGACTGCCGGGAGGCCCTGGTCGAGGAGGGGCTCGCGGCCCTGGCCTGCGGGGCGTTCCATATCCGGTCCGGTGGCCGCGCCTACTTCAATACCACCCCGCTCGGGCGGGCCGTCACTGGCACCCTGCTGGTGCGCGCGATGCTCGAGGACGACGTGCGGATCTGGGGGGACGGCTCTACCTTCAAGGGCAACGACATCGAGCGGTTCTACCGTTACGGCCTGCTGGCCAACCCCTCCCTGCGGATCTACAAGCCATGGCTGGACGCGTGCTTCGTCAGCGAGCTCGGCGGCCGCAGGGAGATGTCCGAGTGGCTAGCTGCCCGTGGCCTGCCCTACCGGGATAGCGCGGAGAAGGCCTACTCCACCGACGCGAACATCTGGGGCGCGACCCACGAGGCCAAGGTGCTCGAGCACCTCGAGGTGGGCATCGAGATCGTCGAGCCGATCATGGGCGTGCGGTTCTGGGACCCCACCATCGAGATAGCCACCGAGGACGTCACGATCGGCTTCGAGCAGGGACGGCCGGTGACGATCGACGGAAAAGAGTTCGCCTCCGCCGTCGACCTGGTGCTGGAGGCCAACGCCATCGGCGGCCGACACGGTATGGGCATGTCCGACCAGATCGAGAACCGGGTCATCGAGGCCAAGAGCCGGGGCATCTACGAGGCACCGGGAATGGCCTTGCTGCACGCGTCGTACGAGCGGCTAGTCAGCGCGATCCACAACGAGGACACCCTCGCCAGCTATCACAACGAGGGACGGCGACTCGGCAGGCTGCTGTACGAAGGCCGCTGGCTGGACCCGCAGGCGCTGATGCTGCGCGAGTCGCTCCAGCGCTGGGTCGGGACGGCGGTCACCGGCGAGGTCGCCCTCCGGCTGCGGCGCGGTGAGGACTACTCCATCCTGGACACTTCCGGCCCGGCGTTCAGCTACCACCCGGACAAGCTCTCCATGGAACGGACCGAGGACTCCGCCTTCGGGCCGGCCGACCGCATCGGCCAGCTGACCATGCGCAACCTCGACATCGCCGATTCGCGTGCCAAGCTCGAGCAGTACGCCGGACTCGGCATCCTCGGCAGCTCGCACCCGGCGCTGGCCGGCGCCACACAGGCGGCCCCGGCCTGGCTGATCGGCGTGATGCCCGAGGGAGGGGCCGAGGCGATCGCCTCCCGCGGCGAGGTCGCCGGCGGCGACGAGCTGCTTGATCACGCTGCGATGGAATCCGGCACCGACTGACCAGCCACGACCCAGATTAGTCCGCTGGCTGCCGGGCGACCTTCGCGGCCAGGAGGGCGTCGATCTGCTCGCCGCTGACGCCCAGTTGGGTGAGGACCTCCACGGTGTGCTGGCCAATTCCGGGGAGCATCAGCCGCGGACCGCCGTGGGCCGCGGGCTCTGCGGGGCCGCATCGCAGCAGGGGGCCGATCTGCTCGAAGTGGCCCCAGTCGGCGGTCTTGTACGACACCACCCGTCCGAGCTGGCGGTTCACCGGATCATCGAGGACGGCACGCCGGAAACCGTCCCGGTTCAGCGGCTCGATGAGCTCGGCGAGGAGTCCGAGGCCCCGCAGCCGACCGACCCACTCGGCCGCGGGCGCCGTCGCGAAGGCGGCTTCGAGGACCGCTTCCGCCTGGCGGGCGACGGCGTCGGCGGCGCTGCCGCGCAACGGCGTGTACGTCGCGGGGAGCGACGTGACCTCCGGGAGGGAGGCCAGCCGCAGCCAGGCCTCGTGGCCGGGCAGGACGAGCGCGAACCAGTGGCCGTCACCGCCCTGGTAGATGCGGTATCCGGGTCCGTATCCCGTCTGCCCCGCGTCAAGCTCGGGACCGCGCACCAGTTCGCCGTCGCGCTCGAACACTCCGCTTTGCATCAGTATCCCGGCGCCGAGCAGGCTCGTCGCCAC
>Ga0137379_10007226_pt1 | contig 10524 bp, 11 predicted proteins | sample SagtaG_18_FD_104812 | JGI IMG/M metagenome (GOLD analysis project Ga0137379, IMG submission 104812) | Vadose zone soil microbial communities from Sagehorn Ranch, Mendocino, California, USA - Sage2_L_80_16 metaG | ecosystem: Environmental > Terrestrial > Soil > Vadose zone | place: USA... | reverse complement strand
TAGAGCAACCGCCCCTGGGCACGGGCGAGTGCGCCTTCGAGATAGATCGGCTCAAGCCCATCCGCCCAATATTCGATTGCGGCTCGGTTGGGTTGGGAGGTCTCCTGGTCCGTACGCAAGACTGGCTGACTGATGTCAGTAGGGTGAAACTCGAGCCACGCCTCCCAGGTTCGGTCAATTCTCTCCTCGCCGCAAATCCGCACGACGTAGGTAGTGTCACCATCGCTGATCTTGGTGGGGTGTTCGCGGATAAGCATGGCGGCCATGTTCGCACCGGGTTAGATGTCACATAGGTAACATGCGTTTGATCCTCGCCGATGCTGCGATCTCAACTCGCCAAGTGGCCGGCTGTTCCATGCGGGGGCGTAGTTCAGTTGGTTAGAACGCCTGCCTGTCATGCAGGAGGTGCGCGGGTTCGAGTCCCGTCGCTCCCGCGACATTCAGTTGGCACGTAGAAACCGCCGCCAACGGCAATAAATCCGTTTATGGAAAACACAACCCTGGCGCGAGATTAATCATCGTCAGAGCACAAAGGCGAGGAACCTACCGTTATGGGTACCGGGCGTTTATGGCAACTCCTCGCCCCGCCCGTCCATCGAACCGTGAGCTGATCGTGACCTACAGAATGTCTAACGAGAAACTCGTCAACGGTGCCAGAATCGACCGCAAACGGGTTAGCATGCGCTCGCTCTTGCGGCCTCATATCGGCGCCTTGATTCTCGGTTTTATTGCGATTGCCGGCGAGAGCACCGCTAATCTGCTACAACCATGGCCGCTAAAAATTGTGCTGGATGACGTCCTTCGCGGGCATGAGAGCCATGCCTGGGCCATGCGAATTGTCCAGCGAATCACTGGCCCGGACACGATGGCAATTCTCGGGTTTGCTTGTGTGGCAGTGCTAGCGATTGCCCTGCTCGACGCGATCTGTACCTTCGGCGAAAAATACCTGACGACGAGCGTCGGGCAATGGGTCAGCTTCGACTTGCGGCTGGCTATGTATGCGCATATTCAAAGGCTGTCGCTGGCATTTCACGATCACAAGCGCACCGGAGATCTCATCAGTCGAGTCACCGACGACATTGAAGCCATCCAGAGTTTCGTCATGAATGGGTTGCTTGGAGTGCTCATCAACGTCATGACACTCGTGGGCATGATCGGCGTGATGTTCTACCTCAATTGGAAGTTCACCCTGATCGCGCTTTCAGTGGTCCCAATACTGTTTGCGATAGTCTACAGCTATACGCGGCGAATCAAGAAAGCCTCACGCGAAGTTCGCAAGAAAGAAGGAGAGATCACCTCGGTAGTCGAGGAAGTCCTTTCGTCCATTCGCGTAGTAAAGGCTTTTTCCCGCGAAGATTACGAGGTACAACGCCTGGAGCAGGAGAGCTTGGAGGCAGTGGATATTGCTCTCCGCGCTCGTAGTTTGAAGGCAAAACTGACGCCGCTAGTTGGAATCGTGGTCGCTGTTGGGACGTCGCTGGTGTTATGGTTTGGCGCGCGCCTGGTCATGGCGGGCGCTCTCACCGCCGGTTCTCTGGTCGTCTTCATTCTCTATCTCGCGAAGATGTACAAGCCGATGCAGGAAATTTCCAAAATGACCGACACCTACTCGAAAGCGGCTGTCGGCTATGAGCGCATTCAGGAAATTCTGCAGACGCACGAGATGGTGAGTGACGTTCGTCGGGCCCGGCCGGCGCCTAAATTTCGCGGTAACATTGAACTGAGCGACGTGTCCTTTTCGTACGAACCCGGCTCCCCGGTCTTAAGAAATGTCAGTATGCAGATGAAGGCAGGGGAGGTATCGGCTTTGGTTGGCCCAACCGGCGCAGGCAAGACCACAATTATCGGGCTGATCCCGCGATTTTATGATCCCCAGCACGGGGTCGTGCGGATCGACGGTACTGACATCAAGCGATTCCAGCAGAAGTCCCTTCGCAATCAGATCAGTTTTGTGCTACAGGACACCGTGTTGTTCCACGCTCCAGTCTGGCAGAACATTGCATATGGAAATCCGAACTGCACGCGGGCGGAAATCATGCATGCCGCCGACGTTGCAAATGCAAGCGAGTTCATCGACAAACTTCCTGAGCGATACAATACCGTGCTTGGCGAACGAGGGATGACGCTGTCCGGCGGGCAGCGGCAACGCATCGCAATCGCGCGCGCCGTGGTTCGGAATACACCGATTCTTATCCTGGACGAGCCCACAACTGGCCTGGACTCAGGCTCGGAGCAACTCGTGTTCGAAGCGCTCGAACGCCTCATGCAACACAAGACGGTCGTCATCATTGCCCATCGCCTCTCGACGATCCAGCGTGCCAATGTGATTTTTGTCATCAAGAATGGGCAGATCGTTGAACAAGGCAAGCATGACGAACTCATGCAGCGCAATGGAACTTACGCTGAGTTTCACAACCTGCAATTCAAGGAAGAAGAACTGTCCCGCGCCTCATAGCCTGTTCAGCTCCTGAATTCTGGCGATCAGTGTGGTGGTATAGGCCTCGATCACCGCCGGAGAATAACCTGCCGCGCGAAACGCCTCGCGAATCTGATCAGGAGAAAGTTGCGACAACAATGAGCCAATCCACTTCGCGTCGGCGCGCGGAATGTGCTTTCCCACCCATCGCGCGTGCAATTGAGCGGCGTAAAACGGTAGATCGAAGATGAAACTAAGTGGCGGCATCGTAGGAAAGCGTAAGTCAATAAAATCGGCGTGCACTAGATGAATTAGGCGGCCACGCCGGTACGCGTCGATGTTCCCCTTGGAATTTTTCTGGTAGTAGCGTCTGCCGGAACTGCCGAACGCCGTGCCCACATCACTCACTTCGTAAATCTTGCGATCGGAATTTTTCTTGTCCTCGAGAATTGCGTTGTTCTCGTCATCCAGGTCCCAATTGCGAATCAGGGCCATCATCACGCGCAAACCATTAAACTCGCGCGTCCCGGCGAATGGGTTGTTACGCCAATTCCAATTGCCAATTTTCTTCTGGTTCTCCGGGCGCCGCTGCAATCGCACGTCAGGGACATCTCCTCCATTACCAGCTAGGTTCTGCCCTCTACGTAGCTGTGCGGGCATGTTGTTCACGTGCAGCATTGGGAGGAAGTAGTTCTCGTTTGCCGTATAACCAACTGCCCAAAGCAGCCGGGTGGCGACGACTTCGGGCCTGGCCTCGTTTCCCAGCTTCACCCGCCATTTCGTGCCGGCAGCATCGCGCACGTCGAACTTTGGGTTGGTTCCGTCCATGTCTTCTTCAAGAAACTCCACCGGCGGCTGCGGTTGGTGTTGTTCTCCGCCGGGCCCCCAATACAGATTCCTCGTGCGGATATCGCCAGGATCAGTCCAGATCACTGCACCGCTGTCAGTCGGCGCTTGTTGTTGTTGCTGGGAAGCAGCAAGCGGCGATATGGCTATGACTACGATCAGAGCCGCAACTCCAATCGTTGGCAGGGAACAGAAGCGAGTCCAAGACTTTGGCATCAGCGATGTGATGAGTCCCGCATCTTGGGAGTTGTAGCTTGTAGTTATAGCCGCTTGCACCAGGGTTGCCTCGCATTCTGGTAAGTGGGCCGATTTTGGCATTGCTGACAGTGGTAATACGGCATCTAAGCAGCCGGAGGTGTTCAACCCGTCGTGAAACTAATGATCCAGCCGGGTGACGGCGCTGAACGCATCATGAAGGGCATTTGCAAGGCCAAGCAGAGTCTAGAAATCATGATTTTCCGCTTCGACCTTCACGAAATCGAGCGCGCCCTGATTGATGCCGTCGAGCGCGGCATTTTCGTGCATGCATTGATCGCTTTCACCAACCACGGCGGCGAAGAAAACCTAAGAAAGCTGGAAAAACGCTTCCTGGCCGGCGGTATCACGGTCGCCCGCACAGCAGGAGATCTGGTCCGCTATCACGGCAAGATGATGATCGTCGATCGCAAGGAACTGTACGTTCCCGCGTTTAACTTCACACGTGCCGACATGTTGCGCAGCCGCAGCTTTGGTCTGATCACCCGAAATCCAAAGCTGGTTGCCGAAGCTGTAGATCTTTTCGAGGCTGACACGAAACGTCAGGATTACTCGGGCAGCAACCCCAAGTTTCTGGTCAGCCCAGTCAACGCCCGCAAAGAACTTGCCAATTTCATCAAAGGTGCCAAAAAAGAACTCCTGATCTACGATCCTCGGATCAGCGATAAGGCTATGCTCCGTCTGCTCGAGGAGCGTAAAGATTTCGGCATTGATATACGCGTGATCGGCGAGGTGAGCAGCAGTCACATCTCGGCAGTCGAGCTAAAGCCCTGGCGTCTGCACACCAGGACAATGGTTCGGGACCGAAACCAAGTCTTCATCGGAAGCCAGAGTTTGCGCCAGCAGGAACTCGATGCGCGGCGTGAAATCGGGGTTATTTTCCGCGACCGCGCCGTCGTAAAAGACGTGGTCCGCACCTTCGAAGAAGACTGGACTGGGTCATCATCAAAGAAGCCCCAACGCACCGAGCAGGCGGAAACCAAGGCAGCGGAGAAGCTGGCCAAAACGGTTTCCGAAAGCATTCCGCTGAATCCAGTAGCCAAGAAACTCGCTAAGTCAATCAAGCAACAAACTAGCGGCAAAGTAAACCAGAGAAAGATCCGCGTCACAGTGAAAGACGTGATCAGGAGCGTGGTGGAGAGGACCGCTCGCGAAACTGCTGAAGAAGCGGCAAAGATCACCGCAAACGCGAGCTAATTATTGATGCGCCCTTATGGGTCAAAATCGCACTTACTGGTAGTTCTGGCAGTGCTCGGTTGTGTATTGAGCTCCGCTCAGGCGCCCGCTCCCGGTTCTAATGCGGCTAGGCTCTCAAGCGAATTCCAGGAGCGGGCCAGGCAGTATCTCGATTTGCGGAAAAGAGTGGCTGGAACATCGCCGTCTCCCACCAACTCTCTTGAGAAAATCGCCGCGAAACAGCGCGAATTAGCCAACAAGGTCCGCATAGCGCGCGCCGGAATCCCGCAAGGCGCGATCTTTACTCCACCAATCGCGCAGTTTTTCCGCGACCAAATCACCAGTACCCTGCATGGTCAGAATGGCGCGAAAATTCGCGCCAGCCTGCGTCATGCAGAGCCGGTAAAGATGGACCTGCAGGTCAATCAGAGCTATCCAGAATCACTGCCTTTGCAGTCAACGCCTCCGAGTCTGCTGCTGAACCTTCCGCAACTGCCCGATGGGCTTGAGTATCGGCTGATCGACCGCGAGCTGGTGCTTCGCGACAACGAGGCGAACATCATTGTCGACTACGTTCCAAATGCGTTCCCTGAGCAGTAACCAATGCCGCATCGTACCTCAATATGGGACATCGAGAAAAAGGCGCTGCTGTTGTTGCTTTCGGTCTTGCTGCTGTCGCCTGCTCTGTCTGCCGAAGATACAAGCCATCTCGATATCAGGCTCCCGCTTCACAATAACTCCGTGCGCTTCGCCGTCATCGGTGACAGTGGTACTGGGGACAAAGAGCAATACGAGGTCGCCAAGCAGATGGAACTTTATCGTGAGGCTGTGCACTTCGACTTTGTAGTTATGCTGGGCGATAACATTTATGGCGGCCACGATCCTCGAGACTTTGCCCAGAAATTCGAGCTTCCCTATAAGCCGCTTCTCGATTCTGGCGTGAAGTTCTACGCTTCGCTGGGAAACCACGACGATCCCAACGTCGAGCGGCTATACAAACCATTCAATATGAATGGCGAACGCTATCACACATTTAAGAAGGGCGACACACAGTTTTTTGCCCTGGACAGCAATTACATGGACGCCAAGCAGCTAACCTGGCTTGATCAGAACCTGCGATCGTCGGGAGCGCGCTGGAAAATTTGCTACTTTCATCATCCCCTCTACAACGATGGCAAATCGCACGGCCCCGACCTCGACCTCCGCAATCAGCTAATTCCGCTCCTCAAACAGTACGGCGTGAATGTGGTCTTCTCTGGCCACGAGCACGCCTACGAGCGCATTAAGCCCGAGGACGGAATCTACTACTTCATCCAAGGCAGCTCCGGGAAGCTTGTGCGGAATGACTTCAATCACCGTGACTTCAATCACCGTGACCTGGTGGAAACCAGTTTCGACCGTGACCGCACGTTCATGCTTGTGGAGATCGATGGGGACAAGCTTTACTTCCAGACGATTTCGCGCACCGGCCGGGCGGTAGATTCAGGCGAGATCACGCGGCAAGGGCAGCCTGCAAAGGACGCGGCCGCAGGCCGATGACCCAGATGCGAACGTGCTGGGCTACATGGATTAAGAACGCGTCAGGGCCTTGCTTGTTTAGGCATGGGAGCGCGCCTCCGATTGTTGTTTGCAAAATCGGGTTCACGCTGACCGTGGTCAATGAGTCAAAGCGCGTGATTGCAGCAACTATCGTGGTGATAGTTTTCAGAGCGTGCACGCATCTTATCTTCCAGCAGCGGGGTGAAAAACCAGTGCGAAGGCATAGCGCCGCTGTAACGGATCTACCTGCGGCACGATCATCGGTAACAGTGACGAGTGTTTGTGTGCGAGATGGCTCATGTGCGTGTTGTAGACATACCGCCCTATGAACCAGCCCATCGTGCCGCCGGCGACCACATCTGAAGCAAAGTGTTTCTGCGCGGCGATTCGTGCCGCGCTCACGATCCCGGCCAGGCTGTACGCTGTTATGCCTACGATTTTCTTGTGCTTGTACTCATGATCCAGTAACGAGGCAATCGACCATACCTGAATTGCGTGACCGGACGGGAAAGAAGTTCCCCCGGCCCAGAAATCGCCGGCATTTTTCTCGTCAGGACGATTACGCCGAAACACCTCCTTCAAAACTCCAACCACAATCAAGCTGTCGAGCAGCGACTCGGTTCCCAGGACACCGATTTCCCGTCCTTTCGGATTGTCCCGCCAGGCTCCATACACGTAGGAGCCGGCGACGATGGGGATCAAAGTGTACGAGGCGCCGATATTGGAAATCCGTCCACCCCAGCGGACCTGCCCACGGCTGTTTTCAAAAGCATTTGCGATATTGCGATCGCTCGCAATCAATGCTCCAGTTGCAACTCTGGCACCACCCACTCCAGCGCATTATGACGATTGATGTGGAAGGGGCTGGTGAAAATATCTTCCTGGTCGTACACAATGTTCAGGAACAACTTTCGCAGGAGCGGTTTGGGCCGCTCTGTGTCCCCGGGATAAAAGATGCGGTCACGGCGATCTAAGACTGGCGGTGGCTGGCTTCCTGAGTCGTCGCTTCCAGCGTCGGCTTCGAGGGTATCGGTTCCTGCGACAAGGCCTTGACTGGCAGTCGGATGCGCCGGGGAAAACAGGTCATCCCTTGCGCTGGCCGAAGTTACAAGGGTCCCTGCAATGACGAATATTTGGAATAACCGGGGGGACTTCATCGTATTTCTTGAGTTACATCATCTTTTCGATGCGAAGTTGCAGTGTGGGTTGCCGAACAGTCTCAACTACTACACCGCATACGAGGAAATCCGAACCCTCGGGCTCACGAGTTCTCCAGCAGAGAAGTTCGCGAAGTTATTGCTTTCGTGGTACCCAGAAAACGGATGAGACCAAAACGTTTTAGATACCACGCAATTTATACGGGTTTGCGGAACAGCCCAGCCAAAGTTTTGAAGAAATTCAAACAAGGCAAACTGCCAAGGTTCTCCGACACAGCGGCTAGCAGGGCTCTAAAATGGGCATTCCCAGCACGATAGTGATGCGGCGATTCACTGCAGGGGTCATTCAACTAGTTCTACCGCCTTGTTGACCTGGGCGTCCTCTCCGTAAGCAAGCCTGTCTGGATCAACATCGATGGGTACGTCCGGTCGTACACCTGAACCTTCTGTGTAGGTTCCACTGGGACTGTACCACCCAAATATCGAGATAGAGCTGATAACCATTCCCGACTTTGAACATCGTCGACCCAAGGACATTCCCTCGGGTCTGTTAGCCAACGTGCATCCAGCTTGCTACTCTCGCAACTCATAGGCGACAAATGCTTCGTTCGATGGAAAAAAGATCGAGAGTGCTGACAGCGTCGTAAACTCCGCATCTCCCCGAATAACAGGTTGGGCTTCCTGCGGTTCTTCGTAAACAAACGCACAACCGCCCGACGGATAGTGACAGATTGCCGATACGGACTAGAGGCGCACAGCGATTCACTGCAGATTATTCGGGTAGTTCTAGCGGCTTGTTGACCTGTTGACCTGGGCGTCCTCTCCGTAAGCGAGCCTGTCTGGATCAATATCGATCGGGCTGTCGGGGCGTAGTTTTTGTTGCTGGTGAGTGAAGCCTGGTGCTGGTCTACTTCTATGGGTTTCTTGATAGTTTGGTTCCTCCTCCATCGGCGATTTTTGCGACAGTGACGTTCGCGCTACCCACGCTCGCCCGACGACTATCCGCCCTCGCAGAGTTTAGTAGCTGGCGTTTTGATTGAGATTCCTGCACAAAAAAGACTCTTATAAGTGAGAGGTATTTGTCTTTGGGACGGAGCCACTGTCCCGAATTGATGTTGGGCATTCTGTCGCTATGACCCGTCCAGAACATCTCGCAGCCCTCATTGATCTAGGTTACAACGAGCAGGAATCCCGCTTTCTCTACCTCGTCGCTACGCACTCCGGCTATTTCACCGTACACCAGTTTCTTGATTACACGGGCACATCGAAGGGCTGGAACGTGCACCAATTCACCAGCAAAGCATCCGGCTGGGCCACGTTCGGGCCGCCACTTGCGGACACCGGACATCGGTCTTCAACCTCTTTTCGCGCAAAGTCTATGGCGCTCTCGACCGCGATAACTTGCGCAATCGCCGCCGCCTTTCGAGTGAACTGATCCGAACCCGGCTGCTGATTCTGGACTTCGTTCTGGCCCATCCTGGCCTGGAATTTCTCGAAACCGAAGCCGAGAAAGTCGCCTACTTCCGCGATCTCGCCGTGCCGGAATCGCTCATTCCAGGCCGGGTCTACAAGGGGATCGGCCCCGAATTCCACAACCAAGAGATGTTTCGTGGACCGGTTCCCAGTGTTCTTTTCTGCGGAATCCGACTGTCCGCCCGGAGAGCTGAAACCCACCTTTGTATATTGCGATTCCGCCAACCGGGGCCTCCTCCACTACGTCACGCACCTTCGCAGCTACGAGCATTTCTTGCGACGGCTGTCCGGCTTTTACTTCGTTTACGCCGCCCCAAGCTCAGTGAAATTCCAGCGGGCGGAACAGTTCTTCCGCAGCACTTTCGAGGAAACCAGCACCGCCAATCTCCGATCCATCCCCCGCTATTCTCGCGTCCGGCGCCTCTGGGACGACCACAAATACAGCCTTCTCACGCGTGCCGACCGCGACCTTTTGCGCTACGGCAACCAACGTTACCGCGATGAATTCTCCGATTCGGTCTACCGGAAATGGGCCGCAGGAGGGACGGACGAACAGGCCCTGGAAGCACTCCTGGGAGCGCACCAGAACGCACCGAAGTGGAGGTTCCGCACCCATCTCTTGCCCCGTGACTACGACATTTTTGGGAGCGAATCCGGTATGGATCGCAGAACAGGAGATTCCAAGGATCGTTCTGTACCTCGTTCTGCGTCCCGTTCTGATGAGGAGAAGGCTAAGCACTTGTAGACCAAGGAACAACCGATGGAACAGGGACAAAAACTGTACGGGCAAAAACCGTTTCATGGCCGGGCGCGCGCTCAGCTCGCGCGCTCGGTCTTTTGCCGCGTACGAGAATTCAAGATCGTGATTGCAACCCTTCAGAGATCGTCTGGTCAGTACGAACAGAGGAACCGCTAACTCGCATGGACACGCACACGACGAGGCTGTCGGAGCGTGAGAACAGGCTTTGAAGTGGAGCAGTATCGTGAATCCAGCGGAAGACCAGGAACCATTCGTAACGCCTGAAGAAGCAGGTAGCTTTCTCAGGATCAGCCCCGTGACAGTGAAGAAAATGGCACGGGGAGGGTACCTCCCCGTGCACCCGATAGGAAATGGGCTTCGCAAGCGCTGGCGCTTTCGAATTTCTGAGCTAGTTTCCCACATGCGTTGTCGTGTACAGTCGGAATCGTCATCCGTGCGCGCTTTAAGGAGGAGAGCTTCTTGAAACGCACACAGCAAGACGTGGGAACGATTGTCCGCAAGAAGAGAACGCGAGGCCCGGATGTGTGGGTTTGGCGCTTTTACGAAACGGACGAGATGGGCATTACGCGAAAGCGCAGCGTAATGTTAGCGGGAGATGCGGAAGGATGGCCAACGGAAGATCATGCCTGGCAGGGGTCGAGAGAGTTTCGATACCAACGGATGGAGCGGTCTTCCAGTCAATCGTTCGGAGCATTGGCAAGGCGATACATGCACGAAGCAATGCCAGAACGGTATTCAACCAAGAAGTCCTACGTATCCATTTTGAAGAGACACATTTTGCCACAATGGGGCGAGGCTCCCGTGGCCGAAGTGAAAAAGCCCCTCAAAGTGGAACAGTGGTTGAAGGAACTGAAGCATTCTCCCAAAACGAAGTCCAACATAAAGGGTCTCCTGCATCGCAT
>Ga0137379_10007225_pt1 | contig 10524 bp, 7 predicted proteins | sample SagtaG_18_FD_104812 | JGI IMG/M metagenome (GOLD analysis project Ga0137379, IMG submission 104812) | Vadose zone soil microbial communities from Sagehorn Ranch, Mendocino, California, USA - Sage2_L_80_16 metaG | ecosystem: Environmental > Terrestrial > Soil > Vadose zone | place: USA... | reverse complement strand
CTGGAGGCGGATAATATCTTCACGGTAGCTTCTTGGCGCCTGAATGCGAATGCCTGCGTTGAGCAGAATCTTTTGTAGGGTACGACGGTCAGTCTGGCTGCGCATGGTAGCAAGTTCTGCACACGCCTGGATCAGCGTGTTCCAGGCAAGATCCGATTGTGCCGGGTTATGTAGGACGCTCCGCCGTAAAATATCCTTCGCCTCTCGTTCATCGGCCCCATCCGCGTCGACATGCAGCACGTCGACGCGGATGAATGAGACGAGCTTGCGAATATCGCTCTCTGCTGGCGCCTCTTTTACCCATTGCTGCCAGGAGCGAGAAATATGATCTTGTACCGCACGCCAAGCGTTTCGCTCCTGGTCATTTGTTGCAGCATCAGCGTTGGTTTGGGTCGGTAACAGGTGTCGAACCTTTTTGAGGAGTGATGGCAGTACCCTTTGAATCTGTGCAGAGCTGTTTGGGCCAATGATGAGCACAAGGTGATCTCGTTGCGGGTCTAATGCCCGCCTGCCGGTGCTTGACTCCCCGAAGAGGCCCGCATAGGCAATATATTGGCGGACAAACTGGTCAAGGCAGGAAGCCAAAGCAGAATCCGTGCCGGTGGTCAGACTAACGGTGTGCTTGGCTTGGATAAATACAAAGTCATCTGTCGAAGTACCGACAAACAAATCATCAACCGGTTCCGAGGTCTCGCAATGCAGACGTTCCAAAGTGCCGGTGACAGGAAGACCCCACGGAGGGGAAGCGTCCTGCTCGGCCAGGATGCGGACTGCTATCCATGCTGCAATACGGTTTTGGAAATTGCTTCCGGCCTGTGTTGCAGCCCCTCCCCCCGAAGAAGAGTTCCTTTGCGTGGCGTTATTCTGTTCTGGCAAGAACGATCACTCCCATTAGCTCCGTCCCAACCTCCTGATACCAATAGAGAAGGCCAAGTGCGACGGCATAGTCTATTGCTTTTCTGTTCGGACTTGAACGAGCTTTCAAGCAAGCTCAGTTTGTGCTGGGCTGCCAGGCTGAGCATTTCCCGCACAGACGCGTCCTTCCTGTGCAGCAGTTGCCGACTGAGCGCATAGAACCGTCTGCTACCATTGAACTTCTGCAAGAGATATGAAGGTATTCTCTGAATGGATGCGTTAAAAAGGGTAAAGACCAACACGGGCCTTTACCCTTCTTCATCGGCTCTATTGTAGCATGTTCTGTCAAGACACTTCACAAGGTAAAGCGTACTGGCTGCGTGGGACTCTTGTAGTGTCCAACCGGGACTTGTCAATCGAATAAGCAGCTCAATGCTGCTCCTTATACTGACAGCTATAGAAAGGAAGTGTTCCTCTTTGTTTCTTTTCTTACAGGATGTCATGTTGGCAAGATGTCCGATAGACAGGAAAGGAAGAATATGCTATAGTTCTGGCAGTAACTAAGTTGTTGAACGGAACATCCCTTATGTCTAACCAATAGCTTCTATGCGCAGGCCCTTTGTGCGATTTCTCTTCATTGAATGCTCTAGGTTAGAGAAACATCTGCGCCAAGTTGTTGCACGAAATCACACAGTAAGGTGTAAATCCCAGGATTCCGCGGGCGGAATTGGTATAATTCTTCGGGCCGTTCTCATGCTGAATGTCCGTGTTTTCAGACCGCTTTCTTACTCACATACCTGTGCTGATCCCGCCCGCGGAATCCTGGGATTTACAGTCATTACACCACAAGCTGTCATTAATACCATGGTTTTGCAGAATCTGCAAAACCATGCTTCCTATTTCGAGCTGCAAAACCATGCTCCCCACAAAAATCACACAAATAATTGAAAGCTCTTTTCATTAACGCTGGTCGCTCTCACATGAGCGTTTGCACCAGGTGCTGGATTATCAGACGCAAGTCTATATGTATGCAAGAGGTTCATAAGCTGTTTCTTGTAAGGTTGATTTTGTCTTATTTGCGTGGGAAAATGGTCTTGGCTTTTGGTAGCACCATAGTTTCCAAATTACAGTGTTAGGAATGTAAAAAGAAAAATGCCTTCGACTGAAACAAAAACAGGATATATTTATATCCTCCACAACCCTTCTTTACGTGATGAAACTTTAAAAATTGGCATTACAACACGTACCCCTTACATACGTGCTGCGGAACTTTCCCGAAAAACAGGGGTAGCACAGGAGTATGTTGTTGCGTACCTGCGATGGGTTATGCATCCAGAGGCTGCTGAAGCTAAGATACATACTTATCTTAATAGCTACAGGATTAACATGAAAAGGGAGTTTTTTCAGCTTCCTCTTGAGGATCAATACGCGCCGTCCGCCGTATTGCCAATGAAGAAGCGCAAATTGCGCAATGGTCAGGATGCCGTCACATAACCAAGGCTGATAACCCAATTAGATGGAATGCTCAAGCAGGTGATCTTTTTCTTTTCACTCGCTATAATACTATTTTCGATAGTCAGCCCACCATTCTTGACGTATGGGAAGCGCGCGACGATAATGATGAACTGCTGATTACTTCTGATTTTAGCTTAGATCCCAATTCACTTATGCCGGAACTATCAATAGCAGAAGACCAAACCTTTCGTACAGGTGACCGCTTAAGCTGGGTGAGCCGATCACGTGATGGAGTATTGGATGAGCCTTCTTCCCGAACTGCCCATATTGAGTTTTCATGCCCTGTTCGGATAATAGGGTTGTCAGTTCAACCACGAAATGCTTCAGGTCAATTTCCCATTTTATTTAGTGCATTATCCCCGCATGCGTCACCTGAACTAGCGCAAACCGCTTACGAGGAATGCTGTAAACTTGGCTTACCTCGTTCCTGGTCTGCCGAGGATGTTAACGAAACTTGAGCAGGTTTATGGTTGCCATAGGGTTGTTACTATTCGTGAAGCTTCTCTGCAAAACTATGCTTCCTCACCCAAGTGGCCAGCAATGCAAATGCCCCACATCATAGATAGCCGCCCTTTTCTGCAAGCTCGAACGGCACCTTGCTCTGCAAAACTATGGTTTTATCAATCTACAAAACCATGGGAATAATGACACAAGCCGCCCCGGCCATTCTTGATGCGCTGCCCGTCAGTAAAATCTACGGCGTCGGCGATGTCACCGAGGCCAGATTCAAGGAGCTGGGGATTACCACTGGCCAAGAACTGAAGCAACTGGGCCTGGGGCGATTACAGGAGATGTTCGGCAAGCGGGGTACGGACCTGTATCATTTTGTCAGAGGCTAGGATTACCGACCGGTTGAGCCGGAGCGAGAAAAGAAGTCGATCGGCAAAGAGACGACATTTGAGCGCGGTACAACTGATCGCCAGGAAATGCTCATGGTTCTGGAGCAGCTGGCGGAGCAAGTTGCGCAGCGCCTGGCCGAACTGGAGATTGCGGGTAAAACAGTCACACTGAAACTGCGGTGGCATAATTTTCAGCTCGTGACACGCAGTATGACCGTCGCTTCGCCGATCCAGTATGCCCAGGCCATGATGCGTTATCTGGTCACTCAGCGCCTGAAGAGGCTAGGCGCACTCGTTCTTCAGAGGCGCTCGCTCACTCACCTCCAAACAAGTCGCGAAGGAGTTGGCCTGGCCCCAGTATCCGACGCTCCTTAGGAGGGTTTCCCACGTCTCCCGCTCTTGTCGGGGGGGTGTTCCACATATACCGTCATCGTTCCCTGGGCGTGGGCCATCTGCCAGTAGACTACCGACTTGCCAAAGGAAACGCGCCCCTTGTCCATATCCGCCTTGTAGGCTCGCAACACTTGCTCGGAAAGCGCCACGCCCTCTGGCGGGCGGATGAACACGGAAGCCGCGCGAATCCAGGGGAAGAGGGAATCGCGCACGACGTCTCTGCCGAAGATCTCAAGACCGGTGCGAATGAGGGCCAGTCGCACTGTGGCTGGCCCAGGTGCTGGGGAGACAAGCGCGCTGTTCGAACTGCTAAATAGCAGGCGGCAGGAATAAGTAGCCGGGAGATGATACTCGGCCGCGAGCCAGCTCAGTGCTGTAGCGTTCACTTCTTCTCCTCCTGCTGTTGTTGGAGGTGATAGGATGCGGGCAGACAAGGAGCGGAGGTTGCAACGAGGTTCTCCATGACCGTGTGAAAGGCATCGACCGTTTCAAACGGGTAGACCTGGCAGGCATCACTCCTCATGGCTGAGAGACACGCGATAAAGTCCTCCATAAGGCCGAATACATCGGAGCACGGCCCACAGCGTTTCGCACCACAATCGCCCCCTGCAAGCCCGTGAGGTGGGGGAGCATGGCCGCTGTCATAGCCCCATCGGGGCTGAGCAACGTATCGTGCAGGGTGGAAAGGATGGCACGGTGACGGTTCAGCCGTTGCTGTTCGTCGACGATGGCCACCCGACACTTGTCGGTATCGACGCCGATGCCCACGCTTGCATACCGCACGATGATGGCATAGTCGCCCAAGCGAGTGGGCATCTTCATCAGCATCTGCCCCTCATCCTTCGAGTCATCGGCGCGAGTGAAGAGGTGCGATGTCTCATTCGAACGATTTGGCAGCCCGAGCGCGTATGCAGCAAGGCATCGCCTTTAGCAACCTCTACAAATTTCGAGTCACCAATCTGGAACTCGCGCCTCTCTCAGTGCGATGAATCGGTTTATCTAAAGTGTCGCATAACTCTATTGTTCGTTTACGTTTTGATACATTTGTTCGACCATTTTCAATATATTCAGTCGGAATGATAACAAAAGGAGAACGAGTAGAAAGATAATGGCCCGCTCTGACTCAGTCGCACTTTTTAAGTGTAGAATTGCCACAAGAGATGCATTATAATATATGAGATTTACTATTACCTTCCCTCAATCAAAATGGAACATACATTCTATTTTTGCGCTTCGTCGTATTTGTTTTCTTGGGGGTACCATCCAGGTCTCCACGTTTACCAACAAAGGAGGATCGGATCAGGTCTGCAAAGACATACTGGTTCGCAACCGAAAGTCATGAATATTCTTGAGGAAAGTTCTGACCATCGCGCCCAGGTCAATTATCACGAACTGCTCAGCGCCATTACCAGGACCGTTGAAAAATATCTGGACAATCTTTTCTCCATCTCGCAGACACAGATTATTTTCGACATCGATAAAGTCGCAAGCTACATTGCCTCGAAGTTTCATTCGAATATCATGCTTTTTGAACCGCGCAAGGAGCATGTCTTCGTGAGCACGCACTTTGCCGACCTGGCCGCGAAAACGGCCTTTACCAGCGATATTCTGCGCTTGCAGGCGCAGCTGCAAGAGCGATTTATGAAGTCTATTCCAAATGATGTACCCATACCAGATCTCCCAACATATTTTCGCAAGTTATTCACTCCAATCGATAGCTTTGCCCAGGACTCCGGCACAACGCCGAGTCTGCGCTATGCCAATCTGAAGAAGGCTTTTCCACTTAAAAAGCAGCGGTTGCACTTGAGAACAGTCAAGACTGAGATAGAGCCATGCCTGAAAGGACATAAATTGACTGTTCATGTGGAACGCCTCAAGGACTTCTCTGCGCAGATTACACAGGGTGTCCTGGCGTTCCTTCAAACACAGGATGAGTGCGACGAGAGCGATATCACAGGGGTACAGAAGGAACTGGAGCGGCGTAAACAGAAACCCACCTCCGATCTGAATCGCCTGAGCGAGGCATTGATCAGGCACTCGCTCGCCCGTCTTCACCGCGCTGCCCAGTTGCACTATCTGCGCTATCTCTACAAAGGCATACAAGAATGGCATGCTCCTGCTCAGAAAGTCTCTCTTCCGCTCTTACGGGCGCTCTTCAACCGCCTGGAAAAACTGGAGGTCTATATCGGTGATTCTCAGAAAGCAGATGCCTCTTTTCAGGTGTCCTACCAGGATGCAACTTTCAATCTGCGGGAGATCTTTACCAGGGCCGACGCCTTCGATACCTTGCCCATCATAACAGTCGTCGAGGGACTGCTGGGAGAAACCAGTGAAAGCGAGAAAGCGCAAAAAACCTTTACGTTTGGGCTAAAGCTCAAACTCAATGGGCCTGTCCAGGTCCATGGCGGGCACGGCGAATCTGTCTTTGACTATTATGTTGCCTTGCTCAACCCAAACAGCGGCCTGTATAAGCAACGCGAGCAAGAGACAGCGACAGACGCGCGCGAAAAGCAACGTTTCCTGGAGAAAGCCCTGAAAGTAGCTCTGCTTTATCTGTTTGTTTTCACTAAGATGGATGATGCGCAGTTTGACCCAGCTTCCGCTGCTGACAAGCTACTGGCCGTGTTGCGCGAGAACGACGATACGCAGAAAACCGCCGCGCTCGCGCAGCTCTATAATGACATTCGCCAAAGCGGTGCGCAGTACCTTGACCCCTTGCGTGATATGCTCATCGCCTTCCTCCACAATCAGAAGATCGGTTTACCTCGGCACGAAGAGCCGCTTACTCTCAACCTGCATCGCGAGATTCTCGCTTCCGACCTTGATAGCATCGTGACGCGCCATCATTTCTTTCAGGAGGACTGGGAAGGAAATGACGGCAGAGATGTGCTAAGGTATGTCTCGGTTGAAGGTGATAGCGCTGGCAGTGATGCTCTCTGCCGCCTCCCGGTCACCTTGATCTTCGAGACGACGTACTTTGATCTCGATCAGCGGCCACCAGATGAGTTCACGATGTCGTACTTGACCGACAAACTGCTTGTTCTACCCCTGGCGATCACCCCCTTTACAAAAGATGATCAACCCGATCCGCGCCAGCAGTCGTTCTTGCTCTCTAAAAACATCATCTTGAGCTACCGGCAACAGGATAAGGCATTTGGCAAGGACGTCGCCAAAGTGTTTGTCTATCGCTTTACCTATACGTTGCTGACGTATCTCTTTCTCAAAATGCTCCTGGACGAGAGCATTCCACGCGAGCAGCAACGGAGGGTCTTCTTGCCAGTTGTCTGCCTGCATACGAAGCCAGAGGCCGTTGATAGCGGACAGATCGACACAGAAGCATTCCTGCACAACTTCTCCAAAGTACTGGCGCATATGCTTGCTGAGGATTTCCAGGCCAGTTCCCAGGGCCTGGACCTGCGGACGACTGTACAGGGGGACAGGTATAAGCTTCCTAATGCGCTGGCCTCACTCTATAATACACTACCGCGTCTCTTTAGCGCGTCGGCGGTGCGCTCTTCCAATCCTCCCTTAGAGAAACTGGCCATTATTACCGTTTCCAGCCGCAGAGCCGACCTGAACAGAAGCAGTCCCCATGCCTACAGTTCTACCATCTACGGCGATGTTGTCGGCATGGAGCGCGGAGCCGATGGTTCAATACGCGCGCGCATCCTGACCACGTTCTCTGAGAATGCTGAGGCCACGCCCATGTATGAACATCCAGAGATCATTATCGAGCAGGTGCGCGCCTATTATCAACAAGGCTATCGTCATTTCCTCTACGTAGCTCAGGCTCCTTACACGAGCACGCTCCATCTTCCTTCCTCCGATGCCCGTACCGAACTCTACTTCATGAACGAGTCTGTGATCCAGGCCATGCGGCAGGTCGGCGAAGGAACGAAAGTCTATCCGATCTTCTGCGATAAGTACTATGTGGTGAAACAGCGCAGATCACCGCAAGGCACCCAAGGACAAGAACCGGATTCGCTCTATATCGACGATCTCGGTGAACTGAGTACCCTGGCCATCGATAAAAATAAACGCAGCATTCTCTTTTTTAATGTCTTCAACGGCCTGACCGTCAGCAAAAAGGACGAAATCGATCAACGTATCTACAACGGAGTCGTCTCCTATGGAACCCTGGTGAATATGTACGAGGATACCACCTACTATCAGTATATCTGGCAGGACCTGCTGGGCGAGCGTGCGCAAGGTTCACTCTCAACCACCATCCTCGACTTTCTGACTCTGCTGCACTTTATGCGCTATGAAAAAAACCGGCCCGACCGTTTCAAGCTTGATCCTTATAGCCGCATTATAGGAAATGATTCGATCGGCAAGTGCGCCATCTTCCCCCATGTGAACGGCAGGACGCGCTTTAACTCCCTGGGCTTTCTGACCCTGGTGCGTTCGGTTTTACAAACACAACGTTAGCAGTATGAAAAGGAAACGCCGACATGGTTGCACCAACACCGCCGCGCTCCGACCAGCCAGACCTCTCTTTCGCCGAGATCATGGGGCGTCTTTTTGAACTCGGGTTCAACACTGGTCTCCTGACCGCTATCGCACAGCGCACGGATCTGACCCATCACTTTGGCACGCTCTATGAAGATGATCTCAGTCACCTGCACTTACCTCCCCTGATCGAGGCTGCACAGCGATTTATCAGGCCAATCAGCAGCTTTGACAGGGATCTGCTGCAACACTGGGTCCACTTTCTCCTGCTCAAAGGCTACCTGGCGGGGAGCAATTTCCTGGTGGAGTTCCTGCAAACCATCTGCCAGGGGAAAGACTGGGAAGGAGAAATTGTGTACTTACAGTGCAGCGTGACTGGTAAAAACAGTCTTGGCCTACATCCTTCGCCTGGCATCGCCCAAACCGTCGAAACGCTTATGGCCCAATTCACGCATGCCGGTCAGCACGAGGCCGTTCTTAATGCCCAGGAAATGGCACACTACCAGGGAAAGGGGGAATTTCTGAACGCTGATACGCTCCTTCTCCTACGGGATCCCAACGGTTGGCGCTTGCTCTGTGTTGACCTCTCGGTCTTTGGACTGCGAACGCTGGGCGATACGCATGATTTGAGCCGTGTAAGTTCCTTGCGGGGTATGCTGCTCAGTGAAATGCGCTATCTCCGTTCACGCAGCGTCTTTACCAACCTGAGCATCGATACGAATGACGATGCGACCGCGCACGAACTTCTTTCTCGTCAACTCAAGCAGTATTTTACTGCCTTTAAGCGCCGTGACAAAGAGACCGCCAAATTTATCCAGGCCGCCAGCTATACCTCTAGTTTCTACCATTTTTTGCTCCAGAAGCAGATCCTCGCATCCGATACGCCTCTCAGCTTTCATGTGGTCGGCTACACTGATCGCGCCATGAACGCGATGACGCTCAAACGCGCGCAATTACCGTTGCTGCAAACCTGCGCTGCTATCTATCAGCAGCACCATTCTGACGAAGAAATTGACGAGGCGCGCCGTGAGGTGATCGGCACGATTGAGCGCACCGCCAATCGAAGTTTTCAGCGCATGGGAGAGCAACAGTTCGCAACCAGACTGCTCAAGCTGGCAGAGCAGGGTGATCAGATGTCCGTGCTGGATCATACCGAAACACTCGATCATTTTGTGAACACGGTTGCTCCATTCGATCCAGCGCTGCTCTCACCCGCGATACGTGAACACCTACCTGCTGATACGCACGTTGCTGCCTCAATCCGCGATATGCATCGGACCCTGGTCCACCAGGAACTCGCCAGTCCCGACCTCTATCTCTTCCTCACCGGCCATCCTGGCATCGGAAAAACTACCGCCATTGCCCGGTTTCTGCAAGAGCGAGCGCGCCAGGGCGAGGGCTTTCTCTTTCTTTATATCAGCCCACGTAAGCAGGTGAACCTCGATATCTTTGAGAAATTCCGTGAAGCCCCAGGCTGCGCCAACTTCTTTGGTCTGACGACGAACTCCTTAGCCATCCGTAATAACCACCCTCGCCCAACTGTCCACTACTTCTCCGATCTCTGCCAGGATACTTTTCAGACCAATGGAGTTACCTTTTTGCCTGCGGAGCAAGTAGAAACGGCACGGTTCAAAGATTCACTGCGACGACTCGAAGAAATTCAGGAAAACCTGCTCATTGATAAGGGCGAACAGGTAAGTGGTGTGCTCAAAAGCCTCTGCAGCGGGCTGGCCGCAAGTCTTACAGATACCTTTCCTGCTGCCCGCACCCCTTCTAACGCGCAACCGCACCCACTTTCCATCGTGGCAACCGTAGCGATCCAATCGCTCAAGCGCACCGCCAACGGAAAGAACACCCTCCAGCACCTGGACAGCATCTTCAAGTCGGCTACTGCCAATGGGAAGATTTTGCCAGCCAACATGCGCCAAATCAGCCAGCGTATTCGCCATTTCTTTGTGATGATCGATGAAGTGACCGGCGACGAGGGTGGAGCGGAATTCCTGGACGGGATTCACACCTTCATCCATAAATACCAGCTTGCCTCCTACGGTATCAACGCCAAGATTATCGTCGCCGACGCCTCGATTGTGGATACCGACGTCATCAAATCGCACCTTGAGCACACCGGCTTCGAACCGAACAAGATCTACTTCCGCCGGGTCGATCCGCAGCAGTCAACCTTTCCCTTGACCCGTGATGAAATCCGCTTCAAACGCTGCAAAAGCGTCGTCATTAACGCCAATGCCTATCCTGCCAGTTCCCTGCGTGTGAACTACCGCATACTTACGGATATCTTTCGCTACGAAGAAGAGCGCTACCTTGAGCGCTACAAAATCGTACGAGACAAGCAACAACAACTGCTTGTCGAGGATATTACTGCGCTGATGGAGCGTTCACCTGAAGGCCAGATCCTGGTCTACATTCAGGATAAGCAGCGCCTGGCCGAACTGATCACGACTATTACTCAACG
>Ga0137379_10007222_pt1 | contig 10526 bp, 16 predicted proteins | sample SagtaG_18_FD_104812 | JGI IMG/M metagenome (GOLD analysis project Ga0137379, IMG submission 104812) | Vadose zone soil microbial communities from Sagehorn Ranch, Mendocino, California, USA - Sage2_L_80_16 metaG | ecosystem: Environmental > Terrestrial > Soil > Vadose zone | place: USA... | reverse complement strand
CGGCGCCTTGCGAATCCGGTACGCGGCCGTCGTCCGCAGTTGCACAGTCCGTTAGTGGGTGCCGATAGCGCGCACCGCGAGCGCGGCCCGCCGTGCCAACCGTGCGTCGATCGCGGTGTTCTCATCGGCCGGCACCAGTTCGGCGTCCACGATCTCGCCTGTTGGCACCAGTTCCGCGCCGGGTGCCGTGGCATCTGTCGGCCGAGGCACGAACGGCAGCACAGTTGCACCGGTAGCCGGTTCGTTGGGATCGGGTGTACCGACCAGGGTGGGAGACATCAGGCCACCTCCTGACGAGTCACGGCGTGCAGGGCCGCCAGGTAGTCCCGGACCTCGATCGCGGTCTGCATGCGACCGCCGAAGGTGCGGGTGATCGATTTGGCGGACGGGGTTTCCGGTAGGTTTCCGGCCACGATCGCGGCGCGGACTCGATCGAGCAGCATCGCTCCGCGTGGCGACAGTTTCCGCTGGTTCATCGTGGTGACCGGGGTGTCCGGCTGACTGTCCACATTGGTCGCCGGACGATCGGGCAGGGGCCGCAAGATGACCCCGGACACGATCATCAGGTCACCGCGTCGGGCCGCTGCCCGGTCGGCATCCCACTGCGCCCGGATGATCAGCCGTGCGAGTCGGCGGTCCCGCCGGGACGCGTTCGGTCCGACGCCGTACCGGTCGGTCCAGCCGGCCCGCCATGCGGCCTCGTGATCCGTCTCGACACCACGTGCGGCACCGATGGACAACGCGGCCAGCGACAGCGCCGGGAACCGCAACCACCGAACCAGTGCGACGCGAGCAGCTCCAGCCGTGCGGCCAGTCGCGGCGTGCCGAGCATGTCCGGCGGTCAGCTCCCACAGGCCGACGCCGAGCAGGCTGGACAAGGCCAGGCCGGCACCGCCGATCGGTCCGTAGGCCGTAGCTCCGTGCCAGTAGTTCATTCCGGCCGCCACGCTGGCCAGGACCCACATCCACACTCGCAACCGGCCGGTCGGCTGGCCAGCCGAGATAGCGCGATGGGTGAGGTAGGCCAGCCACCAGGCTCCGCCTTCCAGCGCGACCGGGTAGACCCAAGCCAGGCCGGCCAGGTGCAGCACAACCCGCGCGGTTTGAAGCTGGCCGTTCCAGCCGATCAGGATCGGCGCACCCATGGCGACGGCACCGACCATCGCCGGCACGGCGGCGGCCAAGCGAGCCCGGACACGGCCGGCGGTCTCTCGCAACTCGGTCCAGCGGGCGGCTCGCTCGGTCCGTGCTGCCTGACGTTGTGCGGCCTGCCGGGTGTCGGCCGCAGCACGCTGGCGGTCGGCCAGGTCGGCTCGCGCCGACTCGATCTCGACCTGTCGCAACTCGACCTCGGCCAGTCTGGCGGCAGCGTCCGCCCGATGCTGGTCGGCCACTGCTGCGGCCACGTGGCGCTCGGCGCGTCGGTCGTAGAACGTTGTTGTACTCATCGACGGTGCCCCCTCCGGCTGGTCGAGATGGTCGTGACCGTCAGGGCCTTGACCGCAGTGGCGGCTGCCAGCAGAGCGGGCACCGCGAACGCACACACCATCAGTGGAATGTTGTTGTGTGCGAACCGGATGACCGCCAACTGAGCGCCGGCGATCACGGCCGCGCCGATCAGCACTCGGCCGACCAGCGACGCCGTGCGTACCGCGTCCTCGGCCGCGTTACGTGCCCGACGTCGAGCGCCGGCCAGAAGCACCAGCAGGCCGATCGCGGCCAGGCCGCCAACGCCGAGGATCAATTGGTGGTGCGTCATGCCGACCACCGCCCGGCCCCGTCGTCGGCCGTGTCCGTCTCGGCCGGCTGGCGTAGGACCGCCGGCAGGGACCGGACCACCTGGCGAACGTGCCGCCGGTTACGGCGCCGGCCGGACGGGTCCGCCGACAGCCACACCGGCCGCGACGGCACGTCAGGAACTGGTACAGCGAGATCCAGTTCGTCCAGCATTTCGTCAATCGCCTGTTCAGACAGGCCGTCCGGCGCGTGCCGGTGCTCGATTGGCCCGGCCGGCAACGACCGGGCGATCGAGGGGGGTAGAGAGCCGTACCTCATGTCGTCGTGCCTCCGATGTAGTGACCTTGCAGGTTCGAATGTTTGCATTCAAACATGCGATGTGTCGGACGCTACAGCAGCGACGGGCAAGAGGCAAGAAGTTCGCATGCAAACCTACAAACATGCTGTACGATGGGGTCATGGAACCTCAACGGACGGCCGTCAGCGGGCCGCTCAAGCTCCAGATAGCCGACGACATACGGATGCGGATCGAGCGCGGGGACCTGGTCCCCGGCGACTCGCTCCCGACGATCGAGGAGTTGTGCGAGCAATGGCACTGCTCCGCCAACCCGGCCCGGGAAGCGATCGCGTTGCTCAAGCAACAGGGGCTGATCAGCACTGGTCAGGGCAAGCCACCGGTCGTTCGGGCGCCACTGCGCCGGATCGTTCGCTCGTCGGACCGTCACCAGGCCGAGAAGGATCTGGCCCTCGCACCAGAAGGGGAGCGGCAGGCGATCGGGGTAGCCGAGACGGACATGGGCGCCTCGCTCGATGAGCTGAAACTCAAGGTCTCGTTCGACATGATCAAGGCCGACAACGAGCTGTCTGGCGTGTTCGACATCAAGCCGGGGGAGAAGCTGCTCCGACGCGTCTATGAGATGGTCGAACCACGGTCGCGACGGCGCCAGTCTTGGAGCGTTTCCTACCTTCCGCATGCGCTGATCAGCGGTAATCCAGCGCTGCTGGACGAGGCAAACGAGCCATGGCCGGGCGGGACGCAACACCAGCTCCACACCGTGGGGATCGAGATCGCTCGCATGGTCGACGTCGTCACTGCGGCGATGCCGACGACGGCCGAGGCCAAGCAATGGGAGCTGGACGCGGGCGTCCCTATGCTGCGCGTGCGGCGGATCTCGATCGACACACAGGATCGAGTGGTGGAGGTGTCCGACGCTGACTTCCCGGCTGACCGGACCGAACTCCGCTTCAACACGCCACTGAAGCCCTGGTAAGCCACCCGGCAGCGATGGGATTGAGCGACAGCATGCGGACAGTTTCGATCTTGACGGCGGCATACGCGCCGACCGCGAAGTACCTACCGGACACGATCGCCGGCGTTCAAGCGCAGTCGCTACCCGACGGTTGGCAGCTCGAATGGATCGTGCAGGAAGACGGCGCCGAACCCGCGCTTGCCGAGCTGGTGGAACAGGCACCGAATGTCCGATACGAGCCGAACAACGCTCAGTTGGGGTTGCCCCAGACGCGCAACCTGGCGTTGTCCAGGGCTACGGGTGAACTCGTGCACGTGCTTGACCATGACGACGTGCTGTTGCCCGGCGCCTTGTCCGTCCTGGTGCCGCGCTTCGATGACAACCCGATTCACTGGGCGATCGGCCAAGCCGACGACCTCACTCCCGATGGACAGCGGATGCCGTACGAGTCCGCCTTGCCCTACGGGCTGCTAGCCGCTGGTCAGGTCAACGAGTGGGCGGGGGAGCAGGGCGGGAACTGGCCGATTCACTGTGCAGGACTGACCATGCGGACCGCGTCCGTCCGTGCCCTCGGCGGCTGGGTGGCGTCTCCGGCGGACGACGACCTCGCGATGTTCGCCGCGCTATCGGAGCTGACGAATGGCTACAACGAGCCCACTGTGACGTGGCTATATCGCCACCACCCTGACCAAACGCACCGCACGGCGACGTGGCGCACGTGGAGCACGGCCGGCCGACGAATCGCGCTTCAGCGAGCAGCGGCGGTCCGCGCCGCAGGTCTGATCTTCTCGGACGATGTGCTCAACTTGGCAACACCTGAACCGGTCGACGTCGGCCCGCTTCAGCCTAAAAAGGCCTATCCCAGCACCTAGCGGCCGTCCCGCAGTGCGGACCTGCGGTGTTGCCTCGCAACTGCCCTCGTCCTCCGGCCGAAGACCAGTTCAGCTCGTATCCGCGCTGGGCGCCATGATCCCGTAACGCGCATGCGTGCAGGGACACGTCTGGCGATACCTTTGACCACGCCAAAGACCACGGCGCCGGCTGTTCCATCCAACACGTGGATGACGAGGTCTTGCGTCATAGCCGCACCGTACTCACGCAACTGAACCAATCGGGCGACGTGTCACTGTTTTAGCCACCGGATCTGTCACATGTAACTAGCCCAATCGGAGGACGAGAGACCGATCGCGCTGGTCGCTAAACCCTGTGATCTTGAACACACGGCCCCTTATTGATTGAGGGCCACCCTGTGCTTGGAGGAGATTCTGTCTGCTCAGCGAGGACTCGACGGGAATGGCGGGACACCAATATCGCGATCCCAGTCGGCAGCTAGTCGCGTTCGGCGCCGGCCGGCCAGATCACCGTCACCCGCAATCCACGCGCGCGTGCCGCGTCGACAACGTCAGCCGTTCCGCCGTACCCGCGCGCCGGCTTGCCGTCCCAGACGGCCAGCAGCCTGTCAGCCTCGGCGATCATGCGCAGGCTGGCATCCATGTGTGATTCGGAGTCTGATTCGACATGGTTAAGGCGTGTGACGGTCGTGGCCTGCGCGAGCAAAGCGTCGTACACCTCGCGATGATCGGCCGGCAGTCCATCCCGGTACTTCTCGGCCGGTATGAACACGTGCAACGAGCCACCAACGTCGAGTACGGCTTGGGCGAACAGACTGTCGGCGCCATCAGCAAGGCAGGTCAGGCCGATCAAGTCACCATCAGCGGCCCGGATGCTGATCTCGGTTCGCAGCGCTGTGACGACCAGTTGCCGTGTGGCTGGCGGTAGGCCGCGATGCCCGGAGACGGCCAGGCGCGTCATCAGTTGTCCCGTTCGTACAGTGCGGACAAGGCGTCATCCAGCCCGGTTGCCTCGGCCGTTCGTGGTGGCAGGTCGGCACGGAACTCGCGCACCCGGTTGGTGATGCGTTCGCTGCCGTACGAACGCGCAACGCTCAGGGCCTCGACCGCTAGAGCGCAACCACCCGCAACGTCGCCGGCACGAGCGAGGACATGCGCGTGCTCGACCTGAGCAAGAGCCCTCGGCTTGGCTGCCGTTAGCGCAGGTCCGGCCGCTGCATAAGCCGTCTTGGCGCCTCGAACGTCGCCGAGACGGCCAAGCGCGCCGGCCTGGTAGCGGGCTGCCTTGGGCAGGTCGAATGCGAACACCCACGGCCAGCGCAGTTCTCCACGCTGGCGGTTGGTCAACGTCTCGGCCCGTCGCAACGCTCCGTTCGTCGCGGCCCGGTCGCCGAGCGCCGCATGCGCGCTCGCCAGCAGTGACTCAAGCCACGCACGAGCAGCGTCCGGCGTGCTGTCGTCCAGCAGGGTCGACGCTTGTTGGATCATCTTCAATCCGGCCGTCGGGCTACCGGCCTCCACGGCGAAGTGGCCAAGGCTTGCCGTCATGTAGGACACCAGCAGCGGGTGATCTGTACGACGAGCGTAGGTAATGGCGTCCGCGTACCGGCGCCTGGCGGTGCTCGTGTCGCCACGATCGGCAGCAAGCCACGCGGCCAGCCCTGCTACCTCGGACAACACCCGAAACCCTGACGACGTGCGCAACCGCTCGCGCACGATGCCGACCGCCAGGCTCATATGAGCGTCGACAGCGGCCGTGAGCTGGTCGGACGGCACGGCCGATTCCATCCGCCGGTAGTAGCTGGTCGGCCCGGACAGAATCTCGACCAATTCCAGCGCCGGCGGCAGCCCGGTCTGTGCGAGCAAGACCCCGGCGCTTGCCCCAAGCGTCGACTTCAGGAAGGTCTTGCGGTCCACTGAGTCAACGGTATCCCTGCGAGGCTGGTACAAGCCCAGCTCACTGTCCGTAACCACGTCCAGGATCGCGCGGAGCGCGGCCCGGTAGCGAGCGGCCGGCCAACGCGTTCCACCGCGCTCCCACTTCCCGACATGGTTCGCGTCGACGGCGCCGAGCTTGTTCGTGGACCGGTACACGTGGTCGTTGATGGCGTCGGCCAACTCCTGCCGAGTCATCGGCCGGCCGGGTGACCCCGGCGACTCGATCCGCATACGTGCAGCATGTAGCAGGTCGTTGTGTTCCGGCATTCCACGGCCTCTCTGCTGGACCTGATCTCAGTGTAGCCGGGGGAAATAAGGGACCAGAAATCCAACTTTCCCTGTGTATTCCCCTTGCTTGCCGAGCGTGCGCCGTAGATCCGTGGTCATCGCGTCGCGATCCTTGGAGCTGTGACCAGCGATTTTCCGGTACGGCAACCGGGCGGAACGCCAGAACAGGCCACCCCGACCACCGGACAATGGACCGTGTCGTGCCGTGACGCAATGGGAGCCGACACCGAATTGGCGGTTGACGTCAACGACGAATACCGGGTTGTCATGAGCCTGTCGCCCGGTCAAATCGCGGTCATGGGCTGGCAGGCCGCCGAGACGCTACGCGCACACTTGGCGGCGGCAATCTCGGCAGTCCTTCGGGGCGAGCGATGATGACGGCCACCGAGAAGCGATCCTGGTTGCGGTATTGGCAATCGTTCGGCCAGGCGTGCGCTCAGTGCGGCTGGGTCTTCGAACTGCACGAGCTGAGGCGGCCCTATCTGGGCGGCGAAGGAACTTTCCGCCAGTGCAACCAACCGTGCGATCGGGTTCCGGCGCTCTCATGGACGTGAGGGATCCGGCCGTACGGAGACGGCAACAGTGCGTCTTGTGGCTGGCTAGCCAATGCCGGTACGGCCCTGGTTGCCGGTGCAGGCTGGCCCAGGAGGCTGACGAGGCCGCTGCGAGGGCGGCCAACAGCCCACGAGTTCCAAGCCGGAGAGGAAGCCATGGTCGACCGGGCTGAGGCCGATGCCTTCGTTCGCGCGATAGGTCAAGTACTACGGACCGAACGGAAGCGACTGGGGCTAACTCAGGCCGAATTGGGCCATCGAGTCGTGCTGAGCCACTCTGTGATGTCCAAATACGAATCCGGCACCCGGCGGCCTGACTGGTACGGGTTGTTGGAATTATGTGCGGCGCTCGACTTGTCTCCGGCCAAATTGATCGCCGCTGCTCAGGGCGAAGCGTACCCGCTCGGCTGGCCGGAGTGCGTCCGGTGAGCATCGAATTGGCCGCGTTCATCGTCTTTGATTCCGGCGTCTTGCTCGGCGTGCTCGTCTGCCGGCTAACCGAGGCGTACAAGGCCGGGCGGCACCGCCGATGACCGGGCCCAATACTGACGGAGCCTTGGCGGCCGCTCTGCGGTGGGCCATGTGGTCGATGGACGACGCGGCCCACGACCTTCCCGCAGGCCGGCTGACGGCCGAGCGGTGCCACGAGCTGATTGAGACGTTCGAACTTCTGGCCCAGTTGTTCCACAACCGTGCCCAATGGTTTGACCGTCCCGCCGAGAGAAGGGAAATAGAGTAGTGCCGGACGGTTATGTCGAGCCCTCGAAGCCCGAAAGCCAAATGACCGATCAGGAAAGCTCGAAGACCTGGACGCCTTCGCAGCCAGCCAGGGGATGAAGGTTCCCCAGGACGGGCGGACAGAGGCTGCTGGTCAGAAGTAGCGCGCAGATGCAACGAGCATCTGGGCAGCGCACGACATGGCTGTCACACCTGTCACCCTGTCACGGCTGGTGCGCTGGTTGTTCAGCATCCCACTCGACCGGTGACGTGACATGCTGGCCGCTCGCGCCGGACAGGCATTCAGCGGAACCGGCTCGCGCACGTCAACTGGAACGCGGGAGAGGCATGCAGTTCTGCCAGGTAAGAGCCGTCATATTTATTTGGCGGCCCTTACCGTTGGCAGCGTCGCTCTCACGACTTGACGATTGGCCCATAGGACTGCCGCGCCAACCGCCATCGTCACCAATCAGAGATCATCCCGGCTATCCCGGCAAAGCGATCATCGATGCCACGCGGGCCAGTGGCCATCGACCGACCGGGTGCGGTGCCAGTGGTTGCCATCCATGCCGGTCACAGTGATCGTCGGAGTCCGGCCGTGATGGGCGGTCACGTGTACTCTACTTCGGCAGTTACCTCCCATCGAAGTCCAGCCACTCCACGTGTGATCCGGGTTCTCCCAGCGGGTCCAAACGGCGTAATCGAGGCCGATCACAAAGACCTGCCAGGTGCCGTTCGGGAACTGGTACCATGTCTCGCCGAAATCGCAGTACCACGAGCCGCCTAGTTGAAGCTCGAAGCAAATATAGGAGGCAGCCGACGATGTGGTGGTCCGCTGTGGAGCGGCACTGGCAGTTGCCGGTGCCGCGATTAACGGCATTGCAGCCAACACCAGCGTCGTCGCGGCGAGGCCAAAGTGTCTGGTCATGTGCTTCTCCTTCTCGCTCCCGGTGCGTCTCACCAGGAGCCGAAACCCTCCCGCAGACGAGACCGAGATTGCAAGACGTCCAGCGACCAAATTAGGACGACCCAAGTGGGTTGTTGGTCTGATGTGGATGATACTTCGCTCGTCATAACATGTTGTTACACAACAGAATGACGACCCAGACTGGTCGCCCCTCACCCGCCTCGTTGACGCATCGCCCAGGCGGGTTGTGCTACTGTTGGCGACGGCCCTGCGGAGACCGACGAGGTTACTGTGGGGTTGATTCGAGCCCTGAACGTCTTTAGGAGGAGAACTGATGAGTCAAGTCGATTCTCGACCGGGGCGGCAGCCCGATCTTGCAGGGTTGCTGTCAGGGATGAGGAATCCCGACAAGCTAGCCGACCATCCTTTGACGATCGCGTGTCTTGAGGCTGGAGAACGACTGCTCCATAGCGATTTTGCTCGTGACGCGGGCCAGCTTCCGCCTGCCAAGGGCAGTCGACCACCCTTCGAGGAACTCCTGGCGTGGTTGTCACGACGACGCATCCTGGCCGAAGCTGAGCGTGTCCAACAGAAGAGCAGAAAGAAGAACACGGACGCGGTACCCACTGAGTCGGCCTTCCGGCATCGGTGGGGGACGCAAGTTGACTACCTACGCGACTTGGTCGTCTTCACACTGATGCCACGCCTACATGGTCCCGATCAGGCTCAGATCGACGGTGCCCGTGGCATCGTCGAAAAGGTTCGCGATGAGGGACGGCCACTGCACGAGGCGATTGACGAGATCGCTTTCAGCGTAGTGACGGCTTTGATGCAGGACAAGACATTCCGCCTACAGTTGGTGTTCCAAGCCACTCTCGCTCACGACGACATCGTTAAGAACATGTTGCATCGGGTCGACCAGGCCAAGATTAGGGCTTGGACAGATTTCTATTGTTGGGCCCTGACAGAACTCGGACTCGGGTCAGACCGGTGGCGCCCTGGTACGGACATTAAGCACTTGGCCAAAGCGTTGCACGCAACCGCTGAGGGTGTGGTGGTCAGGGCCTTGATTTGCCCTGCTCTACATTCCCAGATTGCCGCGCAAGTACTCGCTGAAGACCCGCAGAAGTCGTCACTAGCGGTAGTCGTCAAAGCTCTTCTTGTTGCATTTGTCGATGACGCGGGTGATGGTATGGCGTTGAATCAGTCGGTTGACAGGCTTTCCCGGCAGCTCAAACAGGACGCGTAGCGGCGCTCGGTAGCAGGATTAGGGTTTGGGAAAGTGCGTAGCCCTCTATGTGGTCCACGCCTGGCGCTACTCGGAAGATCCGTTCGTAAAGACAACGCAGTAGCTCTATCGCGCGGCGCGCCAATGAGTTAAGGCTCGGGAGGTGCGTGAAGCGCACACGGTCACGGGTGTCGACGGCACGCGAAAACTGGATCTGGCCCACTTTGGTGAAACTGCGGACGGCCATGGGCCGCCAAGACGCAGGCTCCAACCAAGCCCTCGGTTCGATGCTATATTGTCTTCACCAATTATGGGACAGATCTAAGATTGGCGTGCCGTTGATAATGGGCAGCCGCACGTGCTGTTGCCCGTGACTCGCGCTCGTATAGAGTCGGCAACCCGCTCCAGTCGATTGGGTAAGCGCTAGACATGTGTTCGGATTGATGCCCATGCTTGAACAGGTGGGGTGCCCAACTTGATCGACAGGGCAATCGCACATGCCCCTGTTCCAGCCGGCCTGATACTACTCGCCGATCTGGCGCTGGTGCGGTTTCTTACTGCGCGTCTGGTAGGGGCGTCCGCCTGCGGATCGTATGATCTGACCGGTCTCATTCTTGGTCTCAGTCGGATGTCGTTCGTCGTCGTTCGAGTTCGTTCAACCAGCAGCGTCTTGCCTGGTCAAAGCACTGTGTGGACCTCGGTGTACTGCCGTAGACGCCTCTGCGTAGACCTTGAAAGCGGAAGACCTGAGAGGGTCCGGGGGTTCGAATCCCTCCGCTTCCGCCCCAAGACACAGTCGTTTCAACGTCGGGCGCTGGTGCGATGATCAGGCCCATGACCGCACGGTTCAAGGATCTCGTTCTGGACGCCACCGACCACCAGCGGCTGGCGGACTGGTGGTGTGCCGCGCTCGGCTACGTCCGCAGGGACGAAACGACCGGCAAGCCGGACCGGCCCAGCGACTGGCCGGTGCCGATCGTCCCCGCCGCCGACGATGGTGGTCCGCTGATCTGGATCGTGCCGGTGCCGGAGGCCAAGACCGTCAAGAACCGGATG
>Ga0137379_10007213_pt1 | contig 10540 bp, 8 predicted proteins | sample SagtaG_18_FD_104812 | JGI IMG/M metagenome (GOLD analysis project Ga0137379, IMG submission 104812) | Vadose zone soil microbial communities from Sagehorn Ranch, Mendocino, California, USA - Sage2_L_80_16 metaG | ecosystem: Environmental > Terrestrial > Soil > Vadose zone | place: USA... | reverse complement strand
TGACAACTTGGCAGGCGGGCGGCAACATTCAAGCGATCTACAGCTCGAACCTGAATCTTGCAATCGACAGCAACGGTTCCATAGGAAACAGCTACTTTGGAACCAATGCTCAGACCGTGATGCCTACGGTTTCCTGCAACCCCGGGTCCGGTTTGGGAGCAAATCAGAGGGCTAGGCTATCTTGCTTTGGAATACCAACCTTGCTCGGCGGAATGGTTAGCCCCAACGGCCCGCGCGATCTCGGTTATATGCGGGGCCCCACGTACTTTGATAGCGACTTGGCTCTCTATAAGACCTTCAAGGTTACAGAGAAGCAGAGCGCTGAGTTCCGTTTTTCAGCGTTCAACTTCCTAAACCACCCAGTACCGTCTTTTAGCACCAACGATCAGATGAGGCTGACTTACACCACAGGTTCAGGCTTTGCACCAAATCCGGGATCGACCGCAGGTTTTGGAAACTTGGACTACAAGGATGGGAAGCGCGAGATCGAAGTGGCACTGAAGTATATCTTCTGAACTCGTATCTGGCGCGAGCAACTCGATTGGGCAGTAGCAGGGCTTTCCGATTAGCCTCCGGCAAAGCTTCTGGTTCACGATCACTGCCCGCGAGTATATACAGGTCAGCCAGCGTCAGCAGCGGGGTGGACACGTTCCACCCCGTTTTCTTGGCATCGGGCATTGGCCGAAAGACGCAGGGTTGACCGGGATCACGGCCCTCTGGCCAATCCAGCGTGGGAAGTCCTTGAGCGATGTGCTAGGCTTCTGTTCACGCACGGTTGCGCGAAATGGCGTTCAGCAGGCACGTTTCTTCTGTCCGGCCTGCGTCAGTTCGGTCGCATCGTGGTTGAATCTCGCCGGACTTTTCTTTTGCTGGCTCTTTGGCTTGGCGTGTAAGAGAAAACTTCATCTGTGATTGTTCGACTAAAAGACATCGCGCGCGACCTTGGGGTATCGGTAGTTACCGTCTCCAAGGCCCTGCGCGACCACGTTGACATTAGTGAGGCCACCAAGGAGCGCGTACGCGCCCGCATGAAGGAGCTGAACTACCGGCCCAATCTCGCGGCGCGAGGCCTGATTACCGGACGCAGTTGCATCGTAGGCCTGGTTGTCCCAGATCTCGTTCACGCTTTCTTCTCCGAGCTGGCTAAAGGATTGTCCAGCGTTCTGCGCCAGAACGGGTACGGACTAATCCTCTCCTCCTCCGAAGAAGATCCTGGTATCGAAAAAGAGGATATCGAACAGATGTTGGCACGGCGGGTTGACGCGCTGCTGGTGGCCTCCTGTCAGACCGCGCCCGACGGCCTCCAAAGTATTCAGGAGCGAGGTACCCCCTACATTCTTATTGATCGCAGGTTCAAGGGCCACACCGCGAACTTCGTGGGCAACGATGACGAGCTCATCGGAGAAATCGCAACCGAGCATCTGATTGCATTAGGTCGAACCAGCATCGCGCACATTGCTGGACCGCAGGTCAGCACTTCTAAGGGCCGGAGCAAAGGATATCGCCGGGTCTTGTCGCGTCATCGCGTAAAAGCTCCTGCAGAGTATGTTGTGACTCTCTCGACTGGCGACGTGGTGGGCCACATTGCCGGCTTCCATGCCATGAAAAAGCTCCTTACTGCGCAGCCTTGCCCTGACGGGGTTTTCTGTTATAACGACCCAGCAGCGGTGGGAGCGATGCAGGCCATACTCGAGGCCGGCCTGAAGATTCCTGAAGACATAGCGGTCGTTGGCTGCGGGAATCTCCCGTACTCCTCTTATCTTCGCGTGCCTTTGACGTCCGTGGACCAAGGCAGCTATCGGCTAGGAGAAGAGGCTGGGAGGCTGGCACTCGCCAATATTCACGCTAAGAAGGCGCTACGTCCTAAGTCGGTCTTGCTGACTCCGAAGCTTGTTGTTCGCCAGTCCACCCAAGCAAGTGGCAACGGCGTGATCGTCGCCCCCAAGATAGCCAGGGATGCCGGGTACCGACGCAGTATGAAACCGCCGTATGTGAAGACCGACGACGTGATCGCTAGGAGTTGATGGACTTGGCGAATCGCGGCGACATACGTTAGGAACAACGCCGCGGCTTGTCGGCCGACCTAGGTTGGGCCCTTATTGATGCTGGCGTTGGTACAACGAATGAAGACTTCGTGTTTTAGAATTCCGTTTGGCGATTGCCATGCAAAGAGTCCTCCAACTCGATCCTCGGGATAACGTTCTGATCGCGCTCACCGATCTAAAGCTGGGCGAGCGAGTCGAGTTTGCGGGCAACGTTCATTCGCTCCTTTCCAATGTGCCTGCCAAACACAAGTTCGCGATGCAAGATTTTGACATAGGCGCGAACGTGATCATGTACGGTGTTCTGGTCGGTAAAGCTTTCAAACCAGTCCGACAGGGTGAACTGCTGACCGTCGGTAACATTCATCATGAAGCTGCGGCCTTCCACGAAAAGTCAGAACAGTACGGCTGGAAGTCTCCGGACGTTTCCAGGTTGAAAGACCAGCAATTTGCTGGTTACCAGCGTTCCGATGGACAGGTAGGCACGCGAAATTACTGGCTGGTAGTGCCGCTAGTTTTTTGTGAAAACCGGAACATCGTCAATCTCAAGCAGGCGTTCGAAGAGGAATTAGGATTTGCCCGGCCGCAGGTTTATCGCCAACAGGTAGCCGAAATGGCCCGGCTATACCGTGAAGGCAGGACTGACGAAATCAAAACCCATCGGGTGGCGGAAAATGGTCCCCGCGCCGGCGCCAGTAAACTTTTCCAAAATATTGATGGCATCAAGTTTCTACTCCACGAAGGGGGATGCGGTGGCACCAGAGAGGATTCGACAAACCTTTGCGGCTTGATCGCAGGGTACATCCATCATCCGAATGTGGCAGGGGCTACGGTTCTGAGCCTGGGATGCCAACATGCCCAAGTGGGAATCTTGCGCGAGCAGTTGAGGCTGCGGACCACAAATCTGGGCAAGCCACTTTTTGTCCTCGAACAGCAACGGAGCGGCTCGGAGTTCGCTATGCTCTCGGACGCGATCCGGCAGACATTCGAGGGCCTGATCGAGGCAGACCAGGCGAGGCGAACTCCGGCTGATCTTTCGCATTTGTGTGTGGGCTTGAAGTGCGGCGGGTCGGATGGCTTTTCCGGTATTTCCGCCAACCCGGCAATTGGATACACTTCCGATCTGCTTGTCACCCTGGGCGCTAGGACTATTCTTTCTGAATTCCCCGAATTGTGCGGCGTGGAGCAAGAACTCATCAACCGCGCCACGCGCAAGGAAGTATCAGACCGCTTCATTCAACTCATGAACGATTATGCCAGCCGTGCGCGAGCGGTGCGCGCCAGCTTCGACATGAACCCATCTCCCGGAAATATGCGCGACGGGTTGCTGACTGATGCAATGAAGTCGGCAGGGGCAGCGAAAAAGGGCGGGACTTCGCCGGTCACCGCTGTCCTCGATTACCCTGAATATTCAACACAGCCCGGCCTGAATCTGCAATGCACGCCAGGTAACGACGTGGAGTGCGTGACCGCGCAAGTCGGCGCGGGGGCGAACGTGGTCCTGTTCACGACTGGCTTAGGCACGCCCACTGGGAATCCGATCTCACCAGTGATCAAGCTCTCCACCAATACGAAATTGGCGGAACGGATGCCCGACATCATTGATATTGATACGGGTAAAATCATTGCCGGCGAAGCCACAATCGAAGAAGTGGGAAAAACCATTCTGGATCTAGTCATCCAAGTCGCGACCGGGGAAGTGCGGACCAAGGCCGAACTGAATGGGCAGGAGGATTTCATTCCCTGGAAACGAGGAGTGTCGCTCTGACCACTGAACCCGGCTCAGCAAGCGAGTTCCGGCTGGACGGCAAACTCGCAGTCGTAACCGGCGGTGGCAGCGGCATTGGCCGGGCGATTGCGATCAAGTTTGCCGCCAATGGCGCTGACGTTCGCATTCTCGATACCAATCTGAAGGACGCTGAAGTTACCGCTCAGGAAATCGTGCAATCCGGCGGCCGCGCTTCTTCATATGCTTGCGATGTGAGCGACCAGATAAAAACGAAAGCGACTTTCAGCCAGATCTCAACCCAAGGTCGCATCCACATCCTTATTAATAACGCCGGCGTCTCGCATATTGGCAATGTCGAGAGCACCACCGAAGAGGATTTCGACCGAGTTTTTCGCGTCAATGTCAAAGGAATCTATAACTGCATCCTTGCGTGCGTCGGCCACATGAAGGCAAATGGCGGCGGCGTGGTCCTGAATATGGCGTCGATTGCCGGTTCTGCAGGATTGGCAGAGCGCTTTGCTTATTCCACGAGCAAGGGAGCGGTGATTGCGATGACCTACTCCGTTGCCCGCGATTATGTAGTCCACAATATTCGCTGTAACTGTATTTCTCCGGCACGAGTGCACACGCCGTTTGTTGACGGATACCTGGCGAAGAATTATCCCGGACGCGAGAAGGAAATGTATGACAAGCTGGCGAAGACCCAGCCGATAGGGCGAATGGGAGAGCCGGACGAAGTGGCATCCCTGGCTCTATTTCTTTGTTCAGACGCGGCCTCATTTATCACTGGCGTGGATTATCCGCTCGATGGTGGATTCATGAATTTGCACGGTTGATTCGGAGACTTCCTTGGACCTGCAGCTCAAAGACAAAGTCGTGTTGGTCACGGGGGGTGCCAAGGGAATTGGGGCCGCTATCGTGCGTGCTCTCGCTGCGGAAGACGCAATCCCCATTGTCGTGGACCGCGATGGTGAAGCTGGCCAGCAGGTTCAGGCGGATTTGCACGGAGGCCACCTGATCGTCACAGAGCTCATGGAGCCGGAGAATTGCCAGACCGCGGTCGAACAAACTGTGCGCAAATATGGCCGGCTGGATGGCCTGGTGAATAACGCCGGAGTAAATGACCGGATCGGCCTGGAACACGGAGCCTCATCTCAGTTCATGGAATCGATCAAACGTAATCTGCTGCACTACTACAACATGGCGCATTATGCAGTGCCGCATTTGAAGAAATCGCGCGGCGCCATCGTAAATATTAGCTCGAAGACAGCGGTGACGGGCCAAGGTGGAACTTCGGGATACGTCGCATCTAAGGGCGCGATCCTGGCGTTAACTCGCGAGTGGGCCGCGGAACTGCTGAACTATGGCATAAGAGTGAATGCGGTTGTTCCCGCAGAAGTCATGACTCCGTTGTACCGGCAATGGCTCAACACTTTTCCCAACCCCGAGGAGAAAGCCCAAACCATCCTTTCCAAGATTCCGCTTGAAAAACGAATGACTACTCCAGATGAGATTGCGGCAATGGTAGTATTTCTCCTTTCCGCGCGCGCTGGGCACATCACCGGACAGCACATTTTTGTGGATGGCGGATACGTGCATTTGGACCGGGCTCTGACATAATCATGACGACTTCAGCACCGATCACCGAACGGCGATACGTCGCGCCTCTGATATTGGTGACAACATTGTTTTTCCTGTGGGCGCTGGGAGTAAACCTCAACGACATTTTGATTCCGCATCTGAAGAAAGTCTTTAACTTGACTGACTTTCGCTCATCGCTGATACAGACCGCATTTTTCGGCGGATATTTTCTCTCTGCAGTTCCTGCCGGACGTTTGCTGGAAAGGATTGGCTACAAGAAGGGAATCCTCACAGGCCTGCTGACCTGCGCCACCGGGGCAATGTTGTTCATTCCAGCCGCCTCGGTTCAGGTGTACGGATTTTTTCTGTTCGCACTGTTTGTGATGGCATGCGGCCAGGGTGTTCTGGAGGTGGCCGCAAATCCCTACGTGACCTTCCTTGGTCCGCCGGAGAGCTCTGAACGCCGCTTGAACCTGGCGCAGTCATTCAATTCGGTGGGGGCCGTGGTCACGCCTTTCATCGGCGCGGCATTCATATTATCGGCGGTGGAGTATTCGCGCGAGCAACTGGCCACAATGAGTCCTTCCCAAGTGGAGGCCTATCACACATCTGTCGTCAACACGGTTAAGGCTCCCTACTTGGTCATTGCGGGGATCTTCGTGGCCGTGGCTGCAATGATCTATTTTTCGCATCTGCCGGAGATTGAAGAGCAGGACGTAGCCGCCACGAAGCAATCCACCAGAAAGGAACTGCTAGACCTCTTGCAATATAGCCATCTGGTGAAGGGGGTGCTCGGGCAATTTTGCTATGTGGGCGCGCAAGTTGGCGTTGCGAGTTTTGTGATCCGCCTGGCACAGCACACGGTGCCAGACATGCCGCAAAAGGCGGCTGCGTTCTACTTAAAACTTCATTTGATCGGATTCATGGTGGGACGGTTCTCTGGTTCCTATATCATGAAGAGCGTCGCGCCAGCCAGACTGTTGGCCCTGTTCGCGTTATGCACGCTAGTTTGCTTGGCCGCGGTTCTGTTTGGTACCGGTGCGACCACGCTGTGGGCGGTCGCCTTGATCGGTTTTTTTCATTCCATTATGTTTCCTACTATTTTCGCGTTGAGCATCAAGCACCTGGGGCCGTACACAAAACTTGGTTCTTCCTTATTAGTGGCTTCGATCATTGGTGGTGCTGTTTTCCCTGCGATTATGGGATTTATTTCAGATCACAGCGACATTCGCGAGGCTTTTTTTGTCCCGCTCGTCTGTCAGGCGTATGTCTTTTACTTCGCAGTGCGGGGATACAAGCCAGTACGAACTCCGGAGATACCGCGTGTTGCCGTCGCGAGTTCGATATAAGAATGAGAGACATAAACCAGCGGTTCTGCCTAACCCTTGACCTAAAGGGCGATCCTGCACTGATCGCGGAATACAAACGCTATCACGACAAGATCTGGCCTGAGATCACCCTGAGTTTGCGAGAGTTGGGCGTTGAGGACATGGAGATTTACCTGCTGGGCACTCGTCTGTTCATGATCATGGAAGTGAAAGAGGGTTTCTCCTTTGAAGCCAAAGCCCGTGCGGAACGCGAAAATCCCAAGGTACGGGACTGGGAGAAACTGATGTGGAAATTCCAGCAAGCGCTTCCAGAGGCAAAGCCGGGCGAAAAATGGGTCCCGATGGAACGGATTTTCAAGTTGGAACAATAGCGCGTCGCCAAGCGAGGGTCTTCGCCGTCTGCATTGGAACGCCGCAACACTACGTCAACACTTGCCTGTGTGCCTGAGCCGGATCGACAGTAACCGACTCGGACGACTCTCGGTATTTGCGAATTAGAATCTCCGCAATCCGCTCGGCTGCGTGACCATCCCAGAGTGGTGGGATGCGGCTTTCCTTCCTATGGCCTCCTAGAATCTGCTCCGCTTCGTACCTAAGGCGAGCGAGATCACGTCCAACCAGTACATTGGTGCCTTGCTCGACAGTTATTGGCCGCTCCGTGTTCTCGCGGACCGTGAGGCAGGGAATACCGAGAAACGTTGTCTCCTCCTGAATCCCTCCCGAGTCCGTAATGACAAGGGCGGCGGCTTGCTGCAGTGCCAGAAATTCCAGATAGGGCAAGGGATCCACGAGTTGGAGATTCTTGTTCGCTTGAATATTGGTCAACGCTTGATTTAGCCCCTTCCGTGTTCTGGGGTGGACTGGGAAGACTATTGGGGTTTCGCCGCTGATGTGGATCAGCGTCTTCAGCATTGCTCCCAGCCATTCGAGGTCGTCCACATTAGAGGGGCGGTGCAGAGTAACCAGGGCAAAACGCTGGCCGCTCGTTGGCATATACTCCTTCGATTTCGGCAACATGCGGACCAGAGTGTCAATCATGACGTTGCCTACCAGGTGCACCTTCTCTGGAGGAATTCCTTCACGGATCAGATTGATATTACCGTCTTCGGAGGGGGTAAAAAGCAGATCACAAATCTGATCGGTCAGGAGGCGATTGATCTCCTCAGGCATGGTGCGATCGAAAGACCGAAGTCCCGCCTCCACATGGGCGACTGCAACGCCCAACTTAGAACACACCAGAGCGGCGCCGACGGTAGAGTTCACATCTCCGTAAACCACCACGACGTGCGGCTGGAGTTTGACCACAACAGGTTCAAAGTGGCTGATAATGCGGGCGGTTTGCTGAGCGTGCGTTCCCGAGCCGACCTGGAGATTGAACCCGGGTTCCGGCATGCCCAGTTGTTGGAAGAACGCGTCAGACATACTAAAGTCGTAATGCTGGCCGGTGTGGACGACCGTTTGTTCAACCCCGAAATATTTTGAGATCGCACGCAGAACCGGGGCGGCTTTCATATAGTTCGGACGGGCGCCTACGACATGACAGATACGAACTGACATTTCGGGATTCCTGGTCAACGGTTACTTGATGCTGCCATAGCTCGGATTCTACCTGAGGAGATTCGGGTCTCGCGGAGTTGGCTGTCAGTTCTTGTGTTCATTACACTTGGGGTGCGTGTAGGAGAGGACGCTCTCGTCTCCACCCTGGACGAGGGGTCCAGGCTACATAACCAAGAAACTTACGGATGGTTGACAGGTCCTCATGATCACAATCGTTTCTGGTCTGCCGCGCTCTGGTACCTCATTGATGATGCAGATGCTGGCCGCGGGAGGCGTCCCCATCCTGACCGATGGGGAACGCAAAAGCGACACCGACAACCCGCGCGGTTACCTCGAATGGGAGCGCAGCAAGCAGCTTCCCAAAGATCCAGAATGCATTGCCGAGGCCGAAGGCAAGGTCGTGAAAGTGATTTCGCAACTCCTGCTCTCGCTTCCTTCCGGTCACGAATATCGGGTCATCTTTATGCAACGTCCTCTGCCCGAAGTGATGAAGTCGCAGGAGGAGATGCTTCGGCGGCGCGGTACTTTCGATCCGGCAGCGGACTCTTCACCGATCGAACAAGCCTTCCAACGGCACTTGATCGCAGTCAACCAGTGGCTGGCCAGCAGGTCATACGTTGCCGTTCTTCGTGTGTCATATCACCGTGCCTTGCGCGAGCCCAAAGTCACGGCGGAGGCCGTCGCGGAATTCCTGAAGGTCCCGCTGAACATCGATGCGATGGCCCACGAGGTGGACCAGAATCTCTACCGCAATCGCATAAAGTAGTGTGGAACTTCCTGCACGGGTGAAGCCTGCCCCAGATGGTTCCGGCAAAGGTGGTAGTATCGCTTCCGCTCAAGAAATGTAGCCAGCACCAAGATTCCTATTCGTCATCGGCGATTCTTCTCTTAGCTGACAACCACTCGCGCCTTCGGTCATCATTCTGGTTGCGAGGTTAATGATCCGAAGCGCCGCATCGCGTCCCGAAGGCCATCGCCGATTGCGATCTGCGAGTCGTTGGCTCGAGGTATGCGTTGAATCAACTCGGCCTGGGAACTTTCACTGAAGCATCGGCCAAGGTCGGGACGCAGCAAGTATTCGGCCAACTGGTCCCCAGACTTGTCCTCATTAGCTTTGGCAAACAGTTCCCGGAAGATCAGAAAATGCAAAGTTTCCCGGCATAAAAGTGAAACTTATCATTCAAGATGGTATTAAATCTCCCCGACCTTACCATTCTCCCGCAGCCACGCAATGTTAATAACGTGTGAATTCACTTGACTTGGTTGGCCGGAATGAAGCGGCAAGCTAGCTACGTTGAGAGGACCGTGAACATCGGCTGGGTTAGCTGGACGTCAATGTCTCTCACCAACCGCGGCCAGTTGAGAGGTGCGGTCGCTGCAAGTATAAAGAATTGGCTCCTCAGGTAGGACTCGAACCTACAACCCTCCGGTTAACAGTTGCAAGGACGGCAAAACCGACAATTGCCGCCAATTGCGATTGTCTCTGAAAACAAGTCTCTTACGCTGTTTCTTCCAACGACTGAGTACCGCCACTTTTGAAGGGGACTCCCTCAAAAAGTCCCCAAAGTATTTTCTCGTTTCACCGACGTTCCATCACTCCGCATCGAGCCTAGTGTTCACAAATCCGGGCATACCAGCTTTTTGATTGGCCTGAACAACCGTTTTGCTCTTGATGTCAGCAAGCCAACCGAACGCGGTCGCAAACCTGATTGCAACGGCAGTATCAGTGAGCGAAGCTGATCTGTTTCGCGAATTGATCCGGTCGGTGTTCAGGGATTCATAGGTCACAAGATCGTGACAGATGGGACTGACGGTCACCCGCTGTAAAAAGGTTAACCACGAGAGCTAAGCGGTTGATTTGGTGCTCTCTTTTGCGGCGATTGATTGACCTATGAGGTGGAAGTAGTTTCGATACGTATTCAATACAAAGGCCAGAAAACCTTGTCCGATGACAATCTCGTCCTCAGCGTTGCGGCTTAGGGATTGGCTGGCGTTAATGAAGTTGATGATACGAAGTTGTAAGTGTTCGAGGTTCCTCCAGAGGAAGTCGTGTTGCCGTTGTTGTCGTAGATGTCGGTGGTGAGGCGGTCGTTGGCGTCGTAGAAGGCGTATTTCATGCTGCCAGGAAGAGACGGTATCGTGGAGGTCAGCGAAAAACGATTCCCGACGATATCGTAGGTGTAGTTTTCCGATCCGTTATTGCCCCCGGATCGGCGGTAATGGCTTCCGACAGCAAGCGATAGTCATTGTCGTAACCGTAGGCCACGTTGCGCGAATTCAGCTCCAGCACGTTCGTCCGGTTC
>Ga0137379_10007211_pt1 | contig 10541 bp, 10 predicted proteins | sample SagtaG_18_FD_104812 | JGI IMG/M metagenome (GOLD analysis project Ga0137379, IMG submission 104812) | Vadose zone soil microbial communities from Sagehorn Ranch, Mendocino, California, USA - Sage2_L_80_16 metaG | ecosystem: Environmental > Terrestrial > Soil > Vadose zone | place: USA... | reverse complement strand
TTTTCGTCGGGAACGAGTTCTTCGGGTGACAAAGCGAGTCCGAGTTTTCCGTAGATGGATTTAGCCGTAGCCAGCGACTTAACCGCAATCCCGAGATGGTCAAGTGAGAACGCCATGGATTCGTATGGGGCCTTGAGTGGGGCGGGCGCCCGCCCCACACTCTACACACTCTCACGGAGTGCTGAGCCTACTTGCAACTTCTTCAATTACAGAATACGGATCCCGCCTGTGCTCGGCGATTTCCGCGGCGAAGCGAGACAAATCACCGTCGGACATCGCCGCGCGAGCTTTCTCGAGCAAGGCGTCACGCAGCATTTCGAGCAAACGCATCTCCCAGTTTTGCGTCCGGCGGCGTAACAGCAAATTCTGCTCACCCAAGTAAGTCTCGTAGTTGCTGATCGCCTCGGCGAGCTCCTTTATACCCTGCGCTTGCGTTGCCACTGTCTTCACCACTGGTGGAGTCCAATTGTCAGCCCGCACTGCGAGTGACTGCAAGGCACGAATCTCTCTCTCCACCCGCTCGGCGCCTTCATGATCGCTTTTGTTGATCACGAAAATGTCGGCGATTTCCATGATGCCAGCTTTGATGGTCTGTACATCGTCGCCCATTCCTGGGACAAGAATCACAACGGTGATGTCCGCGACCCGAACAACATCAATCTCGTCTTGCCCCACGCCAACGGTTTCAATCATGACGATATCTCGGCCGGAAGCATCGAGCACCATGGCCACATCAGCAGTTGTGCGGGCGAGACCTCCCAGAGATCCGCGCGTCGCCATGCTGCGAATGTAGATTCCGGGATCGGAAAAGTGCTCCTGCATGCGAATGCGGTCGCCAAGAATCGCGCCGCCGGTGTAAGGGCTGGTGGGATCAACCGCGATGATTCCTACCGTGTGATTTTCCCTGCGGTAATGCTTGGCAAGTTGATCAACTAGCGTGCTTTTTCCAGCCCCAGGAGCGCCGGTCATACCGATAGTGTGCGCATGTCCGCTGAACGGGAAAAGAGACTTTAGCAGATCAAGCCAACCAGGCGTGTGGTTCTCGATGATGGAAATGGCGCGAGCAAGAGCGCGCGGATCGCCGGAGCGAAGCAAGGGAATTGAAAATTGAGAAGTTGTTGCCAAGAGCTTCAGTGTAAGGCACTGGGGTATGGCCGCGCACTTTCATGTAGTCAATCCGGTCAATTACAGTCTGTTGTCGATACCACCCGACCGGGTTCCGAGTTCGTGTAGACGACATATCCCAAGCATTTCCTCTTTTTGTTCTTAACTGCCCAGCCATAATCGTCCGAAAAGGGCCGATGCTCAAGTCCAAGTTCCCAGTCATCTCTCCACCATGAGTTCTCTAGTTGGTTAACCTGAAACTCACCGTGAGGCGTGTGAACAATTAGATCAATACCCCGTGCGGCCTTTAAGTCACCAGGGACAAGAAATGCCGACTTGCCATCCGCGTTGACGTACTGTTCGAGTTGAATGAGTTGACCCCTAATTCGCGCTTCCAGGCCGAACTTAGCACACGGCACAGGAGATTGGTCGAGTTTGCAAACGCTCAATGTAACTTCGCGCCGCCGCGCCTCCTGCCCAGTAGAAAATGGGAGGGCAAGTAGCAGGGCAGCGTAAACCAGTACCGACACCGCCGTGGATCCGTACCCCATAGTCAATCCCTCAACAACTGTCGCGCTATCACCAGCCGCTGAATCTCACTTGTCCCTTCCCCAATGGTGCACAGCTTCACATCACGATAAAACTTCTCTGCGGGATAATCCTTGATGAAGCCGTAGCCGCCGTGGATCTGTACGCCTTCATTCGCGCACTTTACAGCGACTTCGCTGGCGAAGAGTTTGGCCATCGAGGATTCCAAAGTTGTCTTGAGTCCGGCATCTTTCATCGCTGCAGCTCGGAGCGTGAGCAGTTTTGCAGCTTCGATTTCTGTGGCCATGTCGGCCAGCTTCCACTGGATTGCCTGGAAATCGCTTATCGCGCGTCCGAACTGTTTACGTTGCTTGGAATAATTTAGCGCGGCTTCGTAGGCGCCTTCGGCCATTCCCAGCGACAACGCTGCTATCGAAATGCGGCCGCCGTCGAGCACGCGCATGGCGTCCACAAATCCCTGGCCTTCGGTACCGAGCAGATTTTCTGCCGGCAGGACGCAGTCTTCGAAAATCAGTTCAGAGGTATCGCTGGCTCGAAGTCCAAGCTTGTCTTCCTTCTTCCCAGGACGAAAGCCCTTGGTTGCCTTTTCCACAACGAACGCCGAAAGGCCGTGGGTATGCGCTGCTCGATCGGTGACTGCAACCACGACCAACACGTCAGCGTAATGGCCGTTGGTGATGAAAGTCTTGGTGCCGTTCAGAACCCAGTTGCTTCCGCGGCGGATGGCGGTCATGCGCGCGCTGCCCGCGTCGGAACCGGAAGACGGCTCGGTCAATCCCCAGGCACCGATAAACTCGCCGGTAGCAAGATGGGGCAAGTACTTCTTCTTTTGCGTCTCGTTTCCCGCCAGGAAAATATGATTGGAGCAAAGCGAAGTGTGCGCTGCCACGATGATGCCAACCGAGCCATCCACACGCGATAGTTCTTCAATCGCAGTCACGTACTCGACATATCCCATCCCCGCGCCACCCAACTCAGCCGGAAAAACGACTCCCAGTAGGCCCAGTTTGCCGAGCTCTTTGACAGTCGCAAGTGGAAATTCACCCGCCTCATCCCACTTGCGGACATTCGGCGCAATCTCACGCTCGGCAAATTCACGAACACTTTTCTTGAGGTGCAGTTGTTCTTCGTTGAGTTGAAAGTCCAAAGGATTCTCCTGTGGGGGAAGATTTATTACAACACACAGGCGGGGATGGAAGAAATTCTCTTACCGACCGGTTGGTAAGAGCTTGGCGGTCGCGGCAAACTGGTGTGCGTCGAGTATTGGGAGCAGCAGCGCTGGAAGCTAGCTCCGAAGAACCTGCCCTGAGCGCAGTCGAAGTGCGGAATGACTTAGGCCAGGGCCCTTCGACTGTGCTCAGGGTAAACTCCCCCCTGGGTACGCAAGAAAAATGATTTGAGCCCCGGAGGGGCGACAGAGACCGAATACCTTCTCCGCCGTCCCGACCGGTTTTCTCGTTACTTTCCGGTGTTGACAGACCTAACGCACTCACCTTGGTTCTTGAATTTCTGTGGGATGGTAAAGAGTTTCCAGCCTCCCTTCTTACACTGACTCTTGTTGGTTGGCGGGCCGATTCCTGGGGTGATGGCCACTCCGACGGGAGCAGACCCAACTCCTACCGTGGCACTCACAGTGTTAGTTGCCGTATCGATCACAAAGACGGAGTTGGCACCGAAACAGGCCACATAGACGTGAGTTCCGTCCGGAGTGATGGCCAAACTCTGAGCGTTGATCCCAACGCCAACCGTGGCAATCAGAGTGTTGGTCGCCGTGTCGATCACCGAGACGGTGCCGGTGGGGTTGGGGTTATTCGTCACGTAGGCACGAGATCCATCCGGGGTGATGGCGGGTACAACAGGTTGGGCTTCCGCGACTGTGGCAATCACGGTGTTGGTTGCCGTGTCGATCACCGAGACGGAGCCGCCGAGGTTATTCGCCACGTAAGCTCGAGATCCATCCGGGGTGATGGCGATTCCAATGGGGCTAACCCCAACTCCGACGGTGGCACTCACTGTGTTGGTGGCCGTGTCGATCACCGACACGGAATTGGAGCCAGCGATCGTCACGTAGGCACGTGATCCATTCGGGGTGAAGGCAACGCCAGCAGGGTCCATTCCGGCGGCGACCGTGGCAATCACAGTGTTGGTCACCGTGTCGATCACTGAGACGGAGTTGGAGAAGGTGTTCTCCACGTAAGCACGAGATCCATCCGGGGTGATACCCACTCCCTGAGGAAAGGAACCCACGATGACGGTGGCAATCACGGTGTTGGTCGCGGTGTCGATTACCGACACAGAGTCGGAGTTGGAATTCGCCACGTAGACACGAGATCCATTTGGAGTGAAAGCGACTCCGATGGGCCTGTTCCCCACCCCGATCGTGGCGACCACAGTGTTGGTCGCTGTGTCGATCACCGAAACGGAACTCGAGTTGGAATTTGTCACATAGGCGAAGGGCCTAGCCTGTCCCGAGTTCGCCAACACATAGGAAAAACCCTTGGAGGGTGCCCAATCCGACCCTCGGGGGAAAAAGTTGGTTATTGAGTAGGACCAGGTGGAAGGGTCTGAATCCACAATCCTGTGCCGGCTTTCAGGGTCACGTTTGGATGAGCCCCCCAACACATGTTGGGGCCAAGGCATGTGAATCCCAGGTCGTCCGTGTTTTCAACCGTCGAGGCAGCCCAAGAGCCGATCAGAGCGCCTGAAACGGCGTCGTAGATCGAGATCTTTCCGTTGACTGCTGTTGGGTCTTGACCGGCGCCAAAGTTGTAGTGGTAATTGCCAATTTTGGTGATCTTCCATGAGCGCGATAGCGTGATGGTTGGATTGATCGACGGACCGTTTCCGACACTATCAGCGTTCCAGCTGTCATAAATCAATGGTCGGTGGCAAGAACGAGGGTTGACGTAATCAGCAAGCATGATGCTATGAGCGCCAGCTTTATAACATTTCTCATGACTAACCTCCTGCGCGCACGAATGCGCACACAGTCAAAACGCTAACGTTGCTGGACATCGCGTGTACCACAGAGTTGTTACCACCACATTCCCAAACCGGATTTTGCGCCGCTACGATGTGCGCCTGGTGCGATCGTTACTCTCAGACGCCATTCCTATCCGCGTCCGCGACGGAACTTGCACAGGCGTGCTTGCGAGAATTTCGGGGAAGGGACTGGTTCAGTCGGACAGCATTCGCCAACTGGAAGAGTGGCTTCGGCTGAACAGCATGAGAATACTCTCCGGCAGGGAGTTGTCAAGCAGTTTGCACTCGGTCATGAATGTGGCTATATTTTTCCGCTCGTCGTCCCTTTAGCTCCAGGTTGTTGAGACCCGCCAAATATCCTCCTCACCATCCAAAGCGGCGCCACGAATACATGCACCGGATTGGTGAGAAAAGCGGGCTTATTGCCTTCGATGATATGCCCAAGCCACGCGAGCGCGAACGCCGTAGGAATCAAGAGCAGGCTGATGATCCAATGAAACCAGACCACAACCAGGGAAGAAAACCCGACTGGAATCGCGACCAGATGCAGCGCGCGGTTTACCGGATGATTGTGCGCGCCATCGTAATGCGAATATAGGCCCATGCGTCACCATGCTTCGGGGTGAATTATAGCTTAGGACGCGCAGTTTCCCTCACTCGACGAGTTTGATGCTGGCGAATGTCTTGCGCGTGGATATCGCGCAAACGGTTTCAGTTTCTTTGCGGCACACTTACTTCTGGCAGACGTAAGGTCCCTCTCCCGTCCGCCTTTGGCGAACGGTCTCGGGATGACATCACTACGTTGAGGGGCGGAGCAAGAACTCCCCCGGCAAGCGAGGGATGAGGCGAGATAAACTTTTGGAAGACCTCGTTCGAAAGCAGCCGACCGCGCGCTGTGAGTCGGACGACTTTCCCTTCCCGTTCGAGGAGACCATCGCCAATAGATTCTGAGATGGTTGCTGCAAAACTGGCGACAGCATCCTCGCCAAACACTCGAGCAGCATCGTCGAGCCTAACTCCGCGATTCATACGCAACCCGAGGAAAAAAGTCTCTTGCAAAGCGGCCTCCGGGGAAATGATCGTGTGCTCTCGAGCGCCTGCTGCAATGTACTTCTCTAACGTATCCGGATTTGAAAATCGGACCGCACGCTTCGCTGCCGTAACGAGCATCGAATGCGCATCCACTCCGAAACCAAAATAGGGCTGGCGCGTCCAGTACTTGAGATTGTGTCTAGACTCGTATCCTGCGCAGGCGAAGTTGGAGATTTCGTATTGCTCGATTCCCGCCGCGTTCAGCCGCTCGCAAGCGACCTCATAGAAATCGGCGGTCAGATCGTCATCCGGAACGAAGTGCGCGTGATATTTTTGTCCTCCCGCCATCACTTCCCGACCAAGCCGCGAATCCTCGTCAACCTCCAGCATGTAAACACTTGCGTGTGGAATGTTCAAGGCGATCAACTCATTCACGGAGTAGTCCCAACTCTTGCCCGTTTGATGTGGCAGTCCAGCGATTAGGTCGATGTTGATGTTAGAAATTCCAGCCGCGCGGAGGCATGCGACATCATCAAGCACAATTTCACGTTTGTGCAGACGTCCGACTGATGCCGCTTCATGGTCCACAAACGATTGGACGCCCAAGCTGATGCGGTTCACTCCGCAGCCAGCCAGAGCATCAACCATCGCCCCAGAAAGGGTGCCTGGCGCGCATTCCACTGTCATCTCGGTTCCTGGCAGGATTGTGAAATTTTGCGAGACAGTGACAAAAAGGCGCTCTAATTGGGTTATTTCTAGGATAGTGGGAGTAACGCCGCCGAGATAGATAGAGTCAACCGAGCGCTCGAACAGACCACCCATCTGTTCGGCGGTTTCGCTGGCGTGTTCGATTTCCTCGCAAATTCGGGCAATGTAGCGGTCGAAAACGACACGCGAAAACACGTCAGACGCGAAGTTACAAAACGTACACTTGGTCCGGCAGAACGGGACGGAAATGTACAATCCGAGCGGCATCTGTATGATTATGCACTGCGAGGACGGCACTTCGCATCTCGCATTTAGCGCTTTAGCATCTGGCCAGAATCCTCGTGTGTTAAGTACAAGCGGTAATTGCTGTCGGCTTGCACGAAAAGGAGAATCTCTTCATTGATGCTTCCTCGCGTCGTCATCACAGGCATGGGCGTTGTAAGCCCCAACGGAACTGGTAAGGAAGCTTTCTGCCGCGCGGTACTTGCAGGTAAGTCAGGCGTCAAGCGAATCTCACGATTTGATTCCTCTCACCTCCTCGTGCATATCGCCGGCGAGATCCCCGAATTCGACGAACTCGCTTGGGTGGACGCCCGGGAACGCAAGCACGTTTCGCGAGTGGTGCCCCTCTGCTTGGCTGCAACAACGGAGGCTGTCGCTGACTCCGGTCTGGACATGGCTGCGATGTCCGTCGAAGAAAAACGACAGATAGGAATTATTCTCGGCACCGGCGGCGGGGCGCAGGAATTTTCCGAACAGCAGTACCGCTTGTGGCATAGCGGAAAGGAAAAACAAGTCAGCTTGTTCTGCATTCCAAGCGGGACGATGGGCACGATTCCCAGCGAAATCAGCATGCGGTTTGGCTTCCGCGGTTACAGTCACGTTGTGACTGCAGGATGCACGTCGTCAACGGACGCGCTCGGATATGCCTATCAGCACATTCAGGCTGGCGTGCAACCGATGTTTTTGGCGGGCGGCGTGGATTCGCCAATCACCGAGGGGATTGTCAAGGGTTACACCATGATTCGTGCCCTGACGCAATCCTGGAACGATGCGCCAGAACGCGCATCACGGCCATTCTCCGCCGATCGCGATGGCTTTGTGCTTGCCGAAGGCTCGTGGATGTTCGTTCTTGAAGACTATGACCACGCTAAAGCGCGGGGTGCGAAAATCTACGCCGAGATCACTGGCTACGGCGCGACCTGCGAGGCCTATCATCGCGTGCGGATGAGTGATTCGCCGGAAGAGCCCGCGCGCGCGATTACGCTGGCGCTCGATGAGGCCAAACTTGCACCTGAAGACATCCAGTACGTAAGCCTGCATGGGACGTCAACTGAGATGAACGACCGCGTGGAAACTCGCGCATTGAAGCTGGCGCTGGGCGATCACTCCTACAAAATCCCCATGACCGCGCTGAAATCGCAGATCGGACATGCCCAGGGGGCGTGTGGCGCTGCGAGCGTGGCCTCCACTCTGATTGCCATGGAGCACGGGCTAGTCCCCCCAACCATCAATCTCGATTCTCCGGATCCCGATTGTGATCTCGATTATGTGCCGGACGTTGGACGGAGGGCGCAGATTGAGCACGCGGTGTGCAACTGCGTGGGATTCGGCTCGAAAAACTCGGCACTGGTGCTGAAGAAAACCGCCTGATCAATCCGGTCTTACCCACCTTCTCGTCCCTAAATCAGCTCTGGCTCCATTAAGATCTTTGTGATTAAATTCCCGGCATGCGTATGCTACTTCTTCTCCTGATCACACCTACTTTTGCGTTCTCACAAGGGCTAGTTCAACCGACATATTTGGTGCGAGCCGAAACAGCAACTTTCGATCCACACTATGGCTGGACACACTTTTGTGTTCTCGTCTATCCAGACGGCAAATACCACCTGGAGCGCGAGAAGGTTGATACGGACAACAAGAAAAAGTCCAAGGTCTACCTTGGACAACTGCCGGATTCCAGTATTAGGGAGCTGCGGGCCGCAACCGACGACCCGGATTTTCAGGTCATCACAACTCCCTGGAAGCATGGTGGCTTACTCCGAGATCCCGACGTGATCAGGGCATGGGTTCCCCGCGAACAGCAGTTACAGTACATCAGCTTTGAGACTTCCAAGCAGCGTCATCCTTACGAAAAGATCTTGAAACCATTGGTCAACTGGATGAAAGAGGTGGAAAAACAGAAGGGTTCCGCTCTGGAGTCAGAGACCGCGAACGACTGCGCTGCCCCACTAGTTTTCTATCGGCACTCTGTTCCTGATCCCTCTCAGGCTGAGTCGAAGACCCCCGAGAAGAAATGAGCAGAGACGAGCCTGGCTCTAGTGACGCCCGAACCACGTTCTGAGAAAGCTACGCGGCTATACGATTCTGCCAACTAGATCGTAATCATGGGTTTCGGTGATCTGGCAACGGTAGAACTCGCCCGGAACCGGCGCCAGGCCTTCGGGAAGATCGGCGATATAGAGCTTGCCGTCAATTTCGGGAGCGTGCATCGCCGTACGCCCTTCGAGCAGCAGATCGCTTTCTTCGGACACACCTTCGAGAAGTACATCGAATTCTTTCCCCCGCAAAGCTTTCTTCTTGCGCTTACTGATGCCCTTTTGGATTTGCATCAGATGCTTGCGGCGCCGTTCGATTTCGCGCGGCGAAAGCTTTTGATCGAGGGCATAAGCTGTCGCGCCATCCTGATCTGAGTAGGCGAAACTGCCCATCCAGTCGAATTCCGCCTCGCGGACGAACTCGCACAACTCCGCGAATTCTTTTTCTGTTTCACCGGGGAATCCCACGATGAATGAAGTACGCAGGGTCACGCCAGGAATCGTGCGCCGCATTTTTTCTATGGTGCGCAGGAAAATCTCCGCGCTGCCGCCGCGCTTCATGCGCTTCAATGTTGCCGCGGATGCATGCTGCAAGGGTACATCCATGTACGAACAAATCTTCTCGTGAGCGGCGATGGTGTCAAGCAGGCGGCCGGTAATCTTGTTGGGATAGGCATACAAAAACCGCACCCAGCGCAGTTCTTCAATACTTGCCAGTTTTTCCAGCAGCAGCGCCAAACCATCCTTCAACCCAAAATCTTCTCCATAACAGGTCGTGTCCTGGCCGATGAGCGTAATCTCGTGCACACCGGAGCGCGCCAGGCGCTCGGCCTCCGCAACAACCGATTCAAAACGCCGCGAGCGAAACTTCCCGCGTAGTTGCGGGATGATGCAGAAGCTACAAGGGTGATCGCAGCCTTCGGCAATTTTGATATAAGCCGTCGAGCGTGGGGTGGCAAGGACCCGTGGCGTGGCTTCGTTGTACAAATAATTTGGCAGATCGGAAATAGCGCCATCCCACGATTCGCGCGAGAACCGGCCGTTCGCTGCTCGAGCCTCTCCTTCGGCCCGCGAAGTAAGAATGCGGAATGGTGAGTCGCGGGGCTGATGCGGCGTAATCCCGGCAGCGGCAAGAATATTTTCCAACTCGCCTGTGCCTACTACCGCGTCCACTTCCGGAATATTTTTGCGGATCTCATCACGAAAGCGTTCCACCAAACATCCCGCAACAACCAGCTTGCGCGCCTTGCCAGATTTGTGCCGAGCCATCTCCAGGATCGTATTGACCGATTCCTGCTGCGCACTTTCGATGAATGAACAGGTATTCACGACGATGACGTCGGCGTCTTCCGCGCGCGGGACAAGCTCGGCGCCAGCCTGTGCCAACATGCCCATCATGACCTCGCTATCAACCAGGTTCTTGGGACACCCCAGGCTCACGAATCCCACTCTAGGGCCGGTCGGCGATTGCGATTCAGGTTTCTCGGTGTTTACGGCAAGGGACTGGTTAGGCATGCAATCCATTGATTTTACCATTCAGACGCCGCTGGTCCGGTTCACGTGGGGACAGCCGAGCCCCGCGGTCCCACGTTTCCATCAGTCAGAGACCATTACCTCGGGCATCTTTGCATTAGGAAGCCCGACCGATAGAGTCCAGTCATGAGCTCCACCGGAACCGGCAAGCAATTCGTCTGTATGCAATGCGAAATGAGCGAAGCGAAATGCTTTTGCGAGAAGTACTGCTGTTCCTGCCAGAGCCAGTTAGACGTTCGCCTTTGCCAGGATGGTCTTTACTATTGCCCGCCTTGCCGCGAAGCCTGCGACTACAAGGTCGCTGACTAAAGCTTT
>Ga0137379_10007203_pt1 | contig 10549 bp, 8 predicted proteins | sample SagtaG_18_FD_104812 | JGI IMG/M metagenome (GOLD analysis project Ga0137379, IMG submission 104812) | Vadose zone soil microbial communities from Sagehorn Ranch, Mendocino, California, USA - Sage2_L_80_16 metaG | ecosystem: Environmental > Terrestrial > Soil > Vadose zone | place: USA... | reverse complement strand
GTTGCCCCAGCCCTGGTAGACCCAGTAGGCGGCTAACCCATCCACCAGCACTTGTTCCAGCCCACGTTGTAACGCCTGCGCCCGCCAGGTGGGTAAGGTATTCCAGTTGTTAATAATTTCGTGGTCATCTAGGATCATATATGTAGGCAATGCAGCCAGCACCTGCCGTACGTTCTCGTCGCATGTCCAGGTATGTTCGTACATCAATGAAAAGTCCGTAAAGGTTTGTGCGCCATTCTGTAACAGCGGGTATGCTTCCACCAGACTATCGGTTGGCTCATCAGCATAGATTTGGTCACCGATTAGCAGCAGCAGGCGCGGCCAGAAGGTTTCTCGCTCGCTGAAATGGCCGATGAGCCAGGAGCCAAAAGCACTTAAAGCATCATGTTGCATATGTAAGGGTACCTCTTGTGGGTACCCTGTTCCCTGGCGTCCCGCAGGGGGGTACCCTTCTTGTGGATATTTGCGGCATGAACCATAGGCCAGAGCAAGTGAGTGGCCTGCTTCAGGTGGGTCTAGTGTGCGGAAGCATTGGATTGGAAGTGTTTGTCCTGTGTCGCCTGGTGAGGTACGAAGGCGATAGGTATACCAGGTGGCCGGTTGCAGGCCAATAAGTTGTGGTGCGGCATAATGGCGGCCTCCAATGGCAACTGTGTGCGTGCTTACCGTCACCTGATCGCTCTTCGAAAAATCGCTAGGAGATGCGCTGAGAGAGATTTCGCAGGGCTGTGTAAATTCTGCCCAGATGACAGCGCTGGTGGCGCTTATAGCGCGTACAAGAGGGCCAACGCGCAGATGCGGCATCGCTTCGCTCGCCTTTCATTGGTAATTCGCCAACGGTATCCTTTTTGCTCCCACAAGAAGGCTGAGGTCAACATCCTCAGACAAAGTGACTAGCATATTATACCGTCTTTCCTATCTCCATATATTACTTTTGTCATCATCACGATACGAGAAGTAATCCATATAGATATAATTATCGTATAGGGGTCTCCATTGCACAAAAGAGATACAATGCTCTTGGTCGCTCCCATTCTTGACCATCATATACTTGAGTGTGATATACTCTCTTGCGGTGGGGGCCGCACAGTACTTTAGCTGTCAAAAGTATTATTCATGTGAACATTCGCATGCTAAATGTATTACAAATGTATATCCAAGCATTGTTCTGTTTATTTTTATATGTTATACTATAACGGTTCGTATGGGTGAGAATACATTGGCTTGGTAGTAGTTATAGCAAGCGCTGAGGGAACTGATGGAGGCGAAAACGCAAGCTCCTACGCTAAAAGAATCTAGCATTGTTGAGCGTGTTGCACGCATCGTCTCTAGTGTGCGTGGCACGAAGCCTGACTATACGCGCCTGGTTGCTGAATTGGAGCCAGCAATACCTTTCGACATCTTTGGAGTTGTCTTATTGCGTCATGATCGTCAGGCTGTACGTGTCACTGTGTGTAGACGTGAGGCGGGTTCCTGGATAGCACAACATCATCAACACCCACTCGAAGACTCAAAATTGCAACAATTGTTAGCCGCGCCTGCCATGCTCGTAGAGAACTACCCTGATGGGTTAGATGGCCCGCCCGCCAGGAGCGGTGATGCCCTCAGTGCATATCATCAACTCCATGCAACTCTCGTTGCACCTCTTGTTGTTGGAGATCACGTTTTAGGGTCACTTGAACTTGGCAGTGCTATGCCCAATACCTATGCGGATCAAACTCTGCAACGCCTCATAGGAGGGGTGGTGCGTGTCCTCGCAGCAGCAATTGAGAGTGCGCAGGTGGGTGGTAGTGTAGAGATACAGGATCGGCAGCGCCAGGCTCTTAAGGATGTCTCCAGGGCGCTGACCTCCAAGATGGACCTTCCTACCATCCTCAATCAGATAGTAGTCGGCGTCGCCAGGGCTTTGAATGTAGCGTCGGCCATTGTGATGCTGGATCAACGTGAAGGGAAGTTGCGCCTGGAGACCCAGTCTGGGCTGGATGCAGCGATCCTGCGCAAAATCATTGGAAGGACGGCTGCACTTACTGACCAGACCATCATTGGCACCACCTTGCGGCATCGTCAGCCCTGCGTCTCACATGATATTGATGCGGACGAACGTTTCCCTGAAAGTCGGCCGTTCGCCACAGAGCTTGCCGTGCGTTCTATCTTTAGTTATCCCCTGGTAACTGGTACCACCGTCTATGGTGCCCTCCTGCTGTGTTCGCTCGAACCAGGTGGATTCACCCCCCTCAAAGCTGATATCCTCTCTCTCTTCGCCAGCCAGGCCACCATCGCCATTCACAACGGTATGCTCCTTGCATCAGCGCAACAACGTAGCCGTTTTCAAGCCGCTATCGAACAGCTTGAGCAGGCCCATGCCGAAGCATTCCGGGCAGATACTACGGGCTACCATGACGGCGACCTTTACAGAGATGCGCGTTCCAATTCTTTTACGTCTGATGAGTATACCTTATTTCAACATGTCCGTCGGGAGACGGAGCATACCTTTGGCATACGTTTTAGCAGCCTCCTGCACTTTATCAGCAACCACTTGCTCACCAGCAGCGAACATGACCTGCAGGCTATCTTGCATGCCGCTCAAGACGTAGAGGCGCCCCTTGGTGTTCCGCTCGTGGATACCCTATCTCTCGAAAGTACCCTACTCCTTACACAAACGGCTGAGGATGCATTAGCTCGTGCTGATATCTTGAGCGAAGTCATTCGCTTGCTCCAACTTTATGAGCGAGCAACGGGTAGTATTAATGATGCATGGTTTATAGTTGATCTCAAAGGGGAATGTATCTACATGAACCCTGCTGCCGAAGTCTTTTGTGGTATGCGCATGGGTACCCTTACCGGAAGCACCCTCCAGGATGTTTTTGCTCAATTGATGCCACGCATACGCAATATCGATGAAGTGCGCTCGTACCTACAAGATTTTACTCAAACCGTTTACGGAGATACTCCAGATTCCCATCGGAGCGCGGATGATCCTAATATTGCCCCCAATGAACAAACACAGGAAATGCAAAGTGCAATAGGGATGAACGGGACTTCTTCACAGCGAGCGTTGCCTACATGTCGCTGCGTCCTGGCTGAAGAACCTGTGCATACTTCATCTTCTGCTCAACCGACAACGGCCGATGGAAGACGAACACCCTTGCTTCTGGATAGCGCCCCCTCTGATCATCACTACCAACTCACACGCCATCCTCTCCATGGAGAGCGCCATGGGCAACTTATCGCCAACGCCTTGCAAGTAGACGATATCACTGAGCGGGTGCGTGATGAGAAAAACAAATCCGTCCTTCTCTCTTCGGTATCACACGACCTGCGTACTCCACTCACGACGATAAAGGCTGCCGTTACTGGTCTCTTACAACCTGGTGTCGTCTGGGATGAAGAGACGCGCCGTGAAATCCTGGAAGAGATTGATAGCGAGACCGATCATCTTACTGTCCTGGTCAATGCGTTAGTAGAGATGTCACGCATAGAGATGGGCGCACTTGTCCTGGAAAAAGAATGGTGTGACACCGTTGAGGTTGTGCATGGAACTTTAGCACGTCTTGAGCGGCTACTGGCTGGACGATCAGTCCGCACGCATTTTCAGCCACATCTACCGCTTGTTCACGCGGATCATGTGCAACTGGAGCGCGTCTTTTATAATCTGATTGAGAATGCCGCTCGTCATAGTCCAAACACAGCTGAGATCCTGGTCACTCTCGACAGTATCGATGGCATGCTATGTGCGCAGATCATCGATTACGGGGTTGGGGTGCCCGAGAGTGAACGTGAGCGCATCTTTCAAACGTTTTATGGCCTCAGTTCACACGGTAGCGGCCTGGGGCTAGCTATCTGTAAAGGCATTATTGAAGCCCACCAAGGGCGAATCTGGGTCGAGTCGGCACCAGGTGGAGGGTCATGCTTTATTTTTACCCTCCCGCTTCACTCGTACGCGGTTTCTATATCTTCACACATATCATTCGAGCCGGAGGAGTAGTAATGAAAGCCAAGGGGAAATGTATTCTGGTTGTTGATGATGAGCCACCGATTCAGCGCATCTTGCGTCGGAACCTCTCCATGAGTGGTTATGAAGTCCTGGTTGCCGATACTGGCAAACAAGCAGTTGAGATGGCGCGCGTACATCAGCCGGACCTCATCCTCCTCGACCTATATCTCCCCGGAGAACTAGATGGCCTGGAGGTCTGTGCGCAGGTGCGCAATTTCATGCAGACGCCGATCATCGTGCTCTCGGCTGTTACAGAAGAGAAGCGAAAAGTCCAGGCCTTGGACCTGGGAGCCGATGATTATTTAACCAAGCCATTTAGCAATGAGGAGTTGCAAGCTCGCGTCCGTGCCTGTCTCAGACGTGCTAATTTGGCAGAGAATGGTAGTAACTCACAGCCAGAGATTTTATTGAGCGATGACGGATACTTAACGATGGACCTGGTGCGTCGCCAGGTACGTGTTGGCGATCAAGAGGTACGCTTGACACGAACAGAATTTGAATTGTTGCGTGAGTTGATGATCTATGCAGGGAAAGTGCTTACACATCGTTCTTTATTACGAGCGGTTTGGGGACCGGAGTATGGTGAGGAGGCTGATTACCTGAGGGTCTATGTGCGACAGTTACGGCTCAAAGTCGAAGCTGAGCCTTCACACCCACGCTATATTTTGACTGAACCTGGCATTGGCTATGTATTTCATTCCAACGGGAATAAGCAGGATATTTAATATAATTTTAATAAGTTTGTGGCGTTTTTTTATATTTGTCTAATTCGTAGTCAATGTGTTTTGCCGTACACTAGTCATTGGATGAGATACCTGCATGTCAAAAGATGCTATTGGAGACCGGGCTGGGGTGACACTACGTCGCTTCACAGGCCCATGAAGAAAAGGAATTATGAGGAACCATGGAGCAGCAAGATCGCATTATGGATGGAGATTTACAAACATTAGGTCTCCAATCCATCCTAAAAATGCTAGCGCTGAGTGGAAAAACTGGGACACTCTTCGTCCATTCGGGACTGGAATCGCTCACCGTCAGCCTGCGTAAAGGCCAGATTGTAGGGGTGCGCGAAGATGGTGTGCCACAACCAGATTTGCTTGGAATGCTCTGCCTCGTCAATAAACTCGATCCTGGGCGGGCGCAAGCCGTGCGTGAGGTTGCCCGAGGTAGTCCCCAGGTTGCCCTCGCTTTGTTGGTTGAAAACGGCTGGATGAGTATGGCTGAAATGCAGCGACGGCTGGAATTTGCCGTCACCCAGTCGATCAGTCACGCCCTCCGCTGGGTCGATGGGCGTTTCGCTTTCCATCGCCAGTTAGTGCCCATGGAAGGCAAGATGCAGCCCCTCGATATTGACTCCGTTCTATTGGAGGCCTTGCGCCAGGCCGATGAATGGGAAGAGATGGGCGAGACCCACTTAACTCGCACCATGGTAGCACGTTGGCTACCAGAAGTCAGCAACGACGTACGTAGCCTTGGGCTTAGTCAGGAGTATATAGAAGTCCTTTGCCTCTCCAATGGCGAACTGCCTTTGCAAGCCATAGCGCTCGTGCTCATGACCCCCGAAGCCCGCATCGCACGCATCATGACCCGGCTACTCGAGCTGCGCCTGATCGAAGTCGTTGACACTGTCTTGGAGACCGAGTTGCAGCAAGACCTCTCCAACATCCTCATCAGGTGTCAAAACACCCTGGCACGACAGCGCCAATCTTCCACACCTTCCCAGCTTCTTCGCGGCTTGATCAGCATTCTGGCGGAATGTATCAATGGGTTGCTTATCCATCATGGTCGCTATGCAAAAAGCCTGCGCGGACGTGGCCAGGTGCCTGTTACTGAAATCGTGCGCTTCTTAGAGCGTCGCTTCATGCAGCCGCTACAACTCCTGGCTAAGCAACAGTATCCTATTTTGGAGACAGTAAGCTTCACCAATGGCCAGCTTGACTGCACTGATATTCTTACCCTGGATAAACTGGTCAAAGGGGAGCAATTAGAAGAGTTTTCCTGGGAGGCTGTCCTTGGCCTTGCCGCATTCTTACGCATCGTCTTCTCAGGATTATTGCGTGACGAAGTCGGTAACTCACACACCGGTCGCCAGCTCAAAGTGGTCTGGAAAGCTTTCCTTGAGGAGATTGACGAGAAGATCCAACAGTACCAGTACTATCGGGCCTATCGAAACTCGCAGTCGGCGCGGGGTCGCGAGGTGACCCAACCATCACAAGTGCAGCTTGGCATCGTACAAAATTGGGGTCAGAGTGAAGGTGGGCCTTTCTGGTCGCCAGAGACACAAAGGAGGTCGATCTAGATGCATCAACCCACTGTATTAGTAGTAGACGATAGTCCTACTGTCAGAAAGATCGTCCAAATGACCCTACAGCGGGAGCAGATTAGAGTGATCACGGCCAGTGATGGACTCAGCGCGCTGACCTCAGTGGCCGATGAAATGCCCGCGGTTATTCTCCTTGATATCCAGCTACCTCGTATGGATGGGTACCATATTTGCCAGATCATACGAAAACACTTGCAATATCGTCAAATACCGATTATTATGCTCAGTGGGAGGGATGGTTTGTTTGACAAGATGCGAGGTCGGCTTGCCGGATCAACGGAATATTTAACGAAGCCGTTCGACTCCGCCGAACTGGTACAGACCGTTAAAAAACATCTTGCCAACTGGGAAGAGCGTATGCCGCCGCAGCAGGAGAGTCTGCGCCATCGCTATAGACGCCGTGGGTAAAAGCGAGATGCATATAGGGATGCTCAGCAACACTTGCGGAGGATATTTCAATTCTTCTGCGCCCGTAGACAATATGTCCAATTGGATGGGCTCGGTAGCCATTATTTCCTATTTGGATGATGTGCGGCGTAAATACATTATTGATCTGTCGCATTGATACAAGCCCCTACATCGGAAAGGTAGAAGCGAATGCCTGGAAAGAAAATACTCGTAGTAGATGATAGCTGGACAGAGTTGACAATGATCGCCGGGCCGCTACGCAATAGTGGCTTCGAGGTAGTCACCGCGGTCGATGGCGATGAAGCCGTTGAGAAAGTGTTCAAAGAGCATCCACAGTGCATCGTGCTGGACGTCGTGTTACCCAAACAGAACGGTTTTCAACTGTGTCGCAGGCTCAAGAGTCTGGAAGCTACAAAGCATATACCGATCATCTTACTGACGAGTAAGAACACCCCGCTAGACAAATCTTGGGGGCTGAGGCAAGGTGCTGAGATGTACATGACGAAGCCGTTTAGCGAGGAAGAACTCGTGGCGAATGTGAAACGTCTAGTGTAGTAGGGGCTAGAGAATGCAAATGTCTTCAAAGGCTGCGTTGCAGGCGCGGCTCGCACAAATTGAGCAGCTACATCCAGGCGGAACCCCGGCAGGAGGGCTGCCCGAAGCTGAAGGTTCACAATACTTGGTCTTCTCATTAGTTGAGCACGAGTTTGCCTTCAAAGCTGAACATGTCCAGGGGGTGGAGCGCCTCATAGATGTCACGCCCGTCCCCAATGTTGCTTCATGGATCAGAGGAGTGATGAATCTCCGTGGCTCCATCGCTTCTGTGGTGGATCTGCGTGCTTTTCTGGATATGGAGCAGCTTCCCTACAGTCCACGCACTCGCCTATTGTCGGTGCAATACAACGAGATGGTGATCTGCCTGGTGGTGGATGGAGTCAGTGAAATGCTCTCCATCCCCCCTGCTGCTATCACTAATGTAAGTACCAGTCAGACTACTATTCCACCATGGGCTGCTCCCTATGCTTCTGGCAGCGTGAGCTTGGGTATACGTGTGATAGTGTTACTGGATGCGGCTCGTCTCCTTTTCGCCGACAAGATGCAGCGCTATGAGGTTCTCGAATAAAAACATTGGCTGGTATTTTACAAACAGGAGGCCTGGCGGATGAATCCCGATCGCAACACAGGCGGAATGACAGTAAACACTCTGATGCAGATAGGGCTGGTTGCTTCATCTGCTATTCCTGTCGTTTTGATTGTTATCTTTGGCATATTTGTATCTCAACGACTCTCGGGCACTGATGCTCCGACATTTGTGCTGGTGCTGGCCACTTGCGCAATTGTTGCATTACTGGGAGTAATCACGGTCAACTATTTTGTGCAGCGTAGGATCAAAGACCGACTCATGGGACTCGTTGATGTGTGTCGTGACTACGCAGGGGGAGAGCGCACTGTCCGAGCTGCGGTCAATGGTGATGATGAGTTTGCTATGCTATCGATGTCGCTGAACACTTTGCTTGATGGTCAAGGAGGTACGTCCGGTGGGGCTACATTCAGCGGTGGGGGAAGTGATGCGGCTGCCCTACAAGCGCAGATTGAGAAACTCTTACAAGAAGTGAGTGCTGTCGGTGACGGTGATCTGCGTGTCCAAGCCGAAGTAACGCCCGATACCCTTGGCGTATTGGCCGACTCCTTCAACTATATGATCGAAGAACTTGCCAAGGTCGTGGGGCGTGTGCAAATGACAGCTGTGCAGGTAACCAATGCCGCGCGTCGTATTCTTGATGGTTCGGCTGAACTCGCCCAGGCCTCGGAGACGCAGGTGGCTCAGATTTCTCAAACGACCGAGGCGGTAGAAGCCCTAGCTATCTTCATTCAGAACGTCGCTCGCAACGCTCAATTGAGTGTTGATGTGGCACAGGAAGCCTTGCACAACGCAAGCGCTGGACAACGAGCCGTTCGCCAGACGATAGATGGAATGGTGCTCATTCGGGAGAACGTTCAGGAAACTTCTAAGAAGATCAAGCGCCTGGGTGAACGCTCCAATGAAATTGGCGAAATCGTGCGTATTATTGAAGATATTGCCGATCAGACAAACCTGCTTGCTCTCAACGCCGCTATTCAATCTGCTATGGCGGGTGAGCATGGACGCGGATTTGCAGTCGTCGCTGATGAAATCCGACAGCTTGCGGAGCGTTCCACCGAGTCTACCAAACGTATTGGTACCTTGGTTAAGAGTATCCAGGGTGATACATATGAAGCAGTCGTCGCTATGGAAGATAGTACGCAGGAAGTGGTCAAAGGGTCTCAGCTTGCTGATGATGCAGGACGTTCACTTAACTCCATCTATGAAGCTGTGGAGCGGCAAGCTCAAATGATCGAGAACATTGCCCGTGCTGCCAATGAGCAGGCCTCTGTCTCTGAGGCGGTTGCAATCGCAATGGGCCAGATATCGGAGATCACTCGTCGGACGAATGTCGGTACGCAAGAAACTGCTGCGAGTGTAAGCTATCTTGCTGAACTTTCAGATCAATTGCGTGCTTCAGTCTCTACCTTCCGTTTACCTGATCGTCGGAACGAGTTGGAAGGAGCATTCCCTGGAATGGCATCCTTCGCTGAGCTAGCTAGCAGCAATGACAATCAGTACTTCCCGCCAGCTCTGGGGTCTGGATTGGACAACGATTGGAGGCAAAACTTTTCTGGGAATTTCCCGCCGCTGCCGGAGGCTGGAAACTCTGGTTCATTGGTAGCCCTAGGTACACATGCCGGACAGTTTGTTTTTAACAATCAGCAGAATTTTGGGACCCAGCAGGAATTTGGGAACCAGCAGGGTTTTCCGCAAGGCTTTGGGGAAGATTTCGGGGATCAGCAGTTTGGGAACTTCGCGAGCTTTAGTGGGCAGCAAGGTTTTGCTGGGCAACAGGGCTTTGGAGACCAGCCATTTGGTGGACAGCAAGGCTTTGATGAGTTTGGCGGTTTTGAGGATCAACAATACTTTAATGGGCCACAGATGCAGGGGTTTGGGGGCCAGAATCAGCCATCGTTTCCGCAGATGCCATTTTCGCAGCCACCAAACTCTGGGTCGCCTCAGCAACCCCAGCAGCCTGGGCCGCAGTTCCCATCGCGCCCGCGTTGGCAGGAAAACTCTCAACAAAACTCATCGCCATTTGGTCAAGATCAAATGCCTTTCCCCAACCCGGGGCAATTTGGTCAGTAGCAATCCAAGTTTCAGCGTTTCCCCTGAAACGTGAAACTAGAAGCAGTGGGTGTGCGAAGCATGTCGAATGCGTTTGATAAACTATCAGTCCTCGATTCGTTTATCGAAGAGGTGAATAGTTATTTGCCGGAAATCGAGGCCAACCTTGAGCGTCTGACACAGTCACTTGGCGATATAGAGGCTCTTGAGGAGACCTATCGCCGTGCTCATACCATTGGTGGCTCTGCTTCGATGATGGATTTCCCAGGTTTGTCACATGTGGCACACGGGATGGAGGATATCCTGGGTGATGTGTTAGATGGTTTGGCTACTCTCGATCCACACACTCTTGGCCTTCTGCAGCGTTCTTTAGGAAGGATGGACCGACTCCTGCGAGGTATTCGCTCTGGGATCGATGAAGATGCGGTTATTGCCGAAGACGATGCTGACTATGCTCAGTATCGTACTTTGGTCGGCACACCAGCACAACTAGAACAATTAAGTGAGGATGCCGGGAGCTGGGATGGTCAACAATCGCAAGTAACCGCGCCGATGCCAGTACTTGCTGAATCAGCGATGCCATCCCTGGATGAGGTCCTGGCCTCTTTCCGTACGCCAACGGTGGCGGGAG
>Ga0137379_10007199_pt1 | contig 10551 bp, 10 predicted proteins | sample SagtaG_18_FD_104812 | JGI IMG/M metagenome (GOLD analysis project Ga0137379, IMG submission 104812) | Vadose zone soil microbial communities from Sagehorn Ranch, Mendocino, California, USA - Sage2_L_80_16 metaG | ecosystem: Environmental > Terrestrial > Soil > Vadose zone | place: USA... | reverse complement strand
CTCATGGCCCCATGGGTGTGGGTGCCCATATATCCAATGGTGTTCAAATCTGTGGTGTTCAAATCTGTACATTATGACGTTCTCCTTCTTTCATTTCATGCGGGCAACTACTTCCTGATGCTTGTCTTTTTCATATCCTTGTGTTCAGTATACAGCATGCGTATTGATTTTCTATTGGAAAAACATGAGAATTTTCTCATGCACTTCTCATCAGAATCCAATGAAGAGATGCTATGCTAGAGCAATGCAGAAGGAGATATATTAGATGAGTAGCAGCGCCAATCGTCATGCGGTATAGTTGAGGAAGAAGCGCCGACCAATGACGTGACGGCATCCGAGTGAATAAAGAAGGAATGAAGTAATGCATATCCTTGTGGTAGAGGATGAGCAGCGCCTGGCGTTTTTACTACGTCGCGTCCTGCTAGAAGAGCGGCACACCGTTGATCTCGCGCACGACGGGCACAGTGGTCTTGATCTTGCACTGAGTGATACCTATGATACTGTGATCCTTGATGTGATGTTGCCCGGACTTGATGGGCTCGAGGTCTGCCGCCAGATGCGCGCCGAACGCATTATGACGCCGGTGCTGATGCTCACGGCGCGCGGCGCGGTCGAGGACCGTGTGACGGGTCTCAACGTGGGGGCCGATGACTACCTGACCAAGCCTTTCGCAATGGAGGAACTTTTGGCGCGCATCAATGCCCTGCTGCGGCGCCGCGATCGTCGTTTCGATGAAGCCCCCCAGCTCATGGTGAGCGACCTAACGCTCGACCTGGTGCGGCACGAAGCGCGCCGCGCCGGGCGCGTCATCGAGTTAACGGCCAAGGAGTTTGCCCTGCTGGAGTACCTGATGCGCCATCCCGGCCAGGTGCTCACACGTACACAAATCGTTGACGCGGTCTGGCGCTATGACCTGGAGGCACTCTCGAATGTGGTGGATATCTACATCCACTATCTGCGCGATAAGATTGACCAGGGTTTCTCGCGTTCATTAATTAAAACAGTGCGCGGTGTTGGCTACAAGATCGAAGCGTAGCACAGCAGCAAGGGGGAGCGGCATGAACAGGAGCAGACCCTAAGTTTTCCAGGAAACTAAAGGATGTTTTGCCGCTTTTTACGGAAATAAAAAAGAGACCGGTCGCTGTTCTGGGGGGAACACGACCGGTTGACCCAGATTAGGGGTGTGTGGGGGAAGTCCTGGGTACAGCACACCGTCTACCGTGAACAACCTGGATGGCTCAATGGATCTGGATGGTTTGAACTCCATAAGACATTGAGTCAACCAGCCTCTTCACAGCTTCTTGTATAGTCTCTATCAGAGTAAACGACAGGTTTTCTATTTTTTGCGAATTTGCGATCTGTTTATGGCAATTTACTCATATGTTTGATTTGTAGCAATTAACGATCCGTGCCAGGAGTCCCCTAGCTTCTAGCCATGGGGAGGAATGGCACACCGCCGCAGCGGCACTACCTAGCCAAAAGACTAGGGAAACATGCAGTATACCTAGCCAAATGGCTAGTTTCTGGCTAAGAACGCTTGTGCTATACTGTCCTTGCGCTAAGGCACTCTGTACGGTTAGGTGGCACAACCACCAACCGGACGCAAGTCCTAACAGAGAGAGACGGCTCGCGGAATGCCCGCCCACGCTGCTAAGTGGGTTCCTGATAACAAACATCGAAAGATGTTGACTGCCAGGGTAAAACAGCGTCCAAATAGGAAGAACGCTTCTTGCTTGCAAGTGGTTCGGCCACGGTGGGCAAGAACGGGTACTTTTGTCATGGTGCCCTGATGTGTCGTGCAGTGAAGCCAAAGCGGAAAGGTTTCCTTTCTGAGTTGCGGTAGAGTACAGACACAAGCCCCGCCTTCAGGCATGGGGTTCATGACAACTTCTACCTGGAAAGGAGCCTGCGGTATGGGATTTCATATGTTAGATTTGATTCCTATCCTTCTCATTGCACTGGTAATTATTGGCCCAAAGGCTCTCCAATCCATGTCGCGCAATATGGGGAAGGGCGTAGGTCACGCCAAAGAATTGAAAGATCAGGCCCTCTCTGAGCTTCCCGTTGAAGAAATCACCAAGGTTACCCGCCAGATCCCCATGAGTCCTCAACAAGCTGTCAAGATGCTCCTCACCCCATCAGAGAAAGAATCAGAAACCAAAGAGAAGTAGCTTTGTACTCTCTTTTCGCTAGCAAGAGCGATACTAATGGGATTACGCCAGCATTTCTTGATACACATTGTAGGTCTGGCGGGCAATTTGTTCCTGGGTGTAGTTTTCGAGGACGCGCTGGCGTCCTTTGGCTGCCAGTTGGGTGTAGAGGGCGGGGTTGTCAAGCAGTTGGCGGATAGAGGCGACCAGCGCTTGCACATTGCCCTCCTGAAAAACCAGGCCTGCATCGCCGATGACGTGGGGGATCTCGCCGGAACTGGAGCCGATGACAGGTGTCTCGCAGGCCATGGCTTCGGGGAGCACGCGCCCGAATTGCTCGATCCAGTTGGGTCGAGTCACTGAGGGCAACACCAGGGCATCAAACTGCTGCATCTCTTTGGGAATCTCGTATGTTGGTAGGCCTCCCTTGAAGATGACGCGCCCCGCAACTCCTAATTGAGCGGCCTGCTCGGCGAGTTGCTCTTTCATCGGGCCGTTGCCGATGAAGACCAAGCGACAGTAATCTGGCAGTTCAGCCAGCGCAGAGACGAGCAGATCGAGGCCCTTGTTGTCTTTGAGTCGTCCGACGAAACCAAGGGTGAAGGGATCACCGGGGGAGCGTGATTTGCGTGGTTCTGTGCGCTGGTAGATATCGGTGTCAAAACCGAACTGTGGGATGATGGAGATTGGCCCGTTATAGCCTTTGCGTTTCAAGACTTCTGCGGCGTCGCGGTTGCCTGCCAGGGCTGCGGCGGCGCAGCGATAGTTGTAGAGTTCCATCTGGCGAAACGGCGGCGGATAGTCGTGGTAGAGATTCTGCCAGGTGAAGAAAAGCGCTCTGGCCTTTTGTTTGTTGGCGAGCCACATGGCATGAAATGTGGCGAAATTATAGGGTTCTTCGTCGATGTGCACAATCTCCGGGCGCAGCTCGCGCATGATCTTGCCCAGTCGCGGGTAATAATGCAGGTGAAAGTTACCATTGAGTCGCATTGGGGTAACAATCATCTGGTAACCCGAGGTATAGAGACGTTCAAGCACTTGCTTGCTGCCGTCGTCACTCTGCCAGTAGGGAGGAGTGACGAGGGTTAGTTCGACGCCGGGACATTTCGCCAACTCTTCGAGCTTACGTTGCGAGGTGCCCGCGACGAGTGCTTTTGAGATCATGAGTACGCGCATATTATTTCTTACTCCTAACAACTGCTTCCTGGTAAACGGCAAGCGTCTCAGTTGCGGTTTTACGCCAGCTAAATTGTGTGGCGCGCTGTAGCGATCTTGCACGCAGATCGTCTCGTAGTGTGCTGTCAGTGAGGACGCTACGCATGGCTTCGACCAGGGCCTGGGTATCGTCCGGGTCTAGTGTGATGGCGGCATCTCCTACCACTTCTGGCAGCGAGGTGCGGTTTGAGCAGACGACGGGGGCGCCGCAGCTCATCGCCTCTAAGGGGGGCAGCCCAAATCCTTCGTAAAGAGAGGGAAAGACGTAGAGACTGGCGCCGCTGTACATGGCGGGTTTGTCTTGATCTTCGACGAAGCGGTAGATGACCTGGTCTGAAACGCCGAGTTCGGCGGCAATGGGGCGTGGGTCGGGGAAGAAAGGTCCCTTCTGCTTGTCTGGATTACCAGAAATAAGCAATTGCAGGTCGGGCTGCTCAAGCTGCTTGTAGAGATGGGCAAAGGCGCGCACTAACTGGGGGACGTTCTTGCGCTGGTCGAGTCCGCCAAGGTAGAAGATGTAGCGCTCACCAACGCCGTAACGCGCGCGTGCTTGTGCCAGCAGCGGGGGGTCAGTGATGGGTTTGTACTCGTCGCCTGCTGCTTCATACGTGACGCGAATGTGCTCAGCAGGGAGGTGCAAGGCGTCCATCATATCCTGCCTGGCATGCTGGGAGACGGTAATAATTAGCGTTGCGTTATGGGCGGCGTACGCGACAAGGCGCATGTAGGCTTTGACCATGGTGCATGCCTGGTAGGCTGGCAGGCGCAGCGGTATCACATCGTGGATAGTAACGACGGTTGGTGTGCGCGGAAAGAGTGGCGGCGCGAAGTAGGGAACGTGAAAAAGATCAATACCGGCCTTGCGTGCTGCTGCCGGGCCGGTGAATTGTTCCCATACGACTTTTTCAACGTTTTCGTTGCGCCTGGCAGGGGACGGTGGGGGACTGACGCGGTAGGGAAAGGGTGTTAGTGCACTTCCGTTGTCTGCAACGGGTTTTGCGCCCAGCAGCAAGTACTCGTTCTGTTGATCGACTTCTTTTAAGGCGTGAAGCAAATGGAGCAGGTATTGACCGCTGCCGTTAGCAGGAGTTTGTAGGAAAAGGGCATTGAGCGCGATTCTCATACGCTGCCTCCAACCTCAGTAAAGTCCGTGACACCATCGTAGAGCTTTTGATAGATGGAGAGCATTTTGCGCGCTGACACCGGCCACGTGTATTGTTTTACGCGCTCGTATCCCTTCTGACGGAGGTCCTCTTGTAAAGATTTATCCTGCAAAATGCGCATAATTGCCGCGGAGAGTTCTCCGGTATTGTGCGGGTCGATCAAGAGTGCAGCATCGCCGACGATCTCTGGTAGAGAAGAAGTATTGGAGGTGATGACTGGCGCGCCACAGGCCATTGCTTCAATGGGAGGCACACCGAAGCCTTCAACGAACGAGGGAAAGGCGAAGACATCGGCCAGGCTGTAGAGGGCGACCAGTTCCAGGTCGCTAACACGCCCCAGGAAGCGCACCTTTTTCTCGAGTTTGAGTTCTTCGACGAGCTGTTGTGTCTCTTCGTATAGCCAGCCCTTGCCGCCAGCGAGGGCGAGCATAGACGGTCCGCCCTTCTTCTTCTGGGCCTGGTAAAAAGCTTTGATCAGCCCGATGTGGTTTTTGCGCGGCTCAAGCGTGCCAACGCCGAGCACAAGTGGGTGTCTCAGGCCAAATTTATTGCGCGTGGCACCCAGGATTACGGGATCGGTGATACGCCGGAAATGGGCGCTGACGCCGTTGGGGATGACCACCAGTCTATCACGCGGTGTCTGAAAGTGTTCGACCAGTGTACGGCTGACCTCCTGCGAGACGGTGCAGACGACGTCCGCGGCGGCAACCGCTTCAGGCACGACCTTTTTGAGGTAGTTCACCAGCGATGGGACGGCGTACTCCGGGTGTTCCAGGAAGGCGAGGTCATGGACGGTCACGACCTTGCGCAGCTTCTTACCGATAGGGGGCAGCGCGAAGTCAGGGCCGTGATAAATATCGACTTGCCCGGAGAAATAATTGGCATAAAGAGGTAAGCGCCAGCGATACCAGATGATGCTCAAATAACGGTCGGGAATAAAGATATTCCTGCCGTGAACATTCTCTGCTTTAGGAAACGGACGCTCCCTGGTGGGGCGTCCGCTCGTGAGCAAGGTATACTGGTTGCTAGTATCCTGTTCCAGCATGGCATCCACCAGTCTGCGAACATAGTTGCCAATGCCGGCTCTTTGCCTGATAGCCGCAGTATAATCAATCGCGATACGCATGCATAACCTTGTAAATCCTAGCCTGGGGGCCAGCGAAATTTTCTGCCACCGATCAAGTGGAAGTGCAAATGGTAGACAGCCTGGCCGGCATCGGGGCCAACATTGGTAACAAGGCGGTAGCCACGCTCGCCGAGTCCCAGTTTCTGCGCCAGTTTATTGGCGACTATAAACAGCAAAGCCAGCGTGGGACCGTCCTCCAGTGTCAAGTCAGATATGGAGGTGATGTGTCGCCGGGGGATGAGCAGGATGTGATGTGGGGCTTGAGGGTTGATATCTTCAAACGCTACGACATCTTCATCCTGGTAGACAATTTTACTCGGTATCTGACCTTCTGCTATTTTGCAGAACAGGCAGTTCTCAACAGCCATGGTGGTATGTTTCCTCCTCGGTATCCTTCTCACCTGGGGTAATCTCGCATATTACTATACCATATAATGGTTATTACGGCTATTTTGACAGCAAAATGGGTGATGCTGCCTCAGGAGCAGGCAGATGAGGTATACAGAGAAGGCACTTTTGCAGCACAAGACCGCATCTGCGTCACGTATATCAACGGAGGCCAGCAGTCGTTCCAGTGTGTCGGCGGGGAGATTCACCTGAACCGCTTCAAGGGGCAACAGCAGGTCCACAAAATAAGAAACGTGAGCAAATTGGTCGTAGGCATCGCCAATAAATTCTAGGAGAGAAGTTGGTGTGAAGGGCGACCCAAGGGTCGCCCCTACAATGAACGGCTGGGGTGTTAGGATGCTTCGCCTTCAACCTTCGTTTCGGCGGTGGCGGTTGCGACGGTTTCGGTGTGTTCACCCTCTTTTGGGGTGGACTGGTCGGTCACTTCGAGGGTGTCACTTTCTTTGTGAAAGGTTATGTCGGTTTCGATAGAGGTAATTTCACCCGCTGGTTGCTCCTCTGTACTGACCGCACTCTCTTTTGCTTCCGGTGCCTGTTGCTGTTCGAGACTTTCCGCACTACCCTTCACTTCTGGTTGTTGTTCTTCCCCTTCCGTGGAAGCCTGTGCTACTGGTTGTTGTTCTTCCCCTTCTGTGGAAGCCTGTGCTGCTGGTAGTTGTTCTTCTCCTTCTGCTTTTTGAGCTTTCTTGCGAGGTTGTAGCTCCAGTCCGTGCAGGGCCGGATCGTTATACTGTGGTAGATTCATATCCAGGCGTATAGCTTTGATGGCCTGGTAGACATCGCCGGGCTGGAGCGAGAGTTCCTCGGCGATCTTTTTGTGAATACCTACGGGTGGGAGAGGTAGATAAGGTTCGTAGATTGCTTTGATTTTTGCCTTCTCTTCCTCGTCGCCTTTATAGGTCTGGAGGTCCCACCAGCTTGGAATCTCTAGCTTTTCGCGGTACTCCTTAACGATTTTCTTCACAGCGGTCTTAGGAATGTTCAATTCCTTGGAAATCTGCGTGCGAATTCCATCGAACTCAGTAGGTACGGCCAATTCTTTATAGCGCGCTTCGATCTGGGCAATTTGCTCCTCTGTCGGCTTAAAAGGCGCTGGAGGTGGAATCTTCTCACGCTTGGGCTTTGGCGGTGTCTCAGGTTTGGGTTTTGGTGTTTTTTGTTTGTATCCTGCCGGTTTTCCGCCCTGGCGAGGCTCAACAGGAGCTCCAGGACGGGGGCCACGAGGTGGTCCGCCTGGACCCGTCATTGGTTGGCGTGGTCGTTGCTCGACTGTGTCGGGAATGCCCATGCCGCCGCCCACGCGATAGGGGGCAGGATTACGATAGCTGGATTCGCGGTAGCCGCCAGGGCTACGATAATCGGTCTCGCGGTAGCCGCCGGGACCACGATAGCCGCCGGGAGCGCCGGAGTCACGCTCATCACGATCGCGATTGGCACCGGGACCACCGCGATTGTCTCGTGCCACAGGAGAGGAGGGTATTTTCGGCTTAGCTGGTTGATCGGGCTGGCCTACTTTGACGTCACCCTGAGTATCAAGCCAGTGAGTTGTCCCACTGGCGGCAGGTTTAGGTTTGGGTGGTGGTGGAACTGAGCGTGCTAGGGCTTCTGTGCCTTGTGCGCCCTGTCCCGTTTTGGTCACTGGCGGGGGTGTTGCTTTAGCCGCCATTTTTTCTTTTCTTGCTTTTTGCAGGCAATCGGGGCAAGTTACTTCTTTAGCATTTGCCGACTGAAACCACTTGCCGCACGTATTGCAACGTATTTTCGTTTTGCTCATACGTATTCTCCCCTGTTCCACTATAGACGACATTACTTTGCGTCGGAATGCATTTCTTAGTATAGGGCCTATGAGCGGCTTTGTCTACCCCTTGTTTTTTGGGGTTATTGAGCGTGCAGGGGTACATTTTTGTCTAGATGTGTTGAATGATGACTATCGAAATGTATTGGTTCTGCTGTCAAAAAAAGGCAATAAAGGTGCCTCAGATCAGGTATTTATGATGCGTAGTTTTGGGCATTTTGCTTTGATAGCAACTCTACTGTCAACAAAATGGCAAGAAAGATGCCTCAGATCAGGTATTTATAGTACATGGTCTTGGGCATTTTGCTTTAATGGCTTTGCCGTACGTTGTGGATATCCTATGTAAAGCTTCTGTAACGTGTGGATAACTGTCCACAAAGGAGGATCGCGCGAAAAGTCTATGAAAACCACCTGAGCTCGTCACCCTCGGAGGAGTTGTGCAGTAGAAGGAAAGCTCGTTAAATCATCAGGGACATGTATCCCACCTGCACCAGAGACGATCGTTGTCCGCATACTGATTTTCAAGGCAAAGCAGATATCCCGAACAGGGTTTCAGGCCACGCGCCGTTTTTGCTGATCTAGACTGAGACGGCACCTTTACTTGACTGAAAGCCTGATGCTATACTACCGCTATGGACGAATTTCAGCATATCGAGCAAGAGAGAACAGAAGAGGATTCCGAAGTCCAGCTCACAGACTTACCTCTGCTCAGCAATGCGGGAGGCAAAAGGTCTTTATGGTTGGCTCGTCTCTTGCTGGGTTGGCCAGGCTCTCTCGGGCAGCGGCACTGGCGACAGATTGGGGCTATGGCTACTCTGCTGCTGACGGTGCTTGCTGTACTTGTCATCCTAAGCCCTTTACATAGGGGCCCCGCTCCCTCTACCGTCCATCCCGGCATTTTCTCCAATCCCTTCCTCGCCACCTATCGGAGCTCTCCTGTTCTCATCTATCGCGGGCATTTCAGTGAGGTTCGTAGCGTGACCTGGTCTCCCGACGGCACACGAATCGCCTCTGGCGGTGAGGATGGGACTGTGCAGGTGTGGAATGCGGCCACAGGCGAGCGCACCCTGACCTATCAGCTGTATGCCGGCTCTCTCCATTCTGTAACCTGGTCTCCCGATGGTACTCGCATCGCCTTTACGAGCCAGGATAACTCCGTGCAGGTATGGGATGCCACGACGGGAAAGCATCTCTTGACCTATCGAGGTCACGCTGGCTCTGTGGTACCTATGGCATGGTCACCCGATGGGAAGCGTATCGCCTCTGGGAGCAGTGATGGAATAGTAGAGGTATGGGATGCTGCGACAGGGCAGCACCTCATGACGTATCGAGGCCACGCTCAGTCTGTGCTTCCTGCACCGGATTCGCCCAGGTCTGTGCTCAGCATCGCATGGTCTCCTGATGGGAAGCACATCGCCTCTGGGAGCCGCGACAGGACGGTACAGGTGTGGGATGCCGCAACCGGCAAGGGCATTCTCATCTATAGGTATCATTTCGTTGCAGTGTTTGCTGTCGCGTGGTCACCCGATGGGAAGCACATCGCCTCTGGCGGTCGTGATCGGGTGGTCCGAGTGTGGGACGTCTCCACTGGAGGGGATACCCTCACTTATGAAGATCATGCAGAAATCGTATGGGCTGTCGCATGGTCACCCAATGGCAAGTTCATCGCCTCTGGGAGTAGTGATGGGACGGTACAGGTATGGAACGCTACTACGGGCAAGCGTATATTGACCTATCTTAGTAGTGCTTTCTGCGTGGCGTGGTCGCCTGATGGGAAACGCATCGCCTCAGGGGGTGAGGATGGCAGCGTGAAAGTGTGGCAAGTGGTGTAATTCTCCTTTTTGCAATCGACGCAATCAGACTGGGTACAACCACCCTAACTGTTGGTCAAGTAGGGACAGAGCACCTGATGCTATAATGGGTATATCATCTGGTATCCAGCTAGCAATAAACCAGGAGGCAGCAAGTGAGCAGCGACAAGCAAGAAGCAGCGATAGAGCAACGAGTCCGTGTTATCAAGCCACAGCAATTTGATGCTAACACACCCCAAACGCCAGGGATGCAGCGTGTGGCGGCGGTTTCCAAACAGCTAGCAGGTTCGCAAGGCCTCTGGGCAGGAGTCACGATCGTTGCACCCAATGTCGCCAGTGGCATTCACCATCATGGAGAGACCGAGACCGTCATCTATGTCGTCTCGGGCCACGCAAAGATGCGCTGGGGTGACAGGATGCAGTTCGAGGAAGACGTTGAGCCAGGCGACTTCATCTATGTGCCCCCCTTTGCGCCACACCAGGAGATCAACCCATCGCCCGACACCCCCTCACAATGGATGATTGTGCGCAATTCACAGGAACCGATCGTCGTCAACCTTGAACCGTTTGATGTAGCACAACCGTGATTGGTATTCCACATACTTTTTGGCTCTCTTGATGACGAGGGTAAAACTCCACTAGCTGGGCTGTCCCGGCTAGGGCGTCACGCCAAGCTGTTGCATCTGATGGAGGGTATCCATCTCCATCCACCCTTCCACCGCCTTGCCATCCACAATGCGGTCGATGACGATCCCTGTCACGGTCATCTGCTTGCCGGTTGGGCTGTGGCCCCGAAACATCCCCTGGTGAGTGCCCTGGACTGACCAACGCGTCACGACCAGGTCTCCTTCGGCGATCTGTTCCTCAATCGTGGCGTGGAAGT
>Ga0137379_10007198_pt1 | contig 10554 bp, 12 predicted proteins | sample SagtaG_18_FD_104812 | JGI IMG/M metagenome (GOLD analysis project Ga0137379, IMG submission 104812) | Vadose zone soil microbial communities from Sagehorn Ranch, Mendocino, California, USA - Sage2_L_80_16 metaG | ecosystem: Environmental > Terrestrial > Soil > Vadose zone | place: USA... | reverse complement strand
CCTTTTCAGACATCCCCTGACGCCAAGGCTTGTTGCTGGTGAGACCGGCGCTGGGCGTCTAGGTATCTAGCGTTGAAGTCTGCAACAATCCCCTGGCACAGGCTCTGCACCTGCGGTCGCGCCCCGATCTGTAACCAGGCGCCTCTGAAAACGCCAGGAGGGGTAGGGGCGGTCGCGACCACAGGACCAGACCGTGCGCTGAATTGGGAGAGCAACCTTTCCTGCATCAGGTGACGGTCAAACGCCTCGGTCACCACTACGGACAGAGCAACTCCGTAGGTATCCCCCCGGCGTGTGCGCAATTCCACGCCCAGGATCAGCAGGGTCCAGTCTGCGTCTGCCTCCACGAGGAGGACATCACTGAGAGAGCGAAACGCCTGCGCAGCAGCGCGCTCGACCTCTCCGGTCAAGCTCTCTGGGGCAGCTACAGTGAGTTGGACTCTGGCCGAAAACGGGAGCGAGGGTTCCCTCCGTTGCGCAAACAAGGTGGCGACAGGGTCAACCTGGGTGACACCGACCGGCGCGGCTGGCTCACCGGTCGCTGGGTCAGGTGGGCTGTCAGTCTCGCGCGGTTGCGAGTGTGGTGCTGCAGGCTCGCCTCGCGGCTCGTCGCTCAGCACATCTGGGGTCTTCCTGCGTTTAGCCATGTGCGATCTTTTCGGTCAGTTGTTGATAGTCCAGCGCGCCAGAAGAAGTAGGAGCGTACTCATAGATGGTCTGTCCATAGCCGGGAGCCTCGGAGAGCCGTACGCTGTAGCGGATCGGGGGGCAGAGCTGCGGACTATGGTGAGTATGGAGCTGCTCCAGGATCTCGTAGGACTTCTTGACGCGGCCATCGAGGAAAGTGGGAAGAATATACTTGAGGGTCAGCGCGGGATGGTAGCGCTGGATCCCAGCCAAACTCTTGGTGAATTCTCGTAGACTGGTGAGCGTCAGGACCTCCAGTGAGACCGGTGCCAGGATTTCCTGCGCGTAAAAGAGGACATTAACGTTCACCGGATCCCAGCCCGGGGCGGTATCCAAGATGACGTAGTCATAAACCCCTTCCAGAGGGGCCAGCGCCTCAGTGAGCGTCTGCTCTCCGCCAAAGTCTTTGCGTGCGATCAGGCGCTTGACGGCGGTAAGGTCTCCGCCGCCAGCGAGCAACCAGAGCCGCGCTCTCGCCTCGACGATAGCCTCGTCTGTCGTGCGCTCGCCTGCCAATAAGGCGGCTAGTCCGGCGGGGGGCTGCAGGCCGAGGGCGGCGCTGACGTGGCCCTGCGTATCGGTGTCGATCAGGAGGACCGTGGCGCCTTGGCGGGCGAGCCCAGCCGCCAGGTTGATTGCGGTCGTCGTCTTACCCACCCCACCCTTGGTAAGGAATACGGCAATCTTTCTCATCGGCTTCTTGCCTCACCGCCCGGCAGGCACGCGACGGTCCACCGCCCTTTCCTTTTTTGCCGATTTGGGACTATAGTACGAACAAGTTTCGGGTGCAATTCTACCTTTCAGGGAGGACAAGTGTGAGTTTCTGGCAGATGTTCAAAGCGGGATTCGCTTTCGCGCTCGGCTCGTTCGCCTTTTTCTGGCTGCTGGCTCTGACAGCGGGGGTCCTCGCTACGGCGGTGGCTTAGGACACAACCCCCCGAGCAATCCAATCCGCGTCGGCTTCTTTCCGATGTCTTGCTGACGGCTGATTACTGACGGCTGACCGCTCTTCTTTTAGCGATCCGCACCGTTTGACAGTGCGCCTCGACGATGCGGTCGAGGTCGCGTGCGTACCCGCCGCCCAGAGTCACAACTAGTGGAAATCCGGCGCCGCAAGCACACTCGCACACCAACCGGTCGCGTTCACCAATCCCCTCCATTGTTAGCGCTAGCTTGCCGAATCGGTCACCGGCCAGCACGTCAGCCCCGGCTTGATAGAGGATCGCGTCAGGAGTGAAGCGCTCCAGGATCTGCGGCAATGCGTGGGCCAGAGTGTCGAGGTAACGCTCGTCAGTGGTGCCGTCGGGCAGCGTGATATCCCAGGAGCTGCGTTCTTTGCGGGCGGGATAATTGTTCTCACCATGCATGGAGAAGGTGAACACCTCGGCATCTGTCTGGCACAGGGCTGCGGTGCCGTTGCCCTGGTGGACGTCGAGGTCGATGACGAGAAAGCGCCTAGCGAGACCCTCGGCCTGCAGCCGCCGCAGCGTGATCACCAGATCGTTAAAGATGCAGTAGCCTTCCCCGTGGTCGGCAAACGCGTGGTGAGTCCCGCCGGCTAGATTCGCCGCCACTCCCTCACGCAAGGCCGCGCGGGCGGCGCCGAGCGTGCCGCCGATCACCGCAAAGGCGCGCCGTACCAACTCCGGAGACCACGGGAGGCCAATGCGCAGCATCGCCTTACGCTCCAAGGTACCGTTGATAAACGCGTGTACGTACGCTGGCGTATGGACACGCAGCACGTCGTCTAGGGTTGCAGCCTCGGGCTCGACCATCTCGTCCTGCGCGAGCGTTCCCTCGGCGAGGAGGCGCGCCGGCACCAGGCGATACTTATCCATCGGGTAGGAGTGGTGCCCCAACGGTACGGTGTAGCGGGCAGAGGTAAAGGCGCGCATGGGCTTTCTTTAACGCTTACAGACGTGCTTCGACAAGCTCAGCACGAACGGGTGCTAAACAGGTAGGGGCACCTCTATGTGGGTGCCCTCCCCCGGGCGGCCACACGGCAGCTTTCAGAGCGCACCCCCTAACTTTGAACCTTGAACCTTGAACCTTGAACTTTTAACTCTTAACGCTTCCGGTTGACACTCCCCTCCTCTTTGCCATAGAGGGAGAGACCCTGATCGTCAGCGACAAGGGAGGGCTTCGTATGGCCGCACTCACGCATCTCGCGCCCACCCCTACGCCTGAAACCAAACCGTTTTGGGAAGGGACCAAACGCCACGAGCTGCTGCTGCCGCGCTGTCGGAGTTGTGGACGATGCCACTTTTACCCACGTGCGATCTGCCCGTTTTGCTGGTCAAACGACCTCGAGTGGATCAAAGCCAGCGGCAAGGGCAGGCTGCACACGTTCTCCATTCCGCAGCGCCCCGTGCTCGGCATCCCCGTGCCATTCATCGCCGCCATCGTCGAACTGGCCGAAGGACCAAAAATCGCGACCAATATCGTTGACGTGGAGCCAGACCCCAAGAATCTGCGCTGTGACATGGAGGTCGAGGTGGTGTTCGAGGATCTCACTGATACCATCACCCTGCCAAAGTTTCGACCGGTGATGAAGAGGGCGTAACGCGCGTGCGCAACCCCAGAGGAGGGAATGCCTCATGACCGATCCTAAAGACCTCTCCGGCAAATTCGCCATCGTTGGCGTGGCCGAGTCCGACGAGATGGGTATCGTGCCGCACAAGTCCGCCCTCCAACTTCACGCCGAGGCTGCGCGCAACGCCATTGCTGAGGCTGGCCTCAGCAAGAATGACATTGACGCGGTATTCAGCGCCGGCCGCATGCTGGCGGTCGAGACCGCCGAGTACCTTGGCCTCCGCCCCCGCTACATCGACGGCACCATTGTCGGTGGCTGCTCCTTCATTATGCATGCCCAGCATGCCATGGCCGCAATCAACGCCGGCCTGTGCGAGGTCGCGCTGGTCACGCACGGTGAATCCGGACGCTCACGGGTGGGCATGCCGCCGTTTGACGCGCCCAAGGATTCCCTGCTGTGGCAGTTCGAGTTGCCCTACGGCATTGCCTTTCCGTTCACCGGCTACGGTTTTGTCGCCACGCGGCACATGCACGAGTATGGCACAACGCACGAGCAACTGGCCGAGGTCGCCGTGGCCACACGCGCTTGGGCACGGCTTAACCCTAAAGCCAACCAGCGTGGGCTGCTCACAATCGAGGACGTGCTCAAGTCGCCGTTCATCTCCTGGCCGTTTCATGTGCTCGACTGTTGCCTGGTCACCGATGCAGGCGGGGCGTACGTGCTCACGTCGGCTGAGCGGGCTAAGGATCTCAAGAAAAAACCAGTCTACATTCTGGGCACCGGCGAGGGCGCGGGCCATTGCTGGATCAACCAGATGCCGGACTTCACCACGGCGACTGGCGCGCAGATTTCCGGCAAGCAAGCGTTTGCCATGGCTGGGGTAGCACATAAAGACATTGATGTGGCGATGCTCTACGACGCCTTTACCATCACGCCTATCCTGGCGTTAGAAGACCTGGGCTTCTGCAAGAAGGGCGAAGGCGGGCCGTTCGTGTCCGGACAACGCACTGCGCCCGGCGGGGACTTCCCCATGAACACCAACGGCGGTGGGCTGTCATACACCCACACCGGCATGTACGGCATGTTCACAGTGATCGAAGCGGTGCGGCAGTTGCGCGGCGAGTGTGGCGAGCGACAGGTGAAAGACGCGAAGGTAGCGCTCTGTCACGGCCCAGGAGGGATTTTCAGCGCCGCAGCGACGATGATTCTGGCGAATGAGGCGAAAGCATAACCCTATCAAAACTTCCCACCCCGCTAAAAAGGAGTCCTCTATGCGCATCGATAATCCCACGGGCAATTCCCAGTTCCTTAAGGGCATCGGCCCCTTTTCGTCCGGTGTCGTCGCGCACTCCGGCTACGAGATCGTGCACGTGACCTTTCACCCGCTGCCCCCCTTGCCGCGGGGCTTCGAGCTGATCGAGCGTCACCTGCAACGCAGCAACCGGCCGCTCAATGCCTTGTGTGGCATGGAGCTACGCATCGCCCAGCCGCTCTCCCGTCAAGCGTTCAACGAGTTTAATCAACCCTATATCAACAAGCTCGCAGGTTGGCACTTGCTGGTGGACGGTTTGAACCCTGTGGCGCGGACCAACGTTGCCCCTGCCATCAATCCGGTCTCTGAGCCGTCGGTCTACGGGTTTTCCTACACCGTACCCGCGCAACACCCGGGAGTGACGTTCGTGGTATCCGGCGCTCCCGAGGTGCGGCGCGGGGAGAGGGAGGAATATGACATTATCAGTCATGGCGATACGTCAACGACGGGGCTGCGGCAGAAAGCGGAGTATGTGCTGCAGAGCTTGACAGCCCGACTGCAAGGGCTGCAGGTCACCTGGGCCGACGTCACGACGGTGGAGATTTATACCGTACACGACCTCCATCCGTTGCTGGCCACAACGATTCTGCCGGCGCTGCAGGAGGCGAACCGCTATGGCATTCGCTGGCATTATGCTCGTCCGCCCGTCGTCGAGTTGGAGTGCGAGATGGACGTGCGCGGCGTGCGCCAGGAAATCATCTTGCCGGGAGGATAAACAGTGACCTCACTGGTAGTGTTTGATGGTGAGTGCAATCTCTTGGCCGAAGGACACTTCGAGGGTGTGTCCGTCAGGGTCGGCGATGAACGCCCAATAGCCCACAGGATAACCCGAATCCGTAGGCCCGAGGCGTAAACGCCCTTCGCTGCGGGCCTGCTCACAGAGCCGATCGACCTCGTCACGGGTCGCACAGCCCACCCCGAGATGGGCAAGCGGGAGAAGCGGGTTGTCCACTTTGTTCACTTCAATCAGCACGATCACGAACGGCCGGGTGCGGTCGCTGAGCCAGGCGACGTGCACTGCGGTTGCCGAGTCGGTGCGGCGATGCACGACCTGCATCCGCGCGTATTGCGCGTAGAAGGCAATGCTCGCCTCCAGGTTGCTGGTAGGCAAAGCTATATGGGTAAGACCAAGATCGGACATAGGGATCCTCCTCCAAACTGTCGTACACTCACTCCTCGTTAGAAACCACTGCCGACACTCCCACACACCTGTCCGCGCTCCCGAGCGGACAGGTGTGTCAATGAAAACGACGGATCGCCTCAAGCACCCCCTCGGCAATCTTGCGCGGGCGCTCGGCGATGCCGCTGATCAGCTCTTCCTGGTCGCGCGGGTCGATCTCGGCCACCTTGGTGCCCTGAAACACGCCGATCTTGTCCCGGGTGATACCGCGAATAATGCCCGACACCTGGGCACGCAACTCGTGGGGGCCAACCCGGCCGAGCACGTCTCCGCTCTGAACCCGCATGCCAATGTCGAGCGTGGTGTGAAAGGTGCCGCTGGTGGGTGCATAGGAGTAGCGCTCACGTTTATAGCCCGCAATGGAGATCGGCTCACCGGTGTACGGCTCGGCGCTCCCTGCAGCGATAATGTGACCCAGGTGCGGGCCACGGTTGGTCTCGATCACCACGTGGACGGTTTCCCCCGCGCGAAAGCCCGGCCCCAGGCCGATCACCAGCGGCGCCTGATCAATCTGCACCTCTGGCGTTTCGCGCTTGCGCATACGCGCGTCCACCACGACACCGGGAGTGAGGGTAGCGAGCACCGCCTCGACCGGGCCGACGAAAACCGGCACCACCTTTCCCCAGAGGAGCAGTGCCTTGAGAGCCTCGAGCGAATCCACGCGTTCAGCCCGCACGCCTTCGAGTTCGGCCTCGCCCTCGAACACCGCGGTGGCGAACGCCATGCGACGGCGGGTGGTCGAGGGCGTCGGACTTTCGACAATCACCGGCAGATAGCCCCTGCGGTAGAGCAGGTGGGCCACAGCCGAGCCCACGTCTCCGCCACCCTTGAGCACCACGACCTTGTCAGGCACGAACTGTTGCACTGCCTCACCCGTTCCCCGGCTGCTCTGCGGACTGGCGCGGCTTGAGGGTCGGTAAGAAGGCCGACAGGTTCGAGACCTCGACGACCCGCCAGAGCCCTTCGGGTGTCTGGTGCGCCTTCACCTTAATCTGCTTGCCCTTTTTGACCTTGACCGGAAAGCTGACGGTGTCGCCATCCCCACGCCCGTACCACAGCGCGCCGATCACAGCCAAAGCTGGAATCTGCGGAGGTGGGTGGTCACGGTCCTTCACCGTCTGCTCGACGGCGACCTCCAGGCCGGCCTTGACCACTTCGCGGGCGTCGCGGGCGAAGCGTTTGAGGAACCCCTTCCGCAAAGCCCTGGCAAGTGGGCCCTGTGGGGCTAGTTCCTCCGGGCTTTTCTCTTTGTTTTCGACAAGCTCATCGAGCGCGTGGTCGAGGACACTATCGACATCCACGTAGCGTGCAAAAGCCGGGTAGTCATGGGCCTCTAGCGCGCTCTTGATACGGTATAGGGAATAGGACGGAGTGAAAGTCCAGGCATAGCCAGCTCCACCCAGCAGCAACACGAAGATGCCAGCCCCCACCCTACGACGGCGGAACCGGCTGGGCGCAGCTTGCCCCTCAGGATCGCCTGTCATGATTAGCTATCATACACCAAGGAGCGTTCAGCAGTGTAGAGGCGACCTGAGACACTAGCCCGCGCAGTGACGCTCAAAAAAAGGGTGGTAAAGTCCCGCGCACGGGAAAACTGCGCCGAGGGCTTTGTGGACCTTGCGTGCTAAATCGCACCACACAACATTGGGACACTGGGTCCTACGACCGCTCATGCCTGTCATTCTGAGCGAAGCGAAGAATCTGATCTGAGACCCTTCGCGGAGTTTATCCTGAGCGCAGCGAAGGGCTCAGGGTGACAAGTTCGAGGTGTCAATCTCTTGTAGTCTGGTCTAGTGCGAATCCTTATCGCTCAGCAGGGCGGTCGGATTTCTGCATCGCCTTGCCCGCCTGCTCCAATTCCTCACCAACCCTCTTCTTCATCTCTTGCGTCTGCTTGCTCGCTTCCCGTACCGCCTTGTCGATCTGGCGGCCGACTTGCTCGGCCGGACCAGGTCCAGATTCTTCCTTTTGTTCACACCCAGCCAAGAGCGGTAGAGCGGCGAGGAGTAGGGTCAGGGTAAGCCAGGTCAAGTTCTTTTTCATTGTCTCCTCCGGTCAATTATCGTCCCCCGCCCTGTGGCCGGTGTCAATTGTGTTCTTCCTCTGTTCACGGTAGGAATCTGCCCCTTGACAGACGCGAGCGGGTCGGCTAAAAGCAAACTCACCCGTTCATTATTAGAACTGACTAGTAACATTTAAGGAGCTGCCCATGCCACCCACACCTCCCCACACCCATACTATCAACGCCACTGCGCCAGCGGTGTTCAATCACTGCTTTGAGGTCGCAGACCAGGACATGCGCGGCCTCTACGAGAAGGCGAAGCGCGACCAGTGGAACGCCTCGCGCGACATCGACTGGAGCCAGGGCCTGGATTCGGACAGGGGCATTCTGCCTGACGGGCTCGTCGACATTTACGGCACCATCTATTGGAATCGGCTGAGTCAGAAACAACAGGTCGAGCTCAACCGTCACTTCTCAGCCTGGCGGCTGAGCCAGCTCATGTATGGCGAAGAATTTGCCATGATGGTCTGTAGCCAGTTGGTCAACGTCGTGCCTGGTCTCGATGCCAAGTTCTTCATGGCTACTCAGGTGATGGACGAAGCTCGTCACTCTGAGGTCCTGGCCCGCTACGTGCACGACAAAGTGGGGGTGGTCTATCCTTTGACATCCAACCTCCGCCGGTTGTTCGACCGCATCCTCGAGGTTCCACAGTGGTATCTGAAAACCGTTGGCACCCAACTCGTGGCCGAGACCTTGGCCGTCTCCATTTTTCGCATGATGGCCGAGAACAGCCAGGACCCCCTGATCTGCCAGATCTGTAAACGTATCCTGGCGGATGAGTCGCGCCATATGGGCTTTGGTATGCTGAGTTTGCCCGAGCAGGTGACTGGGCTCTCTGAGCGGGAGGTGCGCGAGGTTGAGGATTTTGCCTGTGAGGCCCTGGTATTGTCCATGCAGGGGCAGTTCCCGCGTGAGGCGTACGAGGCAGTGGGTTTCAATAAGACCGAGATCGAAGAAATCAAACAGCTACGCCACGAGATAGCCCAGAAGAACGAACACGTGATGTTCCGTAAATACTTCAGGCGAGACTTCCACTCTGCACTGTGGCACAACCTCTCCCGCGTCGGCCTCCTGAGTGAGCGGGCGATCGAGAAACTCGGCACCCTGGGTATCACCGCGCCGCAGCAAAGCGCGGCGGCGTAAAGCGTCGGGGCTTTCCCCTCCCTCTCCCGTATAGCGGGAGAGGGTCGGGGTGAGGGCCTTTTCCGGCCACAGCTCTGCCATATGCCTCCTCACCCTGTCCCTCTCAGTGGTGCAGCCGGCTCGGCTGCGCACAGGCCAGCGGCCTGTGCCACCAGGGGTGAGGGAAATTTCTCTACCCAGCGACTTCCTGTGAGGGCGCCGCCACTGTCCGCTTCCCTTCCGCTGGGGCGAAAATATTGATCTCTTGCCACTTCCCCTGGGCGAAACGCCACCACAAAGCCAGCCCGAGCAAGATCACATTGACCGTGCCGGCGAGCCACGGTCCCAACGACTGCAGGTTCGTCAACGCCACCGAACCCAGGCTGAGTGGGGCGAAGACGCCGAACAAAAGCGCCACCATGATGCCAGCGATCCAGTGCGTATCGCCTGCGCCGCGCAGAGCCCCGGCGAAGGTGATGCCCATGCCGTCGAACACCTGGAAAGCCGCGGCGCACAGCAGGATATTGCTGCCCATGTGAACGACCACTGGGTCGGTGTTAAAAAAGGCGATAAATGGCGCCCGAAAGGTAAAGTAGATCAGACCCATCAGCACCATGTAGCTGAGGGCCAGGAAGAGGGCTTCGTGGACGCGCTGGACCGCCAGCTCAATCCTGCCCTCGCCGATATAGCGTCCGACCAGAGCGGTGAGTGCCTGGGCCAGCCCGAACCCCGGCATAAATGAGATCGTCATGTACTGGATGGCGATGTTGCTCGCGGCCAGCTGTTCCTTACCGAAGCGGCCAACCAGCAGCACGATCAGCACGCCCCAGCCCAGCACATCGACCGCCGACTGCGCGCCGGCGGGCCAGCCAATATGTAAGAGCTGGCGCATGCGCGGCCATACCAGCCGCCAGGACGTGTGAGTGGAAAACTCTGCCTGACAAGCTCGGGAGAGGAACGCGCTAAGCAGCACCATGCCCTGGACCGCGAAGCTGAGGACGAAAGCCAGGGCCGCGCCGGTGAGCCCCAGGGCTGGAGCCCCGAGTCTGCCGAAGATCAGTATGTAGCAGAGCAAGACGTTAACCACGTTGCCAATGACCATAGCGACGAGCGGCATCGTGGGCCGGTGGATGCCATAGAAAAACCCGCTCAGCGCGCCGACCGCTACCGCCAGGCCGATCCCCCACAGGCGCACACGGAAGTACGTGACCTCCAGCGCGACTACCTCGGGCTCGTGACCGAACAGCGAGAAAAACCCCGGCGCCGCCGGCCACAGGGCAAAGCAAGCAATGCCGACTGCTACGCTCAGGTAGAGCCCCTGCCAAGCAAAGGCTGCCCCTTCATGAGGAGTACTGCGGCCCAGGGCCTGGGCGGTAAAGGTGCTGACGCACTGGGCAATGCCCAGGGGCAGGGCAGTCAGCGTATAGGCGACGATGCTGGCGGGCATTGCCGCAGCGACCTCGGCGGTGCCAACCAAGGCCACCATCCAGGTGTCGATAAAGCCCATCACGGTGGACGAGGCCATCGACGCGATGATCGGTAGGGCCAGACGCAGGATCTCACGCAGTCCGGCTCGCGAAGGGAGTGTCATGAGTGGAATGGGCGCAGATAATAGCAAGTTTTGCTTGACAAACGCAGGCTCCTGATCGCAGAATCTT
>Ga0137379_10007197_pt1 | contig 10554 bp, 15 predicted proteins | sample SagtaG_18_FD_104812 | JGI IMG/M metagenome (GOLD analysis project Ga0137379, IMG submission 104812) | Vadose zone soil microbial communities from Sagehorn Ranch, Mendocino, California, USA - Sage2_L_80_16 metaG | ecosystem: Environmental > Terrestrial > Soil > Vadose zone | place: USA... | reverse complement strand
CGGGCGTCATCCCGCCGATCTTCGCGTCCTCGATGCTGCTCATCCCGGCGACGCTCGCGGGCTGGTTCCCGTTCCTCGCCCGCATCAACGACGCGGTCCGGCCGGGGTCGTGGATCTACAACGTCCTCTACGTCGTGATGATCGTCTTCTTCGCCTACTTCTACACGGCGGTGACGTTCAACCCCGTGGACGTGGCCGACAACCTCAAGAAGTACGGCGGCTACATCCCCGGGATCCGCCCCGGCAAGAAGACGGCCGACTACATCGACCACGTCCTCTCGCGCATCACCTTCGGCGGCGCGATCTACCTCTCGGCGATCTGCGTGCTGCCGACGATCATCACGAACGAGTTCAACGTCCAGTTCTACTTCGGCGGGACCTCGCTCCTCATCGTCGTCGGCGTGGCGCTCGACACCGTGCAGCAGATCGAGGGCCACCTCATCACCCGCCACTACGAGGGCTTCAGCGGCCCGCGCGGCCCGCGCATCCGTGGGCGGCGGGTCCCGACCGGCCAGGTCGCGAACGCGTGACGCGGCGGGCCGCCCCGCGGCGGCTCGCGCGCTGGAGAGCGCCATGATCCTGATCCTCCTGGGCCCGCCCGGTGCGGGCAAGGGCACGCAGGCGAAGCTCCTGTCCTCCGAGCTCAAGGTCCCCCACGTCTCCACCGGGGACATGTTCCGGGACCACAAGGCCCGCGGGACCCCGATCGGCAAGAAGGTCCAGGCGATCATGGACGCCGGCGGGCTCGTCACCGACGACATCACCAACGAGATGGTGAAGGACCGGCTCGCCCGCCCCGACGTCACGAAGGGCTTCATCCTCGACGGCTATCCCCGGACCGCGGCGCAGGCGCAGTACCTCGACCTGCTGCTCCACTCGATGGGGCGCTCGATAACCCGCTGCATCTCCTACGAGGTCCCGGACGAGATCCTCGTCGAGCGGATGAGCGGGCGCCGCTCCTGCCCGAGGTGCGGCGCCGTCTACCACGTCAGCCAGAACCCGCCGAAGCGCGACGGCTACTGCGACAAGGACGACGCCGGCCTCGTGCAGCGCGAGGACGACAAGCCGGAGACGGTCCGCAAGCGGCTCCACGAGTACATGGTGAAGACCGAGCCGCTCCGGCGCTTCTACGAGACCCGCCACCTCCTCACGTCGATCGAGGGGGTCGGGACGCCCGAGGGGATCCTCGCGGCGACGAAGAAGGCGCTCGGGGCCTGAGGCCCCCGGCGGACCGGATGGACGCGAGCGCGCGCGAGCGGCCCGTCCTGCGCACGGCGGAGGACATCGCCGGCATCGCGCGGGCCTGCGCGATCGTCCACGAGGTGCTCGACGCGCTCGTGCGCGCGGCGGTCCCCGGCATCACCACCGCGGAGCTCGACCGGTGCGCCGCCGAGGCGGCGCGGGCGCGCGGCGCGGCGCCGGCGTTCCTCGGCTACCACGGCTACCCCGCGTCGCTCTGCATCTCGGTGAACGACGAGGTCGTCCACGGGATCCCCTCCGTCGAGCGGCGCCTCGCCGAGGGCGACGTCGTCGGGCTCGACTTCGGCGTCGTCGCGGAGGGTTGGTACGGCGACGCGGCGCGCACCGTTCCGGTGGGCCGCGTCGCGCCCGCGGCCGCGCGGCTCCTCGAGGTGGGGGTGGAGGCGCTCCGGCGGGCCGTCGCCGCGGCGCAGCCGGGCGGGACCGTCGGGGACGTGGGCGCGGCGGTCCAGGGGTTCGTCGAGGGGCAGGGGTTCTCGGTCGTGCGCGACTTCGTGGGCCACGGCATCGGCCGGCGCCTGCATGAGCCGCCCCACGTCCCGAACTACGGCGCACCGGGGACGGGCGAGCGGCTGCGCCCCGGCATGGTGCTCGCGCTCGAGCCGATGGTGAACGCGGGCGGCCCCGAGGTGGAGCAGCTCGATGACGGCTGGACCGCGGTCACCATGGATGGTTCGCTCTCCGCCCACTTCGAGCACACCGTGGCGGTCACCGAAAACGGCCCTGTCGTCCTGGGGTTGGGCGAGGAGGCGCTTGCCTGGCCCTGACCGGGGCGGCCGCCGCGGGAAAGCGGCCCGCGCGGCGCAAGCGTTCCGACTTGCACGGTAAAATCACGCATGCTATAGGGCCCGCTTCGCGAGCCGCTCGAACGGAGGGCGGCCGTCTCGGGGAAATCCCGGAGAATACGAGCGGCTAGGACGAGTTCGGGTCCTCGCCGTCGACCCGCCGAAGCGTGGCGGGGTTTTTCGTCTCAGGAAGCCGCATCGGAGGCGCCATGAAGGTTCGCGCGTCGGTCAAGAAGATTTGCGACAAGTGCAAGGTCATCAAGCGGAAGGGAACCGTGCGGATCATCTGCCCGGCGAACCCGCGCCACAAGCAGCGCCAGGGCTAGCTGCCCGTACCCGGAGAATCTGAATGGCTCGCATCGCAGGCGTCGACCTTCCCCGTGAGAAGCGGATCGAGGTCGCCCTCCAGTACATCTACGGAATCGGCAAGACGACCGCGCAGGCCATCTGCGAGAGGGCGAACGTCAAGGTCGAGACGCGCACGAAGGACCTGACGGACGACGAGACCCGCCGCATCCGCGAGACCATCGAGCAGGGCGTCAAGGTGGAGGGCGACCTCCGCCGCGAGACCTCGATGAACATCAAGCGGCTGATGGATCTCGGCTGCTACCGCGGCCTCCGCCACCGCAGGAACCTCCCGGCCCGCGGCCAGCGCACCCACACGAACGCGCGCACGCGCAAGGGTCCGAAGAAGGGGCTCGTCCGCAAGCCCGTCGCCGCGGCGCCCGCGCCGAAGGCCTAGTCCCAGAACCCGAACCAGACCGGAGACGCACGAGTGGCTGACGAGAAGCAGACGAAGGAGCCGGCGAAGAAGCCCGAGGAGCCGGCGAAGCCCAAGGTGGAGGAGAGCACCGCTCCCGCGGCGCCGAACCTCACCGGCATCGAGCCCATCACCGCCTCGCCCGTCACCCCGAAGAAGGGGAAGAAGCGGGTGAAGAAGAACGTCGCGGCGGGCATCGTGCACATCGCCTCGACCTTCAACAACACGATGATCACGATCACCGACCAGGTCGGGAACGTGATCGCGTGGTCGAGCGCGGGGGCCCGTGGCTTCAAGGGCTCGCGCAAGTCCACGCCGTTCGCCGCGCAGGTGGCGGCCGGCGACGCCGCGGCGAAGGCGATGGAGCACGGCCTCAAGTCGGTCAGCGTCGTGGTGAAGGGCCCCGGCGCCGGCCGCGAGTCGGCGCTGCGCGCGCTGTACGCCGCCGGCCTCAAGATCTCGTTGATCCGCGACGTCACGCCGATCCCGCACAACGGCTGCCGGCCCCCGAAGCGCCGCCGGGTCTGATCACCTCTCAGGAGCGAAACCACGTGGCTCGTTACAACGAAAGCGTCTGCCGGCTCTGCCGCCGCGAGAACCTCAAGATGTATCTGAAGGGGGATCGCTGCTACACGGACAAGTGCGCCATCGAGCGCCGACCGTATCCCCCGGGCCAGCACGGCCAGGGCCGGACCAAGTTCTCCGAGTACGGCGTCCAGCTGCGTGAGAAGCAGAAGGTGAAGCGGATGTACGGCCTCCTCGAGGCCGGGTTCCGTCACGCCTACCAGAACGCCGCCGCCGCGAAGGGCAAGACCGGCGAGAACCTCCTCCAGAAGCTCGAGCTCCGGCTCGACAACGTCGTCTTCCGGCTCGGCTTCGCCGACACCCGGAACGAGGCGCGGCAGCTCGTTCGCCACGGCCACTTCAAGGTGAATGGCCGCAAGGTGAACATCGCGAGCTACAGCTGCCGGCCCGGCGACATCGTCGAGATCAAGGAGCGCTCGAAGAAGGTCGTCCGGATCGGCGAGGCGCTCGAGGCGGTGGACCGCCGCGGCGTCCCGGCCTGGCTCGACCTCGACAAGGGCGGCTTCAAGGGGACCGTGAAGACCACGCCGGCGCGCGAGGACATCACGATGCCCATCCAGGAACAGCTCATCGTCGAGCTCTACTCGAAGTAGCGATTCGCCCTCGGGCGATCCCGCAAGCGGGAGCGCCGAGGGTTCACGTCGGGAGCGGGCCGGCCCGTGCCGGTCCGCGCCCTTCACGGGCCGCGCGTTCCACGGTGCCCCTCGCCGGTCGGCTGGCCGGTCGCGGGGAGGGGACGGCGGTCGAGGAGGACAGCCATGGTGGATCCGATCGTCACGAAGAACTGGCGCGACCTCATCAAGCCCCGCGGGCTCACGGTCGACCAGGAGTCGCTCTCCAACACCTACGGGAAGTTCGTCGCCGAGCCGCTCGAGCGCGGCTTCGGGATCACCCTCGGGAACTCGCTCCGGCGCGTGCTGCTCTCGTCGCTGCAGGGCGCCGCGATCACCTCGGTGAAGATCGAGGGGGTCGAGCACGAGTTCATGACCATCCCCGAGGTCGCCGAGGACGTCACCGACATCATCCTCAACCTCAAGGAGGTCCTCCTCCAGATCCACACCAACGAGGTGAAGACGATCCGGATCGAGGCGGACGGCCCCCGCGAGATCAAGGCGGGCGACATCATCGCCGACGGGCAGGTCGAGGTGCTGAACCCCGGCCACCACATCCTCACCATCAGCGAGGGCGGCCGGGTCCGGATCGAGATGACGGCGCGGCGCGGCCGCGGCTACGTCCCGGCGGAGAAGAACAAGGTCGCCGGGCAGCCCATCGGCACCATCCCGATCGACGCGCTCTTCAGCCCGATCCGGAAGGTGAACTACCAGGTCACCAACGCCCGCGTCGGCCAGCAGACCGACTACGACAAGCTCACGCTCGAGCTCTGGACCGACGGCTCGGTCGCGCCGAACGACGCGGTCGCCTACGCAGCCAAGATCGTGAAGGAGCAGCTCTCGATCTTCATCAACTTCGACGAGGCCGAGGAGCCCGCCGAGGAGGTGAAGCCGGTCGAGGAGCAGAAGCTGAACGAGAACCTCTTCCGTTCGGTGGACGAGCTCGAGCTCTCGGTCCGCAGCGCGAACTGCCTGCAGAACGCGAACATCAAGACGATCGGCGACCTCGTGCAGAAGACCGAGGCCGAGATGCTGAAGACGAAGAACTTCGGCCGCAAGTCGCTGAAGGAGATCAAGGAGATCCTGGCGGAGATGGGCCTCTCGCTCGGGATGAAGCTCGAGAACTGGCCGCCCAAGACCGCGCCGCAGGGCGCGCCCAAGGTCTAGTCCCCGGACCGAGAAGGAGAGCACGAGATGAAGCACCGCGTCGTCGGCCGGCGCCTCGACCGCACCACCGAGCACCGCACGGCCATGTTCCGAAACCTGGTGACGTCGCTCCTCCGCCACGAGCGGATCACGACCACCACCCCGAAGGCGAAGGAGCTGAAGCGCTTCGCCGACAAGATCATCACCCTCGCGAAGCGGGCCACCCCGCACGCGCGGCGCATCGCGAACCGCGACGTCCGCGACGTCGAGGTGCTGAACAAGCTGTTCGGCGCGATCGCTGATCGGTACAAGACCCGGCCCGGCGGCTACACGCGGCTCATCCACGTGGGCCGGCGCGTGGGCGACAACGCCGAGCTCTCCGTGATCGAGCTCGTCGACCGCGCCGCCGCGGCGGCGCCGGAGGCGGACGCCGACGCGAAGGCCGCGAAGGCGCCCAAGGCGGCGAAGCCCAAGGCGGAGAAGAAGCCGAAGGCCGAGAAGGCCGAGAAGGCCGAGGCGTCGGAGAAGGCCGAGAAGGCCGAGAAGCCGGCCAAGAAGGCGAAGAAGTAGCCGCGCTCGCGCGCGCACCCCGGGAGGCCGCGTGGTCCGTCCGCGCGGCCTCCTCGCGTTTCCGCCGCGCCGGGTCAGGGCGCGCGGGCCGGCTCGTTCCTCGGGACGGGGCGCTGGGCCGCGCGGAGGAAGCGCAGGATCCGGAGCCCCTCCGCCGCGCCGGGCACGTCGGGGCTGAGGCGCAAGACCTCCTCGTACTCGACGATCGCCTCGTCGTACCGCCCGGCCTCCCAGAGCGCCTTCCCGTACGAGAGGCGCGCGCCCGGGAGGTTCGGCTTCTCTCGCGCGAGCGCCGCGAAGAAGTCGGTCTCGTGCGCCCAGTCCCGGTTCCGGGCGAGCGTCCGGACCGCGAGGAGACCGAGCGCGCACACCCCCGCGGCGACGAGCGCCCGCGCGGCCGGCCGCGGGCGCGCCCAGCTCGTCCGCCGCGCGGCGTCGATCGCGAGCGCCGCGCCGAGCGAGATGCCGATTGACGCGAGGTAGAGGAACCGCTCCGCCATGAGCCACTCGAAGTGGATCAGGTGAGAGTACGGCAACAGCGCGAGGGGTACCCAGGCCAGCGCGAACGCCGCGAGATGGCGCCTCGTCCGGAACAGCGCGACGATCGCGACGAGGACCGCGAGGTTCACGGCCACCGCGGCGAGGAACGACGGCTCGAGGAGCGTCTCGGGGAGGGGGACGTCGACCTGATCGTAGTGGGCGCTCAGCTTCACGGGGAAGAGCAGCAGGCCCCAGTACCTCGCGAACACCTTCACCATGGTGAGGAAGATCTCGGGCGCGGTGCTCCCCGCGAAGAACGTGCCCACCCCGCTGCCCCGGTCCTCGACGCCCACCACCGTCCAGCGGACCCCCAGGTACGCGAGGCACGCGACCACGTACGGCAGGCAGGACAGGAGGCGCGATCGCAGGCGGGCCACCGTCGCTCCGTCCGCCGCCGCGAGGGTGAGCTCGAGGCACACGACGATCGCGACGAAGGCGATCGCCGACTCCTTCGAGAGCAGCGCCAGGACGAAGCACGCGACCGCCGCCGCGAGGAGGGAGGGCGAGCCGTCGCGGCGCTGACGGAGGTGGAGGAGCGCCGCCGCGAGAACGCCGAGGCTGGCGAGGAGCTCGGCGCGCCCGGTGATCCAGACGACCGCCTCGACGTGGACGGGATGGACCGCGAAGAGGAGCCCCGCGGCGAGCGCCGCGCCGCCCGACACCCCCAGCGCGGCGCAGAGGAGGTAGACGAGGCAGGTGCTCGCCGCGTGCAGCGCGACGTTGACGACGCGGAACGCCGCGGGATCCGCCCCGGCGATCTGGTAGTTGAGGAGGAAGGTCGCGACGGTCAGCGGCCGGTAGTTGGCGGGGACCCGCTCTCCGGGCCTCCCGAGATCCCAGTACGAGGTCGTCGCGAGCTTCGGGAGGTTCCCGAGGTCCCGGATGACGGGGTTGTCCTTGATGAGATCGACGTCGTCCCAGACGAAGTCGTTGCCGATCGAGTTCGCGTACACCGCGCACGCGGCCGTCAGCAGCAGGGCGAGGTGGGCGATCCGGGTTCGCTTCGTCATCGCGTGGCGTGGCTCCTGCGGCGGCGCCCGCTCGGCCGCGCTCCGTGCCTGGCGGCGTCCGGGTCGACGGGCAGTCTTTCATGCGTCCCCCGGCCCCAACAAGGGCGCGCTTCCCGCTCGGTCGCCGCACTGGTAAGAATCGCGCCCTCGATGCCGCCGCTCTACCAGGACCCGCTCTCCGCCGTCCCCGGCGCCTGGCGTTGGATCGATCTCGCCCGCGCGCTCGTCGAGGTCTCGACCGAGGCGTGGGCGATCGCGGTGATCGCGCTCGCGGTCTACTCGTTCCTCGAGGTCGAGGTGCGGGGGGTGCTGAAGGTGTTCCTCCCGCTCGCGGTCGCGCTCGGCGCGGCGACGCTCTTCGCCCTCGCGGCGCGGTCGGTCGGCGGGCTCCCGCACCCGGTCGAGGGGGCGGGGCTCGCCCTCGGCCCGCTGCTCCGGCGCGCCTTTCCGAGCGGGCAGGCGGCGGCGGTCGCGGTGTTCGCGACCTACAGCGCGCTCGTGTACGGCCGGCGGGCGATCGCCGCGGTGGTCCTGGCGGTGCTCGTCGGGCTCGCGCACGTGCTCGCCGGGCCGCACTGGGGCGCGGGCCTCGCCGGCGGCGGCGTGCTCGGGGTGGCGCTCGGTGCGAGCGCCTGGGCGCTCACGATCCGCGCCGTCCCGGGCGGCCACGTCGCGACCCGCCGCCCCCGGAGGAGCCCCGGCGCTACGCCGACCGGCCCCGGTTCCCCTTGACTCCCGAGCTAAGTTAGCGTAAAGAAACCCACTTTTTCGTGGGTCGCCCGTCGCTGCAGCGGCGGAAAAGCGCCCGCGTTCCGTGGCTTTAGGAGGCATCCAGATGGCGGTGGTTCTTCGGCTTTCGCGCGCGGGCACGCACAAGGCGCCCTTCTATCACGTGGTGGCGACCGACTCGCGCAAGCCCCGCGACGGCCGGTACATCGAGGACGTCGGCGTCTACGACCCGACGCTGACCCCCGAGAAGATCGAGCTCAAGACGGAGCGGATCGAGCACTGGATCAAGGCCGGCGCGAAGCCGTCCCAGACCGTGGCGATGATCCTGAAGCGGGCCAAGGCGGCGAAGCCCGCCGAGAAGAAGGGCTAGCGTCGCGTGCGCGACCTCGTCCACTGGCTCGCTCGCGAGCTCGTCGAGAAGCGGGACGCCGTCCGCGTGGAGGCGATCGAGCGCGACCGCTCGACCGTCTTCGAGCTGACGGTGGACCCCGACGACCTCGGGCGCGTCATCGGACGGGGTGGCCGCACGGCCAAGGCGTTCCGGGCGGTGCTGGACGCGGCCGCGCGGCGGGAAGGACGGCGGGCGGTCCTCGACATCCTCGACTGATCCCTTGGCCCTCGTCCGCATCGGGAAGGTGGCCCGCGCCGTCGGGCTGAAGGGCTTCCTCGGGGTGGCAGGGTCGGACGGTGCGCTCGGGGAGCTCGAGGCGATCCTGCTCCGGCAGGGGACCGGCGAGCCGGAGCGGCGGCGGATCGAGGAGGCGCGGCCGCAGGGGCGCGTCTGGGCCGTGAAGCTGGAGGGCGTCTCCGACCGCACGGCGGCGGAGCGGCTCGTCGGGGCGGAGGTGCTGGCGCCGCGCGACGAGCTGGCCGAGCCTGGCGAGGGCCAGCTGCTGTGGGTGGACCTCGAGGGCCTCGAGGTGGTGACCGCGGCGGGCGCGGTGGTGGGGCGGGTGACGGGGCCCGGCGGCGAGAAGCTCGTGCCGCTCGCGCCGTACGTCACGGTGGAGAAGGAGGCGGGCCGGATCGTGGTGGACCCGCCGGACGGATTGCTGGACTGAAGTGGAAGCGACGGAAGGAGGCCGCGAGGAGGACGAGGACGTGGCGAAGTTCGAGGTCGAGATCCTGACGCTGTTCCCGCGGATGTGCGAGGCCTACCTCGCGGAGTCCATCCTGGGGAAGGCGAGGGACAGCGGCCTCGTGGCGGCGCGGGTGACCGACGTGCGCGACTTCGCCCCGGGCAAGCACCACGTCACCGACGACGCCCCCTATGGTGGCGGCGCCGGCATGGTGATGAAGCCCGAGCCGCTCGTGGACGCCGTCGAGGCGGCGCGCGCGAGGCTCCCGGGCGCGACGGTGGTGCTGACCAGCCCGCGGGGCGTCCGGTTCGACCAGGCGCACGCGCGCCGCTTCGCGGAGCAGGGCAGGGTGATCCTCGTTTGCGGCAGGTACGAGGGAGTGGACGAGCGGGTGATGACGGCGGTGGACATGGAGGTCTCGATCGGGGACTTCGTCCTGACGGGCGGCGAGCTCGCGGCGCTCTGCGTCGCCGACGCGGCGGCGCGGCTCGTCCCGGGCGTCCTCGGCAACGAGGCGTCCGTCCTCGCCGAGAGCTTCGCGGGTGACGAGGTCCTCCTCGAGCACCCGCACTACACGAGGCCCCCCGAGTTCCGGGGGACAAAGGTTCCGGAGGTCCTGCTGTCCGGGGATCACCGGCGGATCGAGCGGTGGCGGCGGCGCGAGTCGCTGCGCGCCACCCGCGAGCGGAGGCCGGACCTCTGGGAGAGGTTCCGGCCGTCCGCGGACGACCTCCGGCTCATCGATGCCGGAGACGACGAGCTGTAAGGGAGAAGAACGACATGCTGCGCAAGGCGATTGCCGAGATTCAGGCGAAGTACGTTCGCAAGGACGTCCCGGAGATGCGGGCGGGCGACAGCGTCCGCGTCCACACGAAGATCAAGGAAGGCGACAAGGAGCGCGTCCAGGTTTACGAGGGCGTGGTGATCGCCTACCGGAAGGGCGCCCCGGGGAGCTCGATGTTCACCGTGCGGAAGGTGAGCTACGGCGTGGGCGTCGAGCGCATGTTCCCGGTCCACAGCCCGCGGATCGAAAAGATCGAGGTCCTGGGCCACGGCGAGGTCCGTCGCTCGCGCCTCTACTACCTGCGCGCGCTGCAGGGCAAGGCCGCCCGCCTCCACCAGGAGGCGGGTCCCGGCCCGGTCGAGAGCGCGGCGCAGCCGACTCCCGCGTAGTCCCGCACCTGGTCCTGATCCTGGACGTGGTCCGGTCCTGGACTTCGACTTCGACCTGCCCAACGGTCGACGACGACGTCCAGGTCCAAGTCCAGGTCCAGGCCCAAGTCCAGGTCCAAGTTTGGCCCGCGGTCGGGTAGGATCGTGTCCGCGTGATCCTCCTCGAGCTGGCAGCGCAGGGCATCCGGGGCTTCTCGCCCGCCGGTGGGCGGGCGACGCTCCGGCCCGGCTACAACGTCGTCGGCGCCGCCGACGGGGCGGTCCTGCGCCGCCTCGTCGAGGCGTTGCTCTATCCCGGCCCCAAGG
>Ga0137379_10007196_pt1 | contig 10555 bp, 10 predicted proteins | sample SagtaG_18_FD_104812 | JGI IMG/M metagenome (GOLD analysis project Ga0137379, IMG submission 104812) | Vadose zone soil microbial communities from Sagehorn Ranch, Mendocino, California, USA - Sage2_L_80_16 metaG | ecosystem: Environmental > Terrestrial > Soil > Vadose zone | place: USA... | reverse complement strand
GACAATGCACCGCGCCCGCCGCTACGACTACACCCAGGTCCGCGACATGCGACGCACGACGATCGCCGGCAGCGCGCCGACGGCGGAGCAGGTGCGGGCAGCATAGACGGCGATCACGGCGGAGCCGATTGCCGCCTTTCCGCTCGACCGGTCCCGCCGGACCCGTCGGGATCGATCCCTACCGTGCGTATTGTCTCATTGAGGGTGTATCGACGAGCTCGACTTCGGCGGAGGGCGATCACGCGCCGCAGGTCAAACTCGTTCCGGGCTCAGCGGCGGGCGTCGCCGGATGAGATCGGCCGCCTTCTCGGCGATCATCACCACTGCCGCATTGATGTTGCCGCCGACGAGGTCGGGCATGACCGAGGCGTCGACCACGCGCAACCCTTCGGTGCCGTGCACGCGGAGCTCGGGATCGACCACGGCCAAAGCGTCCGACGCGGGCGCCATGCGGCAGGTTCCGAGCGGGTGGTGCACGGTGATCGCGGTACGCCGGATATACGCATCGAGATCGGCGTCGGCCGTGATGTCGGGGCCGGGGGCGATCTCGTGTGCGATAAAGCGGCGGAGCGGGGCGGCGCGCGCCACCTCGCGGAAGAGGCGGGTGCCGTCGCGCAGCGTGCGGCGGTCGCGCTCGCTGGCGAGGAAGTCCGGCGCGATGAGTGGCGGCGCGTGGGGATCGGCCGAGGCAAGGCGGATTTGCCCGCGACTCTCCGGCCGCAACAACACGATCCGGCAGGCAAAGCCATCCTGGAACGGTTTTGTGAAGGGTTGCAGATAGGGGCCCGCGCCGAATGGCGCTGCCGTCATCAGCAGCTGGATGTCGGGCAGCCGCGCCGTCGGGCCGCTCTTGAGAAAGGCGGTGACGCCGCCCGGTAGATCGGTCGCGAAGCCGGTGCCGAACAGATAGGCCTTCGCGAGCTCGCGGGCGATGCGGTCAACCCGCATCGCGCGATGAAACGGGCCGGGCTCGCGGCGGCTGTAGCTGATCAGCGCCGAGATGTGGTCCTGCAGATTGTCGCCGACGCCGGCCAGCGCGACGCGGACCGCGATACCGTGGGCGCGCAGCTGCCGCGGATCGCCGACGCCCGACAGCATGAGCAGCTGCGGGGAGTTGATCACCCCGCCGGCGAGCAGCACTTCGCGGCGCGCGCGGACGGCCGTGGTTCGCCCGGCGCTGCGGTATTCGACACCGCTCGCCCGCACTCCGTCGAAGAGGATGCGCGTCACATGCGCCCCGGTTGCGACGGCGACGTTGCCGCGCGTCATGGCCGGCCGCAGATAGGCGACCGCGCCGCTGCAGCGGCGGCCGTCGCGGATGGTGTATTGCAGCCGGGCGAAGCCCTCCTGCTCGATGCCGTTATAGTCGTCGATGGTTGGATGGCCCACGGCACGGCCGGCCTCGCCATAGGCCTCGACCAGCGGGTCCTCGTAGCCGGCGAAGCGCGTCGATAGCGGCCCGTCGCCGCCGCGATAGAGACTGGCGCCACCCGCCCAGGATTCCTGGCGGCGGAAATAGGGCAACACATGGGCATAGGACCAGTCGGCGAGGCCGGCGGCGGCCCAGCGGTTATAATCGGCGCGATGGCCGCGGACATAGGCCATGGCGTTGGTCGAGGACGAGCCGCCGACCACCTTGCCGCGGGCGCACTCGATGGGCCGCCCGTCGACTGCCGGCGAGGGCTCGCTGAAATACTGCCAATCGTGCCGGCGCTTGTTCAGCATGCGGACCCAGCCGACCGGGATATGGATCCACGGATCGCGGTCCCAGCCGCCGGCCTCGAGCACTAGAACCGAGACGTCTTTGTCCTCGCTCAGCCGGTTCGCCAGCACGCAGCCGGCCGAGCCGGCGCCGACGATGATGTAGTCGTACTCGCCGCCCTGCTTCATGCGCCGGATGCCCCTGCCGCGCGACCGCGCCGAAGGGCGGCGCGGCCGTTCCGTGCGTTTATTGCAGGAACTTGTCGGTGAACACGGTATCGGCGGCGACCTCGCCCTTCAGCGCACCCTGGCTCGACAGCACGTCGATCGTCTTTGCCCAGCCCGCCTTCGTCATCCAGCCGAGACCGTGCGCCTTGGTGTCGTAGCTGGTGATCGTCGACGCGATGTCGGCCTTCAGTTGCTCGAGCAGGACGGTCTGCTTGTCGGCATAGCCCGGTACCGCCTTGGCAGTAATCATCGCCGCCTCGTCCGGATGCGCGGCGACCAGCGCAAACGCCTTTTGATAAGCGGCGACGAACCGCTTCACCAGGTCGGGATTGTCCTGGACCAGCTTGTCCGAGGTGAGGAGGCCCGAGCCGTAGACCTGATAGCCGTAATCGGCTCCCAGCATGATGCTAAGCGATCCCGGGCCGCCCGCTTTCGCCTCGAGCTCGGGCACCTCGGCGTCGATATAGCCGGGAACGGCATCGACCCGTTTCAGCAGGAGGTAGCTTTCATAGGGCGGCGATACGGTGCTGATCTTCATGTCCGCCTCACGCATGCCGTTCGCCGCGAGAAAGGCCTTGAAGAAGATATAGGTCGAGCCGGCCGGATGGATACCGATGTTGAGGCCCTTGAGGTCGGCGGGGCTCTTCAGCTGCTTGACCTCGGCCAGCGAGATGATGCCGAGCGGGCTGCGCTGATTGACGGCGACGAGGGCGACCACCGGCACGCCCTGCGAGCGGGCGACGGCAAGCGTCGGCAGGTCGCCGAAACCGAACTGGGCGTTGCCGTTGGCGACTAGGCGCATCGTGTCTGGCGAGCCGCTGCCCTTGCGGATTTCGGCGATTTCAATGCCGCTCTCGGCGAAATAGCCCTTGTCGCGCGCGACAAAGAACATCGCATGATTGCCGCGAACGATCCAGTCGAGCTGGATTTCGACCTTGTCGGCGGCGCCCACCGTCGGCGCGGCGAGCATGACGGCCATGCCGATTGTCGCGGTGGCCCGACCTAGAGAGAATTTCAGCATGGGATCTCCTTCTCGACGATGGTTCGCGGTTGCTAGCTTCGGTCGGTCCCGTCGAATTCCGGGGCCCACGGCACAATTAGTCGTTCAAGCAGCTCGCTGACATAGTAGAAGCCGACCCCGACCAGCGAGACGACGATGAGGGCGGCAAAGACGAGCGGCGTCTCGAGCTGCGTCGAGGCGAATTGGATGACGTAGCCGAGCCCGGCCGAGGCGCCGGCGAACTCGCCGACGATCGCGCCGATGACGCAGAAGGTGATGGCGATCTTCACCCCGGCCATCAGCTGCGGCAGGGCGTGCGGCAGGCGAACCCGGAAGAGGATCTCGTTCTCCGTCGCACCGACCGAGCGCATCAGCGCGACGAAGCCGCGCTCGACCGCCTCGAGCCCGGCGAGCATGTTGAGGGTGATGGGAAAAAAGGCGATGACGAGGATGAGCAGCACTTTGGGCGCGAGATCGTAGCCGAACCACAGGATGAAGATCGGTGCCAACGCGACCTTGGGCACCGTCTGAAAGAATACGATCAGCGGATAGACGGCGCGACCGAACCAGCGGAAACGGACGATGACGAGGGCGAGCGCGACGCCAACGACGAGCGACAGGACGAAACCGATGAAGACCTCGCGCGCGGTGACGAACGCCGCATGCCAGAGATCGTCCGCATTGGCGGCAAGTGCCTGGGCGATCGCCGTCGGCGCCGGCACGATGTAGGTCGAGACGTGGCCGAGGCGGATGATCAGCTCCCAGGCGACGAGGGCGAAGACGGTCACAAGGAGGGTCGGCAGGCTGTGGCGGAGCCACGAGGCAGCGCGGGCGGTCGCTCCTTGCGGGCCGACCGTCGTCCATTCGCCGCCCGATGGCGCGACGCTCATCGGGCGATCCTCCGATGGGCGTGGCTTTCGAGCAGGAGATGGCGAAGCTGTGCTTCGAGCGCGCCGAACCGCGGATCACGGAAGCTCTCGGCACCGCGCGGCTGCGGCAGCTCGACCCTTAGTGTCTCGACGATGCGCGCCGGACGCAGACCCATGACATGCACCTCGGTGCTGAGGAGCACCGCCTCGTTGATCGAATGGGTGACCAGCACGATCGTCTTCTTGGTGCGCTCCCAGATCTCGAGGAGAGAGTGGCTCATCTCCTCGCGCGTGATCGCATCGAGCGCGCCGAACGGCTCGTCCATCAGAAGGATTTCCGGATCGAGCGTCAGGGCACGCGCGATCGCCACGCGTTGCTGCATGCCGCCGGAGAGCTGGCGAGGCAGCTTGTCGGCAGCGCCCCGCAGTCCGACCAGCTCGAGCATCTCCGCGGCGCGTTCGCGCACCGCCTTGCGGCCGAGCGACTTGTCGGCGATTTCGAGCAGGAACGCGGCATTGCCGAGCGCCGTCTTCCAGGGCAGCAGATTGGCATCCTGGAAGACCAGCCCGACGAGCCGCTTGCGCACCGCTTCCTGCGGTGAGACGCCGGCAACCTCGACTGTGCCGGCGGTCGGCTGAATGAGGCCGGCGAAGACCTTGAGCAGCGTGCTCTTGCCGCAGCCGGAGGCACCGATCAGCGAGACGAAGGCACCGCGGGCGATGTCGAGGTCGACGCCTTGCAGAACCGTCTGTTGGCGGCCGCGCACCGTGTAGGCGATCGCCAGATCGCGCGTGCCGAGATGTGCGGCTGCGTGGCGCACCGGCAGCGTGGCGGCCAATGCGGACAAGACCGCTCTATGCCGCCGTCGCCGCGCGAAAGGCCGGCCGGGCGTCGATGCGTGCTTGCCAGGCACGCAGATTCGACAAAGCCGGCAGATCGATCGGGAAGCCGAGGCAGCGCTTGACGATGGGGGCCACGGCGATGTCGGCGAGGCTGAGATCGTCGCCGGCAAACCAGTGGCGACCGGCGAGGGCGCCATCGAGGATCGTCAGCTGCGCCGCGATCTCCTTCTCCTGCACCGCGAAATCGGCGGGGCGTTCGGCGGCCGGCTTCTTCGCTTCCCTGAACATGTAGAGATAGAGCGGGTTGAGCGTCGCGAGCAGCCAATCCATCCAGCGCTCGACCTCCGTCCGCTTGGCCGGCTCGAGCGGGTAAAAGCGCTGATCGGCACGGGCCGCGAGAAAGCGCAGGATGGTGTTCGATTCCCAGATCGTCAGCCCGTCCACCTGGATGGTCGGCACCTTGCCGTTCGGATTGAGCGCGAGATATTCCGGCGTCGTCGTATTGCCGAACTGGCGTCCGTAATCCTCGCGCTCGTATTTTTCGCCCAGCTCCTCCAGCAGGAAGAGAACCTTCTGCACATTGCCCGATGTCTTGCGCCCCAGCAGCTTGATCATGCCGTTTCTCTCCTGATGTAGATTCTGCCTCGCGACCGCCACGGCGGTCATTTGGACGGCGGCTTATAGGCGACGGCACTCATCTCGATCTTGCAGTCGATGACGGCGCGCGCCTCGACCGTCGTGCGGGCCAGCGTCGCATCCTTGAAATATTCGCCGAAGACCTTGTTGTACCGGCCGAAATTACGCGTGTCGTCGAGATATGTCGTGACCTGCACGACATCGGAGAGATCGGCGTCGCCGTCCTTGAGAATCCGCTGGATACACTCGATCGTCCAGCGCGTTTCATCCTCGATGTTGCCGACGCACATATTGCCGTCGGCATCCTTGGCGACCTGACCCGATACGAAGATGAAGTCGCCGGCGCGCACCGCCGGATGGAACGGCAGATTGGGGTTCTTCTTGCCGAGGACGGAGACGCCGTGCTTGGCCGCCTTGCTGCTCTCGCTCATGGGTCGATCCCATCTCCTACCAGACAGTGGTTTCGATGATGTCGACGCCGCGCACCCGATCGATCAAGTAGATCAAGCCGCGATCGTCGATGGTGACGTCGTTCGACGAAGCCCGCTCGGCGCCGGGGGCGGGATCGGGCTCGTAAAAGCCGACCTCCTTGGGCGCGAAGGGGTCGGCGAAGTCGACTAGTCGCAGCCCCTGGGCAAACCAGGCGAAGGGAACGAGGGTGCCGGTGAACCGCTCCGAGGGCTGATGGCAGCCGGTCATCGGCGGTTGCGGTGCGCCATCACGGTCGAGTCCCGCCACCTGGAAGGTCGCGATCGCCGCCGGCTTGGTCTCGTCCGTCACGTCATAGACCCAGGTGAAGGCCGGCGCGTGCGGGCGCAGCTTCGCCACATCCTCATCGGCGACCAGGAGAATCTCCCGGCCCTTGAGCTTCTGCCGCATCTTGAGGAGGGTGTGGGTCGGGTGCGGAAAGGCCGGCTTGGTGTCGATATGGGCGATTGCCTTCGGTCGCGACATGTCGGTGATGTCGAGAATGTAGCCGCCATGCTGCCAGTAGCTGACATAGAGGCGGTCGCCGACCCGCAAGGGGTGATGACAGCGCGGCGGCACGTAATCGTGCCAGGGGTACGCTTCGCCGCCCGCTGCCCATTGGCCGGGGATCCACCACCGCCCGACCTCGCGCGGCCGCGCCGGATCGGCGAGATCGAGGATCATCGCGATATTGCCGACATAGCCTTCGACGGTCGGCGAGATATAGGCGTAGCGGCCGTCGAACTCGTAGCGATGGACGCCGCTCGCCTGCGTGCGCCACTTGGTAATCAGCTTGGGCTCGCTCGGCTCCGCGACGTCATAGATGCCGAGACCGGCGCCGAAATCGTCGTTGCCCTTGCCGAATCGCTCATGGTTCACGACCATGATGTCGTTGGCGACGCGCACCTTGTGCGAGTGCCAGCCCTCGGGCACCGGGAGATGCGTCAAGATTTTCGGGTTGCGCGGGTCGGCGACGTCGACGACCGTGGTGCCATTGGGATTGCGCATGTGGCCGACATACATCGTCGTGCCATCGATCCACACCTGGCCGCCGCCGGGACAGTCGAAATAGCCGATGCGGCTTGTGTTCCAGGATGTCGCCATGCGTCGGGAGTTCCTTGGCCGGGATTTCCTTGATCGTACGGCGCCGCCGGCGCCGCGGTGTCGCGGTCAGAGAAGGCGGACGATGTTGCCGCTGTCCTCGCGTCCCCATTTCTTGTGGAAGCCGAGCGCGCGCAGCGCCGGCTCGTCGCTCGCCACGAAGAGGATCGCGGGTTCGCTGGCGGAAGCGTTGACATGCTCGCACCAGCTTCCGCCGGGAACAGCCAGCGTGTCGAAACGACCCCAGTCGAGGCGCTTGCCGTCGATCATGCTGTGGCCGCTACCCCGGAAAGGCGCCACCAGCAGGCTCGCAGTCTGCTTCAGCGGCTTGGTGCGCTCGCCGGGGCGCAGCATCTGCATGAAGAAGGTCATCGTCTTGTAGACTGGCTGACCGCTGCGCGGGTCGACATATTCGACCATCAGCGCCTCGTAGGGGTCGCCGTCCCAGTCCTTGTGCTCCTCGAGCACGTCGCGCATCGGCTCCCAGCGATAGACGTACATGGGCGAGGCGTTGCCGGTGCCGCGGTCATGCGCGACGAAACGCGGCGACAGGCCGCCCCGCCCGTAGATGCGCTGGGAGTAGTCGCTCGGTACCCGCGCCGACTGGACCTTTTTCTTGACCAGCTGCCCGTCCACCACCTCGCGATAATCGTGCTCGAAATAGATCGCGTTCAGCGTCTCGACGAGAGGCAGGTCGAGCACCGAGAGATTGACCGCCGGCTCGTCCCCGACATTGCCGTGATTGTGCCAGGTATCGTGCGGCGTCAGGACGAGGTCGCCGGGGCCGAAGGTGATGTCCTCGCCCTCGACGCCGGTGAAATTCTGCTGCCCGGTGAGGCCGAAGCGCACGGCGTTGGGCGAATGGCGGTGCGGCGGCATCACCTCATTGGGGTCGTTCAGGCGGTACGCGGTATAGAGCGTCGATACCGTCGCGCGCTGCGGCGAGAGGCCAGGGTTCACGAGGATCAGCGAGCGCCGCTCGGAATCGTCCATCGTGACCAATTCGGCGGAAAGGCGCAGCAATGGTTCCAGCGTCGCGGCGTAGCTCCACACGTGCGGTACGGCCTTTCTCGCCCCCAGGAGCTGGCGAACCTCATCGTGATCGACGGCGTTCGTCGTCGCCCAGAAGGGGAACAAACTAGCCGCCGAAAGGTCGTCATAGAGCGTCTTGAGTGCCTGCTTGCGATTGCTTTCCGCGACATCACGCCGATCGGCCACGGTCATCTCGTCCTCTCCCTCGCGCGCCGGGCGGAGCTGGGTGCGGCGCAGTGGTTCACCGCGGCACAGAAAGCGTATGTCCGATGGAAGCCGCTTGGACCGCCGCTTCTTCGGCTGAACCACGTAGCAGCGACACCGCGCAAGAGCGCAAATGGTTCAACATGGTTCTACCCTCATGCCAAAACCTACCTGCTGGCCGTACCAAGCGTCAACCGTGATCGTGCATGATCGCCGCTTTTGGCTATCGCTCGCCGGGCTGGTACCGCGAATGGTTCAGGGCAGGATTGGAGAACGGCCGGACATGTGGCATATTACGAACCATGCTGACCCTTGATCAGACGCTGTCCAGGCTCAAGCAGCTCATCGCCGACGACGCCATGCGTCTCGGCGGCCGCATTCCGCCCGAGCGGACGCTGGCGAGCGAGCTCGGCGTCGGGCGCCGCTCGGTGCGGCGCGCGCTCGACGTGCTGGCGCAGGAAGGCCATATCTCGCGGTGCCAAGGGCGAGGGACGTTCATTAACGGCAAGGCCGGCGGCGAGGCAATGACGAACGGCCATGCCCTGGCCGCGCGTCCCGGCGAAGCGCCGCTCGATGAGATCCTCGAGCATACCAACCCCATCGAGGTCCTCGAGATCCGCCTCACTATCGAGCCGACGATGGCGCGGTTGGCGGCGCTGCGGGCTTCGCCCGCCGACATGCGCAAGCTTCAGCGTCTCGGCGACGAGACGCGCGACGCCCGGGAGGCGGCCGTCTACGAGCAGGCCGATGCGGAATTCCACCGCGCCGTCGCCGAAGCGTCGCGCAACGGCCTGTTTCTTGCGATGTTCGATATGCTCAGTCGCAGCCAACGCAACGCCTCGTGGCAGCACCTCGGCGAGAACGGGCGCTGCTACAAGCGGCAATCGGTCCACGCCGCGTGCCACCAGGACATCATCGAGGCGATCGTCGCCCGTGACGGGGCACGCGCCCAGGATGCGATGTACCGGCACCTCAGCGACGTGCAAATGCATCTCTATCAACACGCCTTTCCGGCGACGCCGCGTGGCCAATAGCAGCAGGCGCGTCAAATGCGCCGAGTTCAACCTCGAGAGCGGCAACGAGATGGGCGGTCGGGAGAGTGGAGCGAGATCGGACCGGACAGCGTGGAAAACCTGGCGTCGACTTCCTTGCTCTACGCGAGCGTTTCTATGCGGACGGTGCTTCCTATCCGGTCCGAGCCGTACAAGCCCGGTATGGGGCAAGCGGTGCGCTGCTCGAGCACCAGTTTTCCCGATCAAATCACCACCCGCTCAACCTCATCGAGGCTCATCTCTTCCCGCCGGCGACCGTGGGGCTGCATCGTTCAGGTTGAGGCGCGGTTTGCCATGGTTCGGGCCTACTGGAGCGTCCCGCCGTTCTTGAGATAGGCCGAGATCCCTGTCGGCCGGAACGTGTGATTGCCGATCTTAGTCGCAATCCGGGCCGCGGCGGCGCGCCGGCGGATCATGGTGCAGGCGTTCGCCTGGGGCAGGGGGTGCGGGTAAGCCGCCCGGTGCCGCGGCCGATCGTGCGGAATAGCGGGCCCCCTTGGGATCCTCGGCGAAGCCGGTCTGGTCGAGATAGGCGGGGAGTTAAGCCTCGAGATTACGGTCGATGGCTGGCTCATGCGACCGCTCGGTACAGTAAGTTATGAGAGTTTGCGGTTCCCCGCAACCACCCTACTCGTGCAGCTTCGTTCGACCCGATTGCCGTACAATCAGGGACGCGCGATGCCGCGGTTGCCCGGGAGTTCGGGCGAAGGTCCGGCTAGCGAAGCGCGGTCATGCCGCGAGCTTCATCAAGCGCGTTCTCGGATTTACACGCGGTTCGGCCGGCCGTCGGTTCGAGGCGTACAGGGACTTGATGGACGGCACGCCTCACCACGGTCTGATCTATGGACTTCAGAACCCAATCAACAATCTCGTCAGCGCCATCCGAAACGAGATCAGCCACGAAGGCGGGTTCACTGACAAGGTGGCAGCAGCAGCCGCGCTTAGCGAGGTGGAGCGCCTTCTTGCCGCGCTCCTCTCGATCTACGCGCCGTCAACCAGCGTCGACCGGTTCGACGCCAACACGCAGCCGCCCCAGGTGAGCTACCTTATCCCAGGCGCGGGTTTCGTTCAGGCCGACAAGCTCCCCGATGACGACAAGGAGTATTGCGCCCTCTACGCCAGGTGACGCTTACGGCGAGCTTCTAGGCCACCAGGGAAGCCAGCGGGTGACCACTGGTGCAACCAAAGAGCCTCCACGGTGATCCGTGGGGGCTTTTTTTCATCGCCTCGAAGCACGATCTACAGTTGAGTAAGCACTAGCGAAACGGCCCGCCAGGGTGTGGCTCTTGTTCAAGCGTAGGGAGGGGGCTTCGATGCCGCTGATCATGATCAAGTGCGTGAGGACCGGCCAAGTCGTTGCGACTGGCATGGTCATCGATCGAGATGCTTGGATAAGGCTACCCGCTGATTGGGAGGGTGAT
>Ga0137379_10007194_pt1 | contig 10556 bp, 8 predicted proteins | sample SagtaG_18_FD_104812 | JGI IMG/M metagenome (GOLD analysis project Ga0137379, IMG submission 104812) | Vadose zone soil microbial communities from Sagehorn Ranch, Mendocino, California, USA - Sage2_L_80_16 metaG | ecosystem: Environmental > Terrestrial > Soil > Vadose zone | place: USA... | reverse complement strand
CCGCTCGGGCCAGGTGTAGGTGTAGCCCTTGCCCTTGACGCAGATGAGCACCGCGGCCGAGGTGTGCGCGTGTCCCTTCGAGTAGCGGCCGTTCTCGTGCTGCCCGATCCAGAAATAGAAGCAGTTGTCGGTCATGAACGGCTCGACGCGCCGCCATCCGGGGGAGCGCCGGTTGTCGAGGGGAAGGTCGCAGTTGACGATGTCCGGAATGAAATTCGTGCGCCGCATCGCGAGGCCCCGCACCGGGTCGGGCTCGATATCGTCCTTGGGCTTGAAGAAATCGTCCGCGCCGTCGAAGCGGTCGCGGAACACGAAGGGATTGTCGAACACCGCGCCCACGTTGTTGATCATGTTGAGCACGTTCGGCGCCGTGGTGCCCGCGAGCAGCAGCGCGCCGCCCGGGGTGGCGTTGACCAGGCGGTGCCAGGCGTTCATCGGAATCGAGAACATCGAGCCCTTCTGCCACTCGAAGACGTGTCTCCTTGCGTCACCCTCCTGCCAGACTTCGGTCGTGCCGCGACCCTCGACGACGAGAAAGATCTCCTCGTACATGTGCCTCTCGGGATTGAGCGCGCCCGCGGGCGGGATCTCGACGACGTAGCAGCCCCACTTGGTCTCGGTGCCGTGGAGCTGGATATAGTGGCCGCGCCCGCCGGTGCGCTTCCAGGGCGCGAGCGGCAGGTCCTGCACTTTGCGTATCCCGATGCCGCGGAACACGGGGATGCCTTCGGACTCCATGAAGGCGTCGTAGGGCGTCGGCTGCTTTTTGAACTCGCCGAATCCGGCCTTGCGCGTGCCCGTCGGCTCGTGCCAGTGGGCTTGGTCTTTTTCGTGCGGCATGGTCTCGCTCTCGATGTTCTGATATACGGAACACGGTTCCGGTATTTTGCAAAGCGCTCTCATTCGACCATATAATCCCCGCCAGCGTCAATCGCGAGGGGCGCGGAGGACGAAGCGATGCGGTGGAAGGACTCGATCATCCTGCTTCAGGCGCTGGCACTGGGTGCTGCCTGTGTTCCGTTCGCGAGCGCGCAATCCCCGGAGAAAAATCAGGCGGTCTACCTCTACGAAGGCGCCGACCGCGCGCAGCGCCTCGCGGAGCGTGCCCGGCAGGAAGGCACGCTCGTCATGTACACGTCGCTCGCCACCTCCGAGTCGGTGCCGCTCACCCAGGCGTTCGAAAAAAAATACGGCGTCAAGGTGCAGCTGTGGCGCTCGCTCAGCGACCAGGTGGTCAGGCGTGCCTTGAACGAAGCCAAAGCGCGCCGTCATGTCGTCGATGTCATCGAGACCAACGGCCCGGAGCTGGAGGCGCTGGCGCGCGAGCGGGTCTTGGCCCGGTTTTTCAGCCCGCATATCACGGACATTCCGCCCTGGGGAGTGCCCGCGCACCGGATGTGGATCTCGGACCGCGTCGATTTCTTCGTCGTGGCGTTCAATACGGCCAAGGTGCGCCGCGAAGAGCTTCCGGCGACCTACGAGGGTTTCCTCGACCCCAAGTGGAAAGGGCGGATCGGGCTGGAAGCGACCGATCAGGAGTGGCTCGCCGGGCTCGCCAAGTACTGGGGCGAGCGCCGCGCCGTGGATTTTTTTCGCGCGCTGGTCGCGATGAGGCCCGACGTGCGCAAGGGGCACGTGCTCCTGTCCGAGATGGTCGCAGCCGGCGAGGTGCCCGTCAGCCTCACCAATTACGCTTCCAACGCCGAATCGATGAAACGCCGGGACAAGCCGATCGACTGGAAGCCCGTCGAGCCGGTGATCGGCAGACCGCAGGCGATCGGGCTCGCCGCGAACGCGCCCCACCCGAATGCGGCGCTGCTCTTCGCCGATTTCGTGCTGTCCCCGGAAGGCCAGCAGCTCTTCAATTCCATGGGGAGGTTTCCCTCGAGCCGAAAGGCGACAAGCCTTCGGGTGGCGTTTCCCTACCTGATGCTCGACTCCATCGCCATGATCGACGAGGACGAAAAGTGGCTCAAGTTGTGGAACGCGCTCGTCACGGTCAGGTAGGACGCGCCCGCTTAAGAACGCCAGCGATGGAACGAAAGCTCAATTCCGCAAAATCCCGCACCCGGCTGTCGTCGGTGGCGAATTCCTTGCGACTCATCAAGGCGTTTTCCGAGGACGAGTACGAGATCGGCATCAGCGATCTCGCCAAGCGGCTCGGGCTGGCGAAGAGCACCGTTCACCGCCTCGCCTCGACGCTGCTCGAGCAGGGAATCCTCGAGCAGAACGCCGGCGACGGCAAATACCATCTCGGCCTCGCGCTCTTCGAGCTGGGGGCGATGGTGCGCCGGAAGATGGATTTCACGATGGAAGCGCGGCCCTTCCTGCGCACGCTCATGGAGAAAACCGGCGAAACCGTGCATCTGGCGATTCTCGATCACGATTCGATTCTGTACATCATCACCCACGAGAGCAAGCAGGCGCTGCGCATGGGTTCCAAGGTCGGTACGCGAGCCCCCGTGCATTCGACAGCGGTCGGGAAGACCCTGCTCGCTTTTCAGCCCGACGAAGAGCTCGAGCGCATCTTCGCGTGCGGCCTGCCGCAAAGCACTCCCAACACGATCACCGATCCCAAGGCATTGCGCCGCGAGCTGGCGACGGTGCGCGCGCGCAACTATGCGGTCGACGACGAGGAGAGCGAGATCGGACTTCGCGCCATCGCGGCGCCGATTCGCATCTACTCGGGCAACGTGGTTGCGGCGATCAGCATCGCCGGCCCGGTGCACCGCATGCCGAGAAAAGCGCTGCTCGGCTGGGTGCGCGAGCTGGTGGACGTCGCCGAGGCGGTTTCGCAGCGCCTCGGCTGGCAGCCGTCGCGCGCGGAGGCCCCGCCCAAACGGGCCTGATCGCACCGAGCCGGGCTCAAATCCCCAACCGCTGCCAGATCGTCGAGGTGAGCCCCGCCTGGTTCATGGTGTAGAAGTGCAGGCCGGGCGCTCCGGCCGAGAGCAGCCGGTCGCACAGGTCGGTCACTACGTCGAGGCCCAGGCTCCGAATCGAGGCGACGTCGTCGCCGAGACTCTGCATCTTCAGGCGCAGCCAGCGCGGAATCTCGGCGCCGCAGGCGTCCGAGAAGCGGGCAAGCTGCGAGAAATTCCCGATCGGCATGATTCCCGGGACGATGGGCAGGTCGATGCCGAGCGCTTCACAGTCGTCGACGAAGCGCAAATAGGAATCGATGTTGTAGAAATACTGCGTGATCGCCGCGTCCGCGCCCGCGTCGATCTTGCGCTTGAAGTTCCGCAGGTCCTCATGCGGACTGCGCGCCTGGGGATGGAACTCCGGATAGCAGGCGACTTCGACATGGAAGTGATCGCCGGTTCGTTCGCGGATGAAAGCCACCAGCTCGCTCGCGTAGCGAAGCTCTCCCGCGCTGGCGGCGCCCGAAGGCAGGTCCCCGCGCAGGGCGACGATGTGGCCGATGCCTTTGGACTTGTACAGCTCGAGCGTCGCGGCGACGTCGGCGCGCGTTGCGCCGATGCAGGAGATATGAGGCGCCGCGCGGTGTCCGGCGGCCTGGATTTCAAGGACGGTCTCCAGGGTGCGGTCCCGCGTCGAGCCGCCCGCGCCGTAGGTGCACGAGAAGAAGCGGGGCTTCAACTGCGCGAGCTGCTTCCAGGTCGCGCGCAGCTTCTCCATCCCTTCCGGGGTCTTGGGCGGGAAGAACTCGAAGCTGAATGTGCGCGGGTGTTTTTTCTGGGATTCCATTCAAGCGGGTGAGGATTGCCGCTTTCCGGCGCGGGCGCGCATGCGATTGGCGGCTTCGACCATTCTCGCCAGGGCAGCCTCGGTTTCGGGCCAGCCGCGCGTCTTCAACCCGCAATCCGGGTTCACCCACAGGCGCTCCAGGGGGATCACCCGCTCGGCTTTTTCGAGCAGCTTCTCCATGTCCCGGGAATCCGGCACTCGTGGAGAGTGAATGTCGTACACCCCGGGACCGATCTCGTTCGGATAGCGGAACTCGCCGAAGCCCTCAAGCAATTCCATGTCCGAGCGCGAGGTTTCGATGGTAATCACGTCAGCGTCCAGGGCGGCGATCGCCGCCAGGATGTCGTTGAACTCGGCATAGCACATGTGGGTGTGGATCTGCGTCTCGTCGGCCACGCCGCAGGATACCAGCTTGAACGCACGCACCGCCCAGTCGAGATACTGCGCCCAGTCACGCTTCTTGAGCGGAAGACCTTCGCGCAAGGCCGGCTCGTCGATCTGGATGATGGCCGTGCCGGCGCGCTCGAGATCGAGCACTTCGTCGCGCAACGCCAGCGCGATCTGCAGCGCGGTCGTGCTGCGGGGCTGATCGGCGCGCGCGAACGACCACTGCAGCATGGTGATCGGCCCGGTGAGCATGCCCTTCATCGGCTTTCGGGTGAGGCTCTGGGCGTAGCGCGTCCACCCCACGGTCATCGGCGCGGACCGCTCGACGTCGCCGTAGATGATCGGCGGCTTCACGCAGCGCGAGCCGTAGCTCTGCACCCAGCCGTTCTCGGTGAAGACGAAACCCTGCAACTGCTCGCCGAAATACTCCACCATGTCGTTGCGCTCGGCTTCTCCGTGCACCAGCACGTCCAGCCCGAGCGCCTCCTGGCGCGCCACGGCGTCGCGGATTTCCGCGCGCATCGCTTCCAGGTATGCAGGCTGGTCGATCTGGCCTTTTTTGAACGCGGCGCGCGCCTTGCGTATCTCGGGGGTTTGCGGGAACGACCCGATGGTCGTGGTCGGCAAAAGCGGCAATTTCAGTCGGGCTCTCTGCTTCTGGATTCGCGCCGCGAAGGACGACGGCCGACGCGTATCGCGCTCGGACAAGGCGTCCACACGGCGCTTCACCGCGTCGGAACGCACACGCTTGGAGGCCTTTCTCGAGGTCGCCGCCTGCCGCGAGGCTTCCAGGGCCGGCGCGATCGCCTCGGTGCCTTGCGCGAGACCCCGCTTGAGCGTGGCGATTTCATCGAGCTTTTGCACCGCGAACGCCAGCCAGTTGCGGATCTCGGCATCCAGTGTCTTCTCGTGCGCAAGGTCCACCGGTACGTGCTGCAGCGAGCATCCGGCCGAGATCCACAGTCGTTCGCCGAGCCGGTCATGCGCGGGTTTGACCGCCGCGAGGGCGGCATCCAGATCGGTGCGCCAGATGTTGCGGCCATCGACAATGCCGAGGGAGAGCACCTTCGACTCCGGATAACCGTCCAGGAACGTCGCGAGCTGTCCGGGCCCGCGTACCAGGTCGAGATGAATCCCCGAGACCGGCAGGGACTTGAGCATCGCCGCGTGTTCCGCCACGGACTCGAAATAGGTAGCAAGCAGGATCCTGGGCGACAGGGATGCGAGGGCCTCGTAGGTCGGGCGGAAGGCGGCAAGCCAGCGCTCGTCCAGCTCGAGACTCAATATCGGTTCGTCGATTTGCACCCAGGACACTCCCAGCACCTGGAGGCGCGCGAGCAGGCGCTGATAGGCCGGAATGAGCCGCGCGAGCAAATCGAGCTTGTGCGAAAGACCGGACTTGATCTTGCCGAGATAGAGCAGAGTGAGAGGGCCGAGCAGGGCGACCTTGACCGGGTGGCCCAGCCCCGCGGCCTGCGCGATTTCATCGAACAGCCACGTCACCCCGCCGTCGAAGCGCGATCCAGCGCTCCACTCCGGCACCAGGTAGTGGTAGTTGGTGTCGAACCACTTGGTCATCTCCATGGCGGCTTGAGCGGCGTTGCCGCGCGCCAGGATGAAGTATTGCGGCAGCGTGAGCGATCTGGGATCGAAGCCGAACCGGCCAGGCACGCAGCCGAGATGCGCGAGGGCCTGCAACACCGGGTCGTACCAAGCGAAATCGCCGACGGTGACGAAGTCCAGGCCCGCGTCGCGCTGCCACTGCCAGTGCCTGCTGCGCAGATCGCGGCCGACGGCCAATAGTTCCGCTTCGGGGATTTCGCTACGCCAGAACGCCTCCAGGGCAACTTTGAGTTCGCGCCTGGCTCCGATGCGCGGGAACCCCAGTATGTGTGCGACAGTCATGGTCCACTCCTTTGACGAGTGGAAGATCATCCTCTATACTGATTTATGAATCCAATGAAACGTTGTAAATATATCATGAGTACCATTCATAGTACTTTCGAGCGCTGAATCGTCCGCGTGCTCGAAATCCGCCACCTGCGCACGCTGCTCGCGCTGACCGAAGCGGGCACGGTGTCGCGTGCGGCCGAGCGCGTGCATCTGACCCAGTCGGCGCTCTCCCACCAGTTGAAGGCGCTGGAAGCGCATTACGGTGTGCCGATGGTGAAGCGCCATGGGCAATCGGTAAAGCTTACCGAGCCGGGTCAGCGGCTGGCGGCATTGGCCCGCACGGTGATGGGCGACGTCCGGACTGCCGAGCGCGATCTGACGAAACTCGCCCGCAAACCGGCGGGAACGCTGCGCATCGTCCTCGAATGCCATACCTGCTTCGACTGGCTGATGCCCATCATGGACGCTTTTCGCAAGCACTGGCCGGAGGTGGAACTCGATCTGGTATCGGGCTTTCATCCCAACCCGCTCGCATTGCTCGTCGACAACAAGACCGATCTCGTGATCGGATCGGAAAACAAGCCGCGGCGGGGCATCGTCTACCACCCGCTGTTCCGCTTCGAAGTGCTCACGGTAATGCCGACGGATCACCGACTGCGGGCGAAACGTTTTCTCGGTGCGAGTGATTTCGCGAAAGAGACGCTCATCACCTATCCCGTGCCCGAAGAGCGCATCGACCTGATCCGGCGGGTGCTGCAACCGGCCAAGGTCCGTCCCAGACGCCGCACCACAGAACTGACCGTCGCCATCCTGCAGCTGGTGGCCAGCCGGCGGGGCGTGGCCGCGCTTCCGAACTGGGGAATCAAGAACTACGTGGATTACGGATACGTGATCGCGCGGCGCATCGGCAAGAACGGACTGTGGAGCAACCTGTACGGCGCCACCACCGGCGAGGTGGCGCGCCTGCCCTTTGTCCGAGACTTTCTGGAGACGGCCCGGCGCGAATGCTTCGCCAAGCTCGACGGTGTGGTGCCGGTGCAGTGACTCGCGCGACGTTCGTCGATTTACCCCCGTTTCTTCATCCAGCGCACCGGGATCGCGGTGATGTCGTCCTTGCCCAACCCGTCGCGGGAAGCCTCGTCGTAGCATTGCAGCGCGCTCGCGGTGGCCGGGAGATCGGCGCCGAAGGATCTCGCCTCTTCGATCATCGTCCGCAGATCCTTGCGCATCGCGTCGATGTCCACGGTGATGGGCCCAACGGCCTTTCCCTGGATCGCCGCTGCCAGTGCCGGTCCGCGGTTCTTCAGCACGTTCGGGCCGCCGGAGGTGTCGGCGAAGATGTCGACGAGTCGGGCGGCGTCCAGTCCGAGCGGGCGGCACAGCGCCAGCGCCTCGCCGAAGGCCTGCCAGAAAACCAGGAGCGGCAGGTTGATCGCGAGCTTCATGCTCGCTCCGGCGCCGACGGGGCCGACGTGCTCGATTCGCCGGCACATCTTCTCCAGGAGTGGTCTCGCGCGGGCGACGTCGCCCGCCTCCCCGCCGACGAAGCCGAAGAGCTTTCCATCCCGCGCCGGCCCGACCGTTCCGCCGACGGGGCATTCGACCATCACCGCTCCGCGATTGCGGATGTCCGCGGCGAGCGCACGCTCGGTTTCGGGGCGCACCGTGCTCATCTCGATGAAGAGCTTGCCGGAGACGTCGGCCGAAAGCAGTCCGCTCCTGCCGCGGTAGGCGGCGTCGATCGCGGCGGCATCGGTGAGTACGGTGATGATCGTCTCCGACGAGGAGGCGAGCTGCGACGGGCTGACCGCAAGTCTGGCGCCCGCCGCGGCGAGAGCCCTGGTTTTTTCCGCGGTGCGGTTCCAGACTGCGAGCTCGTGGCCGAGACCGATCATCCGCTCGCCTATCGCCGCCCCCATTCTCCCGGTGCCCGCGATACCGATTTTCAATTCGCCTCCTTGATCCGTTCAGTTGACACCGCGCCGCGGCGTGGGGTCAAATTAGCGCGATAACTATAACAGCTCAACGAAGCCGGAATAACGACGACGGGGACGACATGGCCTCGCCCAAGAGCGAGCTTCGCGACGGGATGCGCGTCGAGTGGGACGTTCCGATCGGGATGGACGACGGCCTCGTGCTTCGGGCGGACGTGTACCGCCCGGAAAGGGAAGGGCGGTTCCCCGTTATACTCAGCTACGGCCCCTACGCCAAAGGCCTCGCGTTCCAGGACGGCTATCCGAGCGCCTGGCAGCGCATGGTCGCCGAGCACCCCGACGTCGCACACGGGTCGACCAACAAGTACCAGAACTGGGAAGTCGTCGATCCCGAGAAATGGGTCCCCGACGGATATGCCTGCGTGCGCGTCGATTCCCGCGGCGCGGGACGCTCGCCGGGGCACATCGACCATTTCTCTCCGCGCGAAACGAGGGATTTCTACCTGTGCATCGAATGGGCGGGCGTGCAGCCCTGGGCCAGCGGCAAGGTCGGCCTGAACGGGATCTCCTACTACGGCATCAACCAGTGGCACGTCGCTTCGCTCGCGCCGCCGCATCTTGCGGCGATGTGCATCTGGGAGGGGGCGGCCGACTGGTATCGCGATATGACGCACCACGGCGGGATTCTCTCGACGTTCTGGGCCAACTGGTACGACATGCAGGTGAAAACGGTGCAGTACGGGCTGGGCGAGCGCGGCCCGCGCAGCCGGGTCACGGGCGAACTCGTCTGCGGGGATGAAACGCTCACCGACCGCGAATTGCAGCGCAACCGCTGCGACTTCGGCGATGACATCCTCGCGCATCCGCTCGACGACGGCTACCACAAGGGACGCTCGCCGGTCTGGGAAAAAATCATCGTGCCCTTGCTCTCGGCCGCCAACTGGGGAGGGCAGGGCCTGCACCCGCGCGGCAATTTCGAAGGATTCGCGCGCGCCGCGTCGAAGGACAAGTGGCTCGAAGCGCACGGCATCGAGCACTGGACCCACTTCTATACCGATTACGGCGTAGGACTGCAGAAGCGTTTTTTCGCGTACACCCTGAAGGGCGAGCAGAACGGCTGGGACCGGCAGCCCCGCGTGCAGCTTCAGGTGCGTCACGTGGACCGGTTCGTCGAGCGGCATGAAAACGAATGGCCGATCGCGCGCACGCGCTGGACGAGGTTCCACCTCGACCCGGCCGGCCACGCGCTCGTTTCGGAATCGCCCAGGAGCGCGGCGAGCGTCAGCTACGACGCGTTCGGCGACGGCGTGACGTTCATTTCAGCGCCGCTCGAGCACGAGACCGAGATCACGGGGCCGCTTGCCGCGAGATTGTTCGTGTCTTCGTCAACGACCGATGCCGATCTGTTCCTGGTGTTCCGCGTGTTCTCTCCGGATATGCGGGAAGTGGTGTTCATGGGCGCGATCGATCCCCATACGCCGGTCGCGCAAGGGTGGCTGCGCGCCTCGCACCGCAAGCTCGATCCGAAACTCTCGACCGAGTACCGGCCTTACCATGCGCACGACGAGCTGCAGCCTCTGAAATCCGGCGAGGTGGTGCAGCTCGACGTCGAGCTGTGGCCGACCTCGATCGTCGTCCCGGCCGGCCACAGGGTGGCGCTGAGCGTGCGGGGAAAGGACTATGAGTGGCAGAAATCGACGGGCGCGAGGCTCTCGAACTTCAAGAACGAGTTGCGCGGCTGCGGGCCGTTCCTGCATGATGATCCGCGCGACCGTCCGGCGGCGGTCTTCGGCGGCAAGGTGACGATCCATGCCGCACCGGGACGCGAATCCTATGTCCTGGTTCCGGTCGTCCCGCCGAGACGCTGAGAGGGAGGCAGGCGATGCCGATGAAACTCTACGGGTTCTGGCGATCTCTCGCCACCTACCGGGTGCGCGCTGCTCTCGCGCTCAAAGGGATCGAGGTCGAGCAGATCTCGATCAATCTGCTGCAGGGAAAGCAGCATGCCGAGGAATACAAGGCGATCAACCCGCAGAGCGTGGTGCCCGCGCTCGTGATCGACGGCGGACCGCCGCTGTTTCAATCGATGGCGATCCTCGAATATCTCGAGGAAACGCATCCCAGCCCGGCGCTGCTGCCGAAGGATCCCCGGGGCCGGGCGCGCGTGCGGGGGCTCGCGCAGATCGTCGTGAGCGACGGGCATCCGCTGGTCGTTCCGCGTATCCGAGGGTACCTCGAGAAGGAGCTGCACCAGGACGAAGCCTCGCGAAACGCTTGGCTCGCGCACTGGACGCTCGAGGCGCTCAAGGCGCTCGAAGCGCATCTCGGCAAGGAAAGGGAAACGGGTAGATTCTGCCACGGCGACTTGCCGACGCTTGCCGATATCTGCCTGGTGTCTCAGGTCTTCGGAGCGAAGTTCTTCAGCGTCGGCACGGCGAGCGTGCCGACGGTCATGCGCATTTTCGGGGAATGCATGAAAATCGACGCTTTTGATCGTTCGCAGCCACTCAAACAGCCCGACGCTCCCAAGAACCCGGCTCACTGAATCACGACAATCCAAAGGAGGGATCCCATGGCATTTACCCGCAGGCGTTTCGTTCAGGCCGCCGGGCTCGGCGCCTCCGCGCTCGG
>Ga0137379_10007181_pt1 | contig 10566 bp, 8 predicted proteins | sample SagtaG_18_FD_104812 | JGI IMG/M metagenome (GOLD analysis project Ga0137379, IMG submission 104812) | Vadose zone soil microbial communities from Sagehorn Ranch, Mendocino, California, USA - Sage2_L_80_16 metaG | ecosystem: Environmental > Terrestrial > Soil > Vadose zone | place: USA... | reverse complement strand
GATGGGGCGGGAACGCTCCGACTGCGGGCCCAGCGCGCGAGAGTTGTCTTGATGCTGCGGCTGTACGAACACGATTTGTCCCTTTTCCGGGCTGGCGGGCCGCTGTCCGGCCCGTTCTCACCCAGTTATAGGCGGCGCGGCTCAAGGACAGCTTGAGCAACGATTGCTCATTTCTCCGGCGAAACGGCTACTCAGGCGCCAGGGTGCCGGTGGTTACTCACTGTCGGTGGAAATGAGTACTCGTTGCTCAGGCGCGGGCCGCCTGGCCCGGGGGATTGTCGCGGTAGACGACATCACCGAGGAGAACTGCCATGACAATGACCACCTGTGCCGACTCTTGCTCCCCCGCCGAGGCGGAGGCGATCAGCCTTTACCAGGCGATCGGCGGCCGGGCCGCTCTTACCGCCGCCGTCGACCGCTTCTACAGGCGGCTGCTGGCTGACCCTGCGCTCGCCCCGTTCTTCCCCGGCGGCGTCGGTGCCCGGCACCGGGCCTACGTCGTCACGATCCTGGGCGAGGCGCTGGGCGGTCCCGAGCGCTACCGGGGACCGTGCATCGCCAGCGCCCACCATGGCCTGGGCATCAGTGACACCCATTTTGAGCGTGCCGCCGCCCATCTCGCCGCCACCCTGGACGAGCTGGCCGTTCCCCGCCACCTGGCTGACCGCATCGTCGGGATCGTGGCCGGACTCAGGTCAGCCGTCGTGACCGCCTGACCTTTGATAATGCGCCGGATGACCACAGCCGGCGATTGTCCGCCAGGGCCCGGGCTGACATGCTGGCTGGTGTGGCGGTCACATTGCCGCGGTGGCCGATCGTCGGCCGCCGGCTGGAGCTCGAGGTGTTCGAGCGGGCCTTGCGCTCGGGCGAACTCGCGGGCGTGGTGATCTACGGCCGGGCCGGGGTCGGGAAGACCCGGCTGGCCGACGAGTGCCGTCAGCAGGCCGCGGCTGCCGGCCACCCGACCGAACGGGTGGCCGGCAGCGCGACCACCGCGCTGCTGCCGCTGGGCGCGGTGGTCGCGCTCCTGGCGGGCGGACTCGGCGGCCCCGACGGAGGGACCGACACGGTGGCGCTGTTCGAGCAGGCCCGCCGGGCCCTGCACGAGCGCCACCACGGCCGCCGCCTGGTGACCGTCGCCGACGACGTGTCACTGCTAGATGCCGCCTCACTCGCGCTGCTGGGCTACCTGGCCGCGCAGGGGACGATATTCCTGGTCGCCACCGTGCGCACCGGCGAGCCGGTCCCGGACCTGGTGACCGGCCTGTGGCGGGACGGCCGGCTGGAACGGGTCGACCTGGAGGACCTCAGCCGCACTCATCTCGACACGCTCCTGCACCTGGCGCTGGGCGGCCCGATCGAAGCCGGCGCCGGACGTGAGTTCTGGGAGGCCACCAGGGGCAACCCGCTGTACGTGCGCGAACTCGTGCTGGGCGGCCTTGAATCCGGGGCGCTGATCGAGCGGTCCGGGGTATGGCAACTAGAGGGCCGGCTGCCGAACACCACCCGGCTGCTCGATCTGGTCGAGCAGCGGATCGGGCTGCTGCCCGCCGAGGCCCGGTCCGTCGTTGAGCTGCTCGCCCTGTGCCAGCCGCTAGAGCTCGGTTATCTCGAAGCCACCATCCCCGCTGCGGTGCTGGAGTCGCTGGAACGGGCCGGGCTGGTGACGATCACCGGCGCCTGCCAGGAAGTACGCCTGGCCCACCCCCTGCACGGCAGGGTGGTCCGCGCTGCCATGCCCCGGTCGCGGGCACGGGCGATCCTGCTGGCCCAAGCCGACCGGCTGGAGGCCGCAACCCCCGTCCCCGGCCCGGCAGCGCTGCGGATCGCGCGATGGCGGCTCGACGCCGGGGGGCGGCCCGACCCGGCCGTCTTGATGCGCGGCGCGCACCTGGCCCGTTACGCCCACGACTTCCGCGTCGTGCGCCGGCTGATCGAGGCAGTGCCCAGCGAGCAGCTAGATGCGGTCGGGACGCTGCTTCTGGGCGAGGCGCTGTATGAGCTCGGCGCCTTCGACGCCGCCGAGCGGATCCTGGCACGCGGGCAGCAGCTACCGGGCAGCGAGCACGTCGCCCTGCGGCTGGCGGTCACCCGGGCCAAGAACGCCCAGTGGGGCTTGTGCCAGCCCGAATCGGCGCTCGCCATCAACGCCGCCGCCCGCGCCGTCATCACCTCATCCCCCCTGGCGGATGAACTCGTGGCCGACGAAGCCTCGGTGCTGACGTTCTCCGGCCACCCCGGCCGGGCGCTGGCCGTCCTCGAGCGCATCACCGGCGGTGACCGGCGGACCCGGGTCATCTGGGCCATCGCCGGGGCCCCCGCCCTGGCAATGACCGGCCGGACCGCCGAAGCGGTGCGAGCAGCCGAGGACGGCTACGCCGACCACGACGCGCTCGGCGACGAGCTGGCCATCGCCCACCCGGCCATGCACATCGTCAACCAGGTATTCGCCCTGACCGAGGCCGGCCGGCTCGCCGAGGCCGAGCAGCTGGCCCGGGCCGGTACGGAGATCGTCGCCTCCCAGCGAGTGCCCATCGCCCAGATCTTCTTCGCGGTCAACCTCGGGCGGGTGGCCACCTTGCAAGGCCGGGTGGCGACCGCTCGCCGCCACTACGCCGAGGCCGCCGGGCTGGCCCAGGCCAGCCACTTCGCCGGCCCGCGGCGCGTCGCCCTCTCGGGCCTGGCCCTGGCGCATGCCATGCTCGGCGATGCCGACGCCGCCGCCCAGGCGCTGGCTGAGCGCGCCGCCGGGCCGGCATTCGGCTTCCGCGGACCCGAGCAGCAGCTCGCCGACGCGTGGACCGCCATCGCATCGCGGCGGCCCGCCGAGGCGGCGCAACGGCTGCGGGATGCCGCCGCGCAGGCCGCCTCGACCGGGCACCGGACCGCCGAGTCATGGCTGTTGCACGACCTGATCCGCACCAGCGGGCAGGACACCTCCGCCCGGCTGCGCGAACTGGCTGACGCGTGCGACTCACCGCTGGTTTCCGCCCGTGCCCGCCACGGCGCCGCCGCACGAGCCCACGACGCCCGGGAACTGGCCGCCGCCGCCGGCGACTTTGCGGCCCTGGGCGCAATGCTGCTGGCGGCCGAGGCAGCGGCGGGCGCGGCCGAGGCTTTCAGCCGGGACGGTGACCGGCGCGCGGCCACGGCGGCGCTGCGCCGCTCGACCGAGCTCGCCGCCGCCTGCGAAGGCGCCGTTACCCCAGGACTGTTCCGGGCCGCCGCGGTCCACGCCGGGGCGGCATCCCCGCTCTCTTCCCGCGAACGCGAGATCGCGATGCTCGCCGCCGCGGGCATCGCCAGCAAGGACATCGCCGAACGCCTCTACCTGTCCGTACGGACGGTGAACAATCACCTGCAGCACGCCTACACCAAACTGGGCGTCAGCAGCCGGGCCGACCTAGCCCAAGCCCTGGGGAGCACCTCATGACACCAGAGCAGATCACCTTGGTGCAGTCCTCGTTCGAGCGGCTCGGCCCGCAACTGCCGGCCATGGCGACCCGCTTCTACCAGGAACTATTCACGCGGGACCCGGCGCTGCGCCCGCTGTTCACCACCCCCCTGCCCCAGCAGGAAGTCAAATTCGCTGAGAAACTCACCGAGATCGTGCGGGCCATGCCACGCCTCGACGAACTTCTCACCCACACCCGCGCCCTCGGCGCCCGGCACGTCGCCTACGGGGTACGGGCCGCCGACTACCGGACCCTCGGCGACGCCCTCCTCGCCGCGCTCACAGCCGTCCTCGGCGACAGCTTCGACGCCCCCACCCGCGAGGCATGGACCCTCGCCTACAACCTTGTCGCCGAGACCATGCTCGAAGGCGCGGCCGCGGCCCGGCCCATCAGCAGCTGACCGCCGCACCCGACCGCCAGCCAGAAGCCGGCCAGCGCCAGGCATACGGCGATACCGCCAGCCGCATCCACCACCTGGCATAGGCCAAGCCAAAGACAGCCGCGCCCAAATGGACGATCTGCGCGCGGCTGCCTGCGCCTCTGACGCCCCCCCAGCCGCGCAAATTCGGCGTTATGTACCAAATGTCTGGTTGTCGCGCTCGCCGGATGTTCGCTCTCCGTAACGGCCAAATGTCCGCACCAAGGGTCGTCGTCCGCTTGTACATAGTCACGAAGCTATCGGCGTCGCACCGGTGCGTGCGGACGAGCGAGGGAGTCGACTTGTCGCCATTGCGCGCCATGAGCATCGCCGTCGAGGCGTCCGCCGCCGATGTACCGGATAACCGGCCATTATCACGGTCTGGCCAGCCAGTCGCCGCGACAGCCAGCCGCCCGCGCCTATCGGGTCCAGGAAGCCGCCATGGGGCCGAGTCGCCACCCGTCGGTTATTTTTGCGGCCAGTGCCATGGACCCGAGCGAGGGCCATGACCAGCCGTTGCCTCTTCCGGGCTTGCTTGGTCTGGCCCCCCGCAAAGCGTCGCCGGCTTCCGATGGCTGCGTTCAGCGTCCTCGTCACGGCGGCGGGAGCTTGATCGCGATGGGACTATCCGGGCTTAGCAGGTGTGACTCGCCTCTGATGAGGACGTTCAGCGGCTCGCCTTCCTCGACGAGGTAGCGCTCCTCGTCGTGGGTGAGCTTGATCCGGAGCTGCCGTCCGCGGAAGCGCAGCGAGAAGGCGAGCTCGTTCCAGGCGCGCGGCAGCCTGGGCGCGAAGGACAGCCGGCCGCCGAAGTCGCGGACGCCGCCGAACCCGAAGACGAGCGAGGACCATACGCCGGCGGCCGAGGCAATGTGGATTCCGTCCGAGACGTTGCCGGCCACGTTGCCCAGGTCCATCAGCAGCGCGTACTGGAAGTACTCCAGGGCCCGGCGCTCGTTGCCGATCTCGGCGGCGATGATGCTCTGAACGCACGCCGACAAGGACGAGTCGCCGGTGGTGAGCGGGTCGTAGTAGTCGAAGTTGCGGCGCTTCTGCTCCTCGGAGAACTCGTTGCCGAGCAGGAACATGGCCAGCACGATGTCGGCCTGCTTGAGCACCTGGTGCCGGTAGATCACCAGCGGGTGGTAGTGCAGCAGCAGCGGGAACTTCTCCCGCGGTGTGCTGTCCAGATCCCACACCTTGCGGTGCAGGAACGTCTCGTCTTGCGGGTGTATGCCGAGTTGATCATCGAATGGGACGTGCATGGCGGCCGCCGCCTGCTCCCAGGACTCGACCTCCCTGGGCTTTAGTCTGACAGCGTGCACGAGCGCGGTGTAGTCCCCGGGCTGCTCCTGGCGCAGCCGGCGGACGGTGGCGGCGGCGAAATTGAGGTTCAGCCGGGCCATGAGGTTGGTGTAGGTGTTGTCGTTGACCACGGTGGTGTACTCGTCGGGGCCGGTCACGCCGTGGATGTGGAATTTGTTGTCGGCGCCGTAGAAGCCGAGGTCCTGCCACAGCCGGGCGGTCTCGACGAGGATCTCCGCGCCGATCTCGCCGAGCATGCGTCCGCTGCCCTCCACGTGGGCGTAGCGCATGACCGCGTAAGCGATATCGGCGTTGATGTGATACTGGGCGGTGCCCTGCTGGAAATTGGACGAGGCCTCCTCGCCGTTGATGGTCCGCCACGGGAACAGCGCTCCTTGCTGGCTCATCTGGTCCGCCCGCTCCCGCGCGCGGCCGAGCATGCTGTGCCGGAACCGCAGCAGGTTCCGGGCGATCCTGGGCTGGGTGTAGGACAGGAACGGCAGGACGTAGACCTCGGTGTCCCAGAAGTAGTGGCCCTCATAGGCCTGCCCGGTCAGTCCTTTCGCCGGGACTCCGGCTCCTTCGGCGCGCCAGGACGCCTGCGCGATCTGGTAGAGATTCCACCGGACCGCCTGCTGCTGCCGCACTGGATTGAGCCGGGGCCGCACTCGCACGTCGGCGCGGTCCCAGAACCGGTCGAGGTTCGCGCGCTGAGCCGCGGCGAGCACGTCGAACCCGTCCCGGACCGCGCGGTCCAAGGTCCGGCGGCACCGCTCGACGAGCTCGGGGACCGGGATGCTGCGCGAGGTCTGGTAGGCCGCGTACTTGGTGATCCGGATCGGCACGCCCGGGACCGCGTCGGCGGTCAGCAGTACCTCGTCCGTCTCGTCATCGAGGGACCTCGCCGCCTGGGACGAGCATGCCGCGTCGATCACGTGGTCAATACCGACGCCGAGCGTCATCCCGCTGCTGGTCGTCTGGTAGCCAAGCAGGATGCGCTGCCCGGCCAGCTCGGCCGCCCGCACGTTGAGCACCCGCTGCGGCAGCACGGTCGCCAGCCGCGGATCTCCCGGCCGGTACTCGGGCAGGTGCCCGGCCTGGCGCTCGTCCTGGCGGTTGAGCACCAGTGAGGAGACCACCACGGGCGCCGGCTGGTCAAGCATCGTGACCTCGTAGGTCATCGCGACCAGGTGGCGGTGCTCCAGCGAGACCATCCGGCGGGAGCGGACCCGGACGTGCTTGCCGGCGGCGGTGGCCCACACCAGCTCACGGGTCAGCGTCCCGGCCCGCATGTCCAGGATCCGCCGGTAATCCTGCAGCCGCGCTGTCGGCAAGAAGAACGGCTCGTCGTCCACATAGAGCTTGATGATCGTCGTATCGGGCACGTTCACGATCGTCTGGCCGGTCTTGGCCAGCGCGGGCGCGCCTTCGGCATGCACGATCGGCCAGGTCTCGTGGAACCCGTTGACGAATGTCCCGGGAACCAGCGCCGGGCGGCCCTCCTCGAAACTGCCCCGGACGCCGACGAAACCGTTGCCCAGCGAGAAGACAGTCTCGGTCAGGCCGACAAACTCATCTGAATAGCGCGCCTCCACGATGCGCCACTCATCCGCCGGGTACAGATGCTCCGGCGGCAGCACGATCCGGCGCTTGAGCATGATCCGACGGTAATCCGCCGCGCGCCATACCGACAGACGCCGCCGGTCGCGGCTTCCGCGGTCATCCGGCAGACCCCGGCAGCGCGGCCGCGGCGCGCACACCACGACAGGGACAATCCGCGTCCTGATACCGCGCCGGACACCGGCAGCGGCCAGGCCGCGGCGTGCACCGTGCCTGCCGGGAACGCAACCCCGCAGGCTTGCGGCACGACGTCGTCTGGGTCGTGGGCGTCTCCTCGATCTCAGTCAGTCCCGCCGCGTCCGGTGCACGCTCCAGCTCCGCATCGGTGGCCCGGGCCGGGCCCACAGCCCGAACTCGTGCGCGAGCCGCATCGTCAGCTCCACCCGCACCGGTGCCAGCGGATGGCCGGGTCCGAAGTGATAGTCAGCCAGCCGCTCGTCCCAGGTCACATGCAAGCCGCAGGCCATCTGCCACCAACCTTCCTGACACCGCGGGCTGCACGGCCGAACGGACCAGCTGACGGCCTGCTGTCCACATTGGCTGATATCACCGGCCTGGTCCAGATCCCGTCACCGGCCCGCTGCCGCGGCCAGCGAAGCCTGTTGTACTGTCGGTACGGGAAGTCTGTGGCGCGCTGTAGTGCCTTGGCCTGCGGACGTGATATCCCACGTGAAGGTCAGGTGTCAGGCCCGGTGAGCACCAAGGCGCCCGGCGACCCGGCGGGAAAGCCGATCAGCGTGTTCCTCCTGGACGACCACGAAATCGTCCGCCGGGGTATCCGCGGCCTGCTGGAGGCCGAGCCGGACATCCAGGTGATCGGCGAGGCTGGCACCGCATCGGCCGCGCTGGCCAGCATTCCCGGGCTGCGCCCCGACGTCGCCCTGCTTGATGCCCGGCTGCCCGATGGTAACGGGGTGTCGGTCTGCCGGGACATCCGGTCGCGGGCGCCCGGGGTGGCCTGCCTGATATTCACCGCGTTCAGCGACGACCAGGCGCTGCTGGATTCGATCCTGGCCGGCGCGGCCGGCTACGTGCTCAAGCAGGTCCGCGGCTCCGATCTGGCCGTCGCGGTCCGCACCGCCGCGTCCGGCCAGTCGCTGCTGAATCCCCGCGCGGCGAGCAAGCTGATAGCCCGACGGCGAGACGCGTCCGGCAAGCACGACCCGCTAGCAAGGCTGACCCCCCACGAGCGCAGCGTCCTGGAGCTGATCGGCGAGGGCCTCACCAACCGGCAGATCGGCGAGCGGCTGTTCATTGCCGAGAAGACGGTGAAGAACTACGTCTCCACGCTGTTCCGTAAGCTCGGCCTGAAGCAGCGCACCGCCGCAGCCGCCTACGTGGCCCGCATCCACAACAGCAGGCTGCAGGTCGAACAGGGCCAGACCTGGCCGCCGCCCGCGAGCTCGTCCTCCCGGAAGCCGGGCCCTGCCTCGGGGGCAGAGCAAGCAGGCCCGTGACGAGGATTGGTGCAGGATCCTGAGTCAGTCCTTGATGCTAATGCTGCGGGCGGGACATAGCGGTTCGGGTTCGAGTTGCCATCCGTGGCTGGTGCGCCAGGCGCGGAGCGCCGCGGGCTGGTTCGGATCGTGCTTGCGGAGCTGATCGACGAGGGTGCCGGTGAGGACAGGGCCGTCGCCGCAGTGCGCGCATTCAACGGTGCCGCATTCGACGCGGGGCTGGCAGCTCGCGCAGTGCCGGTGCTGGCTGATCGGCCCGGATGGGCTGTCTTGGTGGAGCCAGACGATCGCGAGATCCTCGCGTTGCCGGAGCGCTTCGGGCCTGCTGGCGGGCTGGTGTCCGCAGGCAGGGCAGGCCAGCGCGGCAGGGGTGAGGCCGGAACGCTGGCGCTGCGGGCGGGCCCGCGCCACTGCCGTGCCGGCCGCCGCTGGCGTGATCGCAGGGGAGGTGGCGCCACTGTCCCCGGGCCGGGTGACGGGCCGCGGCCGCGTGCTCTTGTCCGGTTGCCGCTGGGCGTCGTTCTTGTCAAGGTGCCGGTAGATGGTCTTGCGGGAGACTGCGAAGGTGCCAGCGATCTCGTCGACGGTATAGCGGCGCTTCCCGTCGCTGCCGGTCTCGGCGTACATGCCCCTGGCCACCTCGGCCCGCCGGGCAAAGAGCCTGGGCTTGCGACCGCCGACCGGCCGCGGGCCCGGGCGGAGGCCAGGTTATTCGAATTTATTTACCAGAGTTATTCGTGTGACGTCTGCATTCGGCCCGCAGCCACGCTGAGCGGGCGCTTCGGTATTCGCGCGTAGTCCGTTTATGAACGTCGCGTCAGGCACGCTCCGACCCCTGAATGGACACCGCTATACGGTTCCCCTATGGCCGAAGAATGGCGGGTAAGTCTGGTTATCGGTGGCGGCGGGAGCGCCGTAAAGGGATCCCGTTATCGCGATCTTCTGCGCGCTCGCCTGGGCGATGACGTGGCGATCTCCGCGACAAAGGCGCATCTGTTCTTGTACGCGGGGTCGGCGAAGGCGGCCGACGAGGCCGGGCAGGTGGCCCGGGCCGTGCTCGAGGAGCAGGGTCGGTTCGCGGAGGTCCGGCTCGAGCGCTGGGACCCGTTCGGCGGGGAATGGCGCGACCCCGATGAGCCGGCTGAACACGAAGACAGCCCGGAGCCAAGCCACCTGCAGGCGACGGCGACCGCATTCGTCAAGGGGGCGGGTCAGGCCCTCATGTGGGGTGACTTCCCCTAGAGCAGGCCGGCGGGGGCGGGGACGAGCCGAGATCGCAGGTATTCGCCGAGGCCCTTGGCCTGGGCGTCGGGACGGGTGGTGCCGGACACGCCGGGCGCGAGCAGGCCGGGTACGAGGAAGTTGAGAGCCAGGAGGTTCGGCAGTTCGTAGCGCTCGACCGGCAGGTGCGTCGCCTCGGTGAGCAGGCCTTTGAACCTGTCCACGGTCAGGTAGCCGCGCAGCCACGCGTACGCCTCGGGGCTGACGGCCCACAGGCCCACGTTGGCGGTGCCGCCCTTGTCGCCGGACCGCGCGCCGCATAGCCGCCCGAGCGGGACGTCCCGGAACGGGCCAGGCGGCGGGGCGGGAACGGCGGGCCGAGGGCCGGGGACGGGTGCGGCCGCGGCGTGCGAAAGATCGGATGTATGCCGAACGGCCTGGGTTTCACCGTCCGGCAGATGGACCTGCTGCGTGACCACGGCGGCCGGGATCACCGCGGGCCAGTAGACGCCGAACGCGCTGGCCGCGGTGGGCGGCGCAGTGGTGTGAAAACCGGCGTAACCGGCCAGCGCGAGCTCGACCGCGGCGTTGGAGAACGCGCGGCCTACCTTGCGCTCGTCGGTGTCCTTGACGGTGACCCGCAGGTGCGCGGTGGCCTGCTCGTTAGTCGGCGCGTCCGGGCGGTCGAAGCGGAGCAGGCGGACGTCGAACTCACCGAACTGCTCGGCGCCGCCGAGCACCTCGGTCAGCAGGGCGACGGCGTGCTCGGCCTTCTCCTCGATATCCAGGCCGGTCAGCACCATCGTGGTGGTGTTGCGGTAGCCGCCGAGCATGTTGAGCGCGACCTTGAGGGTGTCCGGTGGCGGGCTGCCCCTGGTGCCGGTCAGCGCGACCCGGTCCGGGCCTTGGAGCGTCAGCCGTATGGTGTCGAAATGCGCGACGACGTCGGGGTTGAGGTAGGCGGGGTCGCCGGTCTCGTAGAGCAGCTGGGCGGTGACGGTGCCTGTCGAGACGACGCCCCCGGTACCGTCGTGCTTGGTGATGACGCTGCTGCCGTCCTCGGCGACCTCGGCGATCGGGAACCCGGGGT
>Ga0137379_10007169_pt1 | contig 10574 bp, 9 predicted proteins | sample SagtaG_18_FD_104812 | JGI IMG/M metagenome (GOLD analysis project Ga0137379, IMG submission 104812) | Vadose zone soil microbial communities from Sagehorn Ranch, Mendocino, California, USA - Sage2_L_80_16 metaG | ecosystem: Environmental > Terrestrial > Soil > Vadose zone | place: USA... | reverse complement strand
GCTGAAGGCCGGGAGCACGGGGACATTCTGGAAGAGGCGGCGGGCCACCGCAAGGCCAGCCGGAACGCACCGTCCTTGAACGCCTGCAGGCGGCCGTCACGCGAGCGCGTGCCCTCCGGGAAGATCAGGATCGGCGACCCGCGCGCCAGGTGGGCGCGGCAGTGCTCCATCATGGCGCGGATCGACTCGCGGTCGCCGCGGATCAAGCGCACGTAGTCGTTCAGCACCATGTTCCAGCCGATGAATGGCACCTTGAACACCACGTCCTTCGAGACCCACTTGAACGGGCGGTAGAGGCCGTACAGGACGAAGATGTCGATCAGCGACAGGTGGTTCGAAACGATCACGGCCGGACCGTACCAGGGCAGCTTCTCGCGCCCCTCCACCCGCTCCCGCCAGAGCGGGTTCGCGTAGATGTAGAACGACCCCCAGAAACACGAGTAGAGGTGCACCGCCACCCGGCGGCGGTCGAACGGGAGCGCGACCAGGAAGACGATGAGCGCTCCGAGGAAGAAGACCGGCATCGTCAGCGCCAGGAAGAGCGTGTAGACGACGCTGAAGGCCGGGAGCACGGGAACATTCTGAGAGAGGCCGCCCGCTCCCGCAAGCGGAGGGCGGGTATCGCGCTCAGAAGGAGAACTGCGCGCCGACCTCGTAGAGGGCGGTGTGGCGGGCGAGCGTCCCCGCCAGGGTCGCGGCCACCACGTCGTCGGCGTAGGCGAAGCGGTTCCCATCCACCGCGTGCGCCGCCGCCCGGAGCACGAGTTGGGGCGTGAACCAGTAGTTCACGCCGATCGCCAGGTCGCGGTGCCGCAGGAGCGCGGAGTCGCTCTCCTGGCCGATGAGGTAGGTGCGCGACAGGTCGAGCCGCGTCGCGAGCTGCCAGTGCGGACCGAAGCGCCGCGCAGCCTCCAGGTAGCCGGCCCAGGAGTGCACCTCCTCGGCAGGATCGCGCTGGTGGAACACCTCCGCCCGGATGCTCCAGACGTCGGTGAGGTACTCGGTCGAGACGCCGGCCACGTTCGGCCCGTTCGGGCGGCCGGCGGCGGTCAGGCGGAAGGAGAGCCCGTCCACCGGCATGTGGAGCGTGAGCCGCGCGCCGACCTGCCGCCCGTGCGACTCCTCCTCGACCTCGATCGCGTCGCCAGGGTGGAAGCGCTCGGGGTGGGCGACGAGGTTCGGCAGCTCCGCCTCGTTCACCACCAGCTCGCCCGCATAGAGGTCATAGCCGAGGCCCCAGCCACCGGCAGAGAAGAAGCTGCCGGTGAGCCCGGCGCCGAGGTAGCTCTCGCCGAGGAAGTCCGCCGGCCCATAGAGGCCTGCGGGGAGGGACTGGAACGGCCGCAACGTGCCGACGTCGTAGATCTCGCCATAGATCCCGAACGGCTGCTTCACCTTGCCCACCCGCAGGGTGACGGCGTCGGAGAAGCGCCAGCTCGCGAACGCCCAGTCGATGCGGCCCATGTCGCCGCCGTCGCCGCCGCCCTGGAAGAAGACCTGCGCCGCGACGGTGAGCCGCTCGTCGGGCTGGGCCGTGACGTCGAGCGCGAAGTCAGCGCTGTCCCACCGGCCCGGCACCGAGCCGGTCTGGTAGGCGTTGCGGTTCGTGTACCCGGCGCCCCAGGAGCCGAAGCCGTTCAGCGAGAGCTTGCTGGAGCCGAGCTCGGCGGGCATGGCGGGCGCGGCGGCGGTGAGGGCGAGGGCGGCGAGCGCCGCGGCGATGGTCGTGCGCATGTTCACACCCGGAAGGCTCGGACGACGCCGGCGATGCTGTTGGCGGTGCGCTTCAGCGCCTCGGCCGATCGCTCCGCGGCGCGGTTGCCGCGCAGCGCGTCGCCCATGGCCTTGTCCAGCTCGAGGACGTTGCTCGTGATCTCGGCGATGGCGTGCCCCTGCTCGGACACGCTCGTGACGATGGCGCGGGCAGCCCGGGCGCTCTTCTGCACGACGGCCGTGATCTCGTGCAGGCTCTCGCCGGAGGTCCGGATCTGCTGGAGGCCGCGGTCCATGCGCCGCTTGCTGTCGTCCGAGAGCGCCCCCACGCCCGCCACCGCGCCCTCCACCTCGCTCAGCGCCTTGCCCACCCGGGCGCTCGCCTGCACCAGGCGAGAGGCCACGTCCTTGAGCAGCCGGGCCGAGTCCGCCAGCGGACCACCGGCGGCACCGGCGCGGGCGGACTCGACCGACACCGAGAGGGCCAGCTCGCCCGACTCGGTCGCCAGCCGCTTCATGGCCGCGACGAGCTCGCGCACCACCTGCGTGTGGTGATCGACGCGGGCGATCCCTCCCGTCATGGCCCGCACCTGCTCGCCGATCTCGGAGAGCCCGGTCAGGGTCTCACGCGCGGCGAGCTGCGCCGCGTCGCCGAAGGCCTCCACCTGGCCCGCCATCCGCAGCACGGCCTCGGCGCGGCGCGAGGTCTCCTGCGACTCGCGCAGGATGCGCTCGGCGCTGCTGCGCGAGCGGGCGAGGCCGGTCTGCTGCTTCTCGAGCACCGCCCCCTGCGCGCCGGAGGCGGTCGCCACGTCCTGCACCGCGGTCGAGAGCTCCTCGACCGACTGCCGCAGCGAGGTCGGCACCACCCGGAGCTTGTCCACCATCACGGCGAAGGCCCGCGCGAGCTCGCCCAGCTCATCGGTCGAGTCGACCTGCAGCTCCTGCGTGAGGTCGCCGTCGGCCACCCGCTTCGCGGCGCGCGAGAGCGCCACCACCGGGCGAGCCACGCTCCTCGCCACCCAGGCGGCGAGCAGGCCGACGAGCGCAATGGCCGCCACCGCGCCGAGGCCCATGGCGAGGTCATTCAGACGTTGCAGCCGCCGCACCTCGTCGAACCCCAGCGTCAGCCGCTCGCGCTCGCCGGCCGAGCGCCGCGCGAGCAGGCCACGGACGGCCTGGTAGCGCGTCACGGTCTCGCGCAGCAGCGCCTCGCCGGGCGCGCGGGCGATGAGAGCCTCGCTCGCCCGCCGGGCCACTGCGTAGTAGGCCTTGAACTCCTGGCCGACGGCGCCCGCAAGGTTGGCGTCCCCCTCCACCTCACCGCCCTCCGCCAGCCGCGCCAGGAACGCCTCGCGGACCTTGGCGGTATCGGCGAGCGCGTCCCGGTCCTCGGCCGCGACTGCGTCCTGCAGCGCGTGCTGCAGGCGCTCGAGCAGGTCCTGCAGATCCCGGCTGAGCGCCACGCCGGGGACGAGCTGCGTCTCGAGCTCGCGCAGCACGGAGCTCATGCGCGCCCCGAGCACCTGGTCGATCGCGGTCACGGCCAGGAGCGCCACCATCGCCGTGACCGGCAGGAGGAGGAGCTTCTGCTTGAAGCCGAGGTTCGAGGTCACGCGCCCTCACTCCCCCGGCGTCGCGACGAGGACGCCGTCGGCGGGGGACGTGGCCGAGACGTAACCGATGGCGCCGGGCTCGCTCTTCACCTGCGCGAGCACCGCCGCGTCGCCGCTCACCTCCGGCGGCGGCAGCCCACGGCCCGAGAAGATGGCTTGCTGCCAGTGGAGCTTCACGGCCGAGACGGATCGGCGGTGGATGGCCCGGGTGAAGGCTTCGCGGACCGGGCTGCCCTCCCGCTGATCGATCGGAAGCACGCGGACACCGCCCGGCCACTCGGCCACCTTTCCGAGGAAGAGGCGCGAGACCTGCTCACGGGTGAGCGCCTGCGCGGGGCAGCCCTCGTTCACGACGATCTTGAAGCCATGGCCCTCGGCACGACCCAGCAGCGGGGCGGCGGAGAGTGCCGCGACGGCCAGGGCGGCCATCGTCGTCCATCGGAGGGTGTGGCGAGCGGGATGCATGTCGGTCCGTGGCGGACGTACGACCAGCTGCTGAGCGTCCCCGCGGGCGAGCGCTGCGAACCGCGTACCAGATGGGACCCATGGCGGGGACACCCAAGGTGGCGGCGCGGGAGCACTGGCGCGACGGAGCATGGTCGCCGAGACTCGGTGGGCTCTACCCTGGGTCCGCACCGTGTCCCCAGGGCCTTGGCCGGGGCCCATGACGCCCCGGTGACAGGGGCCCGGTAGCTTGACCGAGCCCGGCTGTACCCTTTCGGAGAATCCCAATGGACAGCACCGCCGAGACGAGCTCCACGCATTCAGTCAGCTCGATCGAGGACGTGCGCCGCCGCGCACCCCGGCTCGATCGGCGTGCCATCGAGGAGGTCGTCCGGTCCGGAAAGCGCCTGCTCGTGCAGGGGGCGATGGGGATCCACGCCTCCGACGGCCTCGCCGGCAAGGTCGCCACCATTCGCGGTCCCCGGCTGGTGGGCGTCGGCACCGTCTCGGCGGTCGTGAAGAGCGAAGCCATGCTGCGCGGGGAGATCCGGCGGGCGCGGGCCGAGGCGCCGGGCGGCTTCGTGGGGGTGAACCTCATGGCCGCCATCAACCGGATCGACTTCGACACCAGCCTGCGCATCGCCATCGAGGAGGGCGTCTCGTTCGTGGTGCAGGGCGCGGGCATCTCGCGCGACGTGGTCCGCGTCTGCCGCGAGGCCGGCATCCCGTTCGCCGGGATCGTCTCCTCGGGCCGGCTCGCCAAGATGTACGAGAAGTGGGGGGCCGAGTTCCTGGTCGCGGAGGGCGCCGAGGCGGGCGGGCACATCGGCGACGTCGGTCACCCGCTGCCGGCGCTCCTGCGCGACGTGGTGGCGAGCACGACCCTGCCCGTGATCGCGGCGGGGGGCATCGACGCCGAGGACCTCGCGTCGCTCTTCTCGGCCGGCGCGGCCGGGGCACAGCTCGCGACGCGCTTCCTCGCCTGCTCCGACGGCGATGCCCACGAGAACTTCAAGCAGATGCACCTCGGGAAGGGCGACGATGACGTCACCATCATCATCAGCACCGTGAAGGGCATGAAGGCGCGCGCGGTGCGCAATGCGTTCACCGAGAAGCTCGCCCGCGGCGAGCGCGTCCCGCCGCGCTCCAAGGCCTGGGCCTACGGCCCGGACGGTTACCACGGCCGCAAGAAGGCCTGCGTCGAGTGCCTGGCGGTGGACCTCTGCATCTGCCGCGCGTCGAACTTCCAGGAGAGCTTCTGCATCACCGATGCCCTGCTCCTCGCCGCGCTCAAGGGCGACAAGGAGAACGGCCTCTTCTACACGGGCCAGAGCATCACCCGCATCCCGGAGACCTCGGCCGAGGCGCTCCCCAGCGTGCGCGAGATCTTCGACATGCTGGAGACGACGCTCGCCCGCTCCGAGCAGCCGGCCGCCGCCGCAGCGCGCTGACCGCGAGGCCGGGGCCGCCGCGCCGCAGCGCGTCGACACCATCCGTGAAAAACGGACGCGACGACTCCACTTAGCGTGACGGCCAGCGCTCGACTTCGTATCGATTTTTGAATAGATCGATTTGTCTACCCGCGCGCACAGGGTTGACCGAGCGCAATAGGGCTCTCGAGCGAAGAAAGCTACAGCGAATGGCTACCGGTACTGTGAAGTGGTTCAACGACGCGAAGGGCTTCGGCTTCATCACTCAGGACAACGGTGGTGAGGACGTGTTCTGCCACCACACGGCCATCCAGATGGACGGCTTCCGCAGCCTGGCGGAGGGGCAGAAGGTCGAGTTCGACGTGGTGAAGGGCCCGAAGGGTCTTCAGGCGGCGAACGTCCGCAAGGGCTAGACACCTCCCGGTCGCTCTCTGAAGCCCGGTCCTCTGCGCTGCGGGGGACCGGGCTTTCGCATGCGGTAGCGGCCCCCCGACACCGCGATCGCATCAATAGACGGCGAGGAGCTCGACCTCGAAGAGCAAGGTCGCGTGAGGGGGGATCTCCGGCGGCGCGCCGGCGGCGCCGTAGCCGAGATCGGGCGGGAGCGTCAGCTTCCGCTTCCCGCCCACCTTCATGCCCAGCACGCCGCGGTCCCAGCCCTCGATGACCTCACCCGCGCCGAGGCGGAACGAGAAGGGGGACCCGCCGACCGAGGAGTCGAACTGCTTCCCGTCGGTGAGCCAGCCGGTGTAGTGCACCTCGACCGTCTTGCCGCGCAACGCCTCGGGTCCCTTGCCCTTCACCACGTCCTCGATCTTCGGCTTGGCCATGCGGAAATCCGTTCTAGCGGCTAGAGGGGGATGTTGCCGTGCTTCTTGGTCGGGTTCTCCTGGCGCTTCGTCCGCAGCATCTCCAGGGCGCGGATGACCCGAGGGCGCGTGTCTTCGGGCCGGATGACCTCATCGAGATAGCCGAGCGCCGCCGCCTGATATGGGCTCGCGAACCGCTCCCGATACGCGGCCACCAGCTTCTGGCGCAGCTCGGCCTGCGCGGCCGGATCTTCCGCGGCCGCCGACAGCTCCTTGCGGTGCAGGACGTTCACCGCCGCCTCGGGCGACAGCACCGCGACCTCGGCCGTCGGGTAGGCGAAGTTCACGTCGGCGCGCAGGTGTTTCGACGCCATCACGTCGTAGGCCACGCCGTATGCCTTGCGGGTGATGACCGTCACCTTGGGTACGGTCGCCTCGGCGTACGCGTAGAGCAGCTTCGCGCCGTGCCTGACGAGGCCGCCCCACTCCTGCTCGGTGCCGGGCAGGAACCCCGGGACGTCGACGAAGGTGAGGATCGGGAGGTGGAAGGCGTCGCAGAAGCGCACGAAGCGAGCGGCCTTCACCGCGGCGTCGGAGTCGAGCACGCCAGCCAGCACGGCCGGCTGGTTCGCCACCACCCCGACTGGCCGCCCGTCGAGCCGGACGAAGCCCGCCACCAGGTTGGCGGCGAACTGCTGCGCCACCTCGAACAGATGGCCGTAGTCGGCCACCGCCCGCACGACGTCCCGCATGTCGTACGGCTTGCGGGGATCGTCGGGCACGATGGTCTCGAGCGCGGCCTCGCGGCGGCCGGGATCGTCCGTGCAGGGCTGGGCAGGCGGGTCATCGGCGTTGTTGAGCGGCAGGAACGAGAGCAGCTCGCGCACGCCGCGCAGCGTCGCCTCCTCGCTGTCGAACGCGAAGTGGGCGACCCCCGACTTTCGGGCGTGCACGAGCGCGCCGCCGAGGTCCTCCCGCGTCACCTCCTCGTGCGTGACGGCCCGGAGCACGTCGGGTCCGTTCACGAACATGGAGCTCGCGTCCTTCACCATGAAGATGAAGTCGGTGATGGCGGGCGAGTACGCCGCCCCCCCGGCGCACGGTCCCAGGATGACGCTCACCTGCGGCACGAGACCCGAGGCGAGCGTGTTGCGGAGGAAGATGTCGGCGTAGCCGGCCAGCGCGACGACGCCCTCCTGGATGCGGGCGCCGCCCGAGTCGTGGAGCCCGATGATGGGGCAGCCGACTTGCATCGCGCGGTCCATCACCTTGCAAACCTTCTCGGCGTAGGCGCCGGACACGGAGCCGCCGAACACGGTGAAGTCCTGCGCGAAGACGAAGACCTGCCGCCCCTCGACCAGTCCGTAGCCGGTGACCACCCCGTCGCCCGGGATCTTCTGCAGCTCCATCCCGAAGTCGGAACAGCGGTGGGTCTTCAGCTTGTCGAGCTCGACGAAGGTGCCGGGATCGCAGAAGAGGTCGATGCGCTCGCGTGCGGTGAGCTTCCCCGCCTCGTGCTGGCGTGCGATGCGTTCCGCCCCGCCCCCGCGCTCCGCCTCCTCGTCCATGCGGTCCAGGAAGGCTCGGCGCGGATCGGGATCGAGAGGCCTGCTCATAGAGCGCTCCGTGCCGCGGTTGGCGTTCGAGCGAGGCGCATCACCGGCGTGCCTTCCACCAGGCGAGCCAGCGGGCGGGGCCCGCCTCGCGCAGCCCCGTGAGCGCCTCGAGCGCCAGGCTGGCCGCCCCGTGCACGGGCTCGGCGCCGTCGAGCGCCTGCAGGAGGAGCGGCACGGCCTCCGCGTCGCCCAGGCGACCGAGCGCGCTGGCGGCGCGGGCCGCGGCGGTCGGCGCCGGGCCGAGGAGCGCCTTGCGCAGGCGGGCCAGCACCGGCCGGAAGTCGGGGCGCTCGCGCAGCGCGACGAGCGCGGCGATGGCGGCCTCGCCCGGCGCTCCCTCGAGCGCCAGCGCCGCGTCGGCCAGGGGGAGGAAGCTCGCGGGGTCACCGGTGCGGCCGAGGGCGCCGGCGGCCAGCCGACGCTGCTCGGGGTCGCCCTGCGCGAGCAGTGCGAGGAGATCGCTCGTGCCCACCGGGCCGAGCCCCACCAGCGCGGCGAGCACGGGGCCGCGCTCCTCGAACGGCCGACCCTCGTCCTCGGGGCCTTCGAGCGGCCCGGGGAAGACCGCGCGCAGCGCGGCAGCCGCGGCCGGGCCGAGCCGCGCCAGGCGAGCGACGAGCTGCGCCCGCTGCGGCGAACCCGGCGGCGAGCGGAGGATGTGCTGTACGGCCTCGGCGGCGCTCAGTCCGGCGGCCTCGTCCGGCTCGCTGGCCGTGCGGGAGGCGTCGGCGGGCGGTGGGGGCGGCTCCGGGGCGGACGGCGGCATCGGAGGGACGGCCTGCGCGGGCTCGCGGGCGGCCCAGCCGCTCGCGTCGGGCGGCGGCAGGTCGGCGCGATCGCGCTTCCCCTGGCGGAGGATGCGCTCGAACGCGACGCCGAGGGCGCCGGCGACGAGGAGGAGGTCGCCCAGCCGGCCGGGCGAGACCGGCGCCTCTCCATTGTCGGCGTAGAGGAGGCAGACCACCCGGTCGCGCAGCACGACCGGATAGACGAGCGCGGTGCGGGGCCAGCTGCGCCCCAGCGCTGTGAGGAGCTCTTCGTTGCCGGGGTCGCGCGCCACCGGGCCGAGGTGAGGTCCGCGCGTCTCGAGGACGGCCCGGAGGACCTGCGCGCGCTCCCGGTCGAGCCGCACGGAGCGGCAATGTGCGCGCGCGTCGGGCCAGCCGAGCGCGTCGTGCCCGCCGACGTGGTCGCGCGTGACTGCGAGCAGGGCGGCCGCCTCGAAGAAGTCGCGGGTATAGCGGAGCGCGACCGACACCACCTTGTCCCGGCCGCTCGCCGCCTCGAGTGCGGCGAACGCCTGGTCGCGGCTCCAGCGGGGCGGCGGCTCGAGTGGGGCCTCGGGCTCGAGCGCGCCGCGCAGCAGCGCTTCCCCCTCGGCTCCTTCGAGCACCTGCGCCAGCGCCGCCGCCAGCGGCTCCTCGGGATCCGCACGCCCGAAGAAGAGCCCGGCGGCAGGGTCGGAGTCCCTTCCTCCCTCTCCCCCGCCGGGGGAGAGGGCCGGGGTGAGGGGCTCGCGGTCGGCTCCGCGCGTCCTCCCCCTCACCCGCTCGGCCAGGGCTGCCATCCGCTCCGGCAGAGGTTCCCCGTAGACCTTCGCCATGAGCTCGCGCACGCGCCACTCGGGCGCGACGTGCGGGACGATCTCGAGGGAGAGCATGAAGCTCAGCTCGTCGAGCGCTCTGGCGTCGACCGGCAGAGCCGACGCGACGGCGAGCTGCTGGCCCTCGAGACGGAAGGGCGCCATGGCGTGGCGCTCGGCCACGCGCGCAGGGAGGACGCGCCGGGCGCGGGGATCGGGCTCGAGGTCGAGCGGCGCCGGCGGAAGCCCGGATGCCTGCGCCAGGAAGCGCAGCAGCGCGGCCTCCTCGACGAGGTCCAGCTCGAGCAGGGCCGTGTCGAGCGCGCCGCCCGCCTCGCGCTGCCGTGCCAGGGCGCGCTCCATATCGGCGGCGGAGGCGATGCCCGCTTCGACCAGGAGGGCGGCGAGATCGAGCGGCACGGCTCTGGGTTCTAGGCCCCGGTGTGCGGGGGGTCAAGGCGCGCGCGGACGGTGGACGTGCCGGCGATGCGGTCCTGGAGCGTGCGCCGACCGCGGGTGAAGAGCGGCGGGAGGAGACCGAGGCCGAGCAGCGCCAGCGCCGCGCGCAGGGCAGCCCTCCCCAGGCGAGGCGGGAGCCCGTCGGCCGCGGCGACGCGCAGCCCGAGCAGCCGCTGGCCGACGGTCGCGCCCATGAGGGCGTGCCCGAGCGTCGCGTGCACGAAGGAGAGGAGCGCAAAGAGGCCGGCGCCCGGCCCGACCAGAAGAGCGAAGCGGCCCGCGCCGGCCGGCAGCATCCAGGCAGCGAGGGCGAGGGGTGGGATCGCCACGGCGAGCGAGATCGCCGCGTCGAAGGCTGCGGCACACGCGCGGGCCGCGAGGGGCCCGGGTTCGCCCGGCGTCGGAGCCGGCGCGGCCAGCGGCTCGGTGCTCGCCACCTCGCCGGCGAGCTGGTCGGAGCCGTCCGCGAAGGGGGCGGGGTCCGCCTCGCAGGCGACGAGGTCCAGATCACCCACCGTGTAATACGTGTCATCGGCCGGGCCGGCCAGCGGGGCCGCGGCCCGCGCCCGCAGGCGGCGGTCGAGGTCGAGCGGGCGGTCGAGCCGGAAGATCGGCGGGTCGTCCGGGAGGAGGAGCGGCGCCGCACAGCCCGGACAAGCGGGGTCGAGGGGCGTCGCAGGGACGTGGCAGCGCGGGCACTCCACCGGATCACGCTAGACCCGCGGTGCGCGCTGTCAAAGATCTGGTGCGCGTCGCGGCGAGGACGAGCCCCCGCCCATCGCGGTCATCCCAGATCACCGGCGAGGTGCTGCACGAGCGCCGCCGCCACGATGGCGGCCGTCTCGAAGCGCAAGACGCGGGGACCGAGGGTGGTGAGGTGGGCCCCCGCAGCCAGCGCCGCCTCG
>Ga0137379_10007155_pt1 | contig 10582 bp, 12 predicted proteins | sample SagtaG_18_FD_104812 | JGI IMG/M metagenome (GOLD analysis project Ga0137379, IMG submission 104812) | Vadose zone soil microbial communities from Sagehorn Ranch, Mendocino, California, USA - Sage2_L_80_16 metaG | ecosystem: Environmental > Terrestrial > Soil > Vadose zone | place: USA... | reverse complement strand
TGCGTTTGACGTTCATGGGCGATTCCTCCTGAGGTGGATGAGCATTCGAGTCGATTATGCCGAAACGTGGCGAGGCGAATATAAAACGAATCATGGCCGGCCGCTAAGCCCTCTCCTTGACCCCTCCGATTCGTTTAAATTAGACTAGTCAGGGCTGACTAGTCAGGCCTGACTAATCAGCCCTGACTAGTCTCCTTAAGAGACGAATTCCTGTCAAGGAGGTTTTTTTTATGGCTACCACCACCCGGCACCTAGGCGACCTGATTTCCATCGGGCCGGCGATGCTGCGGGACTTCGACCTGCTCGACATCCGCAGCGTCCCACAGTTGGCGAAGCAGAATCCGAAGCGGATGTACGAGAGGCTGAACCACGCGACGGGTCAGCGGCAGGATCCCTGCGTGCTCGACACGTTCTGCGCCGCGGTGGCGCAGGCGCGGAATCCGCGACTGCCGGCGGAGCAATGCCAGTGGTGGTACTGGAGCAGGAAGAGGAAATCCGCGCGGTAAAAAAAAATGACGAGAAAAAATGAGGGCGAGGCGCAGAGCCCCGCAGAAAAACCGGCAGCAGGCCCCCGCCAGCGTCCAGTGCTGGCCGCCATGCGCAAGGGTGAGCGCGCAAAGCGCGGCGAGGAGCTGACCACGCCGGACCTGGTGCTGCTGAGCCTGCTCGCCGAACAGCCTATGTACGGCTACCAGGCGAACATGGAGCTGAAGCGGCGGGAGATTTGGGACTGGGCGGAGGTCTCGCAGCCGCAGGTGTACTACTCGGTGAAAAAGATGGCGCGGATGGGGCTGCTGCGAAAGCTGGATCCCTGCGAGCCGAAGGCGAGGCTGGATCGCGACACGTTCGAAACAACGGAGCAAGGCCGCGAAGCGCTGGCCGATACGCTCGAGCGCGAGGAATGGACGACGCAGCGCGACCGTCCCGCTTTTCTGACCTGGCTGGCGCTTTCCTGGCTGGCGCGGCCCGGCGTTTTCCGGAGGCAGTTGAAGAAAAGGCGGAAATTCCTGTTGAAGGAGCTGAAGAGAGAAAAAGCCACACTGATGTCGATTTACGAAGAGGTCGGTCACAAGTTTCACGAAGCGGTCTGGATGGTGGGGTTGATGATCGATCAGCTTCGAACGGAGATCCGCTGGAACAGACAGCTGGAGCAGAGCCTGGCGAGAAGAGCGCGGGCGCTTTATCCTTCGGTATTCTCGGAAGGATTGCCCGAGTAAGAATCTCAGGCGAAGATCTCCCGCGCAGCATACGCGAAGGCAGAAGCGCGACTCATCCCGCTGATTATCTGAACTTCCTGCACAGAGCAACCCATGCAGCGAAGAAAAGCGCCAGAACATTCGCTTCGCTCAGTGCAGGCAAGGCTGCTCTTCGGCTACGCTCAACGTTAGCCGCTCTACATTTGACACCCTCGCAAATTTTTCCGGAATCCTGGAGTTTTCGACGCCGAGGCTCGCTAGCTGTTCTTTATCTCACCGTCATGAACTGCGGCTTGGTGGGAGCAGTCCAAACCGCGCGGCCGTTGTCGTCGTAGAATTGAAGCGCCGCTTGACCAGGAAGGACTCCATCCTTCGGGACCAGGTAAAGAGGGCCATTGGGATTATTGAGCAGTTTCTCATCAATTCTTGGGGTGAGGCCAAAACGAGCCAGGACGTGGCCGTCCACATCTTTCAAGATGAAATCCTGGGCTTCGACGGTGCGGACGCGAAGCACGTCCTGATCGAGGCGATCCGCCTTCGCTGCCGCGGCGACGCGCTCCGCGTGCCGGGTGCTCAGGAGCAGCAGGGAAATGATGAACAGCAATGCGATCACGCTGGCGGATTTCCACCGGCGATTCGCGGCTTCGAGCTTCTCGATTCGAACGGCGAGAGCCTGAACATCTAACTGTGCAGAATTCATACGGACCTCCTGGAAAACGGGACAGGGCAATCCCTTGGCGTTTGGACGCGCTTGCGGTCGCATCGTGAGCACGTAGGTACGGGCTCGGGGTCGTAACGTCATCCACCCTGGCCAATGCTAATCCTACGACTCGCGGCGCTCAAGTACCTTGATGTGCGCGAGTTGGGGACTCGTCGCTAGTGATTTGTGAGTGGTAAAGAGATCGGAGATCGGAAAGCGGGGATCAGCGGCGTGATCGTGATTTCTTGAGCACAGCCAAAACAAGTTTTCGCTTGACATCTTCCCACTACTGTCATACTGTCGTATGACAGAGGGCCACATACCTGCTTTTTCAAATCAATTTCAAGTCCGGCAAACCCGCCTATCTCCAGCTGGTCGATCAGGTTAAGGTCGCGGCGGCATCGGGGACAATGCGACCAGGCGAGGCGCTCCCTTCCATCCGGCCGCTCGCGGAAGAGCTTCACCTCAACCGTAATACGATCGCGAAGGCCTATTCCGAATTGGAAAGCCTGGGCGTGATCGAGACGCTACCCGGCAAGGGAAGTTTCCTGAAAGAGAACCACTCTCCCCTGCGCAAGGAAATCCGCCGAAAGCTGCTGATCGAGGAAATCGACCAGGCGATCGTCATGGCGCACCATCTGCAAGTGCCCGGCCCAGAATTCTTGGACCTAATCCAAGTGCGCATGGATGCGCTGGAGCGCAAGCGTCGCGCTCACGAAGATGATAAGGAGAAATAAAAAATGAACTCACCTATTCCGGCCATCGAAATCCAGAATCTCGCCTACTCCTACGGAAAGGCCGAAGCAGTTCATGACTTGAGCTTGCGGGTACAGCCGGGCCGTTGTTACGGGCTCTTTGGCCGCAACGGCGCTGGCAAGACGACAACGATGAAGTGCCTGCTAAATCTGTTGCGGCCGCAGCGCGGCCAGGTGTGCGTCTTCGGCCATGATCCGGCTAAGGCGGAAGTGGAAGTGAAGCGCCGACTGGCGTACGTGCCTGACCAGGTGGCTTTCTATCCGTGGATGAGCGTCCGCGAGACGCTCGATTATCTGGCTTCGTTTCGGGAGCACTGGAACCGGAAGAAGGAGGAGGAGCTGTTCGAGCGTTTCCGGCTGGATCCCGCCAAACGCACCGGCGCTCTCTCAAAGGGCCAGAGAACACAACTCGCGCTGATCGCTGCAATCTGTCCGGAAACGGACATGCTGGTGCTTGACGAACCCACTTCCGGCTTGGACCCCATAGTGCGGCGGGAGTTTATCGAAACGGTGATCGGCGCATACCAGGAAGGCAATCTGGGCAACCGCACGATTCTGGTCTCCACGCACCTCATCACGGAATTCGAGGGGCTGATCGACGAATTCACAATCATGGACCAGGGCGTTTCGGTGTTGTCGCTGGAGGCCGACGAAGCGCGTCAGCGATACCAGCGAATCCGCGCGCGCTTCGCCCAAATGCCGCCGGAGCTCGATTTCCAGTCGGCCCTGCGCGTGCGCCGCGATGGGCGTGAAATCGAGTTAATCGTCAATGGCTCCGGACCAGAATTGTTAGAACGTCTTCGCGCTCAAAATCCCGAATCGCTCTCAACGGAAGCGCTGACACTGGAAGAAATCTTCGTGGCGGCGTTGAAATCCGAGGAACCACGATGAACGCGCGAATGGTGAGAATAAGGAAAGAAGTGCGGGCGCTGTTCTGGCCCTGGTGCGCCGTGGTGATCGCCGGGGCGCTGCCGATCCTCCTCCCGCACTCCCCCACGGCCGCGATGCTGAACGTGCTGAGCTTTTTCTTTGGGATTCCGCTGCTCGCGACTCTCTCGCTTGGCAATGAATTCTATCACCGCACCTTTTCACTCTGGCTCACGCAGCCCGTCAGCCGGATGCAACTTTGGGCTGAGAAGATGCTGGTGATGTGCGCCGCGGTCCTTTCCGCGGGAGTCGTTGCGTGGATCGGCATGTTTTTCTTCGCCTTGCCGGAGATGAACCTCACCTATAACAAGGCGGCGGCGATTGCCTACGTCATCGTCACAATGGCTTCGGCCACGTACTGGACGGTGGCGGCCCGATCGACGGTCGGCGGCTTCATTCTGATCGGGTGCATCTTCTGGCTGTTTTATCTGTTCGTTGGGGAAATCGAGAACCTGCCTCCGCGCGACGACGTGTTTTATACCGTCCCTCCACCGACAACCGCCATAACGGCGATTTCTGCCTTTGCCATCTCGTTTGCCGCCTTGATGCTCTGGCTCGGCGTGCGGAAACTGGCGCGATTCCAACTGACTGGGGGAAGCAGCGGCGAAGATCTGTTAATGGCTGGCCCGGCGCTGATGCCGGAAGCTTTGGCTGAATGGTTCCGTTGCCGGCCCTCCGGCGCGTTTCTCAATTTAGTGCGGAAGGAATTCCGTATGCTCCGCCCGCTCTGGGTCATTGAGCTGCTGGCTGTCGTTTACCTGGCATTTCTTGCAATCTTCCGGCTCCTGCCCTCCCGCCCGCTGTTCCTCCCGGAGACGGTGCTTCAATGGGTCGTATTGGGTCCACCGGCGATGACTTGCTTAGCATTGGGAGGGCTCGCAGGGATTCTTTCGCTGGGGGAGGAAAGAATGTCAGGGACGCAGGCATGGCACATGACCTTGCCCATTTCCGCGCGCCGGCAATGGCTCGTCAAGCTAGTCATGGCCATTTTTGCGGGGACTGCTTGCGCCGTGCTGTTTCCCGTCCTGACGATGATGGCAGTCGGATCGATTTACGGATCGCCGCTGCTCTATGTGGACGTCTCAGTAGTCAGGGGCGAACTCATCGTGCTTCCGATCCTGACCTTTTCCTGCTTCTGGTGTGCGTGCGCAGCGAATGGGACGGTACGCTCAGCGATCTGGGCCATGCCGGTGATAGCCGCGATCCCTTTTGCCAGCGCAGGCGGGGCATGGCTGGGACGGGAACTGGCACAGACCACGGGCACTTTGAAAGACTTCGTGGCATCCTCGTTCCATCTCAGTCCGTCGGTCTTTGCAGCCGTCACCGAATACGCGAACACACGGGTGCTCTGGCTTTTTGTCCCAACCTTGCTTGTGGCCCTGTTCCAGAGTTACCGGCTCTTCCGGACGACACCTCAAAATAGCGCCTTGTGGATGTTGCGTTGCTTGTTGCCGCTGGTTGCGGTGACGCTTCTGTCGAGTTTCTCAGCCTCCGCAGGCTTCCTCTCTTCGCGTTGGGAGCCGTTCGACGAAACTCATCATGCGCTCGACAAACTTCACGCTGGCACGGCGAAGATGGAACTCACGGGAGAGGATCTCGCCAAGAGCTCCGCGCTGACTCCGCCCACACAGCGCTGGCTGAAAGGATCGACCATCACGGTTGCTCCTGCGCATTCTCCGTTATCGGCGTATCTAGCCACGATCCACCTTGCCAGTGGCCTGGAATGCAGGCTGACCGTCACCCACTCTGGAGGAACAGCGGCGTCCTGCGGGGATTAGAGCCCGCGGGATTGTCTGCTGTTGCTGAACACTGAAGGAATGTTGCCCTGGCTTCCCCGACAGCGACAGCTTCCTCAGACCGCCCGCCACCCGCGCAAGGAGAGGTGCCATTAAAAGGAGGGGCACGGAGGGCATCTCATTTCAGTCCCATTCGGGCAAGCACTTCGTCGAATCGACAATGTTTGCGCAAACGCTCAGTTCCCGGCCAATACTTCCCAAACGTGGTCAATTGCGGGTCGTGAATTTCGTCGGCTGTCTTCAGCCAGCGTGTTGCTCCGTCTCGATCTCCGGTTGCGGCTGAGGATAGCGCAAGCAAGAAAGGAGACACAAACTCTCGCGCCGACCGCGCGAGAAGCTCCGTGTGAACGAGCTTGGCCTCCGGTAATTTCCCTGTGTCCGCGAGAGTCACCGCAAGCACCGCCATGAACATCGGATGACGCCCGGACATCAAGAGTCCCGTCTCGATGGCAGTCACTGCCTCTGCGTACCGGCTGAGAGAATACAGCGCAAAGGCCAGACTGACACGAGCAAGAGCAGATTCCGGCTCGAGCCCCACTGCTTCTTGGGCCATCTCGACCGCTTCAGCAGGTTTGCCTGCGACATAATAAGCAAACGACAGAATCGTGGCCGCGTAGCTGGAAAGGGGATCGAACTCTCTTGCATCTTGTGCCTGTTTGATCCCCTCCTCGAACCGGCCGCCGGCTACAAGAACGCACCACAGCGCATAGCGTGAACGCGCGAGAACGGAGCGCGGATCAAGTTCGAGAGCGCGAAGAAACTCTTCTTCTGCCTTAGACCAGTCCCAGTCCTTCAGCAAACTCGCGGCGGCGAGCGCATTGTGCGCCTCGGCAACGCTTTGGTCGAGGGTTACGGCCCGCAGGGCTGTTTCTTTTGCCTTTTCCAGGACCGCGTCAGGATGGGCAAAACCGTAAAAAGCAATCATGACGTAAGCATCGGCGACATTTGCCCACGCCAGCGCATACTCACGATCCAAAGCGACGGCGCGCTGAAAACACTCGAGAGCGCGAGGCAGTCCGGGGCCACGCTGATACAGAAGGGCTCGGCCTTTGAGGAACGCCTCATAGGCCTCCAGATTCTTGGTACCACCTTGATTAGAGGCCCCTGGCCGGCTCCCTTGAGGGAGACTCTCAGGCGTTCAGCGATTGCGCGCGCAATCTCGTTTTGCACCTCGAAAACATCCTTCATTTCCCGGTCGTAGCGCTCCGACCAGAAATGGTATCCGTCGGCGGCATTGATCAGCTGCGCTGTGATGCGCAGGCGCGCGCCGGATTTCCGCACACTTCCCTCCAGCACGGTTCGCACGTTCAACCGTTCTCCGACGATGCGCGGGTCAACCTGCTTCCCTTTGAACGTAAACGAAGAACTCCTCGCCGCAACTTGCAGTTCTTTGATCTGCGCCAGCGCGTTGATGATCTCTTCAGTGATTCCGTCGGCAAAGAATTCATTTTCCGGATCTGGGCTCATGCTGAGGAACGGAAGCACCGCGATGGAATCGCGAATGGCGCTGGCGGTGGAAATCGGTCCTACGGAAGTATTCTCGACCGTAGCAACCAGCCGGTAACCGCGCTTGGGGATGGTCTGGATAACGCGCGGTTCGCGAGCGTCGTCTCCAAATGCGCGGCGCAGCTCGGAGATGGCATGCGTCAGCACGTCGTCGGTCACAAACGTGTCTGGCCAGACGGTGTGGAAGAGCGCATCTTTGGGCAGGGTTTCTCCGGGCCGTTGAGCCAGGCAAAGCAAGACTTCCATCGCCTTCGGTTCCAGGCGGACGCTCGATCCGTCGCAAGAGACGGTGTTCAGGCCAGGCTCGACCAGCCAAGGCCCCACGCGGAAGCTACCCTTCATGACCTCACCCAGTTTGTTTGCGTAAGTTGCAGGATTATAGACCGTCGCCGGGACAACAGCATCCCGGGAGGGTTGCTTAGCCCTTCGTCCTTCAGAAAAACCTCGCCTCGATTTCAGCCTTCCCTCAGGACTCCTGGCCCCGAACCGTTTAGAAACGGTGCTCATCGACTCCGGCGCTCGCCGTACGAGGTGCAAGGAGCTTCGAGGGGAGGAACGTCATGAGGATACTGCAATCGAGATTCTTCGGTTTGCTTTTATTGGCGGCGCTGGTGGCAGAAGCAAAACCTGTCTTCGCGCAACAAGCCGCGGTGCAAAGCTCCGACTTTTACGTGGTAACCAGCGACAACGTCTCCATTCACGTCCACCGGAAAGTTGGCGCGAATCCCGCCAAAGTTCCCGTATTGCTGGTTCATGGAACGTGGTGCGACGGGCGTGTTTGGGATTTTCCCGGTCGCAGCGTGATGGACTATCTCGCGGCGCGCGGCTATGACGTTTACGCGCCCGACATGCGCGGGATGGGCAGTTCCGATCACCCGGCAAATTATTTCAGCATCGATATCGCCACCCGCGTGCAAGACGCTGCAACTGTGGCGGGCTATATCCTGGCCAACACGGGGAGATCCCCTGTGGTCGTGGGTTGGAGCCAGGGCGGGGTCGTCACCGCCATGCTCGCAGCATCCGCGCCACAGCTGGTTGCTGGAGTGGGCTTTTTTTCTGTTCCCGCAGATGGTTTCTATGTTCCACCGCTGATCGTGCAATTGCTACAGGGTGTAGTCGCCAGCGGAGCCGACCGCTATCTCCCAACTCCGGATGTGATTTTCGGTCTCGCCTTCGGGACCGACCCCATCACTGGGCAACCGACGATTTCTCCCGACGCCTTCAATACATTTGTTTCTCTGGCAGAACCAGATAGTGTGCACGCGATCCTCGAGGAAGCGTCTCCCGATTTTTTCACCGCTGCGGTCGTTCCGGCATGGCCGGTGATCCACGTTCCCGCGCTGGTCGTCGACGGGGCCCTGGATCCCACGGTTGGGGAAGACCGCGCCCAGGCGCTTTTTGATGCGCTCGGCTCGACCAACAAGCAGGTGATTATTTTCCCGCGGAACTCGCACGCCTGGTTCCTGGAAGACAACTCCGACGCGACGCTGCGAGTCTTCAACCGTTTCTTGTCTCAGTTTTAGTGGCGTTCCCCGGTGAGATTGCTTACGTGCAAGGGATCGCGAGGTCAGGCGGTCCCTACAGATTCAGGGAACCGGTGAAGGCGACGCGGGATTTGCCGGATTCGGCGCGCTCAATGCGGCCGATGCGGAAGAATTTCTCGCGGCGCTTCTTGAGGTCGGCCTCGACGGACTTTACGAATTTTGGCGGCACGACGAGAATCATTCCCACACCCATGTTGAAAGACTGCAGCAACTCATCGGTGTCGATGCGGCCGATCTTGGCGAGATACTTGAAGATGGCCGGAACGGGCCAGGAAGCCAAGTCGATTTCCGCTTTGACGCCGCTGGGCAAGACGCGCGGCAGATTTCCGGGGATGCCGCCGCCGGTGATGTGCGCGAGAGCGGAGACCCAGCCTTTCGCGAGGATACCTTTCAGCGCGGGCGCATAGCAGAGGTGCGGCTTGAGAAGTTCCGCGCCGATTTTGTTGCCGACGTCGGCGACATACGTATCGGGCTTCAGCTTTTCGACTTCGAAGATGAGCTTGCGCGCAAGCGAATAACCGTTGGTATGCAAACCAGCGGAAGGCAAGGCGAGCAGCGCGTCACCGGGCTGGACACTCTTGCCGGTGAGAAGTTTCTTACGGTCGACGACTCCGACAATGAAGCCTGCGAGATCGTACTCGCCCGGCGGATAAAAGCCGGGCATTTCCGCGGTTTCGCCGCCGATAAGAGCGCAGCCCGCTTTGCGGCAGGAGCGGCTCATGCCTTCGACGAGTTGCTCGACCACCTGCGGATCCATTTTTCCCAGGGCGAGATAGTCGAGGAAGAAAAGAGGCTCGGCGCCCTGGACCAGAATGTCGTTGATGCAGTGATTGACGAGGTCGCCGCCGACCGTGGAATGCACGCCCATGGCCATGGCGACTTTGAGTTTGGTGCCGACGCCATCGGCGCTGGAAACCAGCACCGGCTCTTTCCATTTTTTGTGATCGAGCGCGAAGAGCGCGCCGAAGCTGCCGATTCCGCCGAGCACGCCCGGCGTAAACGTGCGGCTGGCATGATGCCGGATGCGCTGCTTGGCTTCCTCGGCGGCGGCGATATTGACACCGGCATCGGCGTATTTCATGTTGGACGCAACCTGTGATCCGTGTTCCGTGAAGGCGCAACGCAACGATGGAATGTGGCGTTAAGAAGGCGCGTTAGGAACAGAATGCCGGCTCAAAGACCGGCTGAGCACCAAAATTAGAAAAATGCGAGTCCGAGGACCCGTTATTGCAAATCACGAGTCTTCCCGGTCGAAACCAGGACGCCCCCCACAGGGTTGAGGGTTGGGGTAACTCCAACCGCGAAACTCGCCCTTACAAACTTTAGGAACCGAAAAGAACGGGTCTAAAGACCCGCCACTACAAAAACCAAAGCGCCGGGCGGGAAGGCGCGTCCTGCAAAGTATAACTTAACCAGGGTTTCTGAACTGGGGCTTTCTCAGAACGTGCGGAAGATCCGCCGCCAGCGCACTTCGCCGGGATGCAGGATGGCGTTCGCATACGCAAAGAAACGCTCGCGAAACTGGCCCGGCTCCCAGGCTTCCGGGGAAACGTCGAGGGACATGTAGATCATGACGGGCGTGCCAATGATGTCGTTGCGCGGGACGCACCCCCAGAAGCGGCTGTCGTAGGAATTGGCGCGGTTGTCTCCCATGACGAAATAACAGTCGGCGGGAACCTTGTAGGGCATGCGCAATTCGTAAGGCTCGGTGGGACCGGTGGTGTATTTCTCGGCCAGGCGCTGGCCGTTGACCCACACGGAAGCATCGTGAATGTCAATGGTGTCGCCGGGAAGCCCGATGACGCGCTTCACGTAGTCCGGCGTGTCGGGAGCGAAGGGCGGCTTGAAGATGATGACCTGCTGGCGCTTGGGATTGCGCCACAGGGGAACGTGCCAGTTGGTGAAGGGAACGCCTGCATCGTAGCCGATGCGGCTCATGATGAGGTGGTCGCCGATGAGCAGCGTCTTTTCCATCGAGCCGGAAGGGATGACGCGGGCCTGGCCGATGGCGCCGTTGATGAGCAGGAAAACAAGGCCTACCCAAAACCAAGCGATGACCTCGCGCTGGATTTTCGTGCCCATCGGAACATTGGTTTCCGCTTTTTTTGTTTTTTCGGCTTTCACGTTGTCAGCTTTCACGATTCACGACCACCGGCCG
>Ga0137379_10007138_pt1 | contig 10596 bp, 7 predicted proteins | sample SagtaG_18_FD_104812 | JGI IMG/M metagenome (GOLD analysis project Ga0137379, IMG submission 104812) | Vadose zone soil microbial communities from Sagehorn Ranch, Mendocino, California, USA - Sage2_L_80_16 metaG | ecosystem: Environmental > Terrestrial > Soil > Vadose zone | place: USA... | reverse complement strand
CCAGTCGGGGGGAGGATCGCTGCTTCGCCGAGACTCTGCGTGCCGCTCTTGAGGGGAGCGAATCGCGCCCCGAGACTCTGCAGTCGGTTTCGGACGTCGCCGTTCTGGCCGTCGATCGCTCGCCGGGCCGAGGCGTTGGCGTAGAGCAACCGGCCCTGCTGATCGAAAATGACGATGCCCTCGGTGACGGAGTCGATGACCGCGCGCACAAGAGGAGAAAACGTGGCGGGCACATTGCCCGCGGGGCTGACGGGTTTGTCGATCATGGGTTGGTTATCCTCATACAAAACCTGCAGGTCCAAGGTTTCATCCGGATCCGACGCTGCTGTTAGATTCGTGTCAAGATGAGACTCGCTCATAGGTCAAAAGGTTGCTGGTTTGTTTCGGCTTGCGCCCTCCTTACTGACCCTTACCATTGACCGCCGGGACAACAACGTGCCCAAGGACGCCGCCTCCACCCGCTCCAACATCCTCGACGCCGCCGTGCAAACCTTGCAGCGCGGGGGCGTCGAAGGATTTACACTCGACGCCGTCGCACGGCGCGCCGGGGTCGTGAAAGGCTTAATCCTCTATCACTACGCATCACGCGGCCGGTTGCTGCGGGCCGCCGCTTCCCAGATTGCGGCCTCGCGGAGCGCGGCGCTGGAGCAGGCCTGGCGGAGCGCCCCCGGAACCGCCGGACTCGACGCCTGCTGGGAAGAGCTGCGCCGTCAGGCGGAGGATGGTACGGCCCGCGCCTGGATCAGCCTGTGCTCCGCCGGCCTGATTGACCGATCGGCCAGGAACGCGGCATTTGAAGACGCAGCCCGTGAAGCCGTCGTCGACGGATGTGCCGTCGCGCTGGCGACCGGCGTTCCGCTCGCTGATGCGAGAGACGCGTATGATGCCCTCTGGTTAACCCTGCTCGAGGTGACCGCGAAGCGCTAGCGTCGTCTCGGCCGGCGGCCGCCGCGCGTCACTCGCGCCCGATGCCCGCTGCCGAGATTCCGTAATCCCTGTCGCAGCTCATCCAGCGAACTGGCGCGGACCGCCTCGTGCTTGCCACGGGTCACCGTGAAGCGCACCGGCCGGTCGAACGGCGGTAGGTCTTTTGGATGGAGCCGGCGCGCCTGACCCTCCTTGAGACGCAGCCGCACGACACCCACTCCCTGGTCGACGTCGTAATCCAACGGAACGCGATCGCCATACAGGAAAACTGATGAGGGCAGGGCGTCGAGTCGGTGGCGTTCGCCCTCGGAAATCGCCGCGTCAGGGTCTAAGGAAACCCGACTCCCGATGAACGAATCCCAGGAGTTCACGCCTGAAAGCTGCGCTGCAATCTGTTCGCCGACCCGCTCCTTGTCGGCCTGGCTCAGCCGGCCACCTGAGCGCCGCCAGTAGTGACCGAACCGCTCCAACGCCCGCCGGACCTTTCCTTGATCCGGATGAGGTGTCTCGCCCGCAAGTAGCGCCTCAGCCAGCGCGCGGCGGGCCGACTCGACGAGCTCGTCTGGAAACGGGCTCCGCAAGGGCTCGACTTCCCGCTCGAGCGTGAAACCGAAGTACTCGACGGTCCGCACCACCATCAGACCTTCGCGCCTCCGCTGCCGCTCGAAGACCACTTCGGGCCTGCCTTTGCGCGCAAACCGCCGAATGGCGCGCTCCGGGATCTGCGTCCCTTCGATGCTGGCACGCGGGACACCGAACCGGTCGGCGAAGTACCGGAGCGATCCGGCGATGGCGCCCCAGCTGCCGCACACGGAGCTGCGGCTGACGCGCGCTTCCCGGCCATCGGCCGTCTGCTCGTCGATCACGAGTGCGAACGGCATGATCTTGGCCAAAAGGTCAGCAAAAAGCTCGAGCGTCTTGCGGTCACCGTGCGGCAGCTTGGCAGGGAGGGGGACCTCGAGCTGACGGTAGACCGATGCCGTGCCCAGAGCGATGTCTTCGATCGCCTTGACGAGCACGCCGCGGTCCTCGGCCCAGCGCTCGATTTCCTCTTCACGGAAGAGGTGTCGCGGCAGCCCATACACTTCGCCGAGGTATCCGTACTTGTTCACCGCTTCCGCGTAGACGTTGTAGGCGGTGACGTGATCGGAACCCGGTACGATCAGGCCACCCAGCTGCCGTTCTTCCCTCGTCATGCGATGCAGTGACTCGATGTTGGACGCGACCGCGACCAGGGGAACGAGCGGCGGCTCGGCGTGATACAGCAGCTCCCCCCAGGGACGCTCGACCGGCATCGCCTCAACCGCACGGCCGTAACTCGTTAGTCTACCGTGCTCTATGAGTCCTCGTTCGGTCAGCACGTCGACGCTATCGCGGTACGCCCGGCGATCGAGTGGGACCGGCAAGTCGAGCTCCGCGGCGTCGACTCCGATGGCGGCGCACGTGATCGCCACGCGCTCGGCGTCCCCAGCGAGCTGGAATTCGGGAGCGGTGGGACGGAGCTCCTCAAAGACGAGGTCTCGGTCACTCAGAATGTAGACCTCGCCGTGCTGCACGCGGCCGTGCACGCGTCCCGCCATCTGCAGGATCTCGTTGGCGCCCAAGTAGGCGCGCGTCAGCACGTTCTTACCGCGCTCCACGACGTTCGTGTAGCGGGCGTCGTAAATCACGACCGTATCGAGGCCGCGGATGTTGAGCGCAGATTGACCCGCCGCGGTCATTGCAAGGAGGAACGGACGTTTGACCAAACCGTCAAGAAAGGGGCGAATGACGCGAATCGGTTCGCCACCGTGGTAGAAGGCCGTGGCCAGATTGGGCCAGCGATCCCCTAGCTCCTTCGCGATCTGCTCCACCTCGGCGCGTGTAGGAACGAACACGGCGACGCCCCGCCGCTCGCGCATGACGCGTTTTATGAAACGATCGTTCAAGAACTCGAGGGGTTGCTCCGCCAGGATGTTTACCTGCGCCGCCTTGGCTGGATCAAACGCTCTGGTCTCGAGAACCTGGGCCGAGTCGAGGTAGTCCGAGTAGAAGCTCGGGTCAACGGTCGCAGACAGCCAGATGAACCGGCAGCGCGCCCGTTTCCCCAGCGCGAGGCACAGCTCCATCTCGGCGGAGGTCTGGTGAATCTCGTCCACAACCAGGGTATCCTGGGCGGTGATCAGTCCGTCTTGGAACCACCTGCGGGCGATTCCGGTGGTGATGATGACGACATTCCAAGTGGGTGTCTCGGGCGTGGCCTCCCGCTCGCGATTGACCACTCCCACCCGCAGCGGTGCCTTGAGGATCGTCTCCGCCATGCTCCGAATGGCGAGCGTCTTCCCCGTGCCCGTCCCCGCCACGATTCCGAAGCCCTGACCAGAGCCCCCTCCCGCCAGGCGGCGAATGTCGTCGCCATGTTCGCGCTCGAGCAGCGTCTCGAGTTTCAGGCCGAGGGCGAGCTCGATCGTTTCGCAGGCGGCGCGGGTCGGTGCAATGACGATGACCCGCCCTGTGGACGGCTCCGCTGCGAGAAATGCCTGGGGATCGGGGGGGAGGAAGTGGTCGCGGGATATGCGCACTACTGGAATATAGAAAAGCGAGAGGCGCCGTGTTCCGGCGCCTCTCACTCAACTCGCAGGTCTACCACTCCCGACGATGATACCGGCGCGCGTGGTAGCGATACGGCCGCACCACGATCACCCGTGGCGCATAGTAAAACGCGGGATAGCGGTAGTGGTAGTACGGATGGGCGTAGCGATAGTAGTACGGCCGGCCGATTACGACTTGTCCGGCGAAGTTCGGATCTCCAAAACTCAACGAGATGCCGACCCGGGTTTGGGCCGCTGCGACGCCGCTGGCAAGACCGAGCAACAGCCCGACGATAATGACGATGCGTTTCATGGTGCCTCCTTGAATGCGCTCCTCCTAGGGAAGAGACGTGCCATGCCGGGCTGGCGTCGTAAGTAATTATCTCATTGGATGTTATGCGACGCTGCAATCGGGGCCGGTGTGTCCGTCGATTGCTACAAATGTCTCGGTTCAGTCTCCGAAGCTGACACCCAGGTCCCTCGCCGTTGCGATGCTGTCGGAGTCGAGCGGTACACGACGGGGGGTCGCGAGCGCCTCTTCGAGCGGCACGGCGACGATCCGCGGCGGTTGTAGCGCCACCATCATCCCGAACTGTCGCTCGGCGACGAGGCGAACCGCAGCCGCGCCGAACCGCAGCGCCAGCATCCGATCGAACGTGGTGGGGCCGCCGCCGCGCTGCAGGTGGCCGAGCACCAGGGATCGTGTCTCCTTGCCCGTCATCTGCTCGATCGAGTGCGCCACTTTGTCCGCAATGCCGCCGAGGCGCTCGTGGGCGGGATCGACCAGCGAGACCGTGCCGCCCTTTGGCGCTGCCCCCTCCGCCACCACCACGATGCTGAAATGGCGTCCCTCCGCCTCGCGGCGGCGGATCTTGTCGCAGACCTTGTCGATGTCGAAAGGGATTTCGGGAATCAGGATCACGTCGGCGGACCCGGCAATTCCCGAATTGAGCGCGATGAAGCCCGCGTTGCGGCCCATCACTTCCACGACGATCACGCGCTCGTGGCTTTCCGCAGTCGAGTGCAGCTTGTCGATCGCGTCGGTCGCCGTGGAAACGGCGGTGTCGAAACCGAACGTCGCGACTGTTCCGCCGACGTCGTTGTCGATCGTCTTGGGGACGCCCACGACCGGCAGTCCCTTCTTCCAGAGACTCAGGACGATGCCCAGGGTGCCCTCTCCGCCGATCGCAATGAGGGCGTCGAGACGATTAGCGCGGAACGACTCGAGCAGCTCCTCGGTGCGGTCGCGCTCCTCCCAGCTGCCGTCCGGCCGCTGCATGCGCCACTTGAGAGGATTGCCGCGATTGGACGTGCCGAGGATCGTGCCGCCGAGGTGGGTGATGCCGCGGACTTCGTGCGGGCCCAAGGGCATCAGCTCACCCTCGCCGAGTAAGCTGCCGAACCCCCGCTTGATCCCCACGCACTCCCAGCCGCGGTGCACCGCGCTGAGCACGGCGGCCCGGATGACGGCGTTCAGTCCTGGCGCGTCACCGCCGCCGGTGGAGATCGCAATTCTCACTGCGTACCGGAGCCAGCCTCGCGAATCAGCCGCACCACTTCGCCCGGTTCGGCATGGCGCTTGGTCGACTTCTTGGAGTAGACTCGGCGCCCGTCGACGTCGACCTCAAAGACGCCGCCCGAGGATTGCACCAACCGCACCTCAGCGTGCGGGTACACGTCACGGATTTCGGCCGCCAGACCGGTGGCCCGAGGTTCGTAATTTCAGATGACGCAGTATTCAATTGTGACGGTCATGGCGTGAACGATAGTCGCGCTTGACACACCGCGCCACGGCGCCGACTTTGCGCCACAGCTCATGCGGCCCGCGCTGATCGTTCGTGTAGTCGTTGCCATCGCCGCGCTCGTCAGTTTCGGCGCCGGACTTGCCGCCTACGTCTATGGCTGGGTGCCCGCCGGCGAGAATCTGCCGCTCGCTGGTGCGCTGCTGGTCCTCGTCGCCGCGATCACCCGTCGCTACGGCATCGCGCTTCCCGGCAATGGCTTCTCCTCCTACGTCCTCGGCGCCATGCTGTTCGCGATTCTCGATCGCGGGTGGGCGTTCGCCGCCATTGTGGCACCGTTTGCCATGCTCGTGGGCGACGTGTTGCTGCGTCGCCTGCCCGTCCGCACGGCGCTGGGGAATGCGGCCCATCTCACCGCCGGATCGACGTTCGTTGGCCTCATGTATGCCCGCGTGAGCGGCGCGACCGCGGGGGCGGCGCTGTCTGCCGACAACGCCTGGATCGTCGCGTTCACCATCGTGCTGTTGCCGGTCATCGTAAACGGAACGTTCTACCTCGAGCTGGCACTCGGGCAGACGATCGCGTGGGTCGACGCGCGGCTCACCCTGCGCTGGGAGTCAATCGTCTACCTCGTGTCCGCGGCGTTGGCGCTGGGTTGGCTGGCCGCCGTCCACGCGGTGATTCCCGGCAGCACGCGGGTCCTCCTCTTTGGAGCCCTGGCGCTGGGAACGGCCGGCAGCCTGCATGTGCTGCGATTCGGTGTCCGCGCCGACGAGCTGCATCTGATCCAGCGACTCGCCCAGGTGATCGCCGCCGAGCTGACGCTGAGTCACAGCTTCCAACGCGTGCAGGAGCTGACACGGCAGCTGGTGCCGTGGGAGCAGATGGGATTTGCCCGCTACGATCCACGCACCCTGCAAATGGAGCTCGTCGCCGACACGGCGGCGCAGCCGGGCAGCACGTTTCGATTTGATGCCGACGCCGGCCTTACGGGCGAGGCGCTGCGGTTGCGCCGACCCGTCGTCGCGCACGGCCTCGCCAGGGATCAGGTCGTGGTGCCGGGTGCCGAGACGCCCGGATCGGAAATGCTGGTCCCGCTCTATCATGCCGGGCAGCTCGTCGGGTTGTGGAGTGTGCGGCACTCCGATCCCGCGATGTACCGGCAATCGGACGGGGAACTCCTCGAGCTGCTCGCACCACAGCTCGCACTGATGGTCGCGATCGACGGCTCGCTGCGCCCCGTGACGGGCGCCTCCGATCAGACGATGCAGTATGTGCAGACGCTGACCGCAACGACCGAGGAGATCCAGGCGTCCAGCGAGGAAGTTGCCGCGTCCGCCCAGCGTGCCAGTCATGGTGCGGGACAGGCAGCGACGCTGGTCAGCACCGCCGCGCGCGAGGCCGGACAGCTGAAGGACAGCGCCGCCGAGCTTTCGGCGGCCGGTGCTCGGACGCGCGACGCGGGCTCGCAAATGGAAAAGACGACCGACCGCGTACGCACCGCCACACAACAGGCGGTCCGCCAGCTGACCGATCTCGGGGCCACCACCGAGGAAAGCGCCGCGGAAGTCGCACGGCTGCGCGAGGTGGCGACGCAAGTCGAAAAGTTTTCCGAGACGATCGGTTTCGTCGCGAACCAGACGAACCTGCTGGCGCTCAATGCGACGATTGAAGCCGCGCGCGCGGGAATTCATGGGCGGGGGTTCGCCGTCGTGGCCGATGAGGTCCACAAGCTCGCGGAGGCAAGCGGCCGCGAGGCGCGCAATGTCGGGAAGGCGGTCCAGGACACGCGCCGTGCGCTGGACCGCGCCGCGCAGCTGATCGAGCGGATCCGCGGCGACCTCGGCCAAGTCGTCCAGGGCTCCGCGGCGTGGGTACAGGACCTCGATCGGATCGCCGAGGCCGCCGCCGAGACGGCGCGCGCCGGTAAACAGGTGGCGGAGGTCGGGCGCCAGAATGCCGAACTGGCCGCGCGCATTACCGAGTCGCTCGGCCAGGCACGCGCGGGAGCCCAGACGTCCAGTCAGGAAGCGGAGGCGGTCGCGGCGGCAGCCGCCGAGCAGCTGCGCGCTATCCAGGACCTCGCCCACGGCGCCACCGAACTGTCCAGCCTCGCCGAACAGCTCTCGCAGGCCCTCCGCTTCATCCGCGGGGGAAACGGCCACCGCTAGACCCGCCGGCTGGTGACCGGCGCTACAGGGGTTTCTTCACGGCGCACCGATTATTAAAGTGGAGTGCCGCCAACCCCGGGGAGCGACATGCGCGCGCGGACGCCACTGCTGCTACTGTGCCTCAACACCGTTCCTGCCCTGTGCGTCGGTCAACACACGCATCAATTCGAAATCGGCGCGTTTGGGTCGTTTACACGCTACGACCGCGCGTTCATGCTGGACAATCAAATCGGCGGCGGCGGGCGTCTGGGATACTTCTTCAGCCCCGCCGTCGGTTTCGAGTTCGATATTGGATACCAGCAGCCCACACCGAAGACCGGCGGCGCGAATGCAACACTGGCGCTCGGGAGCGGCAGTCTGGTCCTCAACATGGGCAACGAGCACAACCTCTTCTATATGCTGGGCGGCTACACTCGACTCGCGTTCGGCGCCAACCCCGGCTTCAGCTTCACGGACAACGGCTTTCACGGCGCAATCGGCGACCGGATCTTCCTCGGCGAGCAGGTCGCGCTTCGGCTCGAAGGCCGCGCCATCTACTCCCCCAGCACCGGGTTCTCCGGCGGCAATTGGGCAGGGCATATCGTCGGCTCCGTGGGGCTCTCGATCTTCACCGGGCCAAGCTCGTTTCGTGACACCGACCAGGATGGGGTTGCCGATAAGAAGGATGCGTGTCCGGGGACGCCGGCTGGCGCCGTCGTCGATGCGCGGGGATGCCCGAGCGACTCCGACCACGACAAGGTCTACAACGGGCTCGACGCCTGTCCCAACACGGTCGAGGGCGCCGAGGTCGACGCCCGCGGTTGCCCCAAGGATTCGGATGCTGACGGTGTGAACGACGGAATCGACAAGTGTCCCAACACCCCGACCGGTGCTCGGGTGGACGCGAAAGGCTGTCCCACCGATTCCGACCGGGACGGCGTCCCGGACGGTCCCGACCAGTGCCCGAACACGCCGGCTGGTGCGACCGTCGACACGAACGGCTGCCCGGTCGATAGCGACCACGACGGCGTGCCGGACGGCATCGACAAGTGCCCCAACACGCCGGCGCGGACCGAGGTGGATACGGCGGGTTGCCAGCGCGCGTCGGATACGGATGGGGACGGCGTAGACGACACCAAGGACAAGTGCCCCGGGACGGCAGCCGGCACGCGCGTGGATGCGGCCGGGTGCCCGATCCTCTTTACGGAGGCAAAGACACCGGTTGTCCTCCGTGGCGTGACGTTCGAGACGGGCCGCTCGGCATTGAAGCCTGACTCGTATACGATTCTCGACATCGTGGCGGCGTCGCTCGTTGCCAACCCCGATATCAAGATCGAAATCGGCGGCCATACCGACGCCACGGGCTCGGCGGCGACCAATACTGTCTTGTCGCAAGCGCGTGCCGATGCGGTGCGCACTTACCTGGCGCAGAAGGGCGTTGCACTCGAACGCATGGTCGCGAAGGGGTACGGCCCTTCTCAGCCGGTCGCGCCGAATACCACGGCGGCCGGACGGGCCCAGAACCGGCGCGTCGAGCTGCGGCAGACTAACTGAGGCGGAGGCCAAACGTGAGAACGCTTGCCGCAATACTGCTGGTCACGGCGATCACCGGGTCCCGGCTGGAGGCGCAGTACGATCGCCGCTACGAAGTCGGATTGTTCGGAGCGTTCACGAAATACGACAAGACGTTCGGCCTTGCGGACAAGATCGGGGGCGGCGTGCGCTTCTCGTACGCCGTCACTCCGATGATCGGCCTTGAAGTGGAGGCGTTATTCCAGTCGCCGCAGGACGTCACCGCGTCGACGCAAATCGAGCCGATGATCGGCGCCGGCAGCCTGGTCATAAACACACTCAACGCGAGCCGGATGACGATCTACGTGTTGGGCGGCTACTCGCGGCTCGATTTCGGCGCCACGAATCCCTATCGCTTCACCGACGGCGGGTTCCACGGCGGGGCCGGCGCAAAGTTTTACATGAGCTCGCGCTTCGCGCTGCGCTTCGAGGCGCGCGGTATCTACACGCCCCAGACGAACAGCACCTTCGGCCAGAAGGCCACTCACCTGGTTGCTTCGGCGGGATTTGCGTTCTTCCAGCCGGACGCCGCGCCGGCGGCGGACGCGGATCACGACGGGGTCGCCGACAAGAACGATGCCTGCCCCGATACTCCGCGCGGCGCGACGGTCGATAAGCGCGGTTGTCCCGCCGACGCCGATGGCGATGGCGTCTTGAACGGCATCGATGCATGTCCCAACACGCCGACCGGCGCGACGGTGGATGCGACGGGCTGCCCGCACGATCAGGATGGCGACAAAGTGTTCGACGGGATCGATCAATGTCCCGACACACCCGCGGGCGTTGCAGTCGACGCCAAGGGTTGCCCGATCGCAGCGGCTGCGGCGGCTGCGCCAGCCGGCCCGGCTGATTCCGACGGCGATGGTGTGAACGATTTGCTCGACAAATGCCCCGACACGCCCGCTGGCGCGAAGGTCGATGCCACCGGGTGCCCGATCGATTCCGATCATGACGGCGTCTGGGACGGACTCGACAAGTGCCCGGACACGCCACCCGGCGCGACCGTCGATGCGAGTGGGTGCCCGTCGGATTCCGACGGCGACAAGGTCTTCGACGGGATCGATCGCTGTCCGAACACACCTCCTGGGACACCGGTCGATGCGTTCGGCTGTCCGGCCGATACCGACAAGGACGGTGTGCCCGACAGTCTGGACAAGTGCCCCAATACGCCGGTGGGGATTCAGGTAGATGCCAACGGCTGCCCCATCGAGCACGACACCGATGGCGACGGCGTGGTCGATTCACAGGATCGGTGCCCCAACACGCCGCCCGGATCGCGCGTCGATCAGTTCGGCTGCCTGCTGCTGTTCGAGGAGCGCGCGGTCACCCCGGCGCCCCCCGGCGCGCCGCCGGCGCGTCCCACGCTCATCCTGCAGGGCGTGAATTTCCAGACCGGCCGGTCGGTGCTGACGGCGTCCTCCTACGCCGTGCTCGACCAAGTGGCCGCCTCACTCGTCGCGAATCCGGAGATTCGCATCGAGATCGCAGGCTACACCGACTCGACTGGCAGCAAGCTGACGAATATGAGGCTGTCGATGGGACGTGCGGGGGCGGTGCAACACTACCTCGCGCGCAAGGGCGTGAGCCCAATGCGGATGAAGGCGCGTGGGTTTGGAGCATCCGGCTACATCGCGT